>Ga0310345_10000224_pt1 | contig 107037 bp, 105 predicted proteins | sample HC15DNA20500_MG_FD_204667 | JGI IMG/M metagenome (GOLD analysis project Ga0310345, IMG submission 204667) | Marine microbial communities from station ALOHA, North Pacific Subtropical Gyre - HC15-DNA-20-500_MG | ecosystem: Environmental > Aquatic > Marine > Oceanic | place: Pacific Ocean... | reverse complement strand
CCCGGCTCGTTTTTCAGGGAAGTGCTTGAATCTCATGAATTCCAGCTATCCGACAGAAATCAAAACGACACTGACATGCCGCTGAGCATATCTTTTGAGGTCCGATAATGTAAACTTATTGGACATAAGTGAAAGACGCAAGGTGGGGCGGTTAGATTGCTATTTTCTGGCAGAAAGCGCCGCGCAAGTGTAGGCTTCAGGCATGACTTTTGCCCGGCCGGACCCCATCAGCGACCTCGACACGTTACCCCGGATGCCCGCCTGGGTCACATCTGCACGCGCTGAAACCATTGAAGATGTTGCGTTTTTGTCGGGCGCTGCGTTGAACCACCTGCATGTTGTGCTAGGACGCGCGGAGGTGACGCAAGCCTTGTTGAGGGCGCGGTTGGCGTTGCGCGCTGCGGGGGCTTGTATCGCGTTCTCTGGGCGGCCGGAGCGGGCAGGGGAGCTGCGCGACGCGGTGCACCTGCTGCGACCCGGCGATCTGCCCGGACCGGCGGGCGAAACCTGCCTGGCCTGGCGGCGCGCGGTGGAGCGGCCGATGTCGATCAAAGCTCTGGGCCGGGCGTTGCCGACCCTCGAGCCGGGCCCGATCGCAACCTGGCTCGACGCGGGGAAAGGCGGGCCGGTGACCCGTGCCGCAATGGTGTTGGAGGCTGTGCTGCGCGAGGCGCCGCGCGCAGACGTAGCAGGGCTGATCCTCGCGGATGCGGCCCTCGCGCAGGCGCTTGGTTGGGACCGTCTCGTGCCGCTGCTGGCCCCGGGCCTGAAGCGCGCCGACCTGCGCAAGCAAGGCGATGACCTTTGCTTGGCCTGTCATCGGGCGCTCATCTTTGCGGCGGTCGAGGCAGTGCGCCTTGCCGCCGATCTCGCGCGTCGGGCGGCGCATCTGAACGCCGTCGCGCCGAAGCTTCGGGCCAAGGGCGCTGGCGAGGCCGTCGAGATGTTCCTGACCCGCGACGCTGTCGCACCGTCGACTTTGCCTTTGCCGGATCGCGCCGCGCGGCGGCTCTGCGACCGGCTGGTCGATCTTGGCGCGGTCCGCGAGCTGACCGGGCGCGACACGTTCCGGCTCTACGGGGTGTAGGGATGGCGAAGGATCGTTCCGACCTCGATCTTGACCGCGAACTCGCCGACCTGCCGCCGGAGCTGCGCTGGCGCGAATGGATGCGGCGGATCGAGGCGGTGCTCTTTGCCTCTGCCTCGCCGGTCCCGCGCGAGGATCTGGCCCGAGTGGTGGGGCAGGGGGCCACGGTCGATCTGCTGGTCGAGGATCTGGCCGCCGATCTGGAGGGGCGGGCGTTCGAGATCGCCCCAGTCGCCGGCGGCTGGATGTTTCGGACGCGAGCCGCCTATGCGCCCGCGATCCGCGCGGCTGCGGATGTCGGGGATCAGTTGCTGGACCTGAGCGAATTCGACATCGCGGTCCTGGCGGCCGTCGCCTATCACCAGCCGATCACCCGCGATGGCCTCAAAGACATCTTCGGCAAGGAAATCAGCCGCGAGCTGATCGGGCGGCTGCATGCGCGTGGCCTGATCGGGACCGGGCCAAGGTCGCCTCGGCGCGGGGCGCCCTATACATTCGTGACGACCGAGCAGTTACTTGTCGCGTTCGGGTTGGATAGCCTCCGCGATCTTCCCGATCGGGAGCAGCTGGTGGATGCCGGGGTTGTGGGCGAAGCACCACAAGTCGATTTCGGATAGCGAGTTGCCGATCTTGTTGGGCGCTAAGGATCTGAGAGAGCACTGTTTTACCTCACCATGGTTTCGAATCTTGCCGATCTACGTTGCCGATGCTTGGCGCAAACTCGGTCGTTCTGGTTATCGTTTCATCTGCAGCGCAACGATTCATGTGGGACACCAGAAATATTCACAATTTCAAGGTGATAATCGTTTCGTGCTTTTGACGAAGTTGGCTTTTGCTTCCTGACGCCTGAATCGTTGCAAAATCCGCGCAACGAAAACTTGCGCCTGGGAAAAGTGTAGGTGTATCAATATCCTAATCGTTTCACGCTTGCAGGATATCGTTTCATGGCCCTGTCGGATCAAGACATTCTCGACTTTGTCGGTGAGAACCCGGGTGCTGGACGCGATGCCATCCGGAAGGGCATTGCAAGGGATGTGAGCGAAACCACCGTATGGCGTCTCTTGAAGCGCATGGTGGATGAGGGGCGCCTCGAAGTATCCGGCAAGGGCAGGGCGACAGGATACAGAATTGCCGGGGGCGCGGTCGTCCGGGCGCATTTGTCGACGCCATATAACCGGCGAGCGCCGGTATCCTATCGACCGGAGTTTCTCGACGCCTACGTCCCAGAAAAGACCTGGTACCTGTCTGCACCAGACCGCGAAAGACTGTTGGAGGCCGGCCGTCCGCAGGGCGGCGCAATTCCTGCCGGAACATACGCGCGCCGGATCCTTGAACAGCTTCTGGTTGATCTTAGCTGGGCATCATCCAGGATGGAGGGCAACACCTACGATATTCTGCAGACCGAGCGACTGATCAGGTTTGGCGAAGAAGCTGCGGGAAAGGATCGAAAAGAAGCCTTGATGATCCTCAACCATAAGGAAGCCATCCAGTATGTCGTCGACAATCTCGATGAGATAGGGCTTCGGCGTCCCGATCTGTTCGCGATTCATGCGCTGCTCTCAGACGGACTCCTGGCGGATCCGGCAATGTCGGGCCGATTGCGAGCGATGCCGGTCGGGATCTCGCACTCGAGCTATCGACCGCTCGACGATGCGGTCACGATCGCAGAGGAGTTCGACATCCTGCTCCACAAGGCTGCGCAGATCACCGATCCGTTCGAGCAGTCCTTTTTCCTCTTGGTGCACATTCCGTACCTCCAGGCCTTTGCCGACGTTAACAAGCGAACTTCGCGCGTGGCCTCGAACATCCCACTTCTAAAGTCGGATCTTGCGCCGATGTCGTTCACGACTATGGACGACAGCGACTATATCGATGGGCTCATCGGGGTTTATGAATTGAACAATGTCGCGCTGCTGCGTGAGGTCTACATGGACGCGTACTTGGCGTCTGCGGAGAAATACCGAATTCTTCGCGCTGAGGTGGAGAGCCCGGAAAAGGCTGCGCTTGCATATCGGGAATTCGTTCGCGCTGCGGTCCGGCGTTGCGTTCTCGAATTCAAGGAGTTCCGAAACGATGCGGTTGATGAGATGGCTTTGGCTGCTGGCGTGCCCGACGCTGATCGAGCGGATGTTGTCGCTTACGTTCGTGAGCAGATCGCTGGGCTCCATGAAGGCAACGTAATCCGCTATCGGCTGAAACCAGACGACCTGAAAGGAGTGAACCTGCGCTAGATCGTTGATCGAACCGGACCGAAGAACGTCTACGCATCAAAAGCGCATTCAATCATTGCGATAGTCGTTGCAATGATGGGCATCCAAAATAGTGTGGTTCGGAGAGGGTTCCGATAATGTCTTCAATAATCAAGTTTTTCCGAATTACATTCTTTCTCGTCCTGTATTTTTTCTTATGCATGGTCGTGGTGACCACAATGCTTCAGGCTTGGCCGATTGGCGGCCAGATGTTGTTTGCATTTAGTGTTCCCGTCATTCTGGTCTGGTGGCAAGAAAAACGGAGATCGCGGAAAGTCGCCGCAAAGGCGCAAGCTGAGGGGAGTTCTGAAAACCTACCCCCCCGACCTGAGCAGGTGCCGCGCCCAAGTGCCTACGACAAGCGTATCGAGCGTGAGCGCGAACGAACTCGCGAAGCCAACGCGTCCAAAGAGCCGGCTGCCGTTCAGGCTTATTCCCCACCAAAGCAGGACTACGCTGAAATCGTTCGGGCTGGAAAGTCTGCGGCGCCGGCACTTGCAGCGGCCGCAGAACGAAACCAGGCCTCGCGAGTGGCATCGAGCGCATCGGCCCGATCATCGAAAAGCGGGTGGGTCCCGTCTAATGAAACAGCTAGCGTCGCCGGCCGCAACATCGGCGGGATGGTCTATGTCGGCACGCCTCCCTTGCTGAACACCTACGGGTATCGTGACAAGTGCCGAGCGTATATCGATCCATCCCTGTCCGTCGCGCGCTCTGGAGCCGACAAAGCTGGTGAAGGTATGCCCTACTGGCCAGGGTACTCGGATATCTCACCTCAGTGCCGGGCAACGTACCTCGACTGGCTGGCCAGCGGGCGCAACGACGCCTCTTACAACCCTGGCTACATGTTCCTGTACTTCTACGGTTTGGAGCGTCGCTGCTTTGTGGATCAATCGGACGAAGAAATCGCCGAAATCGTCGACGAGGTTCGGCGGCTGCAGTCACTTTACTCTGACAACCACTCGGTCAAGCGCTATCTGGGCGAGTTTCTTGACTTTGTAATGCTCTTCGAAACTGACATTAGTGCCATCGAGCCTATCTTTGAGCGGCAAGGTTGGGACTTGCCGCTGACCTTGAAATACGCAATCGGAGCTCGGATCGACAAAGGCGAGAACTTGACAGCTGACTGGTTGCTGAGTTGGTTCATCTGCCATCCGGAAACAAATCTGAGAACTCCCGCGACGCGGTGCCGTGACGAGTTCGTCGCTCTCTTCCGCATGCGATTTGATCAACGATTTCCGGACGGACTTAAAGTTACCAAGCCTAGGAAGAAGCTCACGGCGTCCTATCGGGCCGCCTCCAGCGAGTTTCAGGGGTCTGCCAACCCAACCGTGGACGGCAAGCCGGTCCCGGATATTTCCGGCCTGCGCAAACCGGTAGAGATTGCCCAGGAGTTGGCTGACGAGGTGATGAACGATCTCGACAAGCTCAGTCGCTTCTTGGGCCGAAATCCTGATGGTCGCGGAAGCGTTGAAGCGCATGCCTTGCTGCCTTCTGAACTGTGGGATGCCTTCCCATCAGAGGAAATGGACCGCTTGAAATCCTGGGCAAGCGATATCGTCGATCGAGGGGGATTGGTGCCGCTTAAGGAGGTGATCAGACGTCTGGAGGGAGAAACGAACGAGAAAATCGGGAAACGGCAGATGACAGGAGCGGCCGACGCGCTCGCGCGCCTCGGTTTCGGTCTGGCGCCCGACCCTCGGTTTGCTCTCCGGTCGCCCAAGGCGGAGGAGCCCGTTGTGCTTTTTAGTCTGGGTGAACCCATCGAAAGACTGGAGGAAGTTTCCGACAGCTATCGAAGCGCCTTGATCGAACTGGCACTTGGGTCGTTCGTCGCCCATGCGGATGGTCGCATCGCGGAGCCTGAACGCAGGGCGTTGGAAGATCAGGTTTCTGCCGCGACCCTCAGCGATCAGGAACGCCGCAGGCTGCGTGCAAACCTTGAATGGTTCCTTGCGGTGCCACCGGACATGGCGCTTCTTCGACGGAAACTGAAGGAGGTGGGCCAAGACAACCAGGCCGCCATGCGGGCAGCGCTGGTTGGTGCAGCACATGCCGATGGCATTATTCACTCCGACGAAGTCGCAAGCATCGAAAAAATCTACAAGGCTTTGGGCCTCGATTCTGCGCTTGCCTACTCGGATCTGCATGCTGGCGAAGTCGGGGATGGTCCTCGCACTGTTCGTGCCTCGCAACCGGGTCGCCCGGGCGAAGCGATACCCGATCTTGAAAAAGCCAGCGGACCCAAACTCGACGCGTCTCGGATCGCAGCAATCCGTTCGGACACTGAGCGCGTGTCGTCCGTCCTCGGTCAGATTTTCGATGTCGAAGAGGAAGAGAGTGGTGCGTCTGGGCCCGCCAGCCAAAGTCAGCTGGCGGGGCTTGACCCGAAACACGGCGCCCTTGTCCTCGAACTGGTTTCTCGGGAGCATTGGTCTGACACGGAGTTCGAGACGATCTGCGCGTCGCATGGCTTGATGGCGTCCGGGGCACTGGAAGTCGTGAATGAATGGGCTTTTGAGACCTACGATGAAGCGCTTCTCGACGAGTATGATGGATATGACGTGTCTCCGGAGATTGCGGAGGCGGTAAAAGAAAAGATGAGTGCGGAGGGCAGGGATGTCTAAGTTGAAACCACGTGAACGCGATGCAATCGTACAGGCGCTTCGGGCCGGGGTCGTGCCCAAGCTCGGTTTGCGCCATATTCAGGTCGGCCGCGTCCGGGAGATTGAAGAGCTCGTCAAGGACATGGACCGGATATCAGATGGCGGATCGGCGATCCGGTTCATCATCGGGGAATACGGATCGGGCAAGACGTTCTTCATGAACCTGATTCGCCTCGTGGCCTTGGAGAAAGGCCTGGTCGTGATGTTCGCGGATCTGGCGCCGGATCGCCGCATTCACGCGACCGGCGGACAAGCTCGGGGGCTTTATGCGGAGATGGCCCGAAACCTCTCGACGCGGACCAAGCCCGATGGCGGGGCATTGGCCAGCGTGGTGGAGCGATTTGTCAGCCAGGCTCACCGAGATGCTGAAGAACGGGATTTGCCCACGGGGACCGTCATTCGTGAACGCCTTGGCCACTTTGAAGAACTTACCGGAGGGTTTGAGTTCGCCGAAGTCATCCGTCGATATTGGGAAGGCCATGAGACCGGCGACGACGAGTTGAAATCCGCAGCCCTGAGATGGCTGCGCGGCGAGTTCGCGACACGCACCGACGCGCGCAAAGCACTTGGTGTGCGAACGATCATCGACGACGCCAGTGTCTATGACCATCTGAAGCTGATGTCGGCATTCGTGTGCGAGGCCGGGTATAAAGGATTGCTGGTCGGCCTCGACGAGATGGTGAACCTCTACAAGCTCACTTCGTCGCAGGCCCGCAATGCAAACTACGAACAGATCCTCCGGATCCTGAACGATGTGCTGCAGGGTAGCGCCGAGAACCTCGGATTCCTTATGGGTGGAACCCCGGAGTTTCTGATGAACACCCGTCGAGGGCTCTATAGCTACGAAGCCCTTCAATCGCGTTTGGCCGAGAACACCTTCGCGCGGGACGGATTGGTCGACCTTTCAGGACCGGTTGTCCGGCTGGCCAGCCTGACCCCTGAAGATCTCTTCGTTCTTCTGGCCAATGTGCGGCGGATCATGCAGGACGATGCCGGTGCTCTGCCGGACGACGCGCTCGAGGCCTTCATGGCGCATTGTTCGGACCGGATCGGTGAAGCTTACTTCCGCACCCCGCGCAATACGGTGACGGCATTCGTGAACCTGCTTTCCGTGCTTGAGCAAAACCCCGGTGTCGAGTGGAGCGATCTGATCGAAAAGATCGAGGTCTCCGAAGACCTCGGCGAAGACATGAACGAGGTAGACGAGTCGACTGGTGCCCAAGACCCCGGTGACGATGATCTGATCAGCTTCAAGCTCTGACGCCGATGAGCAGTGCGTTCGACAAACTGGCGAGGCCTGTGCAGAAATGGATACGCCAGAAAGGTTGGCGCGAACTTCGCGACATCCAGGCGCGATCCATCCGGACGATCTGCGAATCCAATGCCGATTTAATCGTTGCAGCTTCTACGGCGGGCGGAAAGACCGAGGCGGCGTTCCTGCCGTTGATTTCACAGGTGCTTGACGAGCCGTCGGGCGGCACCGGCTTCGACCTGCTCTACATCGGTCCGCTGAAAGCCCTGATCACGGACCAGGCCATGCGGCTGGAGGGCATCTGCCAGGAAGCAGAGCTTCCGGTTGTTCCCTGGCACGGAGATGTCTCGCAATCCATCAAGACGCGCGCGTTGATATCTCCAAAAGGGATCCTTCTGATAACCCCAGAGTCCCTTGAGGCGCTTTTCATTCGTCGCGGTTTGGAAATTGCCCGCCTGTTTGGGGCGACACGGGCGGTCGTGATCGACGAGCTGCACACAGTTCTGGACAGCGAACGCGGTGTCCAGCTTCGTTCACTGCTCACACGGCTCGAGCTCGCGATAAAGCGCCCAATCCGTCGGATAGGTCTGTCAGCTACGCTAGGCGACATGGACCTCGCTAAGGCCTATCTTCGCCCTGACGCCGCAAACGCTGTCCAGCTGATCGAAGCAGATGGCGGCGAGGCTGAATTGAAGCTTCAGCTTCGCGGTTACCTTTCCGGCGATGAAGATGAAAACAGCCCATCCGCAACGGACGCGATCGCAGCACATCTTTTCAAACACCTTCGAGGCAGCGACAACCTGGTCTTCGCCGGAGCGCGTCAACGGGTCGAGATTTACGCAGATCGGTTGCGGGAGCTTTGCGAACGGGAGCACCTGCCACAGGAATTCTATCCCCACCACGCGAGCCTCTCCCGAGAACACCGTGACTTCGTTGAGCGGCGCTTGAAGGACCCTGCGAAACCGACGACAGCCGTTTGCACATCGACGCTCGAGCTTGGAATCGACATCGGTGACGTGACCTGCGTGGCTCAAATCGGTGCGCCATTCAGCGTCGCCGCGTTGCGACAACGGCTTGGCCGATCAGGCCGGCGTGAAGGACAGCCGGCCATTCTCAGGCAGTATGCTGTCGAAGCCAAGTTGACGCCGGAGAGCAGTTTCGTGGATCGTCTTCGCCTCGGCCTGATCAGGTCCATCGCGATGATAGACTTGCTGCTGGAAGGCTGGTGCGAACCTCCAAAACCTCAGGCGCTTCATCTCTCGACCCTCGTCCACCAGATACTGTCAGTCATAGCGCAGCGCGGCGGTGCGTCTGCAAGCGTGGTCTACAATGTGCTCTGCCGCGAAGGCCCCTTTCGGAAGGTCACAACCGAAGTCTTCGCAGATGTGTTGCGTGCAATCGGCCACCCAGAAACCGGCTTGATCGAACAGGTCGGCAGCGGGCTGTTGCTTTTGGGACCCGCGGGCGAAAAACTGGTTGAGCATTACAGCTTCTATGCGGTGTTTCAGACGCCTGAGGAATTCCGGTTGGTCGCAGAGGGGCGGGACCTTGGAACCCTGCCGATCGATAATGTTCTTGCCCCTGGGATGCTATTAATATTCTCTGGGCGACGTTGGGTTGTTCAAGAAATCCATGATCGTGAAAAGGTCATCGTCGTCAAACCCGCGAAGGCTGGTGTGCCGCCCGTCTTCGGCGGCGATGCGGGGGACATTCATGACAAAGTGATCGACCGAATGTTCGCCGTGCTCGAGGGGGATTCCAGCCCAGCTTACATGGATACAGTCTCTTTGATGATGCTCGAGGAAGCGCGTGCTCACTATGAACAGCTGGGGTTTAGGGCCAATAACCTACACACCATTGGCGAGCATACATCAGTCATTGCGACGCGGGTCGGTACTGTGAAGACATCAACCCTCGCGCTAGCACTGAGAAGTGAGGGGTTTTCGGTCGAACTGCATGACGGGTTTCTGATGGTGGAGGCCGGGGACGAAACCCCCGATCTTCAAACGGTACTAGCGCACATTCGATCTGGCGAACCTGTCGATCTGTTCGCTGGAGCTGGGAATTTAATGTCGGAGAAGTTTCATCCTTACCTGTCGCAGCCCCTCTTGGAGTTGGATGCAATTTCTTCCAAGCTTGCGCCCGATACTCTTACCGCGATGGTCGGTAGAATCGTCCCAGCATAATATGTGCGGCAATACTCGTTGACTGTTTTCATCGCTCCTAGGGCTAGTGATTGCTTTGTCTCCGCCAAGAAAGGACGGCATCTTCCGTTCCCGCAACTGGTGCCGCGTCACTCCAACGATCCCAGAAATTGACTGTCGCGCTATTGGGCTTGAAGCGCGGCTCGGACACCACAACTCGCGTCGGAAGCAAGCTCGCATCGCCGACCACCAATGCCTCACCGATGTCGAGGACCGGTAGAAGATCACCAAACCCGCCGAGGCTGTCAGGCAGCAACCGTTTGATCACGGATTGATCGTCGCCGTTGGTCAGCCGCATCGCAATGACATTGTTGCACTGGCTCAGAACGGTGCGGTTCACTTCGGATGGTCTTTGGCTGATAACCACTAGTCCAACACCGTATTTCCTGCCTTCTTTGGCGATCCTCTCGAAAATCCCGACAGAGATCTCATCGGCTGACTCTGACGATGCACGCTCCGGGATATACAGATGTGCCTCATCGCAGAACAATGCGATGGGATGACGGTTGTCTGGTGGCGTCCACTGGCTGACTGTGAATATCAGCCGAGCAATCAAGCTGACCATGAGCGGCAGGATGTCGGACGGCACTTCCGAGAAATTGATGATCTTGATCCCACCCTTGCCATCAGCTTGCGATCCGCGCCCGCCTATCAGGAAATGCGTTACCTCCGACAGCCAGGCCATATCCATACAGGCTGCTGGCGGCTGAAATATGAACCCAAGCCTGCGATCATTTCGTTTGGCTTCAAATCGCGCGATTAAGCGGCTGAGCTTGTCGAAGTATGGTCCTTGCTTATCCTTGTTGTTAGCGCCCGGAACCATTTGTTCGTTCAAGTCAGATAGTTGCTTGTGGACACTGTCGATATCGAAAGGCACGGGGCTATCGATAGTGAAATTTGCAAGAATGTCGGCGTGTTTTCCCGGATCAAGCATTGCGCGCTTCGCATCGGTGATACAGCGCGTCATGAGCATGGCTTGGTTCGGAGCGTTCTGATCGGACCGATCTACAAACAAAGCGACCAATGCCTCATAGCCGAGAAGCCAGAACGGTAGATGTAGAACACCGTCGGCCAGTCGGCGATCGTGTCCAATGTCCCCCGGCCCAGCGATGCGTAGATGCCGAAACTCGTCGCTATCGAGGGTCTGGTACTCACCATGGATATCGAACAAGATTACGTTGGCTTGTGGAAGACCGGCAATCTGGTCTAGGAGCCGCGCAGTTGTGTACGATTTGCCGCTGCCAGTGCTACCGACCACGATGGCATGACGTTGGAACAGACGGTTGCCGTTCAAGAAGGCCCGCGCGTCCTCGTCCAAAGCATAGCGACCAAGATCAAGCTGCGGGCCGTCGCCGGAAACCTGCGAAATGACCTGCATGAAGTCTGTCAGGCGCTGACCTTCCAAGGAAAAGCAATCCGCATCGATTTCGGGCACAGTCTCTAGGGTGCGCTTAAAGACGTTCTCTTTCAGCCCCTCCTTGTCTACGAGTGTTCCAATCAGAGCGACCCGAACGAGGTTGTTTTCGGGGAGCGCGGCTTCCGGATCCTCCTCAGACCCGTCTATTGCAGTTTCGTCACCTGCTTTGCGTGTGATGCGCGAAACTATCCCGATTAAGTGCTGCCCGGCTTTCGAGCTTCTGATCGCGGTCAACCGATTGACCTGAATCCGTTTGAGGCGTTCAAGTTCATCGACTCGCACCGTCACAGTGGCAGTATCGACGGCAATAATTTTGCCGAGACTTTCATCATCGTTGAAATCAAGTATGCCCAACTCTTCCTCCTAAAACCCAATCAATTCGTTCAATGCAGGCAACTCCCAATATTTGCCCCCGATAACAACAATACCGTCTGGGCTGTCACGGTTGTAAACCATCGTCCCCTCATCGTGGTTCTCGAGCGCGAGGTAGTGACGCCCGGCGTTGTTCTTGAGAAAATCCTTGGCTTCGGGCGTTAAGGTGCGCGCTGCGACAAGGATGGGAACGTCATGCACACGACAACGCGTCATCAGCTTCGGATGGATATGGCCGTCGCGGAACCCGTATCCTATGCAAATGAATGCGGTCGCGGCACTCAACACACGATCGGCGCCCTGTATCGCGCTCCGAAAGGGCTCGTCGTGCGTCCGCTGATATTTGCTTACACCTGGCGTGACGATCAACGGAACCAAACCATCGGGCAACTCGCTCGTCATCGGTAGCGACATCACACCCCCATGCGGGTCTGAAAACCAATCAAGAGACCCGTGGACTTTCCAGACTGTGACCGTCCGCGCCAAATTGGCCCCTTGTTTGAAAATCAGATTCTCCGCCCCATCGGCCCGTCGCAGATAGCCCGGAAGGAAACCCGTGTTGTGGATGTAGCCGCCTGAATCGGCTGCATACTCTGCAACGCGGTCGTAGTTTGTTGTTACGACATGGATATTGCGGTTTGTACTTCGGAATAAACCTGTGAATAGGGTGCGGAGCGGAAAAATGGTCTCGGTCTTTATAGCTGATTTGAGCAGGCTATAATCGCCCTGAGCGATGAAGTCCCAGGTACTTCGGACAATCTTGACAACCAAGGAGTCGGGTAGAGGCTTGTTTTCTAGTGCTGCTTCTAAATGATCTCCAGCGGCCAAGGCTGTTCTAACAAGTGTCCAGGCATCGACTTCCGGTCCATCGTCGGCCTGTACATTATCGCGGAGCCAAACGGCCAAATCCCCCATGCCACGAATGCCATGCGGTATCGAGGCCCCGCTGCCCAAGACTATCACTGGGCTATGCTGTGCACAGTTTTGGCACTGCTTTGCGAGTTCTTCTAGTTCCAAAGCTATTTTGCCTCACTTCTTGTACTTCGGCTTAGTTTGTCTGTGCCCGAAAACGATTTGGTCCAAAATTTCGCTCTTACGATACCCCCGGTAGCACTTCTTTGTCACAGCAAGTTTTCGCTGTCGTCGCAAGGTGGGTGCGTCGGGAATCTGGCAAGTGACATGGATCCGAAAATGCCTGCTCCAGCTATGATCCATGCATCAACATGCGCCCTCTGGCATCTTTGACGGCTGTTCACCATCCTTCCTTAGCGGCCAACGCACTTCTCCCTTTGTCTGAGTTGCATGACATGCTGGTCGCAGCTGTCGTCCCGTCCACAAAGGTTGCCGCCGATCTTTTTCCCCTGACCCTGCGGGTCATTCCTCGCGGAGCAAAAAGACCGGCACCTGCCCCTCTCCGCTACGCTTCGCCTTCGGTGTGCCCGGGCCTTGGCCAGCTGCAAGGTGACCATCATTGCAACGCAAACAAGGAGAAGAGCAATGACCACGAACTGCATCAAATTCACCAGCGCCGACATCGAGACCGCCAAGGGCACAGGCTCCATCTCGACCCTGACCTTCGACCTCGACATCACGGTCGAGCCCGTCGCGAGCACGAACCCGATGGCCCCCACGCACCGCGTCCTCGGCCGCTCCCCGCGCGGCAAGCTGGTCGAGTGCGGCGGCATCTGGAAGAAGCAGAACAAGGAGACCGGTGCCGACTACTACACGCTGACCATCCGCGACCACGGCTTCAACGCCAACCTCGGCAAGGCCGCGAACCAGGACGATCTGTCCCTGCAGGCCGTCATCCCCTGGGGCCCGAAAGACGCCGCCTAAGCCAAGGGCCAGACCGCTCCGGCGGTCTGGCTATTTCTCGTTATGAGGAATGGCAGCGGTTCGGGTCCGAAACCCGTGTCAGAAGGATGCGGCATATTTCGGACGCTGACACCGAGGCGGATAGTCTGACTGGATCGATCGCAGAAGCAGCTTTGATCGTTCTGTTGAGGGACAGAGTGGATCGCGCGAACCCGAGGGTGAGCCGAAAGTCAGCAGGGGAAAAATGGGAGCCCACTGTGCGAGGTAAGCGCACCCCTTCTCTCAGTCGAGCAACCCGCGCTTGGGTCGTGTTGGCGAGGCTGCCAGGGTGCCGAACTCACCCTTTGCCGCGAGGGTGTAAACCGCAGATCAACGTCATGCGTCCGGGGGGCGACGTCTCACGTCAGGGCCACCGTCGCGCGCCTTTCCGTCGACCTGTTGGCCTCTCAGATCGCTAGCCCGGGGTCGAGCGGCCGGCAACGCTGGGGGCAGGTTTCTGGACGGCTGCGCCTTGAGCGCTGCGGTGCACCGCTCACAACAAACCTGCCCCCGGCGTGCTCCATTTCATTCCGCCCCGTGCCGGGTGCAGCCCGCTCTCATGCCCCCGGTCTTTTCCACGATCCGTCCAACGACGATCAACGGAAAGGATCACACCATGACACTCGAACAATCCATCGACCTCGCCGAACTGCAAGCCGACATGGCCTTTGATGCCTACCTCGCCGCGTTTGATGAAGACGCCCATCCCGAGACACTCGACAGCCTCGAGACCGAGGCGCTGATCGCCCGCAGCCGCTACGACGACCTGCGCTCTCAGGGACTGGGTCACTGACCCAGACACCCCTGCGGGTCTACTGATCCGCAGGGGTTTGACACCGTCTCTCAGAAGCTTCGTGACGCCCTCGAATGGTGGGACCCGCGCTATCTCGCGCGGGCCGTTTTCGTGTTCTTCGCGCCCGATCCGTTACCGGCTCGGGCGCTCGGTTTGCCTGACATCGCGTGCTGCTCCAGCGCAAGTTTAGGCAGATTAATTCGACCAGATTGCCGCGCATCGATGAGGACGGCGGCGTTCCATGTCGCGCTGCGGAGCAGTCTTGACTGCACCCTATTGCCAGCAAAAAGACACAGCATGCAAAACGTTATATTGCGCAATGTGATGTATTGAAGTATAAGCAAAGGAGAGAAGGAAGACGTTGGCAGGATATGGCCAATGTTTGCACATTTTGTCCGAGGGGTCTGTCATGGGCGTTTCCCGCAAAGCTGAATGCTCCGCCGCACGCGAAAGCGATTGCGAGCAATCGCTGCCTCGCGCGCGTCTGCGCATGCAATCTTTTTCTGGCAGCGGGAGAACGCCCTAGTGCCGAGGCCAGCGAAAAACCTGAAGCTTGAAGAGCGCATCGAAGTGGCGCGGCGCTTCACGGCGGGCGAGAGCGCGAAGGAGCTGGCGGCGGCGTTCGGTATCTCTCCGCGCCACGTGAACCGGCTCGCGAAAGAGGAGGCGGGCGAGGGGATCGCAGCGCGCGATCCGAGCGAGACAGTGGCTTTCCGGGCTAGTCAGTCTGAGCTTGCAGCGTTCGATGCCGAGTGGCGCGAACGGGGTTTTTCCAACCGGTCACAGGCGCTCAATGCGGTGCTGCGCGGACGGTGCGGTTTCCTCGATGTGCCCCGTGATCTGGTCGCCGAATTTTGCGCCGCATGGCGACAGGCGAAGGATGTGAGCGACGCTGGCATGGTGCTCGCCAAGGCGGTCCATCGCGGTCGGCTGGAGGTCTCGGCGGCGGATCGCGCAGTGCTGATCGAACTGCTCGATCTTGCGCAGTCGATGAGCCGTGAGATGGGCCGGATGAAGGATGCGGCGCAAGCGCTGCGTCATCAGGAGTGGCCGCAAAGGGAAGAAGGGCAGGGGGCGGATGGCGCGGTTCTGGAGGGCACCCCGCGCGAGACCGTGACAGGTTTGAGGCTCGTCAGGAATGGCTGATCCGCTCGCCCTCTATGCCTCGGTCATGGGCCGGCTCTGGGAGGATGAGCGTATCCGGGGTCAGGCCGCGGCGCGGATCGACGCGCGGCTGGCGGGGCGTCGGCAGGGGCGAAGTTTCTCGCGCGTCGGATCCATGTCGGCGCGCAACGCGCTGAAAGTGGCTTCAGGGCAGAGCCGGGCTGCGGTGTTCAAACGGATCCGGGCAGGAGGCTGCAAGACGAGGTGTAGCCTCGGGGCGCAGATTTCCTACATCAACGACAAGGCGGTATACACCTATTCGACGATGACCAACGCGCTGACCGATGCGGCGGTGCTTTCTGAGGAGCAGAAAGAAGACATCATCGAGGATTGGGCCGGGACCTGGCGCGGCTCGACCAAGCTCGGGTTCACCTCGCACATGCTGCTCTCGTTCCCGACCGACGTGACGGTCGATCAGGTGTGCGACATCGCCATGGACTGGACGGAGCATTTCTTCGAGAGCGGGGAATATGGCGATCAGTGGGACTATGTCCTCGCGGTCCATGACGACCGGGCGCACAAGCATGCCCATATCATCCTGAACAATCGCGGCGTCGAAAACGGCACCTGGTTCTCTTGCTGGGCCGAGGGCGTGATGTCGCCGCAGCTGATGCGCGAGAAGCAGGCCGAGATCGCTGAAGGCTACGGCGTGACGCTCGACGCCACCACCCGGCTCGAGCGCGGCATTTTCGAGAAGCCCGCCGGGATTGAGGAGATCTACCGCGCCAAGGAAGAGGCCCGCCTTCCGCGCGAGATCGTCATGACGGCCCAGGAATCCGCCATGGCGCAGGCGCAGGTGGTGGGCTTCGCCAAGGACTACAAGTACCTCGCCGACCTGCTGGACCGGATGGACCAGCGTCACATGGCGCGCGCCGTGCGCGGCATGGCAGACGGTCTCGGCTCCGGCACGCCCTGGAACTTCACCGAAGGAGAGATAGACATGAAGGACATCAAGACCGTCGGTGATGCGATCGACTATTCCGAGCGCACGATCGAGGCGCTGAGGCTCAAGGCCGAGGAATTGGACCCGGCCGAGCGCGCCGCCTTCGAGGCCAAGGCCGCGCCGATCATCGCGGACCTCTCGCAGATGGTGCCTGACCCGGAGCTGCGCGCACGGTTTGGAAAGCAGCTCGAAGAACCCTATCCGCCGGGGGCGGGCAGCGAAGTGCTGATTGCGGCGCTGCAATCCGGCAATGACGAGGGGCTGCGCTACGTGCTCGAGCGCGCCGAGGAGGTGGGCATGGACAGCGAGGAGCTGGTAGCCCGGATCACTGCCGGCGGCACGCGCAACTACGGCATGGCGCAAGACTGGGTCGAGCGCGACATGAACGCGGTGCTGGCCAAGGACGGTCTCAGCGTGGAGACCGCGAGTGACGACCAGCTCGATGCCGCGCTCGAAAAGGTCGACGGCGTGATGGACGCACTGATGGAGCGGGCGAAGGAACTGGGCGTCGAGATCGGCCGAACCCTCGCGGACGAAGAGGAGGCGACACTGCCCCTCATCGACGAAGACGACCGGACGCCCAATCCCTACCTGCAGGACCTGGCCGACATGCTTCGGGACGGCAAGCTCACCGAGGAACAGGAAGAGGTGGTTGAGCGGACCCTGCAATCCGAGCTCTTCAAGGAGTTGGGTGAGGAGGGTTTGGCTGCACTTCGCCGCGGCAACTACGAGGTGCTGGACGCGGCCCTTCCGAGCAAGCTCGACCAGATCACCGTCACGCAGGAATTCCTCGAGATGACGTTTGAGGAGACCGGCGACCAAGTCTTCACCGACCGCGCCGCCGGGTTGCAGCAGGACAAGGCGACGGAGGTGGCGCGGATGCGCGGCCAGCAAGAGGCGCAGGAAATGGGGCGTGAACTTGCCCGAAACAAAACACTAGATCGTGGTCTCGATGACGAGATGGAATTCTAAGGGGGAGATGACAACCATGACCAAGACACTCCCCCTTTGGGCCGCGCTCCTCTTCGGGGTGATCTGCGGCGCCGTCATCGGCACCATCGTCGCCGCCTTCTACCTGACCCTGGCCCTGAAAACCGGGTTTGGTAGTTTTGACATGCTGGCGCTCTGGAAAGCCAGCGCGGGCACCCGAGCGGCGCATCCCGAAGCGTTCAAGGTGGGGTTTGGCGCCGTAGGCTTCGGGGCGATTGGCCTCGGCGCCCTGGCGCTTGCCTGGACCTGGAAGAAGGAGCGGGACGACTATGGCTCGGCCCACTGGCAGACCAAGGCGGAGCTGAAGAAGAACGACATGCTTCAAGCGCCTGGCAAGGGCTTTGTCTGTGGCAAGCTCGGAGCCCCGACGTCCAAAGCTGAGTTCATCTCCTCGACCACCATCCCGCATGTGATGATGGTCGCGCCGACCCGGGCCGGTAAGGGGGTTGGCTTCGTGATCCCGAATCTTCTGAGCTTTGCGGGCTCGGTTGTGGTGCTGGACGTGAAGGGCGAGAACTTCGAGAAGACCGCGCGGCTCCGGGCGCTCAACGGCGACGAGGTCTATCGGTTCAGCCCGTTTGATTGGGCCAATGCCACGCATCGGTACAACCCGCTTGCGCGGATTGCCAAGGCCCCGACATTCGCGCAGCGCTTCACCGAGGTCTCGATCCTGGCAGACCTCTTCCTCGACAAGGACAACAAGACGCTCGACACCTTTTCCGAGGCCGGCAAGTCGATCTTCGTTGCGGCCTGTCTGCTGGCGATCCAACGCGGCACGCCGAACCTCGGCGAGGTGAACAAGATCGTCGCCGGGGGCGAATACAAGAACGCCCAGTACAAGACCTATGCCGACGAGGCCGAGGAAGACATCCTGCGCGAGCTCTGGACCAATGCGGCCTCAGCCTCGTCGCGGCTGCTGACCTCGAACATTCAGGCGCTGATGACGGCCGGTCTCAAGCAATGGGACAACCCGGCGGTGCGCTCGGCCACCGAGGCGAGCGACTTCGATTTCTCGACCTTCCGGAAGACCCCTCAGTCGCTTTACATCGCGGTGTCCGAGGATCACATCGCGACGCTGGCGCCGCTCTTGCGCCTGATGTTCGCCGATCTCATCGCCTCGATCCGGCTGAACGAGCCCGGCCCGGACGAGCCCTGGCCGGTCATGATGATGATCGACGAATTCCAGCAGATGGGGGCGATGCCCTATCTCGAGCGGGCGATCCATTCGCTGGCAAGCTATGGCGGCCGCGTCGCGATGATCGCGCAGTCGCTGGCTTCGCTTGATCGGATTTACGGGCCCGAGGGCCGTGAAAGTCTCGAGAACGGGGCAGGGCTGAAGCTCTACATCACCCCGCGGGACCAGCGCACGGTGAAAGAGGTCTCCGCCGCGGTCGGCAGCACCACCCGCGAGGCGGTGACCCGGATGTACGGTCGCAACAAGGGCTTCCTTGGCGCGACCTCGACCTCGGCGCGTCTGGAAGAGCGGCCGCTACTTTCCGAGACGGAAGCGCGCCTCATGGATCCCGACGAGGTCATAATCCTCGCTTCGCCCCAGCACCCTATCAAGGCTAGCCGGATCAAGTATTACGACGATCCGTTCTTCAAGGACATGCTGGCCCGCCAGGACGGCAAGCCGTTCCCCTATCCGCCGAGTGTGCAGGGCGTGGGGCCCTGGGGCGGTGACTTTGAGGTCGGCGCAGACGACCAGGCGAAACTAGCCGAACGTGCGCCTGTCCGGGATCGATCGCAGCGGCGCGAAGCGCGCGCGATGAGCGTGATGCCGATTGAGGCCGGACGCGGGCAGCCCGAGCCCGAGACGCTCGAAAGGGAAGCCGCCGTGCCGAAGGATTGGAAGGCGGCGCTCGACCGGCAGGAGGACTTCATCGAGGAATTGTTGGGAGGGTGAGCGCCGTCGACTAGTCCCCTATTCGTCGTAGTAGAATTTCAAGTCGCGTCGCTCTTTCAATTGGGCAGGTCGGTAGGGTTTGACCTCGCCACACTGGGCGACGGCCTTGGCTCGCATGCGCTCTTCGACTGAAGGATGGAGCGGGAAGTCGTCGCCAACTGCGCGAATTCCCTTCTTCCAGCGGATGCGGAGGGGGCCAAATGCTACCATCGCGTCTTCGCGGTGCTGCAAACCCAGAGGGTCAGGGGCGCGGTTCAAGACGTTCTCGTTGATCTGGATCGACGGCACGCAGTCTTTCAATTCGTCGACCATCCAATCGAGGGCGATATCGCTCAGGCGGGACTCTGCCTCAGGATAGCTTCCACCGATGTCGCTATGACAGCCCGGGAACCAGACCTGCTTCAACCACTTCGGCTCTCGATCTTTGGTCTCAATCGCGGCCGCCTTCGATGCCCATCCAACCCTTGGAAAGTCAGCACGGTCTTCGTCGATCGCCATGGCGTGACGGGCGTGTTGGACATCGGGATCCAGCCACTTGTCGTAGTTGCGCTTGTTCCAAGCCGCGAAATGACCCGTCTTGAGAATCTGCGGCCAATCGGTTGGGCGCCAGAGCTTCAGTTTGCGCTCGGGATCGTCCGAGAAATACTTGAAGTTGTCGAGCAACAGGGAACCTAGCTGCCAAAGAAGCGCGACTAGAAGTACGCCAAGCGGAACAACCAAAAGCCAAGACCATCCGAGTGCAACGCCTGCGGCCAAAGCCGCCCCGACCCCGAACGTGACGCCCCAGACCAAGGTGCGGACAACTGCCGTTCGCAGTGATGCCACCGTGTCGAAGACCCCGATGAATGTTGGCTGAACGTTTCCCTGATTTTCTTCGCCTACGAGCGGAAAGCTCGAATACTTCTTGCGAAATCGCTTGCCGAGTTCTTCACGGTTCTTGAAGTAAGGATCTTGTCCGCGCGGTTTTCCAGCACCGTGATTATACACGAATTTTACAGCGTCCTTGGCGATCTTGCGCAATCCGGGGCCGTAACGCGGGACCGGCGAACCATCTGGCATCTGCGTCGGGACACCGCAGAGGTTCATAACGTTTGCAAGTGCTCTTACTGTGTAGGCCCCGCGCGAGAACCCAAACAGCAACACACGGTCGCCGGGCTCGTAATGGGCGATGATCTGCTCGTAGCAATCGATTATGTTGTGGTCGATGCCAGTTCCGACGGCGCTTTCCAGGATGGGCTTGATCCGACCGAAAAACCCACCGCGTTCTCCTGTTCCCAAGCCCGGGTCGTAAAAAGCCACTTGGTCCTTAGGGCTAATTGGTGAATCTGGGCCGGGACGCATGGCTCGATACATCTTGTAAACATTCGACAGCCGTTGGTCTGGCCTGGCGCCACCCATCTGGCCGGTTCCGTCCGAGAATATGCAGATGTTCTTTACCATTTGTCGCCCTATTCAAGAACACGAAGTACAGTCAAAATCCTAAACCTGCAGCAGTTCTGCCAAGCTAGGAGAGAGTGCAGCGGAAATGTTTCGCCCGAGTCGGGAAAAATTAGAACATAGTGGAAACACATATGTCTACCTGATATTGTGACACATGAGAAGGGATTGCCCAATATGTTGGATACGATGCAGCAAATGGAAGTGTTCCCGACGACAGTCGATCTCAAGCGGGTCGACCTGTCTATCAACATGCGGCGCTTCTATAGAATGAGTGTTCAACCAGACCTGTTTGGCGGCGCATGCCTCGTGCGGGAATGGGGCCGTATCGGGTTTCGAGGGCAGATGATGATCGAATTTCATGATGACGAGGGCAAGGCTGTCACGGCGCTCATGAAGCTCCATGCTAGCAAAAAGCAGCGAGGGTATAGGGCAGCCGTGGCGCAGAACTAAGATTGAATTTTAGAGAAGAAGATTTCGCATAGCATGTATTTCGCGTTTGTTTTCGGCAACCGGATCCTCCACCTTTCGGCGGTCCAGAATCCGTAGGCAGCTTAAGACCAACCGGGCACCAGTCATGGCTGGATCAGAGCCCAGTGGCAGGTCACCGCACACCAGGAAGAGCATAAACTCGAATACGAGCCAATTAATGAGCGATAGCCGATGGCAGCTCTGTGTTGATGATCAGTAACACGCTCGAAAGGAGAATTTTTCTGTCGTTCCATCGACGCGGTTGACCCAGAAGCAGCGCGTTCCGTAATCCGCCGTTCTTACACTGAAGCTTTCAATTCCCGGGCCGATCTTTTCGGCGGCTTCGGGATGCATATGCATGAGATGCGTTAGTATTTCGGCGTCTTCATTGGTTACCTTGTCACCCAGTTCATATTTGTACAGCATATCCCTAAAAAAGTCGTTTGCGTCTCCTTTCCTCGCGAATGAGAGCGATCCGATCTCTACTGGCTTTGCGGGCATAATCGCTTCCTCTCTACTCTATTCGCTGAATTCGTGGCCCGCTTCCGGATCATCAAGGCCCGATACCTGCAGCGTTTCCCTGACGATAAGGTTAGGCAGGTCCATCCCGGCGAAATTCGGGCCATGCTGATTAATCCAGGCCAGGCAACCTTCCTTGTCCAGATCGTCGCGCGCAATCTTCTCATACAAGGCCACCGCAGACATGCGGGAAAGCCCTAGTTCCATTAATGAGAGAAGCGTGATGCTGGAGACGCCAAACTCAAGCGCTATCCCGATGTCAAAGTCTTCATCAATCAGGTCCTCGCGCTCGGCTTCAGTCAAGAACAGGCGGAGGACATCCATATAGGCGGAAATATACTTCGGTGCCTTGAATCTTGCTGTCTCTTCCACCATGCTCATCGTTTCGCGAATGAGCACTGGAAGCTTGAACGATCTGTTGTTTCGTTGCTGATACTCTATACGCTTCCTGATAATTGCAGCCAAAGACAATCCTTTCAGCCACTCGACAACCACGAGCGCGTGCAGGGGAATGAGACTGTCTGGCAGGAAGACAGGATACAAATTTGCGTTAATCCGTCGCATGACGGTGACGTACCTGTCGTACGCATCGACGCTTTCCGAAGGCGCGAGCAGCAGATTTTCGATATTGCCTTCGTACTTTCGAAAAGCTTCCAGCAAACGCTGCAGGCCCACCGCGCTGACGCCTGGATGTCTTACTAGAACATCCTGCGTAATATTGATCAGCGCCGAAATACCTTCGAGGCTTCTATCGAGTTTCCGGAGCGCATCTGGAGAATGCCGTTTCGCAAATGCGGCATCGGAAAGCGTACCAAGACGAATATATGTATTGAGGAGGTAAGCCCCGACCTGTTCGAATTCTTCGCCTTGCGCAAGATCGGCCAAAGAGTCGATGTTTCTGTTCTCAAGATACGCAGCCAGTTCATCGGTGGAAGATATAACGACGTCAGTTTCTCTCTTGATCGGGTAGCGTGAGCGCTTCGGCACGCCGACGGGCCATGCTTTTTCATCCTTTGGATCGATACAGATAATATTGCCTTGGAATTCGTTTCCCCAGCGACCGGCCCGTCCCGCGAGGTTCCAGAAGTCGTGCGGCTCCATCGGGTTCCCACGGCCCTTCCGGGGACCGCGCACAACGATGGTCCTGCAAGAGAGATTTACTCCTTCAATCAGCGTCGAGGTGCAGGCAAGAAATCTTATCTTGCCGTCGCGGAACAGCCTCTCAACCTCGGTGCGGATGAGAGAGGGCATGTTTCCATAGTGAAAAGCGACACCACGTTCGACCAGCGGCGCGAGCTGATAATTACGGTGGACCCCTTTGCGGGCCAGATCAGCCAGGTCCAGCAATTCCTGATCATCTGTCTTCTCCGAGCCTTCCAACTGGCTGATAAGGAGCGCGACGTCCTCCGCTTCAGCCGCGCCGTTGCAGTAAACCAGTGTGCCGCCGCGACCGCCTGCCGCCGCTGCGATAAACGCCAGCCTTTTTTTCAGGCCCGCAGGCTTGTTTGACAGTTTAAGCGTGCCCAGTGGTATGGGTGAATCGCCCCAGACAAGGTCCAGCGACCACTCCTTGGGCTTCCGAGGCACTTGCTCGGCTAGGATCACGTTCTGCAGAACGGTTGGCATATCGGTATTGACCGACGTTTTCGGCATATCGTTCGGCGCATCCTCAAGCAGTTCTCCGGGATTTTGTGTCGAAGGACTTACAAACACGACCTTCATCATCGGGTTCTGCCGAGACACCCGCTCGATTGCATCCTGCAGTATTACACCACGCTGATTGTCTCCGATCTTGTGCGCTTCATCAACAATGAGAAGGTCTACACTGAAGTCCTCCCCGAGAAGATTGACAAGCAGGTGCAAACGCTCCTGCGTGAATACGAAGACGGCTTTCTTGTCTCCCGTCGTAGATGAGAAATAAACTTCCGTCAGCGGTAGCGACGTGATCTCGATGCCGGTGTCCGACTGACATAGCTCCTTCAGACTGAGTTCAATCTCACTCACCAAAGCCCGGGTTGGGGCAAGGTAAACGGCGATCTTTGTCTTGCTCGTGCGAACGTGATCGAGCAGCCACTGCAAAACGAGGTAAGTTTTTCCGGACGCGGTTGGCGCGGACGCTGAAAGCCAGCCGGCGCCGGAAGAGGCGCCCGCCCATAGTTCTTTCTGAAAATCGTTGACGCCTATCCATTTTCCGCTCGATTCAAGGAGTATCGAGTCCTCGAAACGTCTTCTGTTGGCTTCAAGGCGCATCGACACGCCCAGTCTGCCCTCAAGATCGGGAGCGATCCGGTTTCGCAGTATTGCCAGCTCGACGGACCTGCGATTGGACAGCTTTTCGAGGAGGACAGCCCCCGCATCCCGCACTTCCGGCGAAGTTTCGAGTGTGACGGCAGCGGTTGCGATCCGCAGCGCCGCCTCCTGATGCGTTCGTTCGGTTGATCTGGCCAAAAGGCTTCCGGCCAAAAGAAGCTGCTGCCAGTCAAAGCTCTTCTTTGGGTCAGCGGATTCATGGATTGCGTCCAGATTTGTTATCTCAGTCGCCACTGTGATCTGAGTCAACCTGATAATATCATCACGAAGCGCCTCACCCGACAGCCAATCAAAGAGTTCGGTATCTTTCATTTCTTAATACCCAGCGCCTTAAGGAACGATGCGCGAAACCCATCCGCCGAAGGCACTGGCACACAGAAAAACTGAATGTCGAATTTGTCGAGTTTCTCCACCGATAGTCTGTTCTTTACATTCTTCACCCATTTTTCCATTTCGTCATTCGCCGCCTTCAGGATGTCCTCCCCGATGCCTTTTGCATCATCTTTCGGATAGAAATCCGCATCGAAGGCGATAAGCGCGATCCCGCAATATTCGACCCTGTTCGATAGCGGTGAGGTTCGGTCGAAATATTTCCGGAATGCGGCCGTAAGTTCCGGATCACTGAGATCGGCTTTGTCGCTGAGGAGCACGAGATCCCGCTCGCGATCAGCGCCTTCGTGGTCCGTCTCCACGAGGAAAGGGGCAAGTGATGAAAGGCAATCTCTTATGGCCGCTGTAGGGTCGCCATACACCTTTGACTCGCCCCAGAAAAGTTTGAGAAGGCCGTTTTCGTTTACGGAAGCATAGACGCCGTCCGCACCATGATAGTGCATGTGAGAGTCGGTCTTAAGGTCCATCTTACAGAGCACCTGAGGAACCTTGAGAAAGCGCTCTGCGAGTAGGAAGAGCAGCATCTCGCCGCCTTCGCCAGTATTGGCAAGGTCCGTAAAAGTGCCGATTGCCTCGTGGTGCAGGGCTGCAACCGCGCTTCCGGACTTGAATCTGGCGTCCCGCGCCCGCGCATCATCCAACCGCGATTTCGGGACGGCATAATCGATAATTGAGTTGCGCATAAATTCCGCAAGACGCTCCGGCTTGACGCGTCCGTTCCCATCCACAGTCAGGCAATGACAGTGGAGACGGGCCACGCAATCTTTCAAGAGCACGTCCCGTTTAACAAGCTGGAGATGAACACCCAACTCTTCTGGATCGCCCGAAACTATATTAACCAAATCTTCTGGAAGTACTTGAGTCAGTGGTCGCCTCCTTTCGTTTTAGGGTGGTTGTGCCGACCCCGCTGCTGCTCGCATAGAGAGTATCATACGTAATTCAAATAGTTAGGTTTTTCTTCGCGCTGCGGTCAAAGAAATTGTGCGATACTCCTTCAACGCCCCAAGGTCCGGAGTGTCACCGCTGCCCGTTGATAATACGTCAGCTGTCTCCTTTTGGCGTGAACGCTACACTTCGCCTTGCGGAAGTTCAGTTCAGCGTTGCAAACGGCTGCATCGCGCCGTCTATGTCGGTAGTTTTCTCGACCCCGGCAGATAGAACTCCGTAATCCCCCGCTTCCCCTCGGCCCGCCCGAGCTGGACGATCACATCGATGGATTTCCGGATGTATTCCCGAACCTCGGCAAAGGTCAGTGGTGTGCCGGCCTGCAGCACCATGATCGCCAGTCGATCGATTGCGAGTTCTGCGGTTTCCGCGTGGATGGTGGAAACCGACCCGCCATGGCCGGTGTTGATGGCCTCGAGGTAGGTCAGGGCCTCGGCACCGCGCAGCTCGCCGACGATGATCCGGTCAGGTCGCATACGGAGGGAGGCTTGAAGGAGAGCGTTGGCGCTGCGTTGCGAACCGGCACCGCGGTCGGCAAGGAGGGCGACGGTGTTGGGCTGGCCGGGGAAGAGCTCAAAAGCGTCTTCGATGGTGATCAGCCGCTCGTGCTCGCTCACATGGGTCAGGAGGTGGCGGGCGAACGTGGTCTTCCCGGTCGAGGTGCCGCCGCTGATCAGGACGTTGAGCCGCGCCTCGACCAGAGTCTGCAGCGCGGCCTCAAGGTTCTCCTCCGCTAGACTGGCGATGTTTTTCATCTTCTCCGCGCGGAGGGCGTCGAGCGAGACGGCCTTGCCGAAGAGATAAGCCGGGGCGTAGTCCCTAATGCTGCCAGAGGCGAAGAGGCGAATGGTGATCGAGGCACCGCGATCGATGGCGGGCGGCACGGCGACCTGGACCCGAAGCGGGCGGCCCGCATATTCCACCTTGCCGGAGACGAGGGGGTTCTTTTCAGAGACGCGGGCCTTGGCATCGCCGACGATGGTCTGGGCCATGTTGAGGGCTGTGGTCCGATCCACGGTCTGACCTTCGTGGCGCATGCTGGCATCCCCCGCGACCTCGAGCCAGACCTTGCCGTCGGGGTTGATCGCGATCTCGACCACGTCGTCACGCCGCAGGAGATCGCGGAACGGGTCGAGATAACGCTCGAGGTATGAGGCTGGCGAGGCCTGATCCATCAATTCGGTGATTCCGGTAATATTGAACCTGGTTTCGCTGCCTCTCGCCTGCGGCTCGAACGCGAAACCTGATGCTTCTTTTTCATTGTGAACCGGAACCCCCGTAGATCACCACATCCCGGTCCACGAGCACGGTGACCGAGGCGCCCTGATCGACATAGATCGTCGGCGCGATCGAGACCTGATCGGCGATGACCGACCCGACAGCGTCCTGCAGGTCGCTGCTGACATCGCCCAGGACAATGCTTGTCGTCTCGTTGTTGGCACTCTCCGCCGCCACGGCAGGCGCCGCCCCGATCACGGAAATCAGCGCCGCCCCGCCGAAGCGCTCGGCAAACTTGGTGTCGACGAGACCAGTGAGGCCCGAGCGGCCAAGCTGGTCGCCGCCCACAGCGGCGATTTCCATCGAGGTGCCGTCCGGGGTCAGGACGCGGGTCCAAAGGATCAGGATGCGCTTCTGGTGCATTTCGATCCCGGAGCGGTATTGGCCAAAAAGGCGGGAGCCCCGGGGGATCAGGATCCGGTCTCCGGAAAACGCCAGCACCGGCTCGGAGACCACCGCGACAACGGAGCCGGGCAGATCGCTGTTAATAGCGGTTTGCAGCGCCGCCTGGATGACGGATCCTTGGGTCAGCGTGCGTTCGGGATGGATGAGGCGGGCGGCCTCCTGCACCTCGAGCGGTCGCGCACTCTGCAAGAACTGCTCGTTGCCCGAGAGGGCCGGTCCACTTGCGCCAGCGGCGGCAGGATCGGCCACCGCCGCGCCACTCGCACCACCACGTGGACCGTCCGCATAGACCACGGCGGGGGATTTGATCTGGGCAGTCAGAAGCTCCTCGGCGATGCGTTCGGCCTCGCGCAGACGCTGCTCCTCTTCCTGACGCCGGCGTTGTTCGAGAAGGCGCTGATCGGCGATCACCCCTTCGCGATCGAGCTCGGCCTCAAGCCCCTCGCGCTGCGCCCGTTCGGCATCGAGCATGGCCTGCAGCCCCTCGATGCGAGTCTCGGTCTGGCGTTGGAGGTTTGCCAGCTCGGTTTCCTTTGCGGCGAGCGTTGCTTCGAGCGCGGCCTTTTGCTCGTCGAAGGCCTCGCGCAGGTCCGCGACAGCGGATTGGATTTCCGAGTTGCGGGCAGCCTGGCTGGCGGCGAGGGCTTCGCGGAGCTTGGCGATTTCGGCCAGCACCTCGGCGCTCGGTTCCGGGGCAGGGGCGGCGGGCACGTCGAGCGCTTCCTCGACGGCGATCAGTGCGTCATTGACCCGTTGCTCGGTCTCGTCGGGCGGAAACTTCAGCCGCCCGCCGGAGCCGGGGCGGCGGTCCTGAAAGGTCTCGACATCGGAGGTCTCAAGCGCACTGTCACCTTCCTGCAGACCGGTGGCCAGAAAATACGCGACCCCGGCCCCGCCAAGGGCGAGGGCGGCCGCGAGCGCGCCGACCCCGAGGCTGTTTCCGCGGGGCTTGGACTTGCCGCGCTGGCTGAACTGGTCGAGACGGTCCTGAAGGTCGGGAGGGGTTTGTTCGGCCATGGTCAGTTGCTCACGTAGATGGCGCTCTCGTCGCGCCAGGCGCAGATCGCCTCATCGCCGATACGCAGCGACCAGTAGGTGTTCACCCCAAGCACCCGGACCGTGTTGCCTTGCTGGGTCCAGTTGACCGTGCGCTCACGGCCCTGGTCATCGGCCTTGAAGAGGGCGGGCTGGCGACCGTTTTCCGGGATGACGAAGTAGGTATAGCGCCCGTCGTCATAGATATGGCTGGGGCGGAAATCACCTTCGCCCGAGACGCGGTAGTTGTAGTTGCGGGGCGCCTCAAAGCCTTTGGGCTGGGTAGCCGCCGTCGCTCGACGTTCCTCATCGGGGTAGCGGAAGCGGACTTCGAAGAACATGCCGGTGCGGTTCGGGATCGAGCCTTCGCGCAGGTGGAAGGAATAGGTGCGTCGGTTGGTGATCACCGTCATGTTGGTGGAGGCATTGGCCACATGCGGTTTGATGGTCAGCACATTGCCAAGCTCTGGGATCGGATCGACCTGGAAGCTTTCGGTGTCGCCGACGATCACGGCCTCGAAGCGCTCGCCCGCCCCGAAATGGATCGTGGTCGAATGCCTCAGATCGGTTTCGATCCGATAGACCTGGTTTTCACTATAGACGGCGGTGCGGATGCGGATGTCGAGCGGGCCGCCTTGCGGCGTGGCCTCGGCGTTTGCGGCAACAGGAAGGGCAAGCGCCAGGAAAAGCGCGGGCAGAGATTTCATCTTGGTCAGTTCTCCAGAGTCTCGGCGTCGACGCGGTAGGAGGTCACCACGAAGCCCAAGGGGTTGGCCCAGACGTCCTGAAGGCGCTGGCGGGTTTCAGGTTGGAAGTCATAACCAACGGTAGCGACATAGGACCGGGTGACGGTGCGGGTGTCGCGGGGACGGCGCAGCGTGCGGGTGAAGCGGACCTGGGCCACGCCGCGCTCGATCTGGTTCACGGACTTGATCACCACCTCGATCTTGGCGTCGCGGCCATAGACGGTGATCGGGTAGTCTTCGTTGGTCGAGGACCAGAGATCGCGCAGCGTGCGGGCGGCATCGCCATCGGAACGGTTGAGCACCGAGTTGATACGCTGCTCGCCATCGGTCAGGTCATAGGTTTCCCGATCATCGACATAGGCCACGAGATTGGCCTGGATGATGGCGTCGCTCTCGGAAAGCGTCAGCGCCTGTACGGCGGCGACCCGGTCCATCTCTCCGGTTTCCTTGTCGACCACGACGACGAAGGTCTCGGTCGATTTGAGTGGAAAGAGGCTCGCGCCCGCGACCATGCCGGCAACACCAACCAGCACGCCTGCCGCCGCAACGAACCAGGCGAAACGCTCACGCCGTCTTGGCCCGTAGATGAAATCCGCCTCGAAAGCGTCGCGGTCAGGCGCGGAGGAACTGGTCACAAGCTTCTTCAAAGTCGTCGTCTTTCACATCAGGGTTTGCGGAAGGCCTTGGCGGCGGAGAGAAGCGCGCCGGGGCTTTGCCGGATCAGCTCGCCGGTCTTCACCACACCCGCATTGGCCATCTGGTTCAGCTCATGCGGGGACTTGCCGGTGACGAGGCGCGAGGTTGCGCCCGCGCCATACTCCCGTGTGTTCACGAACCCCTGGCGCGCAAGGCCCGTGAGACCGACGGCATTGGACGCGATGCCGACGACACCGGTGAGATTGGAGGCGATGTAGGGCACCGAGGCCATGATCCCGGCGCTGAGGATCAGAATGACGAGGAAGGGCAGGATCAGGCTGACGGTTTCGACATCGCCCGGATCGGCGGAGGCGTCCCCGATCGCTTCGGCGATGGCGACGATGATGCCCGCGGCGCCTGCTGCGGCGACCGGCATGAGCGCGTAGCCAATGGTGGCGCGGGTCCAGGCCTCGAAGAGGGACTGGGTCGGTTTGAACAGCGAGGTCACGATCATGAAGGGGGCGATGACGATCATCAGCGCGAAGACGATGCGGGCGAAGGCGATGATCCCTGCGGTGACGGCGGCGAAGACGGCGGAGAGGACGAAGAAGATGGCACCCAGAACCGCGCCGAAGACCCAGCCCGCGCGGTCGCCGATCGTATCGCCATAGGCGGTGATGCGGGCGACCATATTGTCGAGGCTCTCATAGACCCCTGCCTCGTCGCCCGAGCCGGTAAGCGCCAGGATCGAGGCGCCCACGGAGTCGGGCACGCGCGTGACGATGTCATAGATGACGCTGAAATTATCCCAACTCTGCGCGAAGATCCCGACCAGGGCCACTTTCATCCCGAAGGCAAACCCGGTTCCGAAGGGCAGGGGGCGGAGCTGCATGACCGCGTTGATCCCGAGGAGCACGACAAGGAGCGTCGCGCCCGCCGAGATGACATTACCGACCGAGGCCGCCGAGGAGATAAAGCCGTCCTGCGCCACGGTGTTCACCGCGGCGTCGACTTGGCCAAGGATGTCGCGAATGACCCCCATTTACTCCGCACAGGCCTCCACAACTTGCGCCTCGAGCGCGTCCGCCTTGGCGTAGAGCTCGAGCACGTTGAAGGGCAGGCGCGGGTTGTCCGAGGTCTGGAACCGGGGCAGGGCGGCAAGCGCCTGATCCCAGGCGAACTGATCCAGCAGGCAGGTGCAGGTTTCCGAAGCGAGCGCCTCTTCGGCAATCAGGATGCGCAAGATCGCGCGGTAGCCATTGCGCAGATAGGCGGTTTCGGCCAGATCGGTAGGGGGTTTCGGAACACGACATTCATCCGTTTGATCCCGCGCGATGGCCATCGAGTTGAAGGGCGTGTCGCCGGAAGGGTTCGTGCTCGGGGTCTGGGCCGACGCAGCATTGTGCAGGATGCTCAAGACAAGGGCGGCGAGACCGAGCGCCCGGCCTGGAGCCAAGCTGCGGGTCATGGTTTGCCTCATGGATCCACCGCCATCGAGCGGAACTTGCGCTCATCCGCGAGGGTCGCGGCATCGACAACGCCAAGCTGGCCGGCACTCACGCCTTGCGCCGCTTCCAGCCGCCAAATCTGGGTCAGGATGATGCCAAGCTCGGCGGTGACGCGGGTGTTGAGATCGACGGCAGCCTTCAGCCCGTCCTGATCGTCGATGAGCCCGACCATGGTCTCGAGCCGCTCAAGGCTTTGGCCCGCTTCTTCGTGGCTTTCCTGTGCCGCGACGGAGAGCATGGCGCTGGCCCCGGCGGAAGCGGCGATGCGGTTATCGGCGGGCTCATCCGAGCCAGAAAGCGTGCTCAGGCGTTCCGAAGTAAACCCGCTGCCCGAAAGCACCCGTTCGACCGAGGCCGAGAGTTCTGCACCCGGATTGAAGCCGCTGAGAAAATCGCCGCTTGCCAGCGATTGTGCGGTATTGAGGGGCGCCACCAGCTTGCCGCGCAGCGCTCGGAATTCTTCGACCGTGGCGAAGAGTTCTCCGAGCCCGCTGCCTTCAATGAGCGAGGTCAGTTGCGCCTCGAGGTTCGTGAGCTGCGAGAGCTGGGTTTCCAGTTCCAGCCGCATTGTGGCGAGCTGCTGCATCTGGACATTCAGGTCCTCGGCCATGTGTTCGAGCTGCGCCACGAGTTGACCAAGCTGCGAGCCATCAAAGGTTGGGACGCCCTGGGCCGTTGCGGGCGAGGTAAACCCGAGTGTGGCGACCGCGGCCACGGTCAGGAGAAGCTGTCTCATTCGGGAACTCCCATCTGCATGAAGTCGCGCTCCGCCAACCGGTCTGCGACGAGGTGCTGCGCATAGACCGCCTCGCGCTGCTGGTTGGCGGCCATCAGCCGGACGCGAAGGTTGAGGATGCGGCCAATCTCGGCCTTGGCGTAGGTGTTGAGTTCCCAGGCCGCCTTGGCATTGGGTTGCGCATCGATCTGCAGGATGATCGCGCGGAGGCGGTTGATCACTTGCTCGGTCGTTGCCGAACTGTCGGCGGCGTAATAGACGCCCGCCTCGGAGATGCTGGCATATTCGGCGAGCGCAAAATCCGAGGGCGAGAGCGTGCCAAGCGCGTCGGCACCGCCCACCACAGCGAGGTATTCGTTGTAGAATTTCGAGATGTTGCGCACATAGCCTTGGGTCTCGGCAAAGGGCGGCACGCCCCCGTATTCGATGACCCGACCCGGCCCCGCGTTATAGGCCGCGAGCGCATGGGGTATGTTGCCGAAGCGGTTGAGCTGGGTGGTGATATAGCGCGCGCCGCCGCGGAGGTTGTCTTTCACGTCATAGCGGTCGACGCCGAGATCGGAGGCGGTGCCAGGCATGAGCTGGGTCAGGCCATAAGCCCCGACCGGGCTTTCAGCGGCGACGTTGAAGCGACTCTCCTGTTTAATCAGAGCCTGGAAGAGGCAGCGCCACTGGGTGGCCGAGAGACCGGCGCGGGCCACACCGGGCGCGCCTGCGAACTCGCCGGCGACCTCGACGATCATCATCTCGACCGTCTCGCGGCCCTCGCCGAAGAGGCGGCTGTTCATCGGGCTTGGATCGGTATTGGGATAGACCGCCGCCACCCCGAAATCCGCATTGCCCTCGAGCGCACGGATGTCGAAGCCAGGCCCGGTAATGGCAGCGGTCATTTCCTCGAGGACGCGCAGCTGGTCGGCCTGCACATCCGCCAGCGTGGACTCGGTCCGATCCTTGTCCTGCTGGACGCTTAGATCCTCGGCCAATGCCCTCACCCGGGCGATGGCGCGACCGATCGCGGAATTGTCCTGTGTCGGCACGCCCTGGGCATGCGCAGGCAGGGCGCTGAGGCCGAGGCAGAGCCCGGCGGATATGATCGCGGCGCGGCTCATTCCGAACGGGGCAGGGGCTCGAAGGTGCAGTCAGGCTTGGCCGTCTCCTGCACCGGTGCGCCCATGGTCGAGAAGGACAGGGCGGACCGCGTCACTTGCGGCTCGCCATTGCGTCCGAAACAGGGCGAGGTTTTCTCGGTGTATTTCTCGCAAGCGGAAAGAAGGCTCGCGGCGGCGCAAAGCGCGAGGAGGGGTTTCGAACTCATATCACATGTCTCCAGAAATCGGGATTGGCGCGCCAATCGGCAGGCACGCGGGCCTCGCCAGTGGCGCCGCCGCCAAGGATGGGAAGGAGGTCGCCAAGTGCGGAGAGATCGGCATCGACGAAGACGCTGTCGCCCGCCGAGCGGATAAGCGCGATGCGCTGGCCGATGGTCGGCTGCACGAGAAGGGCAGCCTCCTTGGCGTTGACGCGGAGAAAATCGTAATCGGAGACGGTGGCGCGATCGTTCGGGAAGAGGATCTGCGTCGGCACCGTCTCGACGATGGTTTTGCCGACGCGGCTGTCGCGCAACTGGCTCGGATACTGCGTCATCATGATGACGACGCAGTTCATCTTGCGAAGCGTCACCAGCCAGTTTTCCAGCCGCGCCCCGAAATACGGATCGTCCAAGAGCTTCCACGCTTCGTCGAGCACGATGATGGTGGGACGGCGGTCTTCGACCACGCGTTCGATCTGGCGGAAGATGTAGGAGAGTACCGCCATGCGCTCGGTCGTCATGTCGAGGATCTCGGTCATATCAAACCCGACGATGTCGCCCGTGAGCTTGAGGCCCGCGCCGCGCTCGGGCTCGTCGAACACCCAGCCATAGCGCCCGCCGGGGGCCCATTCGGCAACGCGGGATTGCAGCTCGCCATCATCATCGAGTGACTGGAACAGGGTCTCGAAACTGGCGAAACGCTGCAGCGCCGCCCCCGCATCGGCGTTCTGGCCGACCGCGCTTTGGATATGGCGGGATTGCTCGCCCGAGAGCGTGCCATTCCGTGTGAGAAGTGTCGCAAGCCAGTCCGAGAGCCAGGCGCGGCCGCGCTCGTCGGTTTCGGTGGCGAGCGGGTTCAGACCTGTCGGCACGCCAGCCCGGATTTCGTTATAGCGCCCGCCGAGGGCGCGCACGGCCATCTCCAGGCCGCGATCCTTGTCGAAGAAGAAAAGCCGTGCGCCGACCCGCTGCGCCTGCGCTGCGAGAAAGGCAGTGGTGAGCGTCTTGCCGGTCCCGGTGCGCCCCAGAACCAGCGTATGGCCAACGGTCGGTTCCTTGCCTGGGGCTCCCGCCTCGTGGAAATTGAAGCGATAACCAGAGGTGCCGACCGTGGGCAGGACCGAAATGGTCTGACCCCAGGGCGACTGATCAGGACCGCGTCCTTCGACGCTACCATGCAGAGCTGCGAAGTCGGCGAAATTGATGGAGGAAATCGGCGTCTTGCGAGCGCGGTAGCCGAAATTGCCGGGGGATTGTGCGAAGTAGGTGGCTTTCAGCGCCATGTTCTCGCGCACGATGACGGACATGATCTCCTGACCCACGCGTTTGATCTGGGCGGCGGCCCGTTCGAGCGTGTCGCGGTCCGGCGCGTAGACCGCGATGGAGAGGTGATGGTCCCCGAAGGCGATGCGTCCTGCCTCCTGGTCGTCGGCAGCCTGGCCCAATTGTTCGCGCAGGGAGACGGCCGCATCGTCGGAGGCCTGCATCTGGCGGATGATGCGCTGGATGCGTTCGGCCATGATGTTGTTCGGGATCGGGCTGAAGGAGTTCGTGAGCACGATGTCGAGCGGCAGGTCGAGCGCGTCGAGCAGCGTCACATCGGTCAATGCCGGGTAGGTCTTCATCGAAAAGAGCGCGCCGTATTTGACCCGCCCAGTCACGGCGTCGGTCAGGGTGACGACGTCGCCGTCGAAGGTCGCGCGGCAATTGCTCAAAATATGTGAAAGAGGCAGAGCGCTTTGTCCGAAGGCTATGGGGGAGAAGCTGCCCGCGTTCAGCGTGTTTAGATAGCCCAGCCATTCACCACCCGTGCGGGTCAGGCGCACAGGGTTGGCCGAAGACAGAGCCACCTCGAAAAAGCCCATGACCTCGTTCAGCTCCTGCAGGCGCGTCGCGCGGTCCTTGACCCAGGCTTTGCGGGCCAGCGTCCGAAGGAATGGAATGCGCGCGGAGATATCGGGGCGCCGGATCACGCTGAGATAGAGTTGGCGCTTGGCCGGGCGCAGGTCTTTCACATGGGCCTGCCAGCGGGCATCTATCGCGGCGGCGAAGCTGTCGCCCTCGATGGGGCGCATCCCCAGATCCTGTGGCACGGAGATGCGGTGGATGTAAAAGCCGAAGGCATTGCCGGTCTGGGCGACGATGGCGGCAACCGCGCGCTTGAGCGCATCGAGCCGTGCGTCTTCGCTGGTCATCGGGTTCAGACCATCAAGGCGCAGGGTCGCCATCAGATCGCCCTCGCGCAGCACCATCACATCGTCATCGGCAAGCGCGAAATACGGCAGGTGATCAGCGAGATAGCTCTCCCGCGCGAACTCCCCGCCGCCAGCCTGAAGCAGAGCGGTTCCGTGAGTGGAAAGTGTGCCCGCATCAAGCGCCAAAGCTGTCGCCTCCATGCAGGGCGCGGTTCTTCGTCGGGCGCACCGAGCCGTAGGAAACGCGCAGGACCTCGAAGAAATGCGGCTCGCGGTCGGCGACGAACCAGAGGATCGGATAGGCGACGAGGCCGATCAGGAAGAAGACCATGGACTTGGTCCAGATGAACGGCAGAACGACCCCGGTCGCCAGCACCACGAGGTATCCGACAGGGAGGCCCAGATACTTGGGCGGTCGGGCGAGGCCCAGAAAAAGGGGGGATCGTTCTGCCAACTCTATTCTCCAACCTCAGGAGAAGCCGTCGACGATGGTGCCGGCCGAGAAGATCAGCACGATCCCGATGATGACCGAGGCGAACCAGCCCCAGTTCAGCCGCCCCATCATGCACATGAAACCAGTGCCGATGACGGCGAGTGTGGCAACCGCGATCCCAATCGGACCGGTCAGCGCGGCCTCGACGGTTTCCAGCATGGTCTGGATCGGCGACAAGTCCTGCGCGAAGGCAGGGCTTGCGAGAGCCGCCAAGGTTGTGGTGGCAGGCAAGAGGCGGCTGAGGCGATGTCGAAGCATGCGAAGTTCCCTTGTTTTACTGAAGATCGATGAGGACCGGCGCGCGGGCTGGAACCCGGTCTGCGACGCGGATGTCCGGCGCGGAAACAGGTGTACCCGCAAGTCGGGACCGGATCCGGTGGATGCGCGCGATGTAGTCGCGGGTCTCGATGAAAGGCGGGATGCCGGAATACTCGACCACCCGGTGCGGTCCGGCATTGTAGGCCGCGAGCGCCAAGTCGATGTCCTTGAACGTTCCGAGTTGTGCGAGCAGATACCGCGCCGCGCCGTCGAGGTTCTGGGAGGGATCGCGCGGATCGACGCCGAGCGCACGGGCAGTATCCGGCATCAGCTGGCCAAGACCATAGGCATCCTTCGGGCTGACGGCGGTCGGGTTGTAGCTGCTTTCAGCCTCGACCAGGGCGCGGAACAGAATTTGCCAGTCGTCCGCATCAAGGCTGACCTGCCGCAGGGCACGGTTCCCCTGGTGGCGGACGGCAGTCGTGCGGATCAGGGAGAGGGTGTCGTCGCGACTGGAAGGCGGCGTGGCGTCCAACGAGGCCAGAACGACCTCGGCTTCAGCGCTATGTTCCAAACCAGCCCAGGCAGGGCGCTCACCGTGAAAGGTCCAGCCCGAAGTCCGGGCTGTGCCGTCGCGGCCGAAGGCGATAACGTCAGCCGCGCTCCTCGAGGGTGATGCTGTAGTCAGGACCAAAGCGCAGATCGCGCCCGTCACCGAACTCGAGATGATGTTTGAAGAGCCCTGGCCATATGTTGAAATACCGCGGCTCAGGCCCGTGCGGGGTGATCCGGGTCGAGACCAGAATGGCTTCCGGCTCACCCTCGCGCAGGTAGATGCACTGGTAGCGCGGCTTGCCATCGTCCGTGAACCCCACGAGTTCATACCGGCAGCGGAACGCGATGCCCTGTTCGGACAGGTCTTTGACACCATCGATGGTGATCAGGATCTGGTTGCGCGCTATCGGCATGTTCGGACTCTCCCCACGAGAGCCCTTCTACTGCACGACACTAAGGCCATAAAGTCATATGGAGTCAATACGACATATTGCAGAAAATTACATATTGCGCGATAGTCTGCGCAACTTTTGCGGGAGAGCGACATGAAGCGACAGGCGATGGCAGCGGCGATGGGGGTGATGGCGGTGTTCGGAGCCCCGGGGAAGGCGCAGGCCTATGACATCGACTGCGCCATCATGCTCTGCATGGCTGGCGGCTTCCCCCCGAGCGCAGTCTGTGCACGGGCCTATCGCACTATGATCCGCCGCATCACGCCCTGGCCGAGCCTGCCGCCCTTCGGGGTCTGCACCTTCGCACATGTGCCGGTCGAGCTGGGCGGGCCCGGCGGGGAGGGCGAGCTCGACACCACTCTGCCCGAATACGAATGGCTGAACCGCACCCATGTGATCTGGTTCACCGGTCAAGCCTATAGAGAAAGGGGAGGTGAACAGTATTGGGACTGGTCTCTCCGTTCCTGCGACCGAGAGAACCGCACCTGCCGGTACATCCAGCGGGTCTACCGATCCCACACGCCCTGGCCCGAGGCATTCGTATCGGAAGGCGGTCAGGAGATCGCCTATCCGACCGGCGGAGGTTCCTCGTACTTCTATTTGCGCAGTATCATGGTTGAATACGGCGACTACGAGGGCAACATGGGCCACTCGGAGTGGTTCTCCTACTGATCCGAACGGTCTGATGCCTTCAGGGAAACTGGGCGAAGCTCGACCAGACAAGCATCAAAGCGTTCTGGATCGACATGCCAGCGGCGGCTCACCGAGCCATCATTCCAACGGTAATCGGTGAACAGGTGAATCTCCTGCGCACCGTCGTTCAGAAACCCGTTCTGGAAGGGCCAGCCTGTCTTCTTCTTACCCATCGAACTCTCTGCACTCCATTTGACTACCTCTTGAGACGTTCCGCTCCAGGACGCATCAGGGGCTGGCAAAAACTGGCTAGCGTTTTGTGAAGAGCTCTGCTGGATCTACGTTCAGTGCTTTGGCGATACGTTCGAGAAGGTCGAGGGAGGCCGCGAACTTGGCGTTCTCGAGCTTGCCCATATGGCCGCGACTCACATCGGCCCGATGAGCAAGCTCCTCCTGGCTGAGGCTGCGGGCGCGTCTCAATTCCTGGATGTTTAGTGCTACACGGTCCCGCAAGTTCATGCCGTTGAAACGGACACGATGCGCGAAATATCGCCACGCGATATATGTTACATTCGGAAGTGCAGAGAAGAAATCTTGGGATGGCGCGAGATCGCCGGAATGGAATGCCTGCCGAAACGCAGGTCACGTGATGATCCGTCTCGCAAACATTATGGGCCGTTCAATTGTTCTTTCAGGAAAGGGCGGCACCGGAGAGAGGTTCCGGTACCGCCAGGGTATCGCCCACAGGGAGGTGGTAGAGGGCGAATTCTACACGGAAAATTTGGGGTCGACCAATAATCGCGTAATCATGATTATGGTAATTTTTAGGCTGTCACGGCACCTCAGACAGCTTCGAGTGCGATTGCAATTCCCTGTCCCACGCCAATACACATGGTCGACAACGACTTTTCTCCAGGTTTGAGGTCCAGCATCGCTGAGCCGGTGATGCGGGCACCCGACATGCCAAGCGGATGGCCGAGAGCAATAGCGCCGCCGTTTGGGTTCACGCGGGCATCATCATCCGCGATCCCCAGGTGCCGTAGTGTGGCCAGACCCTGCGAAGCAAAGGCTTCGTTAAGTTCGATCACCGAGAAGTCTTCTTGTTTCAGTCCAAGTCGCGCCATCAGCTTTTTCGACGCCGGTGCCGGCCCGAAACCCATGATGCGCGGTGCAACGCCGGCGGTTGCGCCGCCCAAGACCCTTGCGACCGGCGTGAGGCCAAATTTTTTTGCGACGTCGCTGGTGGCAAGGATCAATGCTGCGGCACCATCGTTCACGCCTGAAGAATTCCCTGCGGTTACCGTGCCATCCGCTTTTACGAAAGTTTTCAGTTGGGCGAGCGCTTCCAAAGTCGTACTCGCGCGAGGGTGTTCATCCTGTACGACGATCTTTGGCTCCCCCTTTCGCTGAGGAATCTCTACCGGGACAATTTCACGGGCCAAACGACCGTTCGCCATAGCAACGCTCGCCTTTTGCTGGGAATGTAGGGCGAAAGCATCTTGGTCGGCGCGGTTGATGCCGAAGACTTCAGCCACGTTTTCGGCCGTTTCAGGCATACTGTCGACGCCGTATTGGCTCTTCATCAGTCTATTGACGAAGCGCCAGCCGATGGTGGTGTCTTCCACACTATTCTCGCGCGAGAATACTGTTGTAGCTTTTGGCATCACAAACGGAGCACGCGACATGCTTTCCACACCACCTGCGACAATGAGATCGGCCTCTCCTGATTTGATAGCGCGGGCGGCCGTGATTATCGCATCCATGCCCGACCCGCACAACCGATTCATTGTTGTCCCCGGTACACAATCCGGAAATCCAGCTAGTAGAAGCGACATGCGAGCAACATTACGGTTGTCCTCTCCCGCTTGGTTGGCGCAGCCAAAAATCACTTCGTCAATGGTCGCTAGATCTAGCCCCGGGTTTCGGCTGGCCAAGGCCCTGAGTGGGATTGCGCCAAGATCGTCGGCTCGCACAGAAGAAAGCGCGCCGCCATAGCGACCGATTGGTGTGCGGATGTAATCGCAGATATAGACGTTTGTCATTCTTTGAGTGCCTTTGTCAGGTCCGGGACTGCGTCGAAGAGGTCTGCGACGAGGCCGTAATCGGCGATTTGGAAGATGGGGGCCTCTTCGTCCTTGTTGATGGCGACGATGACCTTACTGTCCTTCATCCCCGCAAGGTGTTGAATTGCCCCGGAAATCCCGACCGCGATATACAGCTCGGGCGCCACGACCTTGCCGGTCTGGCCGACCTGCCAGTCGTTCGGTGCGAACCCAGAGTCCACAGCCGCGCGCGAGGCGCCGACGGCAGCACCCAGTTTGTCCGCAAGTGCTTCAATAATCGCGAAATTTTCCTCGGAACCGACGCCGCGCCCGCCCGAGACCACGACCTTGGCCGAGGTCAGTTCCGGACGATCCGACGCCGCGACCTTGTCCTCGACCCAGGCGCTCAGGCCCGCGTTGCCGGCTGCTGCGATGGCCTCGACGGCGGCCGAGCCACCCTGGCCAGCCGCGTCGAAGGCGGTGGTGCGGACGGTCAGTAACTTCTTGGAATCGTTGGACTTTACCGTCTGCATCGCGTTGCCCGCGTAGATCGGGCGCTCGAACGTGGACCCGTCCAGGATGGCCGTCACGTCCGACAGAACCATCACATCCAGCAGCGCCGCAACGCGCGGCAGGATGTTTTTCGCGCTTGCCGTGGAGGGAGCAACGATATGTTCATAATTGCCTGCCAGGCTGACCACCAGATCGGCGACCGGCTCGGCCAGGCCGTTGGCGTAGGCCGCGTCATCCGCGACCACAACCTTCGCCACGCCGTCGATCTGCGACGCGGCCTGACCCGCAGCAGCAGGGCCCGCAACCAGAACGGTCACATCGCCCAGCGATTTGGCAGCGGTCACCGCCTTGGCGGTGGCGTCCAGCGCCAGCGCGCCACCGGCGATTTCTGCAAGGAGAAGAACAGCCATTACACGATCCCCTTTTCTTTCAGTTTCGACACCAGCTCGTCGACCGAGCCGACCATCTCGCCTGCCGACCGTGCGGCGGGCTCGGCGGTTTTCACAATCTCCAGGCGCGGGGTGACATCGACGCCGTAATCGGCGGCGGTCTTCTCATCCAGCGGCTTCTTCTTGGCCTTCATGATGTTGGGCAGCGAGGCATAGCGCGGCTCGTTCAGGCGCAAATCGGCGGTGACGATCGCCGGCAGCTTGACCTTGATCGTCTGCAACCCGCCATCCACTTCGCGGGTCACGACGGCATGATCGCCTTCGATCCCGACCTCGGAGGCATAGGTCGCCTGGCCCCAGCCCAGCAGCGCCGCCAGCATCTGGCCGGTGGCGTTCATGTCATTGTCGATCGCCTGCTTGCCCGCGATCACCAGGCCCGGCGCCTCGGCGTCGATCACGGCCTTCAGGATCTTGGCCACCGCCAGCGGCTCGATGTCCTGGTGCACGTCATCGGCGGCCACAACCAGGATCGCCCGGTCCGCGCCCATCGCCAGCGCCGTGCGCAGCGTTTCCTGCGCCTGCTTCACGCCGATCGAGACGACGACAACCTCGTCCGCCTTGCCCGCTTCCTTCAGCCGGATCGCCTCTTCGACCGCAATCTCGTCGAACGGGTTCATCGACATCTTCACATTCGCGAGATCAACTCCGCTCCCGTCCGCCTTAACGCGAACCTTCACGTTGTGGTCAATTAGGCGTTTTATAGGAGCAATTATTTTCATTGGCTTTTATCGTTTTCAAAATTTGCAATGGTGGTAACGGCCCGGATTCCGAGCCGTTACTCGGGATGGGTCCCTGTCAATTCGCAGTATAACCGCCATCTACTACAATCTCTGCTCCGTGAACGAACGATGACTCATCCGATGCGAGGAACAGGACCGCATTCGAAACCTCTTCAGGTTTGCTTGGTCGCTTGAGCAGCGTCGCCCCCAGAATTGCCTGCCGGGTAACTTCGTCGGCGTGTAGCAGATCTTTTGTCATGGGAGTATCGATGACACCGGGATGGATCGAATTCACGCGTATGCCACTTTCAGCCAGGTCGACTGCGCAGGATTTCGTCAACATCCGTACGGCGCCTTTGGATCCAATGTAGGCTCCCGCCGAAGCGGCTCCAACAATCCCATAGATTGAAGAAATATTGATAATAGATGCCTTTTCGGCCTCTTTCATCAATGGAACCGCGGCTCGGATGCCGAGATAAATACCGCGTACATTGACGTTGAACGTCATGTCAAATTCGTCAGGCGAGGTTTCGTGGAGCGGCTTAAGAATGAGAATGCCAGCGTTGTTCACTAGCACATCAAGCCGACCAGCACTTGATTGCACCGTAGAGATGACATTCTTCCAATCTTCTTCAAGCGTCACGTCATGTTGAATGAATTCCGCCTTCCCTCCGGCTTCAATGATACCTTTCACTACGCTTTCAGCCGCTTCCGTGTCACGGTCGGTTACAAATACATGCGCACCTTCACGTGCCAGCGTTTCACAATGGGCTTTTCCCATGCCCATCGCTCCACCTGTTACCAGTGCGACTTTTCCGAATACCCTTCCCAAATCTCTCTCCCTAGTTTTCATGAACAAATTTAATTGGTTCCGCCGGGGATTCTTGATGCCCGGCGGAATTCTTTACACCTTCTCGGCAGTGCGGTTGCGGATCAGGGATGTATAACCTTCCTCCTTCACTGCATTAATGGCATTTCGGTAATTGCCAATCCCGGCCATGTAGAACATTACTGCATTCTTCTTTCCGGGGATATTTGCGCCGAAGATCCAGCTTTCAGCTTTGGGGAAGAGTGTCATGTCGGCGATTTCACGACAGGTGCGAACCCAAGCATCGCGCGCTTCCACGGTTGGCTCCACATTTCGAACCCCCTCTTCTTCCACCGTGCAAATCGTGTCAGCGATCCATTCGACTTGCGTCTCAATGCTGGGGGGCAGGTTGGTGAAGGGGCCATTAGGGCCAAGGATCATGAAGAAGTTCGGGAAGTCGACCTCCATCATGCCGAGGTAACCGAGCGGGCCTTCCTTCCAAGTGTCGCGCATGGTCACGCCTCCGCGTCCGCGGAGGTCCATTTTGACGTAATTGCCGTCGACCGCATCGAAGCCAGTGGCAAAGATTACGATGTCAAGCTCATGCTCCTCGCCGCTTTCGAGACGTATGCCGTTCGGAGTGAACTCTGCGATCGGATCGGCCTTAACGTCGGCGAGGGTCACGTTGTCTCGGTTGTAGACCTCGTAATAGTTGTTTCCGCAAAGCGGGCGCTTGGCGTAAAGGTCCTTCGGCGTCAGTTTCTCTGCGACCTTGGGGTCCTTCACGATTTTCTTGATTTTGCCCTTGATGAAGTCAGCGGCCGCATCATTGGCCACTTGGCTGGTCGCAATATCGCAAAAGGTGCCAAACATGAAATAGAAACCACCGCCGCGCTGCCAGGCGGCTTCGAAGACCCGCTCCCGTTCTTCGGGGGAGGCGGTTTCGGCGGGCTTGACGCTTTCTTCGAAGCCGAAGGCCACAACAGAATTCTTCACTTGATTCCAGATACTATCGTAGTTTGCCTTTTGCTCTGCGATGGTAGCATCGTCTTGCGGGGTGTTCCCAATCGGCACGACATATTGTGCAGAGCGCTGAAAAACAGTCAGGTGTTTTGCAACTGGTGCCGTTGCTGTAATAACCTGCACACCGGTCGAGCCAGTGCCAATAATGCCCACGCGTTTGTTGCTCAAGTCCACGCCGTCGGGCCAGGCACCTGTGTGTAAGATACGGCCTTTGAAATCATCGATGCCCTTGAATTTTGGAACATTCGTTGCGGACAAGAGACCGAGGCCAGTGACAAGGTATTTGGCGGTAACTGTCTCACCACTATCAGTGATCACGTTCCAGAGACCGGTTTTTTCATTATAGTGCGCGCCGTCCACCTTGGTGTCGAACTTGTAGCTGCGTCGGAGATCGAGATGATCCGCCACCTCGTTCATGTATTCGAGGATCTCGGGCTGGGTCAGATACCGCGTTTTCCAGCGGCCTTTTTGAAGCAACTCTTTGTCAAAAGAATAGCGGTAGACATAGCTTTCCGTGTCCGACAGCGCACCGGGATATCGGTTCCACCACCAGGTGCCGCCAACGTCACTGGCGCTGTCATAGCCCCGGACGTTCAGTCCCTGCTCGTTGCGAAGTTTGTGGACGGCGTAAAGCCCGCCGAAGCCCGCGCCAATGACGACTGCGTCGTAATCCGCTCCGGATGTTTTAGTAATCTCAGTCTGAATGTTCATGTCACTCCTCCCAGAGTAAGACTGCTCCGCCCCGCAGTTTGCGGGTGAGATGGCAGATGAATGTGTCGTAGGGGTTTCTCTCGCACCGCACCGCACCGCACCGCAATGCAGTGCGAGTACAGGTGTCAGAGGGCCTGATACCATGCGGCGATGCGACCAAGTTCCTCGTTCGCCTCGGGCGCGCGTCCCGAAAGCGCGGGAAAGACATGCTGCATGCCTTCGACGATAGACAGGGTCACATTTACGCCCTGTGCCTTGGCCTTTTCGTGCAACCGCTCGGCATCGCTCCTAAGCGTCTCAGCCCCTCCGGCATTGATATAAAGCGGCGGGTAACCGGTGAAATCGTTCTCCAGAGGGTTGGCCAACGGATTTAGCTGATCAGTGCCTTCACCGAGGAACATTCCCGCCATCGCTTCGAGAATCGGTTTCCCGACTAGCGCATCGGTTTCCGCGTTGGTTTCCAGTGTTTCCCCGCGCATCGCCATGTCTAGCCAGGGCGAATATGCGATGACCGCTCCGGGCAGTGGCAGCCCAAGTTCGCGAAATTTCAGCACGCTGGCGATGGCAAGATTGCCGCCAGCACTGTCGCCAGCGGTCAGAATATTTCTTGCCTTGAAGCCCTTATCCAGCAATGCTGTGTACGCGGCTACCGCATCTTCGATCTGCGCCGGAAATGGGTGCTCGGGTGCGCGTCGATAGTGCAGGATCACCGACGTAACCCCAAGCACCTTAGCGAGGTGCCCTGCCATTTTCCGATGACTATCGGCTGAGCCGACGGCAAAGCCGCCACCATGAGTGTAAACAATTACACGCGAGGTATCGGCCCCGACAGGCAGTGCCCAGATAGCCTCGACTCCTCCGATATGATCGCTTTTGTAGCTAACGTTTTCCGGCTCTAGAGCAGGCTGCCCCCATTCATCGAACATGCTGCGCAAGTTCGCGATCGTCAGGTCTGGGTTCTCGACCATCTGATCGGTCCAATTCTGATAAAGCGCCCGCAGCGTATCCGCTTCTCTACTGATTTCCATATTTATCCTCCCAAGAGTAACATTTGGCAAAGCCACCACCTGACGTCGCCAATCTCGGAGGCGTCAAACGGTCTGAGGCGTACGCCAATGATCTCAGAGTAAGGGCGAAGAATGCACCGTGTATTGAACATACCTGCTTTGGAAATTGTATGATCTTGCTCAGCCTGTCGTGAGGCAGATATGCCTGCTACTAGGCTCTGTTGAACAAATTCCGTGCGGGATCCATCTTATGAACCCGGCTTGGTAGCCGGGGTGCATGAGCAGACTGCACCCCCGACCTACAACACCAGGAACTTGCGAGCCTACAATGAAGCGCTCAAGCGCCGGGGCGCTCTGGCAATCTGGTTCGACCCCGAAATGAGCTGGGAGGCCGCGCCGATAGGCAGTCGTGGCCGGCAGCAGACCTACAGCGATGCCTCCAGCCAGACCTGCCTTTCCATGAAGGTGTTATTCGGCATGGCGCTCCGGTAGACGACTGGGTTCGTCTAGAGCCTGCTGCAGCTGGTTGGTCTCGTCCGGACTGTGCCCGACTTCAGCACCCTGTCCCGGCGTCAGAAGACCCTGGCCGTGAACATCTCGAATCGCGGCTCCAAGGGGCCGCTGCACCTGCTGTCAGCACGCGTATCAAAGTCGCGGGCGAAGGCGAGTGGCACGCCCGCAAGCATGGTGGACCCAAACGGCGCGTCTGGACCGAGATCCATCTCGGGGTTGACGAGGAAACACTGGAGGTTCGCGCAGTGACGAGGTCACAGGGAGCCACATCGGCGATGCATGGGTTTTACCCGACCTCCTCAACCAGATCCCGGCGGACCAGTAGATCGGCAGTGTCATGGCTGACGGTGCCTACGACACACGGAAATGCCACGACGCAATTGCTGACCGTGGTGCCCACGCCGTTATCCCGCCACGCAAGAACGCAAAGCCATGGAAGACCATCACCGCCGGAGCCGTGGCGCGAAACGAGGCCCTGCGCGCGGCGAAGTGCCTGGCTCGCGCGCTCTGGCGACGATGGAGCGGATACCACCGCCGAAGCAGTGTCGAGACGAAAATGAACTGTGTCATGTCGCTGGGGCATCGCCTTATAGCGCGGGACTTTGACCGTCAGGTCGCGGCACTCCCAGTCCGCATCGCCGTCCTGAACGGATACACTGCACTCGGCATACCCGTTACGGAAGCTGTGGGATAAGTTTATCCGGGGAAAGGGCAACCACGGCCATCACCCCATTTGCAAAACAGACTCCCTCTACCACAGAAAGACAACTTATCTGCCGGTGATCGTGGGAAACATGCTGACATGTTCCTCCCCGGTCGCGAAAACTCTTTCTAAATAACGAGGCACCCTCCAGCCGCAAGGATCCTCTTTGACATGCGCGCTGAAGAGCGCGGTCAACCGATCCTTGCCGATATTTTTGGCGTGGTGCATCAGGCCTCCCCGCCAGCGGGGAAATCCGTAGCCGTGAATCATTACTAGGTCGATGTCTTGCGGTTTTTCTGCTACGCCTTCGTCAAGGATATCGCAGGCTTCCGCCACCATTGTGAGCAAGAGCCTTTCTACGATTTCGTCAGCTGAGAACTCGCGGCGAGTGAAGTTCATTTCTTCTGAGACACGGAGTATTTCGCTAGCGACCAGCTCCGAATGTGAGGGTTTGCCGTCTGGCCCATAGTCGTACCATCCGGCGCCCGATTTGCGTCCTAGGCGTTTGTGCTTTTCGACCAGCCGCTCGACCAAGGGCACGTGACCACAGCAGTTCCCTTCGGCAACTGCCTTGCGACGGATATTCGCGTAGGCGATGTCCAGCCCCGACATGTCCTGTGCAGCATATGGACCCATCGCCATACCGAATCCGCGCATAGCCGCGTCGATCTCGTCGACATTAGCCCCCTCCACCAGAAGGCGATTAGCGGCGCGACGGTAGCTCGACAAAATTCGGTTTCCGATGAAGCCATCGCAAACACCAGACAGTACCGGGATTTTACCAAGCCTGTGCGCCAGCACAAGTGCTGCACCTAATGTTCCGTCTGACGTTCGGTCGCTCCTGACGACTTCCAGAAGTTTCATAATATGCGCAGGACTGAAGAAATGCATCCCTACAAAGCGTGCCGGGTGTTTCAACCCATCAGAGAGCCGATTTACATCGAGATAGGATGTGTTTGTGGCAATGATGGTCTCGGGTGGCAGTGCGCCTTCGAGTTCGGTCAGGATCGCGGTCTTAACCGCAAAATCCTCGAAGGCCGCCTCGATTGCTAGATCGGTTGGTGGCAGAGCGTCATAGCCTGAGACCGTAACCAGCCGGTCTTCAACCGTCTTTGCCGCATCGACGGACAGAATACCGCGACTGATACCCTGATCAATCAGCTTTTGCAGGTTTTTACTGGCCCACTCGGCGGACGAGGCACTACGTTCGACGACAGTCACCGAGATCCCTGCGGTCGCCAGCGTGTACGCAATAGCTGCGCCCATATTGCCACCACCGACCACGATGGCGGTTTCAGCATCTCGGGAAGGTCGGGGGTAGGCGCGCCCCTTGTTGGTTGCGGTACGCTCGGTGAAGAAAACGTGCCTAAGGGCCCGCGCCTGATCCGAGGTACGAAGGTCCAAAAACGCAGAGCGCTCGCTGGCTAGTGCGTCGTGCAGCGGCGTCGTCGCACTGGTCGCGACTAGGTTCACCGCAACCTGCGGGGCATTCTGGCCAGGCATACGCCGCGCTACATGCGCTCGGGCGACTTCCGCTGCGACGTGGTTTGGCTTTGGTGAAGGAAGATTGTCGGGTGCCTGTGCCGCCTCAAGTACATCGTCATCGAGAGCTATGGCCGCGCCAAGCGGGTCATCGGCTAGCAGCTGGATCAGTCCCATTTTCAGTGCCTGCTCGGCGGAAACAGCCTTCCCGGTGACAATCATGTCAAGCGCAGCTTCAATACCGATAAGTCGCGGCAGTCTTTGGGTTCCCCCTGCGCCAGGCACGATCCCCAAGTTTACCTCTGGCAAGCCCAGTTTGGCAGAAGTTGAGGCGATGCGATAGCAGCAAGCCAGAGCAATCTCTAGTCCCCCACCAAGCGCAGCCCCGTTGATTGCTGCGATAGTAGGAATCGGGAGGTGTGCAAGTTGCATCAGCACATCATTTAGTTGTGGATCAACAGGCAACTTACCGAATTCCTTCGCATCCGCGCCCGCGACGAAGGTCGTTCCTGTGCCGGTGATAATCAGCCTGGTAGCCCCAGTTTCGAGGACTTTGAAGATACAGTGTTGTATTCCAGCCCGAACCTCCGCGTTGATTAGGTTAAGCGGCGAATTGTCTATGGTCAGAATTGCTGCGTCATTTGAGAAGCTTAATTCAACAGGCATGGGCATCCTCACAGCACTGGCGCGCGATTGCGCGAGATAAATTTGGTAATGAGATAGCCTTCGAAGGTTTCCGTCCCGCCTTCAGTCCCATAGCCGCTGTCTCTCACGCCTCCAAACGGAGTCTCGGGCAGAGCGAGGCCGAACTGGTTGATGCTTACCATACCTGCCTGCAAACCCGCAGCTGCTTTATCTGCACGCTCTAACGAATTGGTAAAGACATAGGACGCCAGCCCGAAGGGTAGCCCGTTGGCCCGCGACAGTCCGTCCTCTATGTCACGAAAAGACGAGACGACAGCAATCGGGCCGAAGGGTTCTTCGCGCATCAAGTCAATGTCGTCGTTGGGCGTATCGACGATTGTCGGGGCATAGAAGTTACCATGATTTCCAAGCCTTTTGCCTCCCGTCAACACCCGTGCGCCGTTTTCGCGGGCATCCTCGACGAGCTTTTCCATCGCATTCACGCGTCCGCGATGACACAATGGTCCCATCTGCGTGCCTTCGGCTAAACCAGCGCCCACCTTTACGCTCTCAAATGCTGAAACTAGTTCGGACAGAAATCGATCGTAGATGCCTTGTTGTACGTAAAACCGGGTTGGGGCGATGCACACCTGGCCTGCATTGCGCAGCTTGTTGACCGCCAAGGCGCGCGCCGCGGCCGTGGCATCGGTGTCGTCGAACACCAATACGGGCGCGTGACCGCCGAGCTCCATCGTCGCCCGCTTCATATGGCGGCCAGCCAATTCTGCCAGATGCTTGCCCACCTCGACCGAACCGGTGAAGGTGATTTTGCGCACCTCGGGGCGCGCAATTAGAGTTTCCGAAATGAAGGCCGCATTACCCCAGACAAGGTTCAGACAGCCTTCGGGCAATCCTGCATCCAGCAGATAGCGAGCAATTGCCATGCAACCCGCCGGAGCCTCTGCCGGGGCTTTTAAGATCATCGTGCAACCTGACGCAAGCGCCGCCGCGACCTTGCGTACCGCTTGGCTCAGCGGAAAATTCCAAGGCGTGATGGCAAGGCAGACGCCTATCGGTTCGCGCACGACAAGCTGCTGTACCCGCGGGCTGCGTGATGGAATGATGCGCCCATAAATGCGCCGACATTCCTCGGCGTGCCAGTCAACGTGGTCAGCCGAGGCGCGGACCTCAGCCAAAGCCTCAGCCAGCGGCTTGCCTTCATCGAGAGTGATCCAGCCAGCGATCAGTCTGTCATTTTGGCGCAGCAGGTCGGCAAACCGCCGCAAAATCGCACTTCGTTCCATGGGAGAGCTGTTTTTCCATCGGCGAAAAGCTGATTCGGCCGAGTGAACCGCATGGTCTAGATCTGCGGCGCTAGCCTGCGGAATCTGTCCGATAGTTTGCCCGTTTGCAGGGTTTATGACTGCACGATCCTCTGGCGTGGGAGAAGCGATCCAGTCTCGTCCGATGAGGTGCTGGATGGTCGGATAATTCATTTCTTTCATGGCATTATGCCCTCGCTTAGTTGTGTCATCCGCAGGATCCGGCACGAATGGGACTAGGTGGACGACCTTAATTTTCCGCATAGCGGGAAAGTTTACCGCAGTATTGACTCGGACGTTATCGATCGTTTAGGTGTGTTTCAAGACGCATAATTCTTTCCGAGGAGGGATATCGTGAGACCAAGGAAAGACCGCACCAAGGATGCCGAGAAACAGGATCGCGATTTTGTCACGGCGTTGGCGCGCGGCTTGGAGCTGTTGCGGGCCTTTCGGCGGGAAGGGGAGGCTCTGGGGAACGGTGAGTTGGCCGAGCGCACTGGCCTGAGCAGATCGACGGTCTCCCGGCTGGCCTATACACTGAACAAGCTGGAATACCTCAGCTACGACCCGGATACAGCACGTTATCGACTGGCCCCTCCAGTGCTTTCGTTGGGTTTCTCCTGCCTTGCAGGGATTCCGCTGCGGCAACTGGCGAAGCCCTTTATGCAGGAGCTGGCTGATTACACAGGCATGCCGGTGGCCATGGCCAGTCGTGACCGGCTATCGATGGTCTATCTGGAGCGGTGCAAGGGCACTAATGCCGTCACGCTGGCGATCGAGGTTGGTGCCCATATTAAACTGGCCACGACCGCGGTTGGTCGCGCCTGCATAGCGGCGCACGACCCGGATGAGCGGGCCAGAATTCTGGCCCTTGTGGAGGAACATGAAGGCGACAACTGGCCGAATGTGCAGCCCGGAATCGAAGCAGCTATCGCAGACTACCAACAGCACGGTTACTGCACGTCCTTCACGGAGTGGAAACGTGATGTGAACGCTGTAGCGGTGCCCTTCGTGCCGAAGGACGGCTCACCCATTATTGCCTTCAACTGCGGTGGCCCTTCGCAAACCCTTACGCGCGACTGGATCGAAAGCGACGTCGCGCACCGCCTTGTCGATCTTGTCCGCCGCGTTGCGGCGGTCGCACCCTGAACAATAGAGAGCATCATGGCCCTTGATAAAGATACCCTTTCCCAGTTTCTCGACGCGCTCGACCGCTTCGTGAAAGAGCGACTAATCCCTTACGAGGATCGCGTCGCCGACGAGGATGTGATTCCGCCGATGCTGGTCGATGAAATCCGCATGATGGGCCTTTTCGGCATGTCGATCCCGGAAGATTTCGGCGGGCTCGGCTTGTCGATGATAGAGGAAGTGCAAGCCGCTTTCGTTCTTGGCCAGGCTTCGCCTGCGTTCCGGTCGCTAGTTGGCACCAACAACGGGATCGGCTCTCAGGGAATCATCATCGATGGAACCGACGAGCAGAAGGCGCAGTATCTACCAGCTCTCGCGTCCGGAGATATGATCGCATCCTTCGCCCTAACCGAGCCAGATGCTGGGTCGGATGCTGGCAGTCTGCGCACTACGGCGCGGCGTGACGGTAACGATTTCCTTCTGAACGGCACGAAACGCTACATTACCAATGCACCGCGTGCCGATCTATTCACGGTTTTTGCCCGGACCAATCCAGAGGCGGAAGGTTCTGCCGGCGTAAGCGCCTTTCTCGTCGAGGCAGGGACGCCAGGCATAACGCTTGGCCAGCCTGACAGGAAGATGGGGCAGAAGGGCTCGCACACATGCGACGTCATCCTTGACAATGTCCGCGTGCCTGCCGCGAACATTATCGGCGGGCCGGACCGTCTGAACAAGGGCTTTAAGACAGCAATGAAAGTCCTTGACCGGGGCCGACTGCATATTTCTGCCGTCTGTGTGGGCGCCGCCGAACGGCTGATCCGTGACAGCCTATCCTATGCGATGGAACGCAAACAATTCGGTGAACCCATCGCTGAAAAGCAACTGATCCAAGCCATGCTGGCTGACAGTCGCGCCGAGGCCTTCGCAGCGCGTTGCATGATCGAAGAAACAGCACGCCGCAAGGACGCTGGTCAGAACGTGTCGACTGATGCTGCCTGCTGCAAGATGTTTGCCAGTGAGATGGTAGGTCGAGTGGCCGATCGCGCAGTGCAAATCCACGGCGGTGCAGGATACATGGCCGAATATGCGGTCGAGCGCTTCTATCGCGATGTGCGTCTCTTCCGCATCTACGAGGGGACAACCCAGATTCAGCAAATACTGATCGCGCGGAATATGATCCGCACTGCAGCAGCTTAACAGGAGCGAAGACAAACTATGGACTTCAATTTCCTTTCCACCCCGAGGATCGTCTGCGAGAGCGGTGGGCTTGGCCGGATCGGCAGCCTGATGCAAGATTTGTCTTGCACCCGTGCGCTGGTCGTGACGGACCCGGGCATATTGGCCTGTGGTTTTGCGGACGAGGCAGCCGCCTCACTTAGGGCTGCTGGCATCGAGGTTGAGATTTTTCATAAAGTCGAAGCGGACCCCCCGATCGCTGTCGTCGAGGCCGCGGTAGAGGTCGCGCGGGCCTTTGGTGCTGACGGAATCATCGGACTTGGCGGCGGCAGTTCACTGGACACTGCCAAGGTCATCGCAGCGGCGGTAGCCAACGATCAACCGATTACGGACATGATCGGGATTAATCAGGTCACCGATAAACGCTTGCCACTGATCCAGGTGCCAACCACGGCAGGGACCGGATCAGAGGTAACATGGGTGTCCGTGCTGACTTCGGAAAGCCACGAAAAAAAAGCGGTATATGCACCGCAGCTTCTGCCTGACGTTGCCTTGCTAGATGCAAAGCTAACATTGGGAATGCCTCGTCACATCACAGCGGCCACGGCGTTAGACGCAATGGTTCACGCCATTGAGGCAGTAACCAGTCGCACCAGAAAGAATCCCATTTCCGATGGAATGGCGGACAAAGCGCTGGTGCTTCTCGGTCAGAACTTACCAATCGTCATGGAAACGCCTTCGGACCTGTCAGCGCGAGAGGCCATGCTGTTGGGGGCGACACTGGCTGGGATGGCCTTCATTAATGCCAGCGTGGGGGCGATTCATGCCTTGTCATACCCACTTGGAACAGGTTTCAAGGTTCCTCACGGGCACGCAAACGCTCTGGTCGCAGGACCAGTGATGAGGTTCAACATGCCCGTTGCAGAAGCTGAATATGCTCGTCTATCGCGGTTACTACTGCCCTCGCGGCCTTTCAACTCTGATGCGGCTGCGGCCCATGGCCTGATCGACGAGATGGAACGGATGCTAGTCGAAAGCGGACTTGAGTCTCGACTTTCTGGTGTCGGAGTGACCGAGGCAGCCATTCCCGGAATGGCTAATGAGGTCGTGACCGGTATCACGCGATTGCTGGAGACCAACCCGCGCGACATGACAGCCGAAGATGTGTCGCGCCTCTATCAGGAGGCGCTTTGATGGCTGGCTCATTGGACGGGATCAAGGTGGTCGACCTCAGCCGCGTGCTGGGCGGGCCTTACTGCACCCAAATGCTTGCGGATCATGGCGCTGAGGTCATCAAGGTGGAGCCGCCTCTGGGCGACGAGACCCGCAGTTGGGGCCCGCCTTTCAATGATGAACTCAGCGCTTATTTCTCTGGCGCCAACCGCAACAAGCGGTCCATCGCTATCGATCTGCAGCAACCGGAAGGGCGCGACCTGATTTTGCGGTTTCTTCAGGATGCGGATGTTTTAGTTCACAATTTTAAGTCTGGTACTCTTGAAAAATGGGGGCTTGGTTATGCTGATGTTCTCAGGGCACGTTTTCCTAGACTGGTACTCTGCCATGTGACTGGATTTGGTTCCGATGGCCCACTTGGCGGTTTTCCCGGCTATGACGCCGTGGTACAAGCTATGACGGGCCTCATGAGCATCAACGGCAATCCCTCCGAAGGCCCGACACGCATGGGTACGCCCATCGTGGACATCGGCACCGGTCTGATCGCCTGTAACGCTATTCTCGCCGCACTTTTGGAACGGGGCCGGTCCGGATTGGGCCAAGCCATCGAAGTGCCGCTATATGATTGCGCGATCAGCATGATGCATCCCCAAGCGGCTAATTCCCTCATGTCCGGACAGATACCAATGGCGACCGGCAATGGGCATCCAAATATCGTACCATACGACATGTTCGAAACAAGTAATGGCAAACTCTATCTGGCTATCGGTAACAATGGTCAGTTCGCAAAACTCTGTGACGTGCTTGGCCTACCTGAGGTGCCCTGCGATCCACGATTTGCCGACAATGCCGCGCGTCTTGCGCATCGGTCAGAGATGACAGAGGTCTTGTCAGAGTGCCTGGTGCAACATGACGCCTTCAAACTTGAGCCCGTGCTTTTGAAAGCTGGGATTCCCGCCGGAGTCGTTCGGAATGTGAATGAAGCGTTGCAGCATCCACACACCCGACATCGCGGCATGGTGGTATCAGTAGGCACCTACCGCGGCACCGGCGTGCCAGCACGCTTGTCGCGTACCCCCGGAGCGGTTCGCGCGGCACCGCCTCGCTTCGGGCAGCATAGTAGGGAGTTGCTTAGCGAGGCTGGACTGACAGAAGCTGAAATCGATAGATTGACTCAAGCGGATATCGTTCGAGAAGAACCGCGGATGCGCGAGACGACCTAAGCCGAAATTTCAGCTCAAGCGGACGATCGTGAAAAAGTTCAGGGAGGCCAAGATGGAAAGACTGCTCATATCACCGGACCGGATACCCGAATGGATTCCCGGCACGACTACGTTGGACAGTTCCGGGTGCAACTGGAACGGCATTACCCTGAAGGGCTATCGTTATGAGCGACAAGACGCGGCAATTCCCCCCATGCGCGACTATATGATTGTTGCATATGATGGCGCGCCAACCACTATGCGCCGCACGAGTGGCGGCCCATGGCAAAGCGCGCGCGTAGAGAAAGGTAGGATTTCCTTGCTCACGCGTGCAGAGGAATCCACTTGGAGTTGGTCCGAGCCTATCACGGTTAGACACGTCTATCTCAGTCACAGCGAACTCGAAAACACGGCCCTTTCGGTCTTTGATCGTGACCCGAAGTCCATTGAGATCAATGATTGGCTATCTGCGAAGGACCCCTGTATCCTGAACTGCATCCAATTGCTAGAGAATGAGCTAAAGAACGGTGGAATCGGCCAGAGATTGATCATCGACGCCCTGCGCATCCAGATCGCCGTTCACCTTCTGCGTCAGTACGCCAAGGTCTCTTTGACCAGCGACGCAAACTCGAACTTCAGCCCTGCTCAAAGGCAGAGAATCATCGATCTCGTTGAAAGCTGCTTAGGTGAAAACCTCAGTCTGGAAGACATGGCCGCATCTATCGGTTTCAGCCAGTTTCACTTTTCGCGTCAGTTCAAGGCGGAGTTTGGGTTGGCACCGTATGCATATGTTTTGCGCAAGCGAATATCGAAGGCCCAGGAGATGCTGAGAAAGGGTAATGCCCCCCTGAAAGTGGTCGCGCTTGACTGCGGTTTTGCAGATCAGAGTCATTTTAGTCGAACTTTTCGAAAAATGACAGGCGCGACCCCCGCCGAATTCCGGCGCATGGCATAATTACCGGAAAACTATTCCTTCCTATCGCTGTCACGCACCAGAGACAAAGAAATGTTGAGCCCGTAACGCTGCAATGAATGTACCAGAAACAGAATTTAAACCACGATTTGCCTTCGAACGCAGGATTTTCTTTGGCGACTGTGACCAGCTGGGAATCGCCTTTACTGGCCGGATCACGAATTTCGCGCTGGAAGCGATCGAGACTTTCTGGGACGATTTGCTTTCAGGCCGGGGCTGGCTTTTTCTACTCACGGAAAGAAACACGGCCATGCCTTTTGTCTCTATGGACCTACAATTCCATGCGCCGGTGAAAGCAGGCGCGAACCTAGCATGCGAGGTCTATGTGGTCCATGTCGGGGAAAGTTCAGTTGGTCTAAAAGTTGTCGGCCGTCAGCATGACTTGATTTGCTTCGAATGCGAAACGAAGTCAGTTTTCCGAGATGCTTCAACATTTGGAAAAGTCAAAATTGAAAGCTCAATTCGGCAGATTTTGCTCGCGGAAGTGGGTTCGGAAAATCAAACAGTGAGCTAGCAACCTTTGAGGTTGCCGCCTGTAATCAAAGAGGTTTTTCGCCCCGTTTGCGTGTGACCGAGTGCAAATTTCTATCTGGCCTTCAAGAATGGCATTTTGAAAAGCCGCGGCCAGAGACGAAGGTCAGCGGATGAGGTCTGAAGTGGTCCCAGGAAACCGGACAGTCAGCTAAGGTGTTTCCCGAACCTTTGAAGGGATACGAACATGGCAAAGCGCCGGAACTTTACAGATCAGTTTAAGGCCAAGGTGGCGTTGGAAGCGCTGCGTGGCGACAAGACCGTGCAGGAGATCGCGGCGAAGCATCAGTTGCACCCAAATCAGGTCAGCACATGGAAGCGGCAGGCCATCGAGGGCATGGCCGATGTGTTCTCGGGTGGCAAGCAGAGCGGCCCGACCGAGGCGGAAGTAAAGGAACTTCACGCCAAGATCGGGAGGCTGGCGGTCGAGAACGATTTTTTGTCGGAAGGGCTGAAGCGATGAGCCCTGGAAAGAAACGCGCGATGATCAACCGGGATCACCCCAAGCTGAGCATCAGCCAGCAGTGCAAGCTGGTGAGCCTGAGCCGGTCGGCGTTCTACTACACGCCCGCCGGGATCGACGCCGACACGCTGTCGATGATGAAAGAGATCGACCGGGTGTTCACCAAATACCCATTCTTCGGGTCGCGCCAGATCGCGGCCTATCTGCGCCGGGAAGGCATTGTTGTTGGCCGCCATCGCGTCAGGCGATTGATGGCGAAGATGGGTCTTGAAGCGGTCTACAAGCGCCCACGAACCAGCCAGCCGCATCCTCAGCACCCGGTCTTCCCGTATCTGCTGAGGAAGATGGTGATTGACCGACCGAACCAGGTCTGGTGCGCCGATATCACCTTTGTGCCAGTCAGAAATGGCTTCCTCTATCTGGTGGCAATCATGGACTGGGCGACGCGCAAGGTGCTGAGCTGGCGGTTGTCGAACACGATGCACGCCGACTTCTGCGTCGAAGCACTGAGCGAGGCCATCGCCAGGTACGGCCCGCCTGAGATCATGAACACAGATCAGGGATCGCAGTTCACCGGATCGGCCTGGATCACGACGCTGACCGAGGCGGGCGTGCGCATCTCGATGGACGGGCGCGGGCGTTACCTCGACAACATCTTCATCGAACGCCTCTGGCGATCCCTGAAGCAGGAGGCCATCTATCTCGAAGAAATCAATGAAGGCTTCCGGGCCCGTCGTGTCATCAAGGGCTGGATGGCATTCTATAACACCAGCCGACCCCATTCCGCGCTTGATCGGCAGACGCCGGACGACGCATATTGGGCAGGCTTGGAAGAGCGACACGCAGCATGAAACCTAAACCCGATACACCTTAGAAACGCTGCAAACCTGTCCGAAAAGATGGGACCACTTCACACGTCAACGCACAGTGAAAGCCAGAGAAAGGGAAGCCCGGGTGCCGGGCTTGAAAGGATAGAGAGAGGCTCATCCGGGTCCGGCGAGACAAGGACCCTGACCATGGCCAAGACCACGACCCGCCCGAATCCCACCACCTCAAAAAAGACCGAAGCCGTTGGATCGGCCGCGCCTGACGGCGGTGCCGACATCCGGATGATCCCGCTCGACAAGCTGGAGCCGAGCCCACTCAACGTCCGCAAGGTGGCCGCAAGCGCCAGCGACGATGCCGAGATTCTTGCGAGCATCCGCGAGACGGGAATCAAGCAGAACCTGGTGGTTCACGCACTTTCCGAGACACGTTTTGCCGTCGACGCAGGCGGTCGTCGCCTCAAGGCGCTGAAACAACTCGCCGAGGACGGTGTGATCCCCGCTGATCATCCAGTGCCCTGCCTTGTCGAGGACGAGCGCAACGCCATCCTTACCTCGGCCACAGAAAACCTCCAGCGCGCGGCGATGCATCCGGCAGACCAGTTCGAGGCCTTCGACAAGATGATCGGCGAGGGTCGCAGCGAAGACGAGATTGCGCTCAAATTCGGCGTCTCCGTCGACCTGGTGCGCCGTCGCCTCAAACTCGCCCGTGTCGCACCCGAAATCATCGAGCAGTTTCGTGCCGGTGATCTGACCCTCGAATGCGTGATGGCTTTCACGCTGACCGACGACCATGACCGCCAGCTCGCGGTCTGGAACGCCGTGAAGGGCGGCTATCACATCCATCCGCAGAGCATCAAACGTCAGCTGACCGGGGCCGCACATTCGGCGAACTCGGCAATTGGTCGATTTGTCGGCATCGAGGCGTATGAGGCGGCGGGCGGGGTTCTGCTGCGGGATCTCTTCGACGACCGGGCAACCGCTCATATGGAAAACCCCGACCTCTTGGAGCGTCTCGCCATTGAGAAACTGCAGGCTGCGGCCAAACCCTTCGAAGGGATATGGAAATGGGTCGAAGTGCATCTTTCGGTGGATTATGGCGCGTTTCGCAGTTTCGGGCGGGTCTATCCGCAGGACATCGAACCGGATGCGGACATGCTGGCCGAGGAGGAACGTCTCATCGCGCGTGAGGAAGAACTGGCGGCGCAGAATGACGGCGAGGATTGGACCGACGCCGAGACCGAAGAATATTACGCCATCGAGCCGCGTCTGCGCGAGATCGAAGCACTGCAGCGTGAGCGGCAGCCTTATGCGGATGCAGATCGCGCCATCGCGGGCGTGGTTCTGACCATCGGCCATGACGGCGCGCTGCGGATCGAGAAAGGCTTGGTGCGGCCCGAGGATATTCCCACCGCACCCGAGCCGGACGAGGATAGTGCGGACGCGGGTGGTGCCCCCTCCCCTGCCCGGCCATACGTGACGCCGCCGACCTCCTCAACGCCGGTGCCGACCTCCGATCCGACCGCGACCCTGCGCAAGGCGGATGGGATTTCGGCGAGTTTGGCCGACGATCTGCGCGCCACGCGTCAACATATCCTACGGGCGCATCTGGCGGCGGATTTCGAAGTGGCGTTCGATGCGATGCTCTATGCGCTCTGCGAGCAAGCTCTGGGCCGGTCCTACAACAACGAGGCGCTCGACATCTCGATCCGGCCGTTCCAGGCGCAGAACCGCGAGGTGCTGCATGCGGACACCGTCGCCCAGAAGATGCTCGAAGCGTTGGAGCAGGACCTCGCCACCGACTGGATGAAGTTCGAGAAACCTCAAGACTTCCGCGCGATGTCGGCGCTGCCCCTTGCCGACAAGCAAGCACTTTTCGCCTGGGCGACGGGTCTCGCGGTCAAACCCCAGCTTTCCTCCGACAATCGTCCTTCCCCGATCATCGAGGAGATCGGCGCGCGGCTCGATGTTGATGTGGCTGCCTGCTGGCGCCCGACTGCCCAAAACTACTGGGGTCGGGTCAACAAGGGGCATGCGGTGGCCACGGCACGCAAGCTGATCGGTGACGACTACGCCGAGGATCGCAATCGCGAACGCAAGGGCGATATCGCGGCCGCGATGGAGCGGGCGTTCGCAGAAGCGGCGAGCGAGACGGAAGGTTTCGACGCCGCGACGGTTGCAAAGACGACGCGGTGGCTGCCCGACGGGATGGTGTTTGCCGGTGCGACGGAGGCTGGTGCCGACACGGCAGGCGCTGCGCCGGAGACCGAGGAGGGAGATCTGTCCGCCGAAGATTCTCTGAGCGACGCTGAGAGCAATGAACCGTCGTCCTTGCCCGCCTTCCTGAGCGAGGATGCGGCCTGACGCGGCGAAAACCGATCCGATCATGACCTAAGCCTTGGGCCGTCCTCGCGCAGAGGGCGGCCCTTTCCCGCTGACGGGTTTCACACAGCCGGTGTCTGATCGGCTGGCCCGTCCCGGAGAATTCTCATGACCACCACACTCGATATCGATCCCGTCAAGGAAACCGAATTGATCGCCGGGCAAAATGATGCCTTTCGTCGCTCCATTCTCAGGACCACCCCCGTCGCCGATGCGCCGCAGGGCCAGTTTGTCATGACCCGTGGTGTTGCAGCACTAGGGCCGGACGCCCAGCTCGCTCTCACCCGCCGCGTCGCTTCGTTTGACGCGTTCAACGCTGACAGTGACCCCCATGGTTGGCACGAGATGGGGGTCATCGACTTCGACGGGACCACGACCTGGTTCAAGCTCGATTTGTACGACGTCGACTATCAATATGGCTCTCCCGAGCCATCCGATCCCGCGCAAACCCGCCGCGTCCTGACCCTGCTTCTGCCGTCAGAATACTGACGCCCCTCTTCTTCAACATCACCTCGGATCGCCCTTGCACAAAGGGCGGTCCTTTCGCGCTGACGGGTTCCAAGGGGCGCGATACCCGCGTTCTGCCCGTCGCAGGAGACCAGAAATGGCCAAGACACTCGACTACCAGATCACCCTCTATCCCGCGCATCGCGATGGCGCGTTTGTTGTAACCCAGTTCCAGATGATGGCGAATTACCCCGAAAAGCGCATTCAGGCCGCGGGCATGGATGACCTGATCGACAAGGTGACGCAGTTCGCAATGGAGCACGGCGAGAGTTGCAGCGCTTCGGTACGTTGTCTCGCACCGCGTAAACCGCCGGGGTTCAAGCGCGCGACTGAGAATCTGTATTTCAACCTGGTTGACCGGACGGCTGAGAAACGCGGCGACGCCGCGGCTTGAAGCCCCCCGCAGGAAACCTCCTGGGCGATCTGATGCAAAGGTCGCCCTCCCCTTCCCTCAATTCCAAAGGATCGAAGACATGACACAAGTGAATGATTTTTACGCGCAGATGCTGGAAGCCCAGCAACGCGCCGCCGAACAGAGGGTTGTGACCCGCGTGGCCCTTCTCTCCGAACTGCGTGCCGTCGGCGTGACGAAGATCGAGGTGCAATACGAAGGCTACGGCGATTCCGGCAATGTCGAAGATGTCGTCGTGACGCCAGACACGATCTCTCTCTCAGAAGAGTTGCGCCGCCGGGTCGAAGATTTCGGTTGGGACTTCGCCTATGCGCTGAGCCCCGGCTTCGAGAACAACGAAGGCGGCTATGGCGAACTGACCTGGGTGCTCGAGACTGACAAGATCGATGTCAGTCATTCGAACCGGTACATCGAGACCAAAACCACCGAACATGAGGGGATCTGACATGGCACATCCCCTCCATCACGCTGAAAGCTCGGCCCGAAAGTTTGGCGGTGTTCCAGATGATTACCAATATGTGCACGATTGGTTCGACTCATCTAAGGAACACCTCGCACTTTTCACCCACCGAGCACATCGGCACCACACGCTCGGGATCTTCGAAGCTGAGCGTTTGTTTGGGCGAAGCCTGACCAACAGCGCGGGCCGGGTCGTGCCGATCCGCTGGATCGGCGAACAACATGTGCGCGAAGACTGCCAAGGGCGCATCCCGTCGCTGGCCGACTGGCTTGGACGCATCCAACCGGAACTGTGGATGGCCAACGGCCGGATCGACAACGACCCGACGCAGATCGGCAGCGATCCGCGCGCGGTCTGGAGCCACGCGGTGGCAAATCACCAGACCATTCTCGGCTTCGAGGAATGGCTGCTGAAGGTCTCGGTCGAACACGTTCAGCACCGCCAGAACCGCGCCGCCGCCTGATCCGCCGGGCGGCAACCTCACCAACCAACTCATCACAACCAGATCGACTCGCCTGCGCCCAATCGGCCTGGCGAGTCGATTTCGTTCCAAGAAAGGACATCGACATGCACGACCCTGTCTATGAGGAGGCCTATCACGGCCACACCATCAAGATTTTCCATGACCCCGATCCCGAAAGCCCACGGGAGTGGTCGAACCTCGGCACGCTGATCTGCTGGCATCGGAGATACCGGCTGGGCGAAAGCCACCATTTCGCAAGCCCCGAGTCGTTTCTGCGCGATCTCGCGGGTGTCTCGGATCAGTGTGATCTCTCAATGGACCAGTTGCGCGAGCGCGCCGAGCGCAAGGCGATCCTTCTGCCGGTGTTTCTCTATGACCATTCCGGCCTCGCGATGAACACCATCGGGTTCCACTGCCCGTGGGATTCCGGCCAGGCCGGTTACGTCTATGTGTTGCTTGAGGCGGTTCGGAAGGAGTTCGATGTGAAGCGCGTCACCAAGGCACTGCGGGAAAAGGCAGCCGACATCCTGCGCGCTGAAATCGTCAGCTACGACGCCTATCTTGGCGGGCGGGTCTATGGCTATGTCATCGAGCGTGACGGCGAGGAGCTCGACGCCTGCTGGGGCTTCTTCGGCGACTATGAGCTGGACTGCCTGTCCGAGGCACGAGCGTTTGTAGACCATCTCGTTTTACAGGCGAGATCCAGAGCCGTCGCCGCCGAAGAACTGGGCGCAAGCCCACCTCCGAGTTGAAATGCGTGAAGTACTCATATATGTTATTCATGCGTATTTCGGAGGTGAACATGGCAAGCACAAGCGTCACACTGGGCCCCCATTGGGACGAATTCATTGCCCTGATGTTGAAGGAAGGGCGCTACGGGTCAACCAGCGAGTTGATCCGCGCCTCCTTGCGCCTGATGGAAGAACAGGAAGGTCAGCGGGCGCGGCTTCGCGTTGCGTTGATGGAGGGCAAGCAATCCGGCGACGCTGGTCCGCTCGATATGGATGCGATCAAGCGCGAGGCGCGGAGCCGCTCCGGCGCTTCTGATGCGTGACATCCATCTCTCTGAAGCGGCTAAATCCGATCTCGTCGATATCTGGGTCGAGACAGACCGACAGTGGGGCGCGGCGCAGGCGGACCGCTATCTCGACGACATCGAGCGTGCCCTGAAGGGGCTGATCGCCAATCCTCAAATGGGGTCGGACTGCTCCGATCTCCTGCAGGGTGCGCGTAAACTGATCACGGGCCGGCACCTCGTGTTCTATGAGGTGGACCCGGACAGGATATTTGTGATCCGGGTCCTGCATCAATCGATGGACGTGCCTCGCCATCTGCGGCCGTCCTGACGCAGGGCAAATTCGCACCAGGGCTTTGCCATGAAAGAGCGAGAGACAGGGCGGGAGGGGTGACCCCTCCCGGGTGCGAGAGTGCGCGCGGGGCTTGGGGCCAACCCTCAACTCCGGAGATTGCCGATGAACGCTCACCCCCATTCCGTCCCGCTTGCATGTCTTTCAGAGGCCCCTGCCCTGCCCGAGGCTGCAGGCGTTGCTCAAAACCTGATGCAGGCTGCAAATGCCCTCGTCCCTTTGTTCGAGGCTGGCAAACCCAATGACGCCGCCGCTGTTCGCGCCGTGATGGAGGAGGCCTTCGGTGCCAGCGACACGAGCGGCGCCTGGGTTTGGAAGGACGCCTACGAGGCCGTCGAGGTTGCGCAAATCCTGATGCTCGCGCGCTATGGCGCGCTGATGCAGCGCCAGGCGGCCTCGCCGCAGGCCTTCCTCACCATGATCGAGCGGCTGGCCAGTCTGGCGCCCTCGCACACACGGCGTTCTGAAGATAGCGTCCGCCTGCAACAATTTTCGACCCCCCTGCCCCTTGCGGCGATTGTCGCGCAGGCGGCGGGGTTTCGCGAGGGCGACCTGGTGCTCGAGCCATCCGCTGGCACCGGCATGCTGGCGATCTTCGCCCGGACTGCAGGCGCGCGGCTTGTTCTCAATGAGCTTGCGGAAACGCGCCGTGCCTTGCTGGAACAATTGTTTCCGGATGCTGTTGTCTCGGATCACGATGCCGCTTCGATCGACGACCGTCTCGACCGCGCAATCACGCCCTCGGTCATCGTGATGAACCCGCCGTTTTCGGCTGCGAACCATGTCGAAGGTCGGTTTCGGCAGGCGACCAGTCAGCATGTTCTGTCCGCGCTGGCACGTCTTGCTCCGGGTGGGCGGCTTGTCATCATCACGGGCGAGAGCTTTCGGCCCTCGACGAAGAGCTTCCAGTCGACGTTTCAGCGGATTGGCCAGAGCGCAGACGTGGTGTTTTCCGCCGCCATCGACGGCAAGGTCTTCGCGCGGCATGGCACCACGATCGACACGCGGCTCACGGTGATCGACAAGCGCGTGGTTGGCGCTGAAGAGATCGCGCCGGTCGACGTCGAGGCCGCCTATCATCCCATCTGCGCGACGACAGGTGATCTTCTGTCTGAAGTGCTCACACATTGCCCGGAACGCCGCAGCCCCCCGCCCCGCCCTACCAGTTCGGCCCTGTCTGTCCCGTCCCGTCCGGCCCGCACCAACCTGCAGGCCCTCCGCAATGCCGCCCGCCAGGAAACCCGTGCAATCGCCGTGGAGCGCGCCAGGCACCCGTTCGACGACATCGAGACGGCACCGCTCGATTACCTGCCGAAAGCCTGGAGTGAACCAGATGGCGCACTGCAGGATACGGTCTACGAGGCCTATGACCTGCAATCGATCCGGATCGACGGTGCGGCAGAGCATCCGACCGCACTGGTTCAATCCGCCGCCATGGCCTCTGTTCCGCCGCCGGTGCCGAGCTACCGCCCCGTCTTGCCGAAGCCCCTTGTCGCTGACGGCTTCCTCTCAGCGCCGCAGCTGGAAAGCGTCATCTATGCAGGAAACGCGCACGAGACGCATCTCAAAGGCTGGTTCAAGCGCGGCGAAATCGAAGGCCAGCTCATGGCAGCGGCTGAGGGCGACAACGGTGCCTTCCGTCTGCGCAAGGGCTGGTTCCTCGGCGATGGCACCGGCTGCGGCAAGGGGCGGCAGGTTGCTGGCATCATTCTCGACAATTGGCTGCAGGGGCGCCGCCGTGCTATCTGGGTCTCGAAAAGCGACAAGCTCATCGAAGATGCGCGCCGCGACTGGACGGCGCTCGGGGGACGTGAGAGCGATATCGTGCCGCTCTCGAAGTTCCGCCAGGGCGGCGACATCCGACTGCCAGAAGGCATCCTTTTCGTCACCTATGCCACGCTGCGTTCGGCCGAACGCGAAGGCAAAGCCTCCCGCCTCGACCAGGTCACGTCCTGGCTCGGGGAAGGGTTCGATGGGGTAATCGCATTTGATGAAAGCCACGCCATGGCGAACGCTGCTGGCGAAAAGTCCGACCGCGGCGACAAGAAGGCGTCCCAGCAAGGTCTCGCCGGCCTCACGCTGCAGAATGCCGTGCCAGATGCCCGCGTCCTCTATGTTTCGGCCACCGGCGCCACCGTGGTCGGCAATCTCGCCTATGCCTCCCGCCTCGGCCTCTGGGGCACCGGGGATTTCCCCTTCGTGACGCGGGCAGAATTTGTCGCCGCAATGGAAGCCGGGGGCATCGCCGCCATGGAGATGATTTCCCGCGATCTGAAGGCGCTCGGGCTCTATCTCGCGCGGTCCCTCTCTTACGCCGGTGTCGAATACGAGATGCTGGTGCATGAGCTCTCACCCGCACAGATTGCGATCTATGACAGCTACGCCGATGCCTATCAGATCATCCACACCAACCTTGAGGCAGCCCTTCAAGCCTCTGGCATTTCCTCCGAGACCAGTACCTTGAACGCCCAGGCCAAATCCGCTGCGCGCTCGGCCTTTGAGAGCAACAAGCAGCGCTTTTTCAACCATCTCATCACCGCCATGAAATGCCCCTCGCTGATCCGCGCCATCGAGGCGGACTTTGCGGCGGGTCATTCGGCGGTGATCCAAGTGGTTTCGACCAGCGAGGCGGTGATGGAACGCCGCCTCGAGGAGATTCCGCCCTCGGAGTGGGACGATCTGCAGGTCGATTTTACGCCGCGCGAAAACATCATGGACTACCTGATGCATAGCTTCCCGACGCAACTCTTCGAGCCCTACACCGACGAGAATGGCGACTTGCGTTCACGCCCGGCCCTCGATGCTGAAGGCAATCCCATCATTTGCCGCGAGGCGGAGCGGCGCCGGGATGAGCTTGTCGAGCATCTGGGTGCCCTCGCCCCGGTGCAGGGCGCGCTCGATCAGATCCTTTGGCATTTTGGAGGTGACGCGGTGGCCGAGGTCACAGGGCGCAAGCGACGCATCGTGAAGACGCGCGAAGGACGGCTCAAGGTCGAGAACCGCCCCGCTTCCTCCAACCTCGGAGAAACCCAAGCCTTCATGGATGATGCCAAACGCATCCTGATCTTCTCTGATGCCGGGGGCACCGGGCGCAGCTATCACGCTGATCTTGGAGCGAAGAACCAGCGCCTCCGGGTGCACTACCTGCTTGAGCCCGGCTGGAAGGCCGACAATGCGATCCAGGGGCTCGGACGCACCAACCGCACCAACCAGGCGCAGCCGCCGCTGTTTCGGCCGGTGGCGACCAATGTGAAAGGTGAGAAGCGGTTTCTCTCCACCATCGCGCGCCGCCTCGACACGCTTGGAGCCATCACCAAGGGGCAGCGCGAGACCGGGGGTCAGAACATGTTTCGCGCCGAGGACAACCTCGAGAGCCCCTACGCGCGCGCGGCGCTGCGGCAGTTCTTCTACAAGCTGCGCGCGGGCAAGATCGAGGCCTTCTCTTACGCGAAGTTCCAGGAGATGACCGGGCTGACGCTCGATGAGGCGGATGGCACAATGAAGGAGAATCTGCCGCCGATCCAGCAGTTCCTAAACCGCTGTCTCGCGCTGCGGATCGACATGCAGGACGCGATCTTCGAGGCCTTTGGCGGGTTCCTTTCAGCCATCATCGAGGACGCACGCCAGGCGGGCACGCTGGATGTCGGCCTCGAGACCCTGCGCGCCGAGAAGTTCGAGATCATCGATCGCAAGGTGATCTTCGAGCATGAGGCGACGGGGGCAACCGCCACTGCGTTGACCGTGGAGCGTACCGATCGCAACGACCCACTCACCCTGCCCCGGATCAAATCGATCTGCGCAAACACGGAAGGTGCGACGCTCTGCTGGAACAAGACGTCCAAGCGCGCGGCGCTGATGGTGAAGGCGCCGGCCTTCATGGACGAGGACGGTGTGCCGATCCTGCGGGTGAAGCTCCTGCGCCCCATGGCGACGGAGATCCTCGCGCTCAGCGAATATTCGACCTCGCACTGGGAAGAGATCGATGACGCGATGTTCGAGCATCTCTGGCAGGCCGAGGTCGACGCCGTGCCGGAGTTCACCACGTCGAAGATCACGCTGATCTGCGGCCTCCTTCTGCCGATTTGGGACCGGCTGCCCACCGACAACATGCGCATCTATCGCCTGCAGACCGAGGACGGGGAGCGCGCCATCGGCCGTCTCGTCAGCCAGGAACAGCTGCTCAATGTCTATGCGCGCCTTGGGCTCGACTGCCAGATCGAGATGACGCCCCAGGAGGTCTTTGCTGCGGTGATGGACGCGAGGACAACCCTCAACCTGCTTGGCGGCTACCAACTGCGCCGGTCGCTGGTCATGGGTCAGCCGAGACTCGAGTTGATCGGCGCATCGGGTTCAGCCTTGCCCAGTCTGAAGGCCATTGGGTGTTTCACCGAGGTGATCCAGTGGAAGACGCGGCTGTTCATCCCGGTGGAGGACACTGACGTGCTGGCGCGGGTGCTCGCCGAGCACCCAGTTGGCGCAAGCGCATCGGATGCCGCCGCATGAACGCGCGGCGCAGCATTGCAGAGCTCTCGGCCGATCTGGCAGCCCGTGCCGAGAGTTTCAGCCGGCAATTTTTTCCCGATGGACGCAAGCAGGGCAACTATTGGCAGGTTGGCGATACGTCTGGCGCGAAGGGCCAGAGCCTCGCGATCCGGCTGCAGGCGCAGGGTGGTCGGAAAGCCGGCGCTTGGGTCGATTTCGCGACGGGTGAATATGGCGATCTGATCGACTTGCTGCAGGAACGTCTTGGGTCGGTCACGCTCAAGGAAACGCTGAGGGAGGCCCGGTCCTTTCTCGGCGACGCCCCCTGCCCTACAGTGCCTCGTGAAACCCAAAGGGCTGAGCGCCCGGATGCAGCCTCCAGCAAACGCATCACCCGGGCACGGAATCTCTTTGCCGCTGGCAAGCCGGTTCTCGGCACTCTGGCGGCCACCTATCTGCAAGGGCGCGGGATCACACGGCTGGGTCCGGCCCTGCGCTATCACCAGCGGGTCTTCCTGCGCCACGGCGAGGACGACCCTGATCCGCCGCACAGGGCCCCTGCCCTGCTCGCAAAGATCACTGACAATCGGGGTCAGATCACCGGATGCGCAAGGGTCTATCTCGATCCGTCCACCGGCAGTTTGGCCGCGATCGAGAGCCCGAAACGAATCCTCGGACAGTTACACGGCCATGCCATCCGCTTCTGGTCCGGCAAGGCACGCACCGATCTCATCGTCGGCGAAGGTCTCGAGAATACCCTCTCGGTCGGCACGGCTCTCCCGGAGTTCGACCTCGCCTCCTGTCTCACCGCCACCCATCTTGGTCTCTTCATCCCGCCGCCGGGCATCCAGCGCATCTGGATCGCGCGGGACAATGACGAAGCTGGACGTAACGCATCAATGAGATTGCGTAACAAACTGGAATCGCTGGAAATTGCCTGTGGTGACCTCGTGCCGAGCATGGGCGATTTCAACGACGATCTGCGGGCATTCGGCAAGGATGCGCTGCGGCGGTCCCTGCTCGAGGCCATGAAGGTACAAGGTCTGGAGATCGGGGACGGGTGAGCGCCTGTCTCCACTCGTGATGTCCGACGGGGCAAAGGTTCCGCCGGTTCAGTCTGATCCCGTTTGGATAAGGGGAGCGATGGACCAGCGGGTCGGGGCTGAGTGCCCCTCGCCCGGGCAGCAATGCGCCCGCTACCCGGAAAATTCCCCTGCCCCTTCGGGGCATTCCTCGCGGGAACAATTTTCCGGCCCAGGTCGCATTCTCCGCTGCGCTCCGATCCTTGCGGATGCGGCCCGGTCGCCGCCGGTCCTGATATCGCCCCATCCAAATCGGGTCAGATCAAACAGAGGAACCAGACAATGCCCCATCAGACAGACATCCAACAGGAAACCGGCGTGACCTCCGCCATCCTCGACCACCTCGCACTTCATGGCGCAACGCCGGGGCCCAGCGAGACCGATCATCGCCCCCTGCCCCAACCCGATGAGGTCGACCTCGCCATGGCGACGCTTTTCGACACCACCATCGGCCTCCTCACCGGTAGCCAGTTGGAAGACAATCTCGAAGAGATGCTCTGGTCCCTAACCTCGATCTTCCATCGCCGGCTCACGCATATCCAGAAGCTCCTCGACGACAACGAATTCGAGGTCCGGGAAAGCCTCGCTATCCAGGACGGCTCCGAGGTCGCCTCGGTCGAACTCGAGCGCCTCCAGATGATCGGGTTGAAGCTCTGGGACCATCGTGACGCCTTCGAGCAGATGCGCGATTTGGCCGTGGACCACTTCTCGGCTGCCACCGGCTCGCCTTGGCTGCCCCGTACCGGGTCCAAGGTCTCGCATCGCGGCCTCACCTCCGCCGTGGTGGACAGCCGGGCCTATCTTTCGGCCAAGCGCCGCAAGGAGACAGAAGTGCATTGCCCCGAAGGCACGCGGATCGCTTTTTCAGGCGGGGACTATCAGGCTTACGATCTGATCTGGTCCGTCCTCGATGCCACCCACGCGAAATACCCCGACATGGTGCTTATGCACGGCGGCACGCCCCAAGGTGCCGAGATGATCGCGGCCCGCTGGGCAGATACGCGCGGTGTCACTCAGGTGGTCTTCAAACCTGACTGGAAGAGCCATGGCAAGGCCGCTCCCTTCAAGCGCAACGACAGGATGCTCGAAACCATGCCTCAGGGTCTGATCGCCACCCCTGGCTCGGGCATCACAGAGAACATCGTCGACAAGGCCCGCAAGCTGGGGATCCGCATCAAGAGGATCGGGGCCTGAGGCCCCGGTTCGTTCTCGGCTCGGTTCAAGTAAGCGGCCTTTGGCCCTGTTTTCGCGAAAGGTCTGCTCTGCGGGACGGAGGGGACGTTCGTATTAGGCGTATCAATGTCGGCTTTCGCAAAGCAGATGGATGGTGTCTATTGGCACTCACAACGGCCATTTGAGCGAGGGGGAGAGAACGATGATCGACTGGATCAAGTCTTTTCTTAGCAAGCGAAGGACGGAAAGTTCTTCAACAAACACGGCACAGGACATTGAACTGCTGAAGTTGTTTGAGGTTTTCCTCGCAGACCGGATGGAAGAATTTTATCCCCTTGTTAGAAATGCGTTCGCAACGCTGCTGGACGCTTGCTTTCCCGATGGCTTCAAAGGGCTTCACATCGTGGTGTTTCTAGACGATCCCGCATTTTCTTTTCGTCTCTTCAGTCAAGGAAAGAACGATGTTTGGACAAATGAACCAGAAGCAGTTGAGATTTTTAACGATACCATAAGTCGCCTTTGGCCCATCGTGACACAGGGCGAACTAGATCAATACACGATTTGGGAAGATGACCCGAAGTGGGGGCGTCAAATGGCCTTGGAGCAACCGCTCGACAAGTTGAACATTCAAAAAATTGTCTTGCCTTGGTTCAAGAAAATTCTGTCAGAGACTAGAGGGGATTTTTCTTACCCCATCACAGCATCGGTTCACGATGTAACCATGCCAGTAGAAATCTGATCACAGCACCCAATAGCGGCCTTTCATGCGTAGCGCAGCATCGGTGACTCTGGGCTCACACCCGCCGTTCGCCGCGCGTATCATCAACGGCAGCTCAGGCCAAAACCTCACCCCCACCGAACGCCCCATTAATTAATTTTCCGTGACCAAAACCCCGTTTCAGCCAGTGCACGCTTTGTGCACGGGTTGTGCACGCTTTTCACCCCCCTGTTTCTGGCGATTTGGCCAAAGTTTAACGGGCGGTTTCGCAGCCTTAAGCACTCTGAAAACAAAAAATGCCGTTCCCCGTCAGCGCTTCGCCGTTGCCCAAGGGTGCGCAGCCGCTGCGCACCCTCTTCTCGCACAGGGCCTAGGCCGCCGCTGTCGCCTCGATCTCAAAGAGCAAACCCGGAAGAGCCAAACGCGTCACCCCCAGAAGCGTCATCGGCGGTGCGCAGTTTAGCGGCCCGAAACGCATGCCCAGCAGGTCGAAGTTCTTCAACGCCTCGTCCACATCCGTGGCATAGACCCCAAGCCGGATAACATCTCCAAGCGACATATCCGCTCCGGCCAGCACGGCCTCAAGGTTGTCCAGCGCCAAAGCAATCTGCGCGCGCATGTCGTTCGGATGCTGGGGCTTGCCCTGCCCGTCTACAGCCGTCTGGCCAGCACAAATAAGCTGCCGCCGCGGCCCTTCAATGACTTCTGCCTGATTGTATCCCAGCTTCAAGGACCAGTCCCACGGATTTACGGCTCTGCGTTGCATCTTTGATTTTCCTTTGTTGATTTCGATAAGAAAGCCCTATTGCCAATAAGTGCCAAATTTTGTCACCATATGTGCTAGAGTGGCAAAATGAATATCAGACAGAGACATGACGCCATCGTGCGCAGCCTTCGGCGCAACGGCACATCAACCGTCGCGGAGCTCGCCGAAGAGGTCGGCACCTCCAGACGCACGCTCCTGCGCGACATCGCCGCCTTGCGTGACGAAGGCTTTGTCATCCATTCCGAAAGCGGGCGCGGCGGTGGCGTGCAGCTTGACCCCCAGTCCATGCAAACAACCGCCCGCCTCTCTGTGGCCGAAGTCTTCGCGCTGCTGATCAGCGTGGCCGCCGTGCGCGCCGCCCAGAACCTGCCCTTCTCCGATCTCGCAGATGCAGGCCTCGCCAAGATCGAGCGCGCCCTGCCGTCTGACAAAGTGCGCGATCTGCGCCGCTTCCTCGCCTGCCTGCACATCGGCCAACTCTCGCCCAAACAGGACCTGTCTGACCTGGGCACAATCGACCCCGCCCTGCTGCCCGCTTTTGAAAAAGCCTTTCTGGCGCGCCAGCACCTCCGCTTTGAGTATCGGGATGCCAAAGGCGCGCGCAGCCTGCGCAATGTCGAGCCGCAGGCCATGCTCATCTTGCAACCGCTCTGGTATCTTGTCGCATGGGATCCGGCGCGCGAAGATTTCCGGCACTTCCGCATGGATCGCATCACAGGCCCTGAGCTTGTCAGCGGCCCGCCCTTCCGGCGCAGGCATGTGCCCTTTGAAAAAGATGTTTGTCCCTACAACGACCTGCCGCGCTGACCCCCAAAACCGCGCCACCCTCAGGCGCGCACACATCACGCTCAACATCAGAGGCTTTCGCAATGAAGGAGCGGCCGCCCCACAAGCATGCCCGGCACTCAAGACTGCGTTCCGCGCAAAGGGCAAACCGCAGAAACCACGAATTCGCTGCGTCCGCACCAAAGGCCCGCGGTGCGGTACTTTGTGAGCTTTCGCTGCGTTTGTGCCAATGGTTGCTTTAGCAGGCGTCGTCGACTCAGGGACCTACGCTGAGCGGCTTATGTCCAGTGCGTCCAGAATAGCCCTGCCAAGCTCTTCGACTGACACGTCTTCCGGCAAGACCGTATCTTCTTGGCCGCGAATACCCTCCCAATGGCCATGTCCGCGATAGCGCGTTGGCTTGATTGCGATCTTGCCGTCCCGCAATGTTAACGAAACATGGCCCGCACCGTTAAACAGCGCTTTCAAAGTCTTGACACCAGCGCGCGCCTTGTCTGCTTCCTCCCACGCCTTGAATTCTTCCTTTGTCGGAATCCGGATGACGTCGTCCCACTCTGGATGTTTTGGCGTGATGAACCGGCTGGCCAAAAGGGCGGCCCGCGCGTGGCCAGCGATTTCGAGCGCAGTTAGGTCTGGCGGTAGATACTCATGATATCCCTTGGGGTCCAAATGCGCGCTACCATACACCGCTTGTGAGGCGATTTCCGTGAATTTGCGATAGCTCGTAACAAAGGCACTTTTGCGTTCTTTGGGAGGCTTGGAGCGCTTTTTTCGCTCCGCCGCTTCAGCACGCCGTTTCGCAATCCATTCTTCTGTGGTCAGGACTTTTTTCATCGGATACGGCTCACTTCTACGTCGATCCCCAAACTCTCAGCGTAGTCTATCGCACGTTGAATTTGAGTAAACTGTTCCGGGGTGGTTCCGTCGGGCACGGCAAGTTCCAGGCGTTTGATGTCGATTTCGTCCGCGCTGATTTCAATGCCCTTCTTGTTGTCGTACTCGAAGTGGTCAATTTGGTCGATGTAACGCTTCAAAGCACCAAAAATACGACTGGGCCGGTCCACATATCCCGGCGCGCGGGTTTCGAGCGTCTTTGCGCTTGTGGCAAGGCCTCGATCTTCGTCGAAGAAATCGAACGTCTTGAAGTTGTCGGGCGTGCGCTCTCCCAAACCGCCCAATCGTTCCAGGTGATCCTACCACGGTCCACCCTGCTCCCTGATCGGCCCGCCCCAGGTGAGGCCGGAGTTTTCGATGACGTCCCAGTCAGGATCAGAGGGCAAGCGGCGCGCCTCTGCCGCCTCATGCAGAAGCGCGTCGCGCATGTCGTCCGCGTCCTGCGCGTCACAGCTCGGCCCGCGCCGCCGCAACGCACCAAAGCAACGAAGAGGCCGTCAACAAGAACGGAGTCTCGCCGGTCTGAAAGCCGCTCAGCAAAGGTTCACCCGAAGAAGCTCTTGGTTGAACGAGATTTGTAAAGATCAGCTCGCGTGACAGGCGCCACCCGGAAAATGTGTAGACAGGCCGACCCAAGTTTTTCCCGGATGGGAAAGGGTAAGAGTTCTGGCTTGTCGTTCCCCTGACTAGGCGGCCCCGTTTATGTCTGCGGCCAGTTCCTCCAGACTCTTTTTTGTGATCTGGATGATTTCTCGCACGTCATTCGCGCCCACTATCAATGGCGGACAAAATGCCATCGCGTCTGTCATATTACGTGAGATGAGGCCGTTGCGCAGCATGATTGCGTTCATTTGGGCGCCGAGTTTTCCAGGGGCAAAATCGCCTGATTTACCCTCTGGGGCGATCAATTCAAGTGCGCCTATGAGGCCAATGCCACGTGCCTCTCCAACGAGAGGGTGGGACGTCAGGTCGGTCAATCCAGCTTGCAATTCTGCACCGCGTTCGGCGGCATTGGCCACAAGATCGCGCTCTTCGATAATCTTGATGTTTTCCAGCGCTACGGCTGCGCCGACGGGGTGGCCACCGCCCGTATAGCCATGCCCCAGAACACCGATGCGCCCGCTTTCGTCGGCGATTGGCTGATAGACCCGATCGTTGATCATGAAAGCCGAAAAGGGGAAATAGCTGGAGGTGATCTGCTTGGACATGGTGAGAATGTCGGGCTTTATGTCAAAGGTTGTAGAGCCAAACATGTTGCCCGTGCGGCCAAAACCGCAAATCACTTCATCTGCGATAAGAAGGATATCGTATTTCGCCAGAACCGCTTGGATTTTCTCCCAGTAGGTCGCCGGAGGAACAACAACACCGCCCGCGCCCATGACAGGCTCGGCGATGAATGCGGCTACAGTTTCGGGGCCCTCTGATTGGATCATATCATCAAGATCTTGGGCACAGCGTGACGCAAAAGCTTCTTCGCTTTCGCCGTCCTGACCTTCGCGCCAGTAGTGCGGGCAAGTGGTGTGCAAGATGCCCTCCATCGGCAGATCGAAGGACTTGTGGTTATAGGGCAGACCCGTCATCGACGCGGCTGCGACTGTCACGCCGTGATAGCCGCGCAGGCGCGAGATGATCTTCTTTTTCTCGGGCTTGCCGAGCGCGTTCGAGCGATACCAGACCATCTTGACGATCGTATCGTTCGCCTCGGAGCCCGAGTTGGTATAGAAAACCTTGCTCATTGGCACGGGGGCTATTTCGATCAGCTTTTCAGCAAGATCAATCGCCGGACCATGCGAGCGGTGCGAGAAGTTGTGGTAGTAAGGCAGCTTTTGCATTTGCCGGCTGGCGACATCCACAAGGCGTTGTTCGTTGAACCCGACTGCCACGCTCCAAAGGCCGGACATGCCCTCGATATAGCGGTTGCCGTTTGAGTCGGTGACGTGGATTCCCTCGCCTGATTCAATGATCAGCGGACCAATTTTTTCATGCGCTTCGGCATTGGTATAGCTGTGAAAATGATAAGCGATATCACGGGCTTCGTCTGAATTTGGTCGCACATCCATGGCAGGCATCACTTCTTGTAAGTTGGCGTTTTTCACGCGGCAGGGGGCCGCGATTTGCCCTCAGTGCTATCGCCGCTTTCTTGCTTTTAGCAAGCAGTTTTGTTCCGAGCATCCTGTCTGCGGGCCAGCGAGGCCGCCCATTTGAAGCAGAAACGCCCGCCGGGATTTCGGTCGTGGTTTGAGGACACTTCCATCCTGTGATTCTGTTTGGATGCTTCGTTTTTTTGAAGCGCAGCGGCCGTGAATCTTGGGGAAAATGCGGCCCAATCCCGCTCAGGTTGTTGCCTTCGCAGCTTTCCGTTTCACAAAACCAAGACCCGATTTGGCGGTGTTCTCGCGCTGCAAATGGTTGGTAAAAATATGTTTTAGTTAGATATTTAGGATTTTCCAGGGCCTTTCTGGGCCCGATGAAAGAATCGCAAGTGCGCGAATTGACACGTGACACAAGAGTTTGTGCGTTTTTTGCCAAAGTGGTTGGCCGGAACGGTGCTACGATCATTTTAACACATGAGACAGTTGTGTTTTCGCCATTTGTGTTTTGGGGACGTTAGATGAATCAGAAGGACAAAACTGCAAACAAGCTCATGACTGCCACCCAGTGGCAGGCGGCTGTCTCAGATACGTTCTTTCCCCTAGAGACCACGATGGCGGATGACCAGTCCTTTTCAGGTGATCTCAATACTTGGAACCTCGGTATCGTCGGTCTGTCGCAGATGCGTTGCGATGGCATTCTCTACAAAAGGCACAAGCGGCACTTTCTGGACGAAGTTGAAAGCAGTCTGCTGATTACCATTCCAAGATTGGGGACGGTCGGCTTTGACCAGAATGCCCGCCAGGCGAAATGTTCACCGGGCGAGTTTCTGGTAGAACGGGGCGATTTGCCCTACGAGTTCTGGCATGAACAGACGAACGAGCTGTTGGTGCTGAAGGTGTCTTCCGAAAGCGTGCGGGCCCGCATCGGCCCAACAGACCGTTTGGGCGCGCTGAGTTTTGATGGCACAGCCGGCGTGGCCAGTTATTTTCTGGATACCGTCAAGACAACGGCGCTGCACGTCGATTTGCTTGATGAGCAGGGGCGCGCGGCCGCTGGCAAGCACATCCTTGATCTGCTGTGCCTCTCAATCCGCAAAGATGACCGTGTGCTGGACAGCGAAACCTCGACAATCCGCGCAGCACATCTGCACCGCGCAGAACAGTTTATCCGCAACAACCTCTTCAATGAGAATCTCTCCTCAAGTCTTGTGGCAGAGGCCTGCAATGTGTCGCAGCGCTATCTGCAACAACTGTTCTCGGAGTCGGGCAGGTCGGTTTCCGGGTTCATCCGCGAAAAGCGTCTGGTGCGCGCGCGCGAGGACCTGAGCGTCGTAGGGCCCATCACAATTGCCGAGATAGCCCATCGGTGGGGGTTTTCGGATCAATCCCAGTTTAACAAAGCCTATCGTGCGCAGTTCGGCTGCACACCGACCGAAACGCGCAAAGCCGCGCAGCAAGGCCAGAAGACGGCCCCTCCGTAACCCTTAGCTAAAACCGAAAACCCCCAAGTAGGGTCGGCTTTCGCCGGCGCCTTCCTGATGCCCTGTTGTCTTTTGAAGGATGTAGACATGAAGAACACAAGAGTTGCCGTAGATGTGGGTGGGACGTTTACCGACGTCGTCATTATGGACGAAACAACGGGTGCGATCCGCATCGAAAAGACGTCATCGACACCGGATGAACCGATGGTTGCCATTCTCAACGGGATTGATCAGGGCGGCATCGACCTCAGCGAGGTGTCGATGTTTTCGCACGGGACAACCGTGGCAACAAACGCGCTGATCACACGTAATTTGGCGCGCTCTGCGATGATCTGCACCGAAGGGTTCCGCGACGTGGTCGAAATCCGCCGGGCCAACAAGGAGGATCTGTGGGACACCTACAAAGATGTGGCCAAGCCCTACATCCCGCGTCGGGACCGTCTGACCGTCCGTGAATGCGTCGACGCGAACGGCACGGTTCTGGAAAAGCTGGACGAAAAAGAAGCGCTGCGCATCGCGCATGTTTTGAAGAAGCGCAAAGTCGCCTCTGTTGCTGTCTGCTTTATGAACTCTTACACCAATGGGGCCAATGAAGAGCGGATGCGAGACATTCTGCTGAGTGTGATGCCGGATGTGCCGGTGTCGATCTCTTCACAGGTCCTGCCGGAGATTTTTGAGCACGAGCGTTTCTCGACAACGATGGCAAACGCGGTCGTGTCGCCTTCGGTCGTTGATTATGTAGCGCGCCTTGAGGGTAAGCTGGCTGACGGCGGCTACGAACGCGATCTGCTGTTGCTGCACACGGGCGGCGGCGTGATGACCCCGGCCAGCGTTAAAGACTTTGCCGCGCGTCTGGCAGGGTCGGGCATTGCCGCGGGCGCGATTGCCAGCCGCTTTATTGGCAACCTTTGCGGGTTTGACAATTCTATCGGTTTTGACATGGGCGGGACCAGCACGGACGTATCCTTGGTGTATGAAGGCAAGTCGCGTGTCACCAAAGACTGGTATATCGAATATGGCTATCCGATCCGGTTCCCGTCGATCGAAGTGCTGACCATTGGTGCGGGCGGCGGATCTCTGGCGTGGAAAGACGAAGGCGGGTCACTGCGCAACGGACCGCAATCTGCGGGCGCCTTCCCTGGGCCTGCCTGCTACAAGAACGGCAATGAAGTGGCCACAAACACGGACGCCAATGTTGTGCTGGGCCGCCTTGGCACATCGCTCGCGGGGGGCAAGATTACCCTTGATCCCGCCCTGGCCGAAGCGTCGGTCAGAGAGACTGTGGCCGAGCCTTTCGGAATGGAGCTGCACGAAGCCGCCGAAGCCGTGGTTGCGGTTGCAAACGCAAATATGGCCAATGCGGTGCGTTTGCTGTCGATTAGCCGAGGTTATGACCCACGGGACTTCGCGCTTGTGGCGTTTGGCGGAGCCGGGGCGTTGCATGGTGCGGCAATTGCCAAGGAGTTGTCGATCCCGACTGTCATTATCCCGCCCAATCCGGGTGTGACATCGGCTCTGGGTTGCCTGCTGGTCGATATCCAGCACGACTTCTCAGACAGCTTCATGGCTGCTGCGGCTGATACCAAGCCGGAGGATTTGGAGGCCGCCTTCGAGCGGCTGGAGGCCATGGCCGCTGATCGTTTGAAGCACGAAGGCGTAGCGCCCAAGGACATTGTCATGCAGCGCACGGTCGAGATGATGTATCAGGGCCAATGGCGTGCCTTGGCAGTATCTGCGCCGTCCAAGGTCACCGATATTGAGGCCTTGATCGACGGGTTCCACAGCGAACACCAGCGCGAATTCAACTTCCGCCGGGATGACGCACCGGTGTCGATCTTCCGTGTGGGGCTGACGGCGACGGGTATGGTTCCCAAGGCCGAGCTGCAAAAGCACGAGGTGAGGAAGAACAAGCCCAAGACCGACAAGACACGCGATGTCTGGTTTGACGGCAAGGCCCACACGGCGATGATTTTCGAGCGTGAAAACCTGACCGCCGGTGCGACCTTTGATGGCCCCGCCATTGTCGAGCAGTTCGATTCAACCACCGTAATTCCGCCGAACACGACTGCTGAAGTCGATCAATACATGAACATTCTCATCCGAGTGCAGGAGTAATACTATGAGTGATTCAAAAGCCCTAGATCCCGTCACGTTTGAAGTTCTCAAGAACTCCTTCATCACATCCGTTGACCAGATGGCCGAGCAGATGCTGCGCACCTGTTACTCCTTTGTGATCTACAACCGAGACTTTTCTAACGCGCTGCATGATGCCGAAGGCAATTCGGTTGCGCAGGGCAACGATGACATCGCGGTGCACGTCGGCACGCTGCACTTTACCTGCAAAGACGTTATTCGCGTCTTCAAGGGCGACATGATGCCCGGCGATATCTACGCGATCAACGATCCTTACGCAGGTGGCACGCACTTCAGCGATGTCCGTCTGGTGCGGCCGATCTTTGATGAAGACGAGCTGATCGGGTTTTCGCAGTCAAACGGGCACTGGTCTGATCTGGGTGGCTCTGTGCCCGGTTCGTTTGATGTGACGGCGAAAGACATGTTCCGCGAGGCGGTTCGGATCACACCTGTCCGGCTATTCCGTGCCGGCGATTTTTGTTCCGACGTTGCCAACCTGATCGCAAACAACACACGCGACCCCGCGTCGATTATCGGTGACATCCACAGCCAGGCACAGGCCACGCAGGTGGCCGAACGTGAAATCCTGCGGCTGGTGCGAAAGTACGGGCGCGAGCAGGTCAAGCAGGGCATGAACGAGGTGCAGGACTACGTTGAACGCGCCGTGCGCCAGCGTATTGCGGCGCTGCCCGACGGCACATGGAAATCCGTCGACTACATCGACCGGGACCCGTCAGGTGGCGAGGGGATGATCCCGATCCACATCAAGATGACAATCAAGGGTGATCAGATTCACTACGATTTCGAAGGCAGCCACCCGACGATTGGTTCGATGTACAATTCCGCGCCGGGAGCCACATTCTCGGCTGTCGTCGCGGGGATGAAGACCTTCTTTCCTGACCTGCCGTTGAACTCCGGCTTCTATCGGATGCTCTCTGTCGCTGCGCCGGAAAATTCGGTGGTCAGTGCCCAGTGGCCCACGGCGGTCACCGGCTTCCTGATGCCGTTTGAAAAGATCATGAACTCGGTTTTCGAGATGTGGTCGGAGATCATGCCGGAGCGCGCCATCGCCTGTGCATTCAACCTTGAATACCTGTTGGCGGGGGGCACGGACAAGCGGCGCGAGGAGGACTCTACATTCATGTTCTACGAATGGCTCCCCGGCGGTTGGGGCGGACGGCGCGGTAAGGATGGCAGCGACGTCACCACAGCCTGCTTCGGAACCGGGCTCATGTCTCAGCCCAACGAAGGCAACGAGCGGGTCAACCCGACCCGGACGCTTGAATTTCAGATCAAAAAAGACAGCGCAGGCCCGGGCAAATGGCGCGGAGGGACAGGGGTGCAGAAAACCTCCCTGCTTCTGGAAAGTGAAAAATCCGTCATGTCCTATGTCTGCGACCGCGAACGCGCCGTCGTCTGGGGTGTTGATGGCGGTTTGCCCTCCATGCCGCATGGTCTGACCATCAAACGCGCCGGCTCGGACACGCACGAATGGCTTGGGTCTGTCTTCTCTGACTTCCCGATGTATTCGGGAGATGAGTTTGCGCGCCCGACCGCGGGGGGCGGCGGCTTTGGCGACCCACTTGAACGCAAGACAGAGGCTGTTCTGACGGATGTGGTGGATGACTATGTCTCTATCAAACGAGCCGCGTTGGACTATGGCGTTGTGATCAAAGAGATTGATGCGGACTTGTGTGAATATGAGGTCGATGAGGCCGAGACCGAGAAACTGCGGGCGCATATTCGTGAAAACCGCGTGGCTTGGGCCCGCATTGATCCTGAAAAGGTTGCCGAGATGTATCGCAAAGGCGAGATCGACGCGATGGACGCCGTGAGACGCTATGCGGTGATCCTGGATTGGGAAACCGGCGAGCCGCTGCCCAAGACGATCGAACAGTTCCGCGAGAGTTTCGAGCGGCGCAGCGTGGCGCACTGGACCTAGTGAGCATCACCAGGACCCACAGCCGCCATCGGTTGGCGGCTGTGGCGCACAACGGTCGGAACAGGAACGCGAAGGATAAGATTTTGTCATTGGAACTGGAATCAATCAGCGTTGCGTTTGGTGGCTTCAAGGCTCTGGATGACGTGACGATTTCGCTAAAGAAGGCGGAAATTGTCGGGTTGATCGGCCCCAACGGAGCAGGCAAAACCACCTGCGTCAACATCATCACAGGCTTTCAGGACCCCACGTCAGGCACGGTCATGCTGGATGGGCAGGACATCAACGCCAAAGCGCCCTATGACATTCGCCGCCGGGGTCTTGCGCGCACGTTCCAGGCCGGGCGCTTGTTTTCCGGGCTGGATGTACTGGACAATCTTGCAGTGACCGGGGTGGGCCTTGGCCATTCGCGGCGCGCCTCCGAAGACGAAGCGCTGCGCGTGTTGTCCTGGATGGGGGCCGGGCATCTTGCCGAACTGCCCGCAGCCGGGCTGCCCTATACGGACGAGCGCAGGGTCGGCATTGCGCGTGCGCTGATGTTTGCCCCCGATTACCTGCTGCTGGACGAACCCGCCGCAGGCATGTCCGAAACCGAAGCGGATGATCTGGCACAAATCATCAGGCGGATCGCGGATGAGCTGAACTGCGGTGTCCTGTTGATCGAGCATAACGTCGGGCTTGTCCTGTCATTGTCAAACCACGTCTATGTTCTGGACGCGGGCAAGATCATCGAAGAGGGCGACAAGACCGAGATCCTGGCCAGCCAGGCGGTACGCGAAGCCTATCTGGGCGCAGAGCATGCGCCAGAAAACATGGAGCACGCGTGATGTCAAAGCTGGGTGTTTTCGATGTCGCGGTTCGGTATGGCAAAGTGCCTGCACTGTCGGATGTTTCCTTTACTGTTCAAGAGGGTGAGAGGCTGTTCATCTCCGGGCCGAATGGGGCGGGCAAGTCCTCTCTGCTCAAGGCGATTTGCGGAGCCGTTGCCACGACCCATGGCCGCATTGAGGTGGACGGCGATGTGCTGAATGGCCGCTCGCCCGAAGCGATAGCGCGTTTGGGTCTGACTATGGTTCCGGAAGGCCGCGAGGTTTTCGGAACGCTGACAGTCGAGGAAAACCTGCGTGTGGGCACGGGCATCCGGAAGGGCAAGGCGGCGATTGAAACGGATATCGACGGGATCTACCAGAGCTTTCCTATCCTGGGTGAGCGGCGGCATGCCAATGCCGGAGCACTGTCCGGCGGACAGCAACAGATGTTGGCGATCGGGCGCGGTTTGATGACCAATCCCAAACTGATGATGGTGGATGAACCTTCGCTTGGGTTGGCTCCGAATATTGTCGATCAGGTCTATGAAACGCTCGTCAATCTGCAGGCCGAACGCGGCTTGACCCTGATCATCGTTGAACAGAGCTCGGCCCGCGCGGCCCGGGTTGGCGGGCGCATGGTGTTGCTGCGCGGGGGTCATGTTGCCGGCGATGGCGATGCGGCAGGCTTTGCGGAAAGCGATCTGCTTAAGGAAGCCTACTTTGGGCAAAACCAGTCGGAGGATGCGACATGAACGCCGTTCCACAGCTGCTCTTTGATGCGCTGAGCCTTGGGGGCATCTATGCCATGGCCGCACTTGGGATTGCTCTGATCTTCGGGGTGATGAAACTGGTGAATTTCGCCCACGGCGAATACATCGCCTTTTGCGTTTTTGCATTGATTGTGCCCTCGACGGACGCAGTTGCCGTCATGTTCTTGGGCAAAGCGCCGGCGATTTTGCTGATCCCGCTGCTGCTGCTGATCGGCGCTGCAATCGCCGTCGCCTCCGAGTTCTTTGTCTTCAGGCACATGCGCAATGCCACGCCTGTGGCGATGATGATTTCATCTTTTGCCTTGGGGTTCGTGATCCAGAATACACTGCTGTTGGTCTACAGCAGCCGTCCCAAGGCAGTAAGCCTCTGGCCAGAGTTGAACCAGCCCGTCAGCATCGCAGGGGCCTCGATCCCTTTGCTACAGATCATCGTCATTTGCACCACTTTGCTCGTTGTTGTGACGCTTGCCTTGCTTTTGAAACGCACGCGGATCGGGCTGGAAATGCGCGCGGCGGCTGAGAATTTCACCATGGCGCGGCTTTTGGGTGTGCGGGCCAATGTGGTTATCACCGGCGCCTTTGCCCTGTCTGGCGCGCTGGCTGCCGCTGTGGCGCTGATCATGGTCACACAAACCGGTGTGGCAGACATTCGCATGGGCGGGCAGATCATGTTGGTTGCCTTCATTGCCACAGTGATCGGCGGTTTGGGCAGTTTGCCCGGTGCTGTAGCGGCGGGATTTTTGATTGGCGCTGCTTCGGTCATTTTGCAGGGGTTCCTCCCGCTCGAAGCACGGCCTTTCCGTGATGCGTTTCTTTATACGCTGGTCATTGTCAGCTTGCTGCTGCGCCCCGACGGATTGTTCGCTCCGAGATCTACGAAGCCGAGGGTTTAGCACATGGCACAAACACATAAACAAAAGCGCCTGAGTGCTTGGTCCACGCCAATCTTGCTGATCGCCATTCTGGTGGTGTTCACATTGCTGGTCACGCTTCTGGGTGACAAATCATTGGCGCGTATGGCGGCGCAAACCCTGATCCGCGTGACCTTTGTTGTCGGGCTTTGGATATTCGTTGGCAACTCCGGCCTCGTCAGTTTCGGACATGCCGGTTACATGGCGATCGGGGCCTATTGCTCTGCATGGCTGACCCTGAGGCCCCAGATGAAGGGGATGTTCCTACCTGATCTCTGGCCGTATCTGGCGACTGCTGAATGGCATGGTTTTCCGGCTGCTGTTGCTTCGGGCCTTCTGGCGGCTGTCATTGCACTGATTTCAGGTGCTGCGATCTTGCGGCTCTCCGGCATCGCCGCCTCTATCGCGACATTCGCATTTCTGGCAATTGTCTACACCGTTTATTCCAGCTGGGAAGGCGTCACGGGGGCCACGTCTTCTGTTGTCGGCCTGACACGATATGCCGATCAATGGGTTACTCTGGGGTGGGCCTCTGTCACAGTTCTGGCCGCTGCGTGGTATGCCAACTCCGCATCCGGACTGGCCTTGCGTGCCAGCCGCGAAGACGAAGTGGCCGCAGACGCCAGCGGTATCAACATGTATGGCCATCGGCTCATTTCTCTTGTGGTCTCTGCCTTCTTTGCGGGTGTCGCGGGTGCGCTCTTTGGCCATTCGCTTGGTGTTCTGAACCCCAACAGCTTCTACCTCGGCATTACCTTCATTACCCTTGCAATGCTTGTCGTGGGCGGCATTGGCAGCCTGACCGGCGCTGTCATGGGGGTCCTTGTTCTGTCCATCATCATCGAGGGGCTCGTGCGGATGGAGCGGGGCATGGAGATTGGCGAGACGACATTGGCTCTGCCAACGGGTGCTCAGGAAATCATCATCGGGATCATCATGATCCTGGTTCTCATTCTACGCCCTGCCGGTCTGACTGGCGGGCGTGAACTCCGGCTGCGGATCGGTGGCCGCTAACCGGAAAATCAAACACATCGAAACCTAAAGGGAGACGACTAATGAAACACTTCTTCACTGCAACAGCCCTCACGTTAGCGCTTGGCGCGCCCGCCATGGCCGATGACATAACAATCGGTTTTGCCATTGCAAAATCCGGTTGGCTCGAAGCCTATGACGCCCCTGCCGTCGCCGCGGCGCGCATCCGGATTGATGAGATCAATGCGGCCGGCGGTCTGCTTGGCAAGCAGATCAAATGGATCGAAGCCGATACCAAGAGCGATCAGGCACAGTCCGCAAGTGCCGGTCTGCAACTGGTCGATGAAGGCGCGGAAATGCTGATCGTGACCTGTGACTACGACTTTGGCGCACCTGCAGCCTTGGCGGCTGAGGCGGCGGGCCTGAACTCCTTCTTCCTCTGCGCAGAAGACATCAAGGCAGGTATCCAAGGGGTTGGCCCGAACAGTTTCTCCGCCTCTGTTCTGGCGGCTGTTCAAGGGGCGACGATGGCGGAATGGTCCGTTAAGGAGCGTTCAGCAAAAACCGGCTATGTGCTGCTTGATACGACAATCGAATACAACAAAGGTATCTGCACCGGATTCGACTGGATGTTCCCCAAAGCGGGTGGCGAGATTGTCGGTCGTGATACCTTCCTCAATGGCGATGCCTCCATCGCCAGCCAGATCACCCGGATCAAAGGCCTTGAGAGCGAACCAGACGTGATCATGCTGTGCTCCTACATTCCGGGGGCTGCGTCTGCTGTGCGCCAAATTCGGGCAGCGGGCATCAACTCGACCATCCTGAACGGCTCTGCGGTTGATGGCTCCTACTGGCTGGACGCCGCACCTGATTTGTCCAACTTCATTGTGCCGGTTCAAGGGTCTATCTACGGCGATGATACGCGTCCTGCCGTAAACGAACTCCGTGATGCGTTTGAGGCGGCTACAGGCGCTGGTCCGTCCAGCACATACGCGTATCCGGGTTATCTGCTGATTGATCTATGGGCCAAAGCGGTCGAACGGGCCGGAACTGTCGAAGCATCAGCCGTAACAGCCGAACTTGAGAAGATGGATGGCGAACCAACAGTCTTTGGTCCGCGCAGCTTCTCTGATCAGATCCACCACCAGAACTCTGCTGAAATGCAGATTGTCGAGATTACAGATGGCAAACCAGGTGTCATCGGCAGCTTTACAATCAGCGAACCTGTGCCGCTGGACGTGCTGCTGAAGTAAGCCGGCTCTGGATGCAAAACAATGCGGGTGTTCCATGTTTGGAGCACCCTTTTTCATATGCTTCTGGTGGCCAGAATGATTTGCACCCTAGGCTCGACATCGCAAATCAACGAAGAGAGACAACAGAGACGAGACAGTTATGCAGTGGAGGTGCTGCACCAAGGTGTCGCAACGTTCTCCCAATGCCAGATTTGGGCTGCCGTTTTTGAGGCAATTCCGCCTTCCCCAGACTGCAGACTTTAGCTCTACTGAAGAAAACCGTGCGCTCTGGGCTCTTGTTCCTGTTTCGCTGCATTGTGCACGAAGGTCCGGTTTCAGTTTTGGGTGAGTTAATTACGCCCTTGCTGACTACCGCGCGAGGCTAGGCCAGCCTGTTTGCCCTAAAGGCCGAATGCAGATGGCCCTTTAACCGCTTGCTCGGTTCGCAGAAGATAACTACGATTCAACACAGCCGGAGGATTGGTCCACTGGCTTTTGGTTTCAAGTCCAGTTTCAACAACAAATGGAGGATTATCGCTATGGATAATCGGTTCGCTTACATGCGCAAATACCTTGGGTTTTCCCAAAAGGATGCATCCAACATTTTTTCCACTCGGCTCGATACGATCAAGAAATGGGACAGCGGCAAACTGCTAGTGCCGGGTCCGGTTTTGGAAGAACTTTATGATTATATACGGTTCACAAATGATATGGTTGTCGAGTTTTGCGACGAGCGCCAAGCGGAAGATGAAGACGAGGGGATCGACGAAATCTACCTGCGCACCTTCACAGTTGAAGGTCTTGCCGAGCAAGGCTTGCCGCCCTCCCTTGGTTGGCAAGATCAAGTCATTGGTGCAATTATCGGTCGTCTTGCTTCCATCCACGTCTACGGCGCGGATACGCTGCCAGAGCATCATGACCCCGACTATCATTGGTATGAGTATTGGGGCCTTGAGCCAGTAAAGAAGCCAACAGAATTTTTCACCATCCAGGACGAAGCATTGTTCGCGAATGAACTTGCAAAAGCTGTTGAAGGTAACTTTTGGCAAGTGGATTTTGACCCAGACGAAAACTACTATTTGATTGGATTCCGAACAAAGTCAGTGTCCAAAGTTACACGCCATATTTGGATCAGAGCTGTTCGCGCTGGTCGAGGTTCGGAACTTGTAGAACGTTTCGCTGGTGAACCACTACGATATTGCGATTCATTTGGCGAAGGTGCCCCATACATCGAAGGACCAAACAAGGCCAAAATCCCTGTCGGTTTTGCGTCCGGCCATGACGATGACACCGTTGATCCGCATACATTAGCGGAGACACTTTTTGCGGCCCTCGCAACATCCTACCCAACCAAAGGCGCTATGCGTGAAGCGTGCCGCGACCGATATGCGGCATTGGTCGGTGCTGACGAGGGCTACACAGCCGATTTTATGAACGATTGGGACGTGAAAGACACTCGCTTTGTTTCTCACAACTTTATCGCAGCCCTGTTTTTTGAAACCCAAAAACAGACCGGCTTGACGTTGCACCCCGAAGCTATGGTTGAACTATGCTCGATACTCGCCAAGTCGGAACCGTCGATACGCAGCATGGATCACGAAGTTGTTGTGATCGACATGGGCGAAATGGTGTTCACCATCACGCTTGATCTACGCGACGTTCTTTCCCAATCGGGTGATGGCAGAGACTTTCACACCGAAGCAAGCAAAGCCCTTGATGTTATCCAAGCGTCAATCGGAAACGATGGTCTGACCCGTATAGAGCCGTTCAGCACAATCGAAATCGAATTTACTTCGGACGACGCAGAAGGATAGGACACCTACCTTTATCTTCCCCGAAATAATCCTCGGGGGAGCGCCACTGGCGCGGGGGCAGATAGCCCCCTTCGTAGCTTGTCTTAGGGACCGGTGTTGGTACAATAAAGCATTATTGACCGATTGAGAGTGGATTGAATCTTGCCGTTGAACCCACCAGAAACACCCAATGTATTAACAGAGGTCGCATTGAAACAGCGCCTTGAGACGGGTTCGAAACTCATCATTACATGCAACGTATCGCCAACGCGCAAAGCATCATCATGGTTTGGAGTTTGGACGATGCACGCAGAACATGCCGATGGGACTACGCAAATGTTGGTCACGGCGCGCTCTAGGATGGCAGGTGAAATTTCCATTCGTGAGTTCAAAACCGTGACGGGAATCGTGTCTTTTCTGACCGACTGCGGTTTCACCAAAATTTCCTTCCCCGTGATTGAGGGCGACACCGTGAGACTACCGCTGGATACTTAAATCTAAGCATACCCAGCAGTAAGTTTGGTTGCCAATGCCCCGCCCTGTTGGGCGGGCAGCGCGTTACCCACAATCCCGACGCTTCGATGTTCAGTGTCTTCGTTTACTCCGCCGCGCGACCAAGAACTTCTTCGGCCCATTGGTTCAGGCTTTTGCCAGACAGCTCCGCCGCGAGTGCCGCCTTGCGGTGTACCTCGGGATCGACGCGAAACATGACTTGACCCGAGAATGCTTTTTGCGGCTCCTTGCCGACCTTTGCGCAAGTCTCAACGTAGTCTTCAACCGCTTCATGAAAGGCATCCCGCAACGCTTCAACCGTGTCAGCATGAAATCCGACACCATCGCTGATACCGGCAAGGCGGCCAGTGAAAATGCCATCTTCATCATCATACTCGATGCGGGCTGAGTAGCCTTTGTAGGTCATGGTATTGGTCATGGCGTTACTCCGATCCGTTCCAAGAATGCGCGGGCGGCGCGCACCTGATAGCGTTTGGCTTCCTTGGCGGGATGCGGACGATGAAACGTCTCGACCTCGCCGTCCTTTTCGAACCGCACTCGTGAACCGCGTCCTTCGATGACCTGCGCACCAGCTGCGACAAGTAATCTCTCAACAGCGGACCATTCGACTGTTCCCGACACTGGGTCGGCAAAGACAACGGCCAGAGTCTTGCGGTGTTTGCTATTCATGGGTCTATATAGGTCATGCTTGCATATATTGCAAGCAAGTTGCTCACTAGGGTGTGTGCCGGTTTCTCATGATGCGCCGCACCAAACGTCAAAACAACAGAATCTGTAGTATACTCCGTCGCACTATCAGCCAAAATCAAGCCATTGATCTCGCATGGATTTACGAGATCGCGTTGGTGCAAATTTAAGAAAACTAAGGCGGCTTCAATCCCTTAGCCAAGAAGCCCTGTCACTTAAGGCAGGACTTGAACGAGGCTATGTTGGCCGACTGGAACGTTCACAATATTATACCTCAATGGCGACCGTGCAAAAGCTTGCTTTTGCTCTCGAAGTTGACCCCATCGAGTTAATCGAGCCAGTTCTGATAACCCGCGGTAAAAAGTCAGGAACCGCCGATCATGAAACCTCAGATGATCAAAAGGTGTCTGGAGGCTCACAGCTGCTTGCTGTGCCGTTTCAAGAGGGATTTGAGAAGCGGCAAGACGATCTTACCCTCGTATTGATCGACTATAGATGGAACGACGGATCAACTGTTCGCCGCTGGCTTGTCGATCCGAAGAAGGTCAAACAATCGGCCATTGTCGTGAAACCTTGCATACTGCTTTGACAAAGGCAGATACCTGCTCAGTAGGAAAACCAGTCTGAATGACCCATATTGCCTCCGTAGTCGCCATATTCGACCATGATATCGCGCGAGTAGAAGTTTCCAAAACCACGCCCAACGGGCAACAAAATAGTTTGCCCGCTTTCGGAGACAAATGAGCTCGGCCAACGCGTGTGCGAGCCGTAGACACGTGCGATATATCGGCAGGTTCGGTTTTCACGGTCACAAGACCGAATACTCCAGTCCCACTGCCTTGGATCGTCACGCGGCGTGTAAGAGCGGCCTGTGAACCAGATCACATGTGTGCGGTTGAGCCATTCGTATTCTGGAAGGTCCGTATCAACCTCGCCCTCACCGCCGGGGCCACCCAATTCAATCGGTACTGCGGCGAAGGTGCAAATCCCGAACGGAGGCCTACTCGGCCACGGCGTGATGCGGCGGATCATTGTGCGATAGGCCCGCGCGCAGACCGCGCTCGGAGGAAATCCACCCGCCATACAGAGCATAATCGCGCAATCTATATCGTAGGCCTGCGCCTTTTTAGGTGCGCCAAATGTCATCAAAACACCAAAGATTGCTGACAAAATAAGCCGTTTCATCGGAGACTCCTTTGTTTGGTTTCGTCCTATGGTTTAGCATTTTGTTAAATTCTGCAATATATCATATTGACTCAATGTGTCTTTCCGCTTGTACTAGGTCGGACTAGAAGGGCTCTCAGGGGGAGAGTCCAAATGCCGATAGCGCGCAATCAAATCTTGATCACACTCGATGGGGTCAAAGACCTTCAAAAGAGGGAAGTTGCGTTCCGCTGCCGGTATGAACTCGTGGGGTTCACGGACGATGGCAAGCCGCGCTACCAGTGCATCTACCTGCGTGAGGGCGAACCCGAAGCCATTCTTGTGTCCACGCGGATCACGCCTCTCGGGCCAGAAGCGCGATACTTCAATATCTGGCCGGGGCTTTTCAAACACCATCTCGAGTTTGGCGACGGGCGCGATTTGCGCTTTGGTGCTGACTACAACATTACCCTCGAGGGCAACGGCTGACGTTCTAGCCTTTCGCGCTGACGGAACGGCTACGGCGTCTGGGTGGACGTTTCACAGAACACGCCCGAGCTGGGCCACGTCCGACGATGCTGTGGAAGCGCAACCTGTTGCCGTTGCACCAATTGCGCCTGCGGCGGGAGCCTCTGCCCAAGTTCTCTCACTCATTCGTCAGACGGCCAGCCGGCACCAAAACAACAGGGCCATCGCGCAAGCAGGCCTTTCGACGCGAGACTGGCACGTTCTGTTTCAAGCGATGATTGAAGCGGAGAGCAGTTACAATCCGACTGCCATCAGCCCCAAGGGTGCCTATGGCTTAGGGCAATTGATGCCTGCTACGGCACGCGAGCTTGGTGTGGATCCCCGCGATATCTCTCAGAACCTCGACGGCGCAGCACGCTACCTGCTAACCCAACTGGCAGAATTCCGAAGCGTCGAACTTGCCTTAGCCGCCTATAACGCTGGGCCCCATCGCGTTGAGCAATACTCAGGCGTACCGCCGTTTTCTGAAACACGCGCCTACATTGCACGCATCCACGACATTCGTGAACGGCTGTCCGGTGGAACGTCGCAGCCAGCACCAATCCGCGTCGCCAATACAGCACCCACACGCGCTCCCGTCATTATTGAACTGAACTGATCAAGGACATTTTCATGCCAAGACACCACTCACGATACTTGCCACTCATGGTCGCAACCTTAGCGCTCCTTGCCTCCCCTGCCTTCGCGCAAGACTTGTCGCCCATTCAAACAATGTTGGAGACGGTCGAAGCCGCACTCACAGGACCAATTGGCATTGCCGTGGCTACTCTAGCGGTCATTGGCACAGGCTTCATGTGCATGATGGGGCGGCTGAACTGGGGATGGTTCGCCTCCGTGATCATCGGGATCGTGTTGATTTTCTCGGCGGGCACCATCGTCGACGGCTTCACCTAAGAGCAGGCAGAGCAGATGGCAGAACGTTCCCCACTTTTCCTCGGCCTCGCACGCCCACCCAAGTATCTGGGTCTCCCTGTCGGATATCTGGTGGTCTTGGCCATGGGGGTCGTTCTGCCATTTATCTGGACGAAATCTCTGATCTTTTTCCTGATCGGGATCATTGCCTATCCAGTCCTTTGGTTCGTTGCGGACAAAGAGCCTCATTTCTTTGAAGTGCTGCGCATCTCCTTTGGCACCGTGCGCCCGACCAAAAACCGCGCACATCATGGGGGTGACAGCTTTGGCGCTTGATGGTGGAACTTTGAGCGGCATCGGCCCTGCGGTGCGTGAAGCTGGGGGAACAGGATTTGCCCGTGAAAGCTACCTTGCGGAGCACCTGCCCTATTTTGCTTTGGCAACGGACGATGTGATGGTGCTGCGCGAAGGCGATCTTCTGGCAACCCTACGCCTTGATGGTCTGAACCCGATGACTACCGAGGACGATCGCCTTGATGCGCTCAAGCGCGCGGTTGCCGCAATCGTGGCCCAAACCGGGAATACGTTCGGTTTTTACATCCACCGCGTCTCTGTTCCACAAAACTTAGACCTTAAGCCCGTCGAGGGTGATACCTTCGCGTCCCAAGTCGATGCCCGTTGGGCAGCTCACATCAAAGGCCTGCGACCTTCCAAGCGGCAGATGTATCTCAGCGTCATTCGCCGCCCCAATCTCGCAGCCCGCATCCCATTTTTGCGCGCACTCGCCCGCAAAGCTTGGGTCAAAGACCGCGCAGCGCGTGTTCAAGAGCTCAACGAGGTTATGGGCTTCTTTGCGGTGGCCCTCTCTTCGGCAAACCCTGTTCGCTTAACAAAGACGGGCGGTGAATGGCTCGGGTATCTGAACACGCTCAACGCAGGCAGCTTTTCACCCATCGCATTTGGTCAAAGCCCCCTGCCCCTGTCTCATACCATCAGTGATTGCCGCGCGACGTTCGATGGAGATGTGGCGACGATTACATGTGCCACAACAGGTGCCGTCAAATATGGCGCGCTCTTTAGCATCAAATCCTATCCCGCACTGACAGACGTGACGCTTCTCGATGCGTTAGATCTGCCTCTCGATATCGTACTGACCAATTCATTCAGTCCAATCCCGAACAACATCATGGCCGAGCGCATCCAGCGCATCATCAGACAGATGCATGCGTCAGATGATGCCGCCGTGTCATTGCGCGACCAATTGGCCTTGGCTGCAGACGATCAAGAGGCGGGACGCATCGCCTTTGGCGACCATCACCTTTCCATCGCCGTCTATGCGCCTGACCGCGACACACTTGAACGCGCCGCCGCACAGATCAAACGGGTCGGCCAAGAAATCATGGCTGTGATCGTGCGCGAAAACATGGCGCTGAAAGCCACCTATTTTGCACAGAGCCCGGGCAACTTTGGCTATCGCGCCCGAAAGACACCAATCTCATCGACCAATTTTTCTGATTTTGCAGCCCTTCACGGCAGTGTTGAAGGGCGTAGCAATGACGAGAGCCCGTGGGGTCAGAGCATTGCGGTTCTGCCAACAGTGGGTACATCAGGCTACCGTTTCAACTTCCACGAAGCGGGTTCTGCAAGCAAAGAACCTACTGTGGGCCACACACTGGTTTTAGGGCGCACGGGAACTGGCAAAACATTGACGACTGCCTTCCTCACCGCGCAAGCGCAACGGATCGGCGCACGCCTGTTCTTCTTTGACAAAGATCGCGGCTTGGAAATGGCAGTCCGAGCTTTGGGTGGCCGTTACAATGAAATCCGCGCAGGCGTGCCCACAGGCCTCAACCCGCTCGCCTCTGAAATCGATGAACGCGGACGCGCTTGGTTATCCGATTGGTTGGCCACCTTGCTGACGCGCAGCGGTGCCTTATCCGGAGAACAATCGCGCCACATCCAGGGTGCGGTAACACAGAATGCAGATGCTGGCGCAGCCTTACAGCGCTTTGCCAGCTTTGAAACCTTGTTCCAGTCCTTGGATGATGATGGCGAGCTGCAGTCCCGCGTCGCAGAATGGGCCCCCGGCGGTCGGTTTGGCTGGGTATTTGATGAACCCGACCGTGGGCAGCGCCTCGATCTCTCTGGCGACATCGTCGGGTTTGATATGACTGAGATCCTCGACATGACAACGGAGCGCATGGCTGTGCTTTCATACATTTTCCGCCAGATTGAACGCGTAGTTGAAGACCGTCGACCCACCATCATCGTCTTGGACGAGGCGTGGAAACTACTGGATGATCCTTATTTCGGCGCACGGTTGGAAAACTGGCTCGTGACCCTGCGCAAGATGAACTGCGTCGTGATCATGATGACGCAGTACCCCAGCCAGTTGCGCGACAGCCGCGTTGGCAAAACCATTGTTGAAACCGTCCCGACGCAGATCCTGTTTCCCAACGACCGCGCCACGGTGGCCGATTACGATTTTCTGCGCGTGAACTCCAAGGAAGCTGCTTTGCTCGTCCAACCCACCATTGGCCAACGCATCGCGCTGGTGCGCTCCGCGGGTGACAGCGTCTTTGTCGATGCTGACCTCTCTGCCCTTGGCGACTTGCTGCCAATCTTGGGCGGCGGTGCCACAGGTGAGGCCCGCGTGCCAGCCGACTGGCGTTCAAACCCAGATTTTTGGAGACCACAATGAGATATTCCCAAACCATTCTTGTGCTTTCGGCTGCGCTGTTGCTATCGGCCTGCGCGCAATACACCGAGAAAACGTCCCCATGCTTTAACCGAAGCGGTGACCCGGTGGTGACACGCGCAACGCTATCCTTCGCGGCCACGGCACCAGTTTCAGCTGCGAGCGGCAAAGATTGTACTTTCGAAGCCCTGCCGCGCCCAGAATGATCCGCCCCGTCATCATATCTGCTGGGCTTTGGCTTTGCCTGCATGCAACCTCGGGCTTCGCCCAAGGTGTACCAACGCAAGACAACGCCGCAATCGGGCAAACCATTGCGCGTGTGACCGCATTGGTTCAGGATTTGGGAACCCAAGGTGACAAAGAAGCCGAGCGTTCTTCCATCGCCGAGGTGCAGGCAGATCAGCTGCGCACGCTCGAGGCAATTTCTGCCGCTATGACGGGTCCGGGCTTTGATATCAGCGCCCTTGAAGGCAACGCTGATTTTGGGGTCGCTTCCGTCTATCCCAACACCGATACAAGTCCGATGAACAGCCGCCTCTTTGGCGAGGGCCGCGAAACCGTCGAAATGATGATTGTGCGCGTTGCAGGCGAATATGCTGGCGCACCAGGCGTCGCACGGGCTGGTCTTTCCGCCACGCAATGGCGCTGCTTGTTTCAGGCACTGATCAAACAGGAAAGCCGCTTCAATATCACCGCCGAAAGCCATGTTGGCGCTTACGGACTGACACAGCTCATGCCCGGCACCGCATCGGACATGGGCGTCAATCGCTACGATCCTATGGACAACCTGCGTGGTGGCGCGCGCTACATCACGACCCAGCTGAACCGCTTTGGCAACATCCCCCATGCGCTCGCAGCCTATAACGCAGGCCCCGGACGCGTGATCGAGTATGGCGGCGTGCCGCCTTTTACCGAGACCCAAGGCTATGTGCGCAATATCTCCAAATTCTACAACGAATACCTTGCCGTTGTCGGTGGTGCGGAGGCGCTTGGCACATTGTCATCCTCAGATTTCGCCCTCGCTGAATACGCCAACATCTCGGATGCAGGCGTCTATTATGCGGCAAGCAGCCACGCCACGACGATGCAGGTCATCAACCGCCTGCGCGCGATCATTCTGCAAATCGACGCCCAACCAAATGCGAAAGCCGCGTGGGAACTCAACACCTACGCCAAAGCTGAAATCGCCCGCATCCTAAATCTGCGCGTCAGGCTGATGGCAGCCAATCAACAACGCGAAGCGACCCATGCCCAACATCTGGTCGCGGACCGCCTATCCGAGCGTGAATTCATGCAAATGGGAGTGCCAAATTGAAACAGCTTCTTCTTTCGGTCGCGGCGATAACCGCCCTTGGCCTTTCGACGCCAGCGCGCGCACAAGGCGTGCCAACGTTTGACGGCTCACAGCTTGGCCAGTTGGTCGCGCAGCTTGAGCACATGGCCGAAGACCTGAATGTTCAGCTGCAACAGCTGGCCACCATGCGGTTGGAGCTCGAGACCCAGCTTTCCCAGCTTCTTAACTTGGACGCCCAGTTGGCATCTCTTATCGAAGGCAGCGGGCTGAGCGGTCTCTTTGCATCGGTTGAAGAATTCCGCGCCTTGCGGGGCAAACTTGTTGGCCCGTTAAATACAGCGCGCTCACTGGCGAGCGGAGATTTCCTGAGTGGCTTTAATCCAGGCGCGGAACTGGAAGCATCAGTAGAGCGTGTGCTCTCCGGCAGTGGGTTCACGCCTGAGACGCTCAGCACTCTTTCGTCATCGCCACAACCTGCTGACAACCGCATTGCGACGTCCGCAGGCGCCAGCGCTATGTTGTCGGTAGCCGCGCAAGAAAGCCATGCAGAAGCAGGCCAAAGTCTGGAACGCCTTGAAACAATGGTTGGCTTGATCGACGATCAAGACGGCTTGAAAGCGGCCGTTGATTTGAACACGCGGGTCACTATCGAACTCGGGATTATCCTGACGCAAATCTGGCGCTTGGAAGCGGCACAAGGTGTTAGCGCAGGACAGCTCGGTGTGGTTGATGCGGCGACACTGGCCGATGAGCGCCGGTTCAGATCAATGGCGGTGGATCCGTGATGATGCGCCTCCCGCGTTCAATTCGGTCTACAGTTGCAGCGCTGCTTATCGCGCTGCCTGTCTCCGCTTTTGCTGAAACACCTGATTCAACATCCGGTGGGCCAAAGCCATTCAGTTCGATGGCTATTACCCCTGATGCTGGGGAGGCCTGCCGCATTCCGCGTCCTCCGGTAGATCTTGCGGAGACGGCTTATCTACGCAACGGATACCGCGCAATATTGCGTATTCTCGTTGCCGAACGGCAGTTGGAAACCGAAACCTGTGATTGCCTCTTGGGAGAATTCACATGGGACATTGCTCTCGCAGAGCTGCCGCGCTTTCGAACGTCCGACAATCCGCGCCTGCCGTTCAAAGTCCTCGACCTCTATGCCATGGCCGATGCGCTCGAGGCTGAGCACGCCGAGGGTTGTGCCGAATAGATGGGGATTATCAGCGATATCCTCGACCAGGTCGATGCAGCTGTAGACAGCGTCGCACAAGATGGCTTCATCTCGTCGGCTGCAGCAGTGGGCAATGTCATCACAGCAGGTGCTGTCCTGTTGTTGATACTGCTGGGCATCAATGTTGTGATGCAACTCAAGCCCATGACCTTTGGCAGCGCATTTGCATTTGGGATCAAAATCTCGCTGGTCGCCATTTTCGCCCAGAGTTGGGATAATTTTAGCGTTATCTACGGCATTGTAACGCAAGTACCGGACTCAGTCGGCGCATCCATTCTCGCTCTCACGGGATCTGGCGATGAGGCCGGCGTATACGAAAGTCTCGACAACATGGTGGCCCGGATCACGGCCTACGGCGACACGATCGGCGATCAAGCCGGCTGGGTCTTTGGGGCTGTGCTTGGCGCAATTTTCTTCGTTCTTTCCGCACTCTTCGCAGCCGTTACTGCTGGGATCATTGCATTCGCCAAAATCGTCTTTGCGCTGATGATCGTGATTGCCCCATTCATGATCATCACATCGCTGTTCAAGCCAACCCAGTCTCTCTTTGAGGCCTGGAGCCGTGCAACTATCGGCTACGCCTTGATGCCCGTCGCCGCTGCAGGTGCTGCTGGCATTATCGTTGCGATCGCAGAAGCCATTGGCGATGCGTCCGCCGATCCCGTCGATGTCGAAACCGTCAGTCTCATCTTGCCATTCTTGGTCATTCTGCTCCTCAGCGCCGGGATTATGGCATCCGTCCCTTACATCGCCTCCAACCTAACCGGCGTGATGGGCATCGCCTCCAACGCTGTCGGCCTGACGGGGCTGGCACGTCGCGGCATCGTCAACACGAGCGATTATGGCACGGGCAGTGCCACGCGCCTCGCAACAGGCAAATCACCGCAAGAGCTCCAGCAAGCGGTGAACAGCGGCGTTGTCAAAACCGGCGAAGCGATCCGCAGAACACCAGCCTCAGCCCTGAACACCGTCAAATCCTTCCGCGCCTCATGATGAAAGACCAACACCAAAAATGAAAAGCCAAACAAGCCAAGATCAAAGTGACGCTTTTGCAGTGGATTTTATTTACGGCCCGCGAAGACGCGAACGCTTTGCCTATTTTGTGGCCGCCGCTGGCGTTCTGGTCGGGCTGGCAGGAATTGTCGCTGGAGCGAGTGTGTTTCCACTCAAGTCGATCGAGACATTCGTTGTCGTCGTGGACAAGGAAACCGGCCAAATGGACCGAGTGGCTGCAGTCCAAGCACTGTCCCTGTCCGAGAGCGATGCCATTATTCAGGCCAACCTTGTGGCTTATGTGGATGACCGAGAAACCTATGACCTGACCGACGGCGAACAACGGATCAATTCCGTTCTTGAACGATCCGACGGAGATGCCGCACGCACCCTGCGCGACCTTTGGACCTCGTCCAACGAAGATTACCCAATCGCTGTTTATGGCCGCGATGCCGTCATCGAAGTTGTGATCAAGTCCGTGAACCAGATCGAACCTGGCGTCGCACAGATCCGCTTTACCCGCACCCTGCGCCGCACGCGCGATACCCGCACCGTGACGCGCAGCTATGTGGCCACTGCTGGCTACGCCTTTGAACCAGAAACTCGCCAGCGCCTTCAGGATGTCTGGGCCAACCCCTTGGGCTTCGTGGTCACCTCATACCGCGTCGACGCCGAGACTTTGGAGAACTGATCCCTTGAATATCGCTGCCCGTTTGATCTGCGCTGCCGCATTGCTTTCGGCGTCCCCTGCCCTGTCAGAGTCCGTGCCGCGCAGCGGCGCGCTCGACGATCGTGTGCGCATCGCCACTTACTTCGAAAACCAAGTCTTCGTCATCGAGACTGATCTGCGCCACTCAACAACTATCCACTTCGGGCCAGGCGAACGGTTTGATGCGGTCATTGTTGGCGACACCGAGAGTTTCCAAGTCGATCCGATCCCCGAGCTCGGAAACGTGCTGACCATCAAGCCGCATGTGCAAGGTGCCTCGACCAACATGACAGTGATCACCAACCGCAGGACCTATTCCTTCCATCTGCGCGAAGGGGCCATTCCGGGTCGCTCGGGCATGTTTTTTGAGGTGCGGTTTCTCTATCCAGAGGATGAGCGTCGCGCGGCAGCTGCTAGTACCCAACCCAAAGGCTTTGAGGCCCCGCGCAACTACAGCTACCGCGTCGCGGGCGAAGGGGATTTCCGTCCAACCCATATCTACGATGACGGGCGGTACACATACTTCACCTTCCCCGAAAACGGACGCCAACCCGCAGTCTTTAAGGCCGACGATCAAGGCCGGGAGCGCACCGTGAACTGGACTCAACAAGGCAACATCGTGCGCGTGCTTGGCGTGAACCAATTCTGGACCTTGCGGATTGGCGACGAGGCCATCTGCGCCTTGCGCGATGACAGCGCAATTTATGTGAGCAACTGATCATGGCTGATGAGAACACACCCGACCTTCAGGACCGCCTGAGCACGTTCAGCCAGAAGAACAAGACCAAACGCCGTGGCGGTAATATAGGTGTCGGGGCATTGGCGATCGCGCTTGCGCTTGGCGGCGGTGGTGCTGCCTACTTTCTGGCAACAAATCTGCAAGAAAGAGCCAAAGGCTTAGAAACGTCTGACGTTGAGACCTTTCAGGATCAACGCACCGGAAATGGTGGGCGGTTGGAATTTCCGCCGGATGAAGCGGAACAACGGGTCAACGATGCACTTATAGCAGTTGAAGAGGCGCTCGATGTGCCGGCCCCTGCGCCGGCACCCGCAGAACCCAGTGCAGCGGTGCTGGAGGAAATCGCGAAACTGAGGGAAGCGCTTGCTGCGAGCCAATCTGCCCGCAACGCCGAAATTCAGGAAGCCGTCTCTGATCTGCGAGAGGCGTTCCAAGTCCAAACCGATGCGCTTGAAGCCTCCATTGCCGCCAAAGACACCGAAATAGAAAACGCGCAGCGGCAGAACGAAGCACGTTTGGCCGGCCTGCAGGCCATGCTGGACGCTGAACGTGCGCAGCGCGAAGGTCTTGAGGCAGAAATGGCGCGCGATGGTCTGATTGCAGATCAACGGTTGCTTGAAGAACGCCAGCGGCAGGAGGAAGAGCAGCGTCAGCGTGAAGCCGAACGTGTTGCGCAAGAATTGCTGACCGCCCAGATCGTTTCTCCTTCGGTCGTTTATGCAGATGGCCCACGGACCGCATCCGCTGACGGAACAAGTCCAAATGCTGCTGTGGCAGGAACAGATGGACCCACCCTGACCGAAAACGAACAGTATCTCCGGCAAGGCGCAAGGCCACTGGAAATTCAAGAAGCGTCCCAGATGGCCTTTCCAGAGAGAACGCTCTCCCAAGGCTCTGTCATTCAAGCTGCCTTGCAAACAGCTATCAACAGCGACTTGCCGGGCTCTGTTGTGGCGGTTGTGTCTGAACCGGTGCCTGCCTTTTCTGGCGATCAAATCCTAATCCCGCGCGGCTCGCGTCTTTTTGGCCAATATCGGTCTGGAATTGAGTTGAACCAGAAACGTATCCTGATCCTATGGACCCGCGTTCTAACCCCAGATGGGACGTCGATTGAAATTGCCTCTGTTGGCGGCGACCAGCTTGGGCGCTCTGGGTTAACTGGGATCGTCGACACAAAGTTTGCTGAACGTTTTGGTGGGGCCGCGCTGATCTCCCTCATTGGCGCAGCACCAGCAGTTGCCGCAAACAGTACTGACAATGAAACAGCCAGCGAAGTGCTTGAGGGGGTTTCCGGAGATCTGGAAGACGCTGTGGGGTCTGTGATCGCCGAGCAGGTTTCGATCTCACCCACTATTTATATTGATCAAGGTGCATCCGTGACAGTTCTCGTCGACCGCGATGTGGTGATCTATTGAGCCAACCCCCGCTGCCTGCGTCCTACTTAGAGCGATATCTTGAGCCGTTTCGCGATTTGCTGCTGCGCGACGATGTCGTCGAAATCGCAATCAACCCTGATGGAAAAGTCTGGGTCGAAGCCGCAGGTGACGCGGCAATGCGTCATGAAGGTCAGACAGTTGACCGTAGCACGGCATTCAATATGGCGCAGACAATCGTCGGTGATGCCAATGCCCGCGTATCAGAGAAAAACCCGCTGGTGTCTGGCAAAGTTGAATATGCAGGCCGACCTCTGAGAGTTCAGGTCGCGGTTCCACCTGCCATTGAACAGGGTGCCTCGATCACTATCCGTCTGTTCGCTACAGCGGGCGTGCAGGGGTACAAACCATCCTATCTTTTTGGCAAAGCTGTCTCGCTCGACCAACTGAGAGCTGAAAAGATGAAAGACATTGCCAGCCAAGCTGAAGAAAACCTCGAAGCCGCGTTAGAGGCCTTGGTACATCAAAGGCTCAATATATTGATCAGTGGTGGCACATCGACTGGCAAGACCACCTTTGCCCGACATCTTCTTACTCATGTCGATGATGGCGAACGGCTGATCACGATTGAAGATGCGTTTGAACTGTTCCCTAGCCAACCCAACACCGTAGCCCTGCTGGCAAGTCGCAGCACTGGATCACAGAGAAGCGCTCACGCGCTTCTGCAGGCGTCTTTGCGGATGCGCCCGGACCGTATCATCGTTGGGGAACTGCGCGGGGACGAAGCCTTAACTTACCTCGAAGCGATCAACACCGGACATGGTGGGTCAGTCTCAACCATCCATGCGGAAACAGCTGAGCTGGCAATCGATCGGTTAGCCATAATGGTCTTACAAGCGGGCACGCCGCTCACCTTCGCTGAGGTGCGGAAGTACATTCAGAAGTCGATCGATGTTATCGTCCAATTGGGTCGAATGGACGGGAAACGTGGAATCGCTGAGTTCTATTTGCCCAACTAGGCTCAATAAAGCGCGACGATTGCGGCCATTCGCTGCGCACCGTATCAACTTACACTACGCGGACGAAGGGTGAATTCGCTGCGGGTGCGCTAATAGCCGCTATTGGTCAGACTTCGAAATTTGAAATAAAATCGGCTGATCTGATGTGACCGAGATTCCGCGCCTCGTCTTCGGCGTTGGCATCGTCGTCACAAAGCGTCGTAACGGACCTGTCTGAACCAGCTTCAAGAAGCATGCGCATCGCCGTTTCGTCGTCCCGCATTGCCGCCAGATGCAGCGGCGTCCAACCGTTGATCCCACGTTGATTTAGATCGGCTCCCGCCTCAATCAGTAGTTCAAGGATCCGATGTCTGTTTTGAACCAAGTCGTCGAGGCATTCCATCAACGGTGGAAAGCCTCCCGTCTTTTTAGGGCTTAGATCTACGCCCTTTTCAATCATCCATTTAACAGATGCTACAGACCCGCTTCCAACTGCGTGACAAATCCAGCTGCTGTTAAGCCAGCTATCCTCGCCGTGTGGAAAACTGTCGACCACTTCCAACGCAAATTCGAGGTTAGACAAATCTCCCTCTGCAAGCCAGGCTCCAACCTCCAACAGTTCTTTGTATGAAGGGTCATCCTCCTTCTTAAATCCGTAATCTGCCCAACCTGTTCTGGCCATTTGTAGACTTGTCCCTACCGACGAATATGGTTCGATTTCAATTTATCTACTTTTGATAACAGACATTCGTGCGTAGCGCAGCATTGGTCAATTTGGGCTCCTAGCCGCCATTAGCTGCGCGGTCACCTAATGGCCGCTTCGGGGTCGGGGGTTTTCAATAGGCAATTTCTATTTACCGGTCCCCTGCCCCATGGCTCCTTCAAGATTGCTGGTAGCCTCACTTCTTCGGTTGGTTGGCCGGCGAGGTTGCGCTGAAGTTGGATTCTTGTTCCCGAAAATGCGGACTCTCGGCTTTACCGGACTAATAGGTCGGCTTCACAATAGATCGCCAATCGGCGGCATCTCTGTCTGCGGTTCACCATCCTTCCTTCGCGGCCACAGCACTTCTCCCGATGTCTGAGTTGCATGACATGCTGGTCGCAGCTGTCGTCCCGTCCACAAAGGTTGTCACCGATCTTTTTCCCCTGACCCTGCGGATCATTCCGCGCGGACCAAAAAGACTGGCGCCTGCCCCTCTCCGCTGCGCTCCGCCTTCGGTGTGGTCCGGCCTTGGCCAGCTGCAAGGTGACCATCATTGCAACGCAAACAAGGAGAAGAGCAATGACCACGAACTGGATCAAATTCACCAGCGCCGATATCGAAACCGCCAAGGGTGTCGGCTCCATCTCGACCCTGACCTTCGACCTCGACATTACGGTCGAACCCGTCGCGAGCGCGAACCCGATGGCCCCCACGCACCGCGTCCTCGGTCGCTCGCCCCGCGGCAAGCTGGTCGAGTGCGGCGGCATCTGGAAGAAGCAGAACAAGGAGACCGGCGCCGACTACTACACGCTGACCATCCGCGACCACGGCTTCAACGCCAACCTCGGCAAGGCCGCGAACCAGGACGATCTGTCCCTGCAGGCTGTCATCCCCTGGGGTCCCAAAGACGCCGCCTAAGCCAGAGGCCAGGCCGCTCCGGCGGTCTGGCTGCACCAGGCTCCGAGGTTTTTGCACGCGTGCAAAATCACCTCGGCGGCTCAGGTTGCTGTCCTTATTTTCAAACGGTGTAGCCCATATTGTGCGCCGGAAATCCTGTAGGCGTACAATATCTGTACATTTCCCCAAAAACCGTGCTATTTACAACTCGGAGCGATTCCGTGAGAGAGTCGAAATGAGAGCGGTGTAATGGGCGGCAGTATAGAACAGTTCCTTCAAGAGCTCGAGCGGGGCCTTGGCCGGACCATGGTCTCGGTCAACAAGGAGTTGACGATGCGCGAGCGCATCAAGCGCTCTTGGTCGATGCGCCAATGTGCTCGCTTCCTGAATATTAGCCATCAGCATCTGACGAAGTTCGCTAAGGACAATGAGGATTTTCCTGCCGGCAAGCATGTAGGGCGCGAGCGTGTTTTCACCCTGACGGAGCTGATGCACATCCGGGCTTTGATGGCTGCCTCAGCAAAGCGGCCTGAGCATTTTCTTGCTTGGCGCAAATCCGACGATCCTTTGCCCGTCATTTCGTTTGCAAGTCAGAAAGGTGGCACGGCGAAGTCGCTTAGTGCTGCGCACTTCGCTCAGTACCTGAGTCTGCACTACGGCATGCGAGTCGGCGTCATGGACGCTGACCCCCAGAGCACGATCACGCTCTATTTTGTCGGCGGCGAAGAAATGCCAACTTTGCCAGATGACGAAACTCCGACGATGGTTGACTTCGCGGGGCTGTTTCAGACCGACGAATCCATCCCCTACACTGACTATGATGCGGAGACGCTTGACGGGTTTTTCAAGAAAACCTCCTGGCCGGGCGTGCGGCTAGTACCTGCGCATGGCGAAACCTCAGAAGGTGAAATTCAAATCGCGAGGTTGTTGCGAGCGGGCACCCCGGAAAAGCGGTTCTACAGGTTCCTAAGAGACTCCATAGATCGTTGGAAAGAGGGGCATCCACCGGTCACCCGTCCGAATGAACTGGTGAGCAACGGTAGGGTCGACCAAGCGAAGCTTGAAAGTGCCCTCAACGAGACCTTGGACTGCATCATTATCGACTATCAGCCTGCGCTGACACTGTTCCAGCTGAACAATGTGATGGCGTCCACTTCGCTGATTATCCCGCAGACGATGAAGGGGTTCGACATTGCGACCTTGTCCACCTTTGTGACTGGTCTCCTTACCATGCTGCGCCACATTTTCGCGACGGATCGGATCGACATGGGCGGTGCGGCACATATGCTGTTGCCCACGATCGTGCAGAGAACAAATGAGCAAGATCTCACACAGGTCGGCAACCTGCTCGAAAACTGCCCAGATGAGGTGCTGCCGGTATTCTATCTTCGTTCCGATGCTATTTCGAACGCGTCGGACGTTTATCAATCCGTCTACGAGTACGACCCAGATACGCCAGGCAAGCGAAAAGGCATCAACAGGTTCATCGAGAATGCTGACGCAGTGAATGACGCCATCGTCTCACGCCTCTGGCCAGGTCTTGAGCGTGGCTATGCCGAGGATTGGATGCAGAACTTCTACAATTTCGAGGAGGAAGCCGAATGAAGCGAACATTGAGCAGCTCGGTCCTCAAGAAAAAGTCCGCGCGCCCAGATGAGGATGTATCTGCGGCCCCTGGATCTGGTGCAAGCGAACAGGTCCACGAAGACGAAGCGAAACTGGTTGGCGGGGTTAAGCCAAGATTGGGCGGCTCTGGCAGTGCTTGGAAGGCCGGAGCACTTTCAGACGCCAGCCAGATGCTTCACGTTGAGCGCGCACAGGTCGTGGAGCGCATTCTCGCGGGTCGACATGAGTTGCAGATTGATCCGTCTCAGATCATGGACGTGATTGGATCGGACCGCCGTGAAGATTGGCGCGACCAAGAGGCATTCGAGAAGCTCAAAGAGAGTATCGAGAAGAATGGTCAAGATACACCCATTCATGTTCGGCCAGCGGATCCTGATTGGCGACCGGATGAACGTGAACCCGAGAACGTAGAAGGCGTGACATTCCAGTTGATTGTTGGTCGGCGACGCCATGCGATCCTTGACGCTTTGGGATTGCCTGTCCGCGCCATTCTGGTTCCACAATCCCATCGGGGTTCCCGAGAAGAGCAGTTCGAGATGCTATTCATGCGCTTCCGGGAGAATGAGGAACGTGAAAACCTCAGCGCTTTCGAGCGTCTGGTTTCGATTGGCGAAATGTTCGAGCGGCTACAAGAAGCCAAACCGGACGAGAAGATAACTGCAACCGAGTTCGCCAAACGTGTGGGTGTCCATAACAGCGCGGTATCACGTGGTCGCGCTGTCTATGCCGCTAGAGCTGAGATTTTGCACGCGTGCAAAGATGTCTACGATCTTAGCCACCGTGACCTCGAAAAGGTTCTTGGTGACCTGACTGAGAAGCAGTCCAAGCCTGCAAAAAAGAAATCGCAAAGCCCAAAGAAACTCACGGTACAGCGAAAGATCGGTTCGCGGAAATTGAGTGTTACAGGGCAGGGCGGGAAGCTCTCGGTCGCTGCCACGGGTTTAACATTGGATGAGGACATTCTCAGAGGTTTGAGTGATGTCATCGCTGAGTATTTGGAGAAACACGGATCGAAGTAAGAGGCAGGAGCCGCGGAGACGGTGGTCTTCGATCCAAACGAGGTAAGAAACAGGAGCGGATATGCTTTGAGATAACGGCAAAAGAAAAGCCCCCAAGCTGAGGGCCTGAGAGCTTATCAAGATTAGTTTGGTCGCTATCACGATAGTTCTCCGGCGAATCACTGTCAACAGCAACGCTCCTGAGCGAACGGAATTCTTTTGCCCCCCATCAAGCAGAGGAGGCGAGAACTATCCATGAAACATACAGGTTGGCGCAAGCCGACACCGGGTCTTGGCATTGCAGAGCAGCTTGCCCAAGCCGGTGAACAGGTAGCTGTACCCAAAACACGAGCCTTCGTGGCCGTAAAGCGGGTCGGTGCATACATTGGCCTCAAGGCCGGAGACATGATGCTCCTCGACACGCTCGGGGCATTCACTCAGGCCCAGGACTGGGAGGAGGGGCAGCGTCCGATCGTCTGGGCGTCGAATGCCTATCTGATGGAGCAGACGGGGTTCTCGCTCTCCGCGCTGAAACGCCATGCGCGACGGCTGGCCGAGATCGGCGTGATCTCCTTCCAGGACAGCCCGAACGGCAAGCGGTGGGGCCGCAGGGACGCCGAGGGGCGCATCGTCGAGGCCTACGGCTTCGATCTGTCGCCGCTGTCGGCGCGTGTTGAGGAGTTCGAGGAGCTCCATGCCGAGTTGCAGGCCGAACGTGAGCTCTGTCAGCGCCTGAAGCGCCAGATCACGGTGGCACGACGGATGATCAGGGCGCGGATCGAGGCTGCCGTCAGCAACGCGCTGCGCGGGCCCTGGGCGCAGTTCACGGGGCTCTTCGAAGAGCTTCTGGACCGGCTCCCGCGCCGCCACGAAGCTTCCGAACAGCTTGTCCGGCTCTTGACCTGGTTCAAGGATCTCCAGGAGCGTGTCGAGGTGGCTTATCTCAAGGCAACAGAGGCTACCCAGCCTGTGGAAAATACGCCTGAAACCAAGGAACAAGTTCCCGAGAAGACTCAAGAAATGAACCCCAGGGAGGTCATTTCTGAACCCCATATACTAATTACAAACCAACTTAATCCTGTAAATAGTAATTCCTCAGAAAATGAGGAAATCGCGGCCGTGGTGCCCAATGCTCAGCCCGAAGATCAGGTTGACAGGGAGCTGGAGGAATGGGTGGCAGAGGTGCGCAAGAAGCGCGCGGCGCTGGATCTGTCCACCGTGATGCAGGCCTGTCCCGAATTCGCATCGTGGGCGCGCAATATGGGCGGGTTCCTGAAAGATTGGGGCGATCTGCATCGTGTTGCCGGTCAACTCCGGCCGATGATCGGGGTTTCCGAGCATGCCTGGAACGTGGCACAGGACCGTTTGGGCAAACAGGTGGCGACAGCAGCGCTGGCGCTTGTCTTTGAGAAGCATTGCGCAGGCGAGGTTTCGTCGCCGGGCGGCTATCTGCGCGGCATGGTCGAGAAGGCCGGGGCAGGGGAGTTGCATCTCGAGCGCAGCTTCTATGGCAGGCTAAGCGGGCAGGCGGCGTGATACAGCATTTCCAGTTTTCATTGCCAAAGTGGATCGGTTCTTCGCGTTCGAGCCAAAGGCGAGAGGCAGCGAAAACCGATACGTTCGTAACTGAAAATGCTCTTGGGCAGGGGGTCAGAGACCGGCAGCTTTGGTCAGGTTCACCCGGAACCGATCGCGCCGGCGCTGGTAGCGGCGGGTCATCTCGGCCGAGGCGTGTCCCAGTTGTTTCTGGACATAGCGTTCGTCGACCTCAGCAGAACTGGCAAGGCCGGCACGCAGCGAGTGGCCAGAGAACAGCGCCAGGCGTTCCTTTTCGGGCAGTTCGGAGCGGATGTTGGCGTCCAGGACCGTGCGCTTGATCAGCCGGGCCACATGCTTGTCGTTGAGCCGTGTATCGAGGGCGCGTTTGCCATCTCGCGAGGTGCGCACGAACACCGAGCCGAAGTCGATCTTGGCAAAGTGCAGCCATTGTTCGAGGGCATGAACGGGGCAGGTCTGTTCCGAGGAACCACGTCCGATTTCGACCTCGCGCCAGCCGGTCTTGGCATTGAGGGTCAGCACCGCGCCGCCGCCGTCTTTGCCGTCGAGGATTTCGATCCAGCCGCCGCTGTCGAAGGTGTCATCCTTGCCCACATCAAGGCTGACGATTTCCGAACGGCGCAAGCCCCCTGCATATCCCAGCAGCAGCATGGCCCGATCCCTGAGCCCGCGCAGATCGAAGGGCAGGGTGGCCACCATCGCGAGGATGTCTTCGACGCTGATGGCCTCTTTCTGCGCCGGCGGGCGGGCGTGTTTGCGCTTGATCCCGGCCAGCACGGTGGCGATGTGGCGGTCCTTGCGGTCAAGCGAGAACCCGCGTTGTGCATAGTTCCAGGCAAGTCCCGAGAGGCGGCGGTCTATGGTGGAGACCGAGAGGGCAGGGGACCCATCGGTCGGCGCTGCCAGGTCGGTCAGGTAGAGGCCGATCATCTCCGGTGACGGAGGAAGGGGCTCCGTGCCCTTCAGTCGGCACCAGCGGGTGAAGTGTTTCCAGTCGGCCCCGTAGGCCTTGTTGGTGTTTTCGGCGGTTGCGGCACGGGCGTAATCGCGCGCGGTGTCGACAAGGCGATCCAGAGACCCTGAGCCGGCAACATGCGCGGGCAGGGCGATCATGTCGTCCTTGCTCTCGTCGCCCGCGTGATCCTCGGGTCGATCGAAGTGTCGGTCTGCCGGAATTTCTGAGACTGCGTTCCATTTGTTTTCAATAGCTTGCCTGTGTCGCATTTCTGAAACCGATTCAGGGTATGTGAGACTGGACGCCGATTTGAGTCACCATTGGTGAGAC
>Ga0310345_10000223_pt1 | contig 107070 bp, 118 predicted proteins | sample HC15DNA20500_MG_FD_204667 | JGI IMG/M metagenome (GOLD analysis project Ga0310345, IMG submission 204667) | Marine microbial communities from station ALOHA, North Pacific Subtropical Gyre - HC15-DNA-20-500_MG | ecosystem: Environmental > Aquatic > Marine > Oceanic | place: Pacific Ocean... | reverse complement strand
AGACGAGACCGGCCCGACCGATTTTGCGCGGCGGGCCGAAGAGCGCCTCGGCGGCATCGATATTCTTGCAAACATCGTCGGTGGGTCGAGCGCGCCTGCCGGTGGCTTTGCCGTGCTCGGTGACGACATCTGGCAGCAAGAGATCGACCTTAACCTGATGTCGGCAGTGCGTCTCGACCGGGCCGTCGTGCCGGGAATGACGAGGCAGGGCAGCGGCGTGATCGTGCATGTCACGTCGATCCAGAGCCGGATGCCCCTGCCGGAGTCGACGACCGCCTATGCGGCAGCCAAGGCGGCGCTGTCGACCTATAGCAAGGCGTTGTCCAAGGAGGTCGCGCCGAAGGGCGTGCGGGTTGTGCGCGTGTCGCCGGGCTGGATCGAGACCGAGGCATCAATCGCGCTGGCCGAGCGGCTGGCTGAGAAGGCGGGAGCGGACCTTGAGGGCGGCAAGCAGATGATCATGGACGGGCTGGGCGGTATCCCGCTTGGGCGGCCTGCAAAGCCTCAGGAAGTGGCCGACCTGGTCGCATTCCTGGCGTCACCCCGTGCAGGAGCGATCACCGGCGCTGAGTATGTCATCGATGGCGGAACCGTGCCTGTGGCCTAGGTTCAGACTTCTTCCGCGAGCACGCGGGGGAGTTTGAAGGTGACGGTCTCGGTGGCCGTGGTGAAGGGCGTGACGGTGATGTCGAAGCGCGCCCGGCAGGCGGCGATGAGGCCCTGGACAAGGTCTTCGGGCGCTGACGCGCCTGCCGTGAGGCCAAGCGTCTCGACGCCGTCGAACCAGTCCCAGTTCACGTCCGACGCGCTGGCGACGAGCTTGCTGTCTTTCGCGCCGGCGCGTTTGGCGACTTCGACGAGCCGTTTGGAATTGGAGGAGGTTTCGGCACCGATGGTGAGAAAGAGATCGCAGCCCGTTGCCATGGCTTTCACCGCTTCCTGCCGGTTGGTGGTGGCATAGCAGATGTCTTCCTTGTGCGGCGTGGAGATGCCCGGAAAGCGCTGTTGCAGGATGGCGACGATATCGGCCGTATCATCGACCGAGAGCGTCGTCTGAGTGACAAAGGCGATATTGGCCGGGTCCTGTGGCTGGAAGGCGTAGGCGTCCTCGTCAGTCTCGATGAGGGAGATGGCGCCGTCTGGAAGCTGGCCCATCGTGCCGATGACTTCGGGGTGGCCCGCATGTCCGATGAGGACGATTTCGCGGCCAGCCCTGTAATGGCGTTCCGCCTCGACATGAACCTTGGAGACAAGCGGGCAGGTTGCGTCGACATAGATCATGTTGCGACGGTCGGCTTCGGCGGGGACGGCTTTCGGCACGCCATGCGCGGAAAAGACGACGGGGCGGTCAGTCGGGCATTCATCCAGTTCTTCGACGAAGACGGCGCCGAGGCCTTCAAGACGTTGGACCACATGCTGGTTGTGGACGATCTCGTGGCGGACATAGACGGGTGCGCCCCACTTTGTGAGCGCCTCCTCGACGATCTGGATCGCACGGTCCACACCGGCGCAGAAGCCGCGCGGGGCTGCAAGGCGTATCTCAAGTGACCGCTTTGTCATCCATTCCTCCTCAGGTACAAGCAGATGAGGCGTTGCGCCATTTGCTGGTGCCCGGTAACACTGCACACCTTACATGGACGGCCTGAAGCCTCAGGCCAAGAGCACAAGGCATTTGGTATGCGCGTATTTGCTGTTCTGGCAGCCGGACTCTTCATCGCATCGTGTGGCAGCAACCCGTTGAGCCGTGCGCTCGACACGCGCCAGAATGCCGGCCCATGCCCGCCAGTGTCCGCCCTTTACGAGGCTTCCCGCATCGTTGAGGTGGTGGGCGACGAGCCCGTCTTTACCAATATCGCCTATACCGGAGAGATCACAGGCGTCGAGCTGATTTGCCGCTATGTCGATGACCGGCCGCTGCGCGCCGAGGTCGAGATCGATTTCGCATTTGGCAAAGGCCCGAAGGCCGATTCGAACCGCCACAGCTATACCTATTGGGTGGCGGTGACGCGCCGCAGTTCCAAAGTGCTTGCCAAAGAGTATTTCACGGTCGACGCGACCTATGATTCCCGAGGCATTGATGGGCGCAAGGAAATCATCCAGGACATCGTCATACCGCGCGCCGATGACACGATCTCGGGCGCGAACTTCGAAGTCGTGGTCGGCTTTGACCTCACCGATGACCAACTTGCCTTCAACCGCGAAGGCCGCCGCTTCCGTCTCGACGCCGGCAGCTAAGACCAGACATTCAAGGGGCTGCCATGAGCGATCTCGTCACGCAACTGTCGGCGGCGTGTGCTGCCGCTTTTGAAGCCGAAGGGTTTGAGGCCCGCTGGGGCGCTGTGCGCCGGTCGGACCGGCCGGAACTGGCCGATTTCCAGTGCAATGGATGCATGGGCGCGGCCAAGTCACAGGGGCTGGTGCCGCGCGATCTGGCCGCGAAAATTGCGCAGCGGATTTCAGGGCAGGGACCAATCGAACGGGTCGATGTTGCCGGACCGGGATTCCTGAACATCCGCGTTTCAAGCGAGGCCTTGTCTGAAGCGACCGAAGCCATTCGCAGCGATGCCAAGGCTGGCGGCGGCACGCTGGATACAACGGAAAAGGTCGTGTTCGACTTTGGCGGGCCGAATGTAGCCAAGCCGATGCATGTCGGTCATCTGCGCTCTGCGGTGATCGGCGATACGCTGTGCCGTCTGTTCCGGTTCCTTGGCGATGATGTCACGGGCGACGCGCATCTTGGGGACTGGGGCCTGCAGATGGGCCACCTCATCACGGAGCTTTTCGCCGAGCAGCCGGACCTTGTCTATTTCGATCCGGACTTCAAGGGGCCGTATCCTGAGGTGCCGCCGGTTACCATTGAGGATCTTGGACGCCTCTATCCGCAGGCCTCCGCCAAGGCGAAAGCAGACCCCGCACGCAATGAGGCCAGCCAGCTGGCTGTGGCCGAGATGCAGGCAGGGCATCCTGGCTACCGGGCGCTGCTCCGGCATTTCATCAATGTGTCCGTCGATGCGCTGAAAGTCGATTACGCTTTCCTCGGGGTAGAGTTCGACCTCTGGAAGGGGGAGAGCGACGTCGACGGGCTGATCCCCGACATGGTGGAGATGTTGAAGGAGAAGGGCCTCGCCAAACTGGATGACGGAGCCTGGATCATCGATGTCGCGCGCGAAGACGACAAGAAGGAGATGCCGCCCTTCATGGTCATCAATTCGCGCGGCGGCACCGGTTATCACGCGACCGACCTTGCGACGATTGTTGACCGAATGGACACGCTGAAGCCCGACCGCATGCTTTATGTGGTCGACCAGAGGCAGGCGCTGCACTTTGAACAGGTATTCCGCGCCGCCGACATGGCAGGGCTGATCGGCGAAGACAGGCTGGAGCACATCGGCTTTGGCACGGTGAATGGGACCGATGGCAAACCGTTCAAGACGCGCGAGGGCGGCGTGCTGAGGCTCGCCGACCTCAATGCGATGGCGCTGGCCGAGGCCGAGAAGAAGATCGGCGAAAATGGTCTTTCCGATGAAATCGGCGAGGACGAGCGCGCAAGGATCGCCGCGCTTGTGGCGCGGGCGGCGCTGCGCTTTGCCGACCTGCAGAATGTCCGCACGACCAATTACGTCTTCGATCTTGAGCGCTTTACCAGCTTTGAGGGCAAGACGGGGCCGTATCTCCTCTATGCGGCTGTGCGGATCAAGTCGCTGCTGCGGCGCGCGAAAGAGGCAGGGCACGAGCCGGGCGAAGTAAGGATCGAAAGCGATACGGAGCGAGCGCTGGTGCTCGCCATGGACGGGTTTGTGAACGCGCTCGCCCAGAGCCATGCCAAACGCCAGCCGCACATTCTCTGTGAGCATGTCTACTCGCTCGCCCAGGCGTTCAGCGCGCTCTATGCAGCGCACCCGATTGCCAATGAGAGCGATGCGGGCTTGCGTGGCTCAAGGCTCGCGCTGTGTGAAGCGGTCCTCAAGCAGCTTGAAGCAGGGCTCGGCATTCTCGGCATCGAAGCGCCGGAGCGAATGTAAATTTGATTCAGTGCCATATGGATGCGTCTCGCTCGATGAGCGTTAGCTCATCTGAGCGTCCATCTCCTACGGCCTCTGCGTGGTCCAACTGATCTGTCCGGAGATGGGCTCTCAGACCGCCGCGCGGTCGAGGGTGACGCAGCCTTGCGTGACTACGGGCATCGCGAAGGTTAACGAAATCTCTCAAAATTTTTACCCGGCCCTAACGTGCCTTAAGGATTGGGGCTGAAAAATGAACGCCAGAGGGGCCTCTCGGTAACCTTCGGGCAAGAGCGGGCTCGTATCCTGAAGTCTCAGAGGCATGAGACGAGGAGGCTGACCCGATGCTGAACGACCTGATTTCCACCACGGCAAAGACCACCGGTCTGGACGAGGCATCTGCCCGCCAGGCGCTGGGTGTTCTATTCAATACGGCAGAGCGCCAGGGTGCACCGCTGATCGAGAAGGTCTTCTCCCGCATGCCAGGGGCCCGCACCCTTTCAGCTACGACCGGCGCGCAGACCGGCGCTGCAACCGGTACAATCGCCCGACTTATCGAACAGACGCCAGGCGGGCGCCAGCACGTCTCGCTGGCCATGTTTTCGAAGCTTCACGAAATCGGCCTTGGTCACAAGCAGATCGGCCAGCTCATGGGCTGCGTCGGCAGCTATATGGAGAGTACATACGATATTCGCGGCATCGGCCATCTTGGCGATCTCGTCGTGGCCGACCCGGCCGCAGCAGAAGAGCGCAAGGCCGCCGTCGCCTGAGGCCCGCTTTCACCATCACGTCCTCTGGATCGGCCTGCCCGCGCGGCAGGCCTTTTCTTTTGCACCGGGAACGCCTAGCAAACCGCAATGAGCACGCCAGCCGACATCGAACTCCATTCCTCGCTCCAGGTTTCACAGGAAGGTAAGGCAAGCGCCGAACTTTCCAGCGGTGCGGAAACCGCCCTGTCGGGCTTGATCCTCACAGCCATGAAACAGGTTGCAAGCGACGTGGCGGGGCAAATGTCCGCCTCGACGGTTTCAGTGAGTCTGGACTTTACGGGCGAGGATTTTCAGGGTGGTGCAGTGGATGTCGAGTGTACGGTCGATCGCCAGACCCGGACGCTGATCTTCATGCATGCCTATGTCTCAACGGCGGGCCGACACATCCTCAAGGCGACAGCGATCTTCAGACTGTCTTAAGCTCACCAATTTACATAAAATTGGAAATTACGGGCGTTCGCGTATGTCCGGAGACGTCAGTGAAATCACTCGCTGCTGCCGCGTGACAGCGCTTTACACTCGACCGGTGCAGGTGCAGAGTCCTCCTGAATTGATTTTCGCCAATCAGGCATGAGACTTTGAAAGCGGGATCAGCAAAAGAGCTGGCGTAGGGAGAGACGATGCGTACCATCATGATTGGTGCCCTGGCGACATGCCTGCTCCCGGCGGGGTGCGCCACAGATGGAACGGGCGGTGAGTTCGGCGCCGTTCTTGGAGAAGTGCTCGGCTCCTATCCGCAATCGGGCACCTCTGGAGAGCTCTCACAATTCGAAATTGATGCAGGCCTGCGCCAGGCGCTTGAAATCGGCACCGAGCGGGTTGCCGCGCAGATTGGTGTCGTGGACGGCTACTGGGCCGACCCGAACATCCGCATCCCGCTGCCGGGCAGGCTGGGCGACGTGCAGCGTGAGCTTGCCAAGGTTGGCCTGTCTGCGCCGCTTGATGACCTCCAGCTTCGCATGAACAGGGCAGCCGAGAGCGCTGTCCCGGCCGGCAAGACGATTGTCATTGACGCGGTGAAGTCCATCACGATCGAGGATGCTGTCGGGCTGCTGCGCGGCGGTGACACGGCGGCGACCGATTTCCTGCGCGGGCGCACGGAATCCTCTTTGCGCCAGCTGTTCACACCTTATGTCGAGAATGCGCTGACAAGTTCGGGAGCCTATCAGGCGCTCGATTCGGCGACATCCAGCGTTCCGATGCTGGCGGTTGCGGCGACCGACTACAAGTCCTCGCTCACCACGCATGCGGTCAATCTCGGTCTTGATGGCATGTTTGACTATCTTGCCGTCGAGGAGAAGAAGATCCGGAACAACCCTGTTGCCCGCACGACGGAGCTGCTCAGAAAGGTCTTCGGGTCCGTCTGATGCGCCGCTTCTTCTCAGACCTGCCCGATGGCGAAATGCAGGCCATCGATTTCGGAAATCCAGCCCTGGAGATGGCCGCGCTGTGGCTGCATGCGACGGGTTTCAATGCGATGACGTATCAATCGCTGCTGGCGCCGCTTGGCCTGCGCACCAAGGTAACGGCGCTGGACCTGCGCGGGCATGGGCGCACCAGGCTGCCAGCCATTCCAGCGAAGATGAAGTCGTGGCACCGCTACCGCGACGATGTCATCGCGTGGCTTGAAAAGAATGCGACGCGGCCTGTCGTGCTCGGCGGACACTCCATGGGCGGATGCGTCGCCGTTCTGGTGGCTGGCAAGCGACCGGACCTCGTCAGGGGCCTCGTCCTGGTCGATCCGGTGATCCTGTCACGGCGCTTCTATTTCGTTGCGCACCTGATGCCCTTCCTGCGGCCGGTCCTGAGTGGCGGAAACGCAATGGCGCGGCAGGCCCGAAAACGGCGCGCTGAGTTTCCGAGCCAGGAGGCGATCCAGCAGGCCTATCATGGCAAGGGCGCCTTCAAATCCTGGCGCGCGCCTTTCCTCGATGACTACATCATGGATGGCTTTCGCCGCATTGATGACAATCCGCAGGACAGTGAAGATCAGGTCTGGCGCCTCAATTGCGAGCCGAAATGGGAAGCTGCCACCTTCAATGGCCAGCGCAACCAGCCCTGGGGCGCCTTGCGCAAGATCCGCAAGAAAAAGATCCCGATTGTCGTGCTGCGGCCTGAACACAAGCCGGTCCTGTCAGAGAGGGTGACCGATCTCATGGTTCGCAAGAACCCCGACCTGGTCCTCAAGGAGCGGCCGAACACCAGCCATTTCCACCCGATGGAAGCGCCTTATGAGGTTCGCGATGAGCTGTCGCTTGCGATTGCGCGTCTGATCGAAGGCTTTTCGGCCGGCGATGAAGGCCCGATGCGGCGCAGCCTGCACGGGACAGGTTAGAGGTAGAGACCACCCGGCGCTATGGTGGCGAGTTCGTCCATCAAGGCGGCCGGTGTCGGGATGACTTTCCGTTTTTTCAGATCGAAGGTGACAGCGACGGCTTCTGCGGTCATCCATGGCTTTCCGGTGTCTGGATCGAGCATCCAGTGGATGAGGGAATGGACCTTTTCCTCCACGCGGCCGAGCGATGAGCGAACTTCGAACAGGTCACCGGCCTTGGGCCAGCGGCGATAGATGATGCGGTTTTCCAGCACGGCGCCGCCCATTTCCTGACCAGGCACCGAGTTTGCGACACGGCTGCGCCAGTCATGCAGGAGGTTGGGTACCGAATCCGAAATCCGGCCGATGAACATGTGGGGATTCATGCGACCGAACACATCGCAATCGGCGGGCGGGACCATGCCGAGGCCGATGACCTTTGCGCCGCGCTCACTCGCAACCGCGCGTGAGATATCGTCCGTCGGAGACGGGGCGACTGAGAGGTCGAGCCCACGAGGGGCTGTGGCGGCGGGTGGTTCGCCATGGAGTTCTTCAAGCGCGGCGCGCGTCCGCGCATTCCATGGAAAGGGTTTCAGGCTGGTCGCGTCGACGTGCAGCAGCCGTGTGCGGAAAGCAGCGGCAACCGAGCCATCGCCGTGGCGCATTTCCTGGTAGACTGTCGTGCTGGTTTCATCGACGTCGAGCGTGCAGCCGACCATGTTGAGCGGGCGGCCGGGATGGGCTTCCCTGATGAAGCGGATATGCTGTTCGGCAGGGACCAGCGTGGACGGCGAGCTGGGTTTGAAGGCGTGTGAGAGATGGCAGGCACCGGCGAGGTGTCCGAGACCCTCGAACGCTTTCTGGATGTAGACCCGCACATTCATGTGGCCCATCTCGTCGCAATCCCAGGTGTTGGCGATGCCTTTCCAGAGATCGATCACGATATAGCCTCCACGGTGCTGCAAGCAGCAGGGGTGATACCCGGCGAAGTAGGGGTGAGCAAGGCATAGGTGCCTGTGCCTGCCGCGAGGTAATCGATCCGCAAGGTCTCGCGATCGAGCGTGTAGACCATGGGCAGGCCTTGCAGGCATTTGTCGGCGTTCACAATGATGATTTCGATGGCATCATAGGGCGCATCGAGTTCGGGGCCGACATGGCCGCCAGTGCACAGGCCTGGATAGGAAACGAAAAAGTCCTTGCCACGCGGCGTCAATACGATGGGGTAGGGCGCATAGCCATCCTCGAAGACGCAGCCGGACCACGCACCAGCCGCGGCCGCCGTCTGAAAGTCTTCATCGCTGGCATGGGCGATGGACGAGGACGCAAACGCCGCGATGGCGGCAATCGTCCATCTCACGCGGTGCAGGCCCGGCAAGTGCCGCGCACTTCGATAACAGCGTGGCGCAGCCTGAAGCCAGCGGCGCTGGTTTCGGCCTGCAGGGCATCAGTTGTGGCAGTGGCATGCAATTCTTCGGCGCCGCCGCATGTATCGCAGATCAGGAAGACGGCCGAGTGCTTGTGGCTCGCATGGCCGCAGGCGACATAGGCGTTGAGGCTTTCGATCTTGTGGGCGAGGCCGACATCCTGAAGGAAGTCGAGCGCGCGATAGACCGTTGGCGGCTTGGCAGAGCCTTCGCCATCGAGATTGGCGAGCAGATCATAGGCCTTGGAGGGTTCGGCGCTTTCGAGCAGGAGGCGCAGGACCTTGCGGCGGATCTTGGTCAGCTTCTGGCCCTTGCGCTCGGCAAGCGTCTCTGCCTCTGAAAGGAAGGCGTCCACGTCCTGCGGGCTGCAGGGCGTGTTGGCGTGGATTTGATCGTGCGTCTCTGCGTGGGCCATACGCTCAATGTCGGACGTTTCGCCGGGAATTACCAGTGCTTCCGGGCTGAAGGTCTATACACCCAGCTGCCGCGCGGCGAGGTCCCGCATGATTTCTTCCGAGCCGCCGCCGATCGCCATGACGCGGACTTCGCGGTAGATGCGCTCGACGCGGTGGCCCCGGATGAAGCCGGCCCCGCCGAGGATCTGCATCGCCTCGCGGGCGCAGAATTCCATCGTCTCGGTCGCCTGCACCTTGAGCATGGCAAGCTCGGCGACAGGCGCTTCACCATTCTGGACGCGCCAGGTGAGCTGGTCGAGCATGGCTGTCGTGGCCCAGACGCGCTGGCACATGGACGAGATCTTGTGGCGGATGACCTGATGGTCTGCGAGGCGCTTGCCAAAGGTTTCGCGCTGCTGCGCCCAGCTGGCGGCTTCTTCAATGCAGACGCGGGCATAGGCGGTGGCCTGCGCGGCCATGCCGAGCCGTTCGCCGTTGAAATTTGCCATGATGCCGTAAAAGCCCTTGTCGACTTCGCCGATCAGGTTTTCCGGCGGGACGAAGACATCGTCGAAATGGATGGTGGCGGTATCAGACGCCCACCAGCCCATCTTGGGCAGGGAGGTGCGCGAGACGCCTTCAGCTTCGAGGTCGATGAGCATGAGAGAAATGCCGCCCATGCCTTCGCCGCCCGTGCGCACAGCCGTCGTCAGCCATTTCGAGGTGCAGCCGCCTGTGATGTAGGTCTTCGAGCCGTGGACGACCCAGCCATTGCCGGAGCGTTTCGCGCTCGTCTTCAGCTGGGCGACGTCAGAGCCGCCGCCCGGCTCCGTGATGCCGAGACTGATCTGTTTCTTCCCGGAGAGGACTTGCGGGGCGATTTCGCGTTTCATCTCTTCAGTCCCGAGTGCCATGACGGGCGGCAGGCCGATGCCGTGAATCATCAGGGCGGATGAGACGCCGCCAGCCCCCATGCGGGCAAGTTCTTCAGAGGTAACCGTGCCGTGGAAACGGTCAAACTCGGTGCCCGCGCCGCCATACTCTTCCGGATAGCCCATGCCGATCAGGCCGGCTTCCGCCGCTTTCGGATAGACGTCGCGGGGAATGACGCCGTCGGCTTCCCATGTCTCGATGTTTGGAACCAGTTCCTTATCGATGAAGGCGCGCACCGAGCGGCGCCACATGGAATGTGTGTCATCCATCCAGGGGGCAGGGGGACGCAGGCTGTCGAAAGTGATGTCTCGTGTCTTGCTCATCACGCGATGGTGACGCGGGCGCGAGCGAAATCAATTGATGACGTCGGGGCAAAGAAAAAGCCCGCCGCACGAGGCGGCGGGCTTTTGGGGTGCTGGATCCGCAGCGGATCAGTAGCGCAGACGCAATCCGACCGTGTAGGTGCGGCCGAGCGGATTGCCGACAAACGGATTATAGGAGAGTTCGAGGCGAGCCGGTGCCGGCTCCTCATCGGTGATGTTCTCGATACCGCCGGTCAGCTGCACTTCGGCAAATTCGACGGGGAGCGTCCAGGAGCCGTGCAGGTCATGCTGGATGTAGTCCGAAGCCGCGACACCGAAATTGGTGGTGCCCGTGCCGGCAGCGGTCGGTCCGCGATTGTCTTCCACACCGCTCAGATAGTCGAGCGTGTAGCGCAGGTTGATATTGTCCAGCGCATAGTTGGCAATCAGGTTGCCTTTCAGCTCTGAAATCGGGGCTGCACTGCGATCAAGGTTGGCATAGCCCACCGCGTCGAAGGCCGGTGCGAATACGGTGCCGCTCAGCGAGAATTCGCGAACATCGTATTCGAGCGTGTAGGTGCCGTTGACACCAACCGTCGCAAGACCTGGGCCTGCATCGAAGTCATAGCTTGCCGCAAAGTCGATGCCGGATGTCTTCACCCCCGGACCATTGACGTTGTCGGCACGCACGCGCTGGATGTCGTTCCCGACGGTGACGCCCTGGATACACTGATTGTCGGCAAATGTGATCCGGTCAACGAGCGGATGCGAACAGTTGACCGGCAACGTGCCGGAGGTCTGACCATTGGCGACAGCACTCGCAACGGCCTGGACGGGCGTCAGTGTGAGCTCGTCCTCGAAGTCATAGCTCCAATAGTCGACCGACACGGACAGGTCGGCATTATCGTAAATTGCGCCAACATTATAAGTGAAGGCGGTCTCCGGGCTGAGGCCTGGATTGCCGAACGTATCGACCGATTTGAAGTTGTTCCCGGCTGCCGCAATGCCAACCAGGCCGGTAGTGAGGCGGCCTTCGCGGACCACGCCCGGGCCGGGGCCGCGGAAAGTGGTGCCGGCCGAGCCACGCACGGTGAGCCATTCGGTCGGCGTGTAGCGGAGGGAAACTTTCGGATTGGTCGTCGAACCGATTGAACCACCGTAATCTTCGTATCGAACGGCGACGGTGGCTTCGAGATCATCGATGATCGGAAGGAAAACTTCGCCGAAGAGCGCGTAAACGCTCTGTGACAAGCGGCTCTCGCGCGTCTGTCCAAGGAAGATCCAAGGTCCGAGCGGAAGGGGGCAGTCAACCTCTCCCTCGACCGGGCACGGGTTTACGTCAGCGTTCGACAGGTTGTTCAGCGGATCGCTGAAGAACTCATTGTGGCGATACTGGGCACCCACGGCATAAGCGAGGTTGCCGCCATTCAGCAGGATGCCAGATTCGCCTGACAGGACGGCGTCCAGAATGAGCGTTTCCTCGCTCTGGTCGGTGCCGTTCGATTCGAACATGTAATCGAGCACTTCGCGGGAGTTCTCGTTGCCGGGTACATAGCCTGGATTGTCGATACCGAGGGCTGGATTGGCCGCATGGCCGTTCAGGAACGGGTTAAAGTAATAGCAGTCACCAACGCCAGCCGTTCCGGTCGCGCGGTCACAATTTTCGCCGCCGAAGCCTTCGAGGGAATCCTGCAAACGCTGACCGACCACATCCGGCGTGTAGAAGGTGCGATCCGATTCGAAGTAGGTTGCGGCGGTGTCGAGGGTCAGATTGTCAGTAATATCCCATGCGAAGCCACCTGAAACACGAAAGGCTTCGTCAATCGACTGGCCGACCTGGCCGCCTTTGCCGCCATAAAGCTCTTCATTGCCGCCAAAGCCGATGGGGCGGAAGAAAAGTATGGATGCATAGCTTCCGAACAGGTTGGCGAAACTGCCTGGCGTGCCCGGATCGGCTGCACCGCCTGCCAGGCCGGACTGGTTGATAAAAGCCTGGTAACCGGGATTGGTGTCGGGCACGAAAAAGGCCTGTGCACTTCCCGGTCCAAGCGGCCCCTGGGTTGGTGGGAAGCTGGGAGAATACCGGTTGTTTGTCTGATCCGTCTTCGCATAGAGGGCTTCAGCGTGAATACGGAAACTGGGTGACAGGTCCGCATCTGCCTGCGCGTAGACCTGGGTGCGGGTCTGGTCTTCAACCAGATTGTCGAACGGGACATAGTTGAAACGACAGATCGGGAAGCCCGAGAGCGTCCCGCCTGTACCGCCAATCGCATCGCATGCACCGATTGCTGAACCGTCGACTGCAAGGCCCAGCGAGGTGCCGGCGGCGCCCTGCGAGATCGGGCCGAGTTTTGGAATATAAGTGCCTGGATTGCCGAGCACCGACCACTGGGCCGGGTTGACGTCAAACGGACGGATGACGAAGTCACGCTCGGTGGTCGAGAGCTCGGAACGGACCTGCTGGCCGATGCCGATCATCACGTTCCCATTGTCGAAGTTCTTGCCGAAGAGGGCGCTGTATTCGTAGTCGCCGTCAGAACCGTCTATGGCGGTGAAGTCGCCCTTGAGCTCGATGCCGTCAAAGCCGGATTTGGTGATGAAGTTGGCCACGCCGGAAATGGCGTCTGATCCGTAGGTCGCTGCCGCACCATCTTTCAGAACTTCGATCCGCTCAAGCGCGAAGAGGGGGATGAGGTTGGTATTGGCAAAGCCATCGCCTGGCGAGTTGATGGTGCGGCGCCCGTTCATCAGCACCAGGTTGCGCGAGGCGCCGAGGTTTCTAAGGTTGATCGATCCTGTGCCCTGTGCGCCTTGAGCGTCACCGCTGAACTGGTTGGAGTCCCCAAGGACAGAGCCGACGGATGGAAGCGATTTGATGAATTCGAGCGGCGAGCTGATGCCTGAGGCGTCAAGCTCGGCAGAGTTGAAAACGTCCACCGGAAGCGCTGCATCTTCCGGCGTGCCTGCAATGAATGAGCCGGTGACCGTGACTTTTGTCTGGCGCAGTTCCGCGCCGTCTTCGTCTGCCGGGGTTTCCACGCTGATCGGAGTGTCGTCGTCCTGCGCCTTCGCCGTTGCGACGAAAGTCGTCCCCAAAGCGACCGCAAGCGCCGACCGCGCACAGGTGTAGAGTAATTTGCCAGTCAATGAATCCTCCCATGGTGAAGCTGGTAAGTCAGGTTCTCTCTGCGGAACCTTGACTTGCGCATGCTCGGAAACTGTAAGGCGGTCAAGCTACTTTAATATAGTTTGCATGCTCCAAATCTGAACCGGTTTAAGGGCTGATTGGGGTTTTTCGAAATATAAATTCTAAAAATTCGAAATTTGTGGCAATAAAATTGCGTCAACGCAGACTGTTTTTGGGTCAAAGCGTCCGGTGTTGCATTAAAATGACATCGCCTCACAAATGCATTTTCATGCTGTGGTTCCAATCTGTGCCGCATCATCCCATATCGCCTGCATGCGAATTGATGAGCAGGAACAGGTCATCCCTCCTCCGCGTGAGCCGGTCTTCAACGGCTTCCCCCTTATTGTATTGCTGCTGTCGGGCGCGATCATTGCCGTGTCCCTGGCCGACCTGATGGGAGGAGGGGGGATTCGCGACTATCTCTGGAATCTCTGTGTCGTCGCTTACGATCCCGACACCACCTATGTCGGCAGGCCGCTGGGCGATGTCGGTCCGCTTTTCCTGCACGTTTTTCTTCATGGCAGCGTGTTTCACCTGTTCATGAACATGGCGATGATGGTGGCCTTCGGGCCAGCCATCGCGAAGGCTTTCGGCGAGGATGTGAGGGGCGCGGCGGCCTTCATCGTCTTTTTCTTTGCCTGTGCCGGTGCGGGTGCGCTGGCCGAGATCGGCTGGGCCATGCTGCAGCAGGATCCCATCTTTGCGCTCGGCGCATCGTCTTCCCTGTCAGGCTTCTTCGCTGCAGCCGGATGGATGATGGGCGGTCTGCGCGGCGCGCTGCGCCTGTCGCTCCCCTGGCTGGTCATCAATCTGGTGATTGCGGTGGCCGGGCCGGACCTGGTGCAAAGCCTGCTGGGCATGCGCCTTGCCTGGGCCGCTCATATTGGCGGGCTCGTTGCCGGGTTCGTGCTGTTTCCCGTCATGATCAAGATCATGCGTCCCGGCATCCGCCTGCTGGACTAGCTGCCCTGCCTGACCGCCGGTGTGGCGATACCGAGTGCTGCGCTGCGGCGGAACTTTTCACGCTTGAAGCGGAACAGTTCAGCGGGCCGTCCGCCGGTTTCCGACATCATCTCGCCCGTGCCTTCGACCATGCCCATCCGGTCAAGCGCGCGCCGGAAATTCTGCTTGTGCAGCGGCAGGCCGAGAATGCCTTCGCTCACCGTCTGCAGGGCCGAAAGCGTGAAGCGCTCGGGCATGAGTTCGAAGACGACAGGACGGTAACGGATCTTCCCGCGCAGTCGCCCCATGGCGGTGGCAAGGATACGGCGGTGGTCAGACGCCATCGGTTCGCCAAGTTTTACATCGGGTATGGGCAGGCCTGCATCGCGCGCGCATTCGGTCACGAGGCCGGCCTCGTAAAGCAGCTCATAGCGTTCGAGAACCCGGTCATCGATCCAGTCCTGACCGCCAAGACCAAAGGCGAGATTGGCGCGCGCCTGGCGAGTATCGCTGCCGGCGGCCCAGGTGCGCAGGCGCGGTGCGATTTCGGCATCGATGAGGGCCGGCCGGCCGCCGCGATGGTCTTCCCATGGGAAATGGCTGTACCAGCCGCGCCATTTTGCTTCGAGGACTTCCGGCAGGCGCTGCTGGTCCGGTGTCAGGCCGAGATAGCCGACCGAGACGACACGGGCGTTGGACGGCACATCAATGAGGGTGGCTTCCGGCGTTTCGCGGTCGCGGTCGCCAAATGTGTAGAGCTGTTCGACATAACCCAGGTCGAACCCTGTCTGTTCGCGGACCCAGCCGCGCAGGGCAAGTTCGAAGGTGCGGTGGCGTTCCGGGTCGAAGGCACCGAAGGGCAGGGCGCGCAGATCGCCCTGTCGGCTGGTGACAAGCACGCTGGGCGTGCCGCCATCGGTCGCAACGATCACGACGGACAGGCCGATGATCAGGGCGGTCTTGCTCACCGGCGGTTTTCCTTCTCGGCAAGCAGGGTTTCGTGCCGGTCGATAAAGGTCTTTTGCGCGAGCGTCGGGGCCTGCGGGTCAAGCTCCAGCCGGATAGAGCGGGGCGGGGAGCCGAAGAAACGGTCGGCTTCAGCGGTTCCGAACCCTGCCAGCTGGGTCGCTTCATACCAGGCGCAGATATGGTCGGCGCGCTTGATCAGGCGTTTCAGGCTGGCGGGCATACGGGCTGGGAGGCCGAAGCGGATATGGATGGCCTCTGACAGGCGGTTTTCGATCTCCTTGTAGCCATCGCCGAGCACGGCCTTGAATGGCGAAATCATGTCGCCGATGACGTATTCTGCGGCGTCATGGTGCAGCGCCATCAACCGTTCGCCGGGGCGTAGCCCAGGCTCCAGCAGGCCGCAGATCGATTCCACGACCACACTGTGCTGGGCGACCGAAAAAGCGTGGTCTCCAATGGTCTGGCCATTCCACCGTGCAACGCGGGCAAGACCGTGCGCAATGTCATCCACCTCAATGTCCACGGGGGACGGATCCATCAGGTCAAGGCGGCGTCCCGACAGCATTCTCTGCCAGACGCGGGCCGGGACTTTTTTTGGAACGGGGACGGGACGTGAACTCATGGGGGCACTGTTTAATCATCTGGAAAGCGGGGTAAAGAAAAGCCCTCATTTTGCTTACCAATTGCGGCAGTTAAGCCGCGATCTGATCAGGTCTCGTTAAGGCCTGCGGGTCATAGTCGGCTCAACGAAACAAAGATAAGCCCCGAGGCGTGATGACGATGGTGGAATTGGTGATGAGCGTAGCAAACAATACAGCTACAGCGTGGTGGGTCCTGGCTGGCGCGGCCTTGATCATTACGGTTGAGGCCGCCCGTTCCAGCAAGCACATCCTGTGGGGTGACATCGGCGAAGACGACCACGACGACTAGTCGCGTCAGCCGACCTTTTCGACAAAGACCGTCCCGGCAGAATAGCCTGCTCCAAAGGAGCAGATGAGGCCCTTGTCGCCGGGTCTGAAGTCGCTGGAATGCTTGTGGAAAGCGATGATCGAGCCGGCCGATGATGTATTGGCGTACTCGTCGAGTACGGTCGGGCTCTCATCGTCCGAGGCTTCGTGGCCGAGCACCTTGGTCGAAATCAGCCGGTTCATGTTGGCATTGGCCTGATGCAGCCAGAGGCGGCGGAGCTGTTCGGGCTTGAGGTCGAGGCGGTCAAGCTCCGACAGGATCATCTCCGACACCATCGGCACCACTTCCTTGAACACTTTTCGGCCTTCCTGGACGAAAAGCTTGTCCGGCTGACCAATGCCAGACGGGTCGGCGCGGTTGAGGAAGCCGAAATTGTTGCGGATATTGTTGGAGAACTTCGTCTTGAGATGCGTGCCGAGGATTTTCCAGTGGGTTTTCGGCGCGATGGAGACGTCCTCGACAAGCACGGCTGTGGCAACATCGCCGAAGATGAAATGGCTGTCGCGATCAGTCCAGTTGAGGTGACCGGAGGTGATTTCCGGATTTACCATCAGCACTGATTTCGCATTGCCCGCGCGGATGAAATCGGCCGCTGTCTGGATGCCGAACGTGGCCGAAGAGCAGGCGACATTCATGTCAAAGGAAAAGCCATCAATGCCGAGCGCCTCCTGCACTTCGATCGCCATCGCCGGGTAGGCGCGCTGCATGTTGGAGGCGGCGCAGATGACGGCGTCGACATCCTTCGGGTCACGGCCTGCCGTCTCCAGCGCCTGACGGGCAGCCTTAACGGCGATCTCCGCGAGAATGGAAATCTCCTCATTTGAGCGCTCGGGGATGACCGGGCGCATCAAGGCCGGGTCAATCACGCCTGTCTTTTCAACGACATAACGCGACTTTATGCCGGACGCCTTCTCGATGAATTCGGTCGAGGAGTGCGTCTTGGCCTCGACATCGCCAGCCGTGATGGCAGCTTCGTTTTCCCGGTTCCAGCGGTCGGCCCAGGCATTGTAGCTCTCGACCAGTTCAGCATTCGTGACGGAATAGGGCGGCGTCCACAGGCCGGTTGCCGAAATGACGGGTGTCATGAGGTTTCAAATTCTCCCATTGTCCGGCTCGTGGCAGCGACCGGAGTATCATGTGGGCCAGACTAGACCCAAGCGGGCGGCAACGTCGAGGCCGGCCCTGCGCAAACGTGTCAGTCGGCCTTGTCCTTCCAGTCTTCCTCGCGGCGTTTTTCCTCTCGCCAGTCATCCTCTGCCTGTTCTGCGGCAGCAACGCAGTCGAGGCGGGCGCGCGGGTCGACAATCTCGTCGCAGGCCCCGTCATCGCTGACATATGGGCGTTCCCAGCTGGCGCATCCGGCAAGGGCTATAAGGCCGGTCAGGGCGGCGATGGCACTGGTTTTCATGCATAAAGCTCCTGTATTTCCCGGTGGCGAGGGCACCGCGTCTCATGGTCGTTGACCATACCGACAGCCTGCATGAAGGCATAGACGATAACCGGGCCGCAGAATTTGAAACCCTTCTTCTTGAGGGCTTTCGACATGTCTTCCGATAGCGGCGTCCTGGCCTGCACCTGGCTGATATCGGCAAGCTGGTTGACGATGGGCTTGCCGCCGGTGAACGCCCACAGCCAGTCGGAGAAGTTTTCGCCGGCGTCCATCATGTCGAGATAGACCTGCGCATTGCCGATCGTGGCCTGGATCTTCTTGGGGCTGCGGATGATGCCCGGATTCTGCAGGGCTTTTTCAATGCGGGTGGCGTCCCAGCGGGCAATGCTTTCCGGCTCGAAGAGATCAAACTCCTCGCGGATGGTGTCACGTTTCCTGAGGATGGTGATCCAGGACAGGCCTGCCTGCATGCCGTCCAGTTGCAGCTTTTCCCAGAGAGCGCGCGGGTCGTATTCGGGCACGCCCCATTCCTCGTCATGATAGGCGCGGTAGAGCGCATCATCAGCCGGGGCCCATCGGCAGGCCAGCGTTTCGTCAGGCGAGAGATTCATTCCCATCGGTCAAGCTTGCCGCCATTTCATCGGAAAGCCAATCGGGCGTTTCGAGTTCGGCCGGTTTTCCCGCGGCTGACAGGGTTTCGCCGTCCTCCAGCGCCCTGGCGAGGCGGTCTGTGCGAAGGCGCGCGAGGGCGTGCGTGGCGCTCGCGCTGGTAACTTCGCCGACGGCGTTTCCAGCTGTAACGTCTTGTGCGGGCGTGACATTTTCCGCGTGGAAGACATAGGTGCGCTTGCGGATCTTGCCGCGGCGATGGGTACGGCTGACGACTTCCTGGCCGACAAAGCAGCCCTTCTTGAGGTCGACGCCGCCCATGCGGTCCATATTGATTTCCCAGGGGAAGACGTCTGCGCCCTGGAAGTCGCTGCCCCATTCGGCGATGCCGGCGGGGATGCGGATCGCGTCCCATTCCTCGGGCGTAAGTTCCGGGGCGGAGTCTGCAGCGACGACACCGCGTCCAGGCAGGTCAGGCGAGCGTGGGTCTGCCGGGAAATCGTCGCCAATCGCTGCTGCGAGCCTGCCGTTGACAGCGATCTCGACCTTGGCGCGCAGGCGGAACATCATCAGGCGTTTGGAGAGGTCGCCGGCAGCATTGGTAGCGACATCGAGTTCAGCGCCGGTCTCTGTGCGATGGGCGATGAAGTCCGCGATCACCTTGCCCTGCGGGGTAAGCAGGGCGCCGTAGCGGGCTTCTCCGGCCTGCCAGTTCTGGGTGTTGTTGGTGACCAGCCGCTCCAGTAGGGCGAGCGTATCAGGGCCGTCGAGGACGAGGATGGAGCGGTTCGGGACAATGCGTGTTTCCATAGGAGGCATTTAGGATATCCGCCGGGATACGCCAGAAATTTCCGTAACTGTGAGCAGTTTTCAGGCAGGCCGAAACCGGGCCGATCATGGGCCGATGGCTGGCCGATTCCCGTCTATTTGGCGCTGCGGCCGTTTTTGTCGAGCGCAGCGAGGATGGCAGCGCCGAGCGCGCTCTTGATCACGCCGCCGACAATGAATGGCGCGACGCCGGACAGGAAGGCGGCTTCGGGGCCGATGATCGTCGCGAGCCATGCCCAGCCCATGGCCAGGATGAGGGCGTGCAGTGCCATGAACGCGCCAAAGCGGGAGACATGACCCGTTGCGAGCGTGCGGGTGGCGACACCGGCAAGGAAGCCGGCAATCGGGAAGGAAAAGAGGAAGCCCGCGGTCGGGCCGACAAAGGCGGCCGCGCCATTCCCGTTTGCAAGCACAGGCAAGCCTAGAGCCGCAAGGCCGAGCCAGGAGACGATCGCAGCGAGACCCATGCGCGGACCGGCGATGGCACCAACCAGGAGGACGGCGAGGGTCTGCATGGTGATAGGGACCGGCACCATCGGGACGGCCGCATAGGATGAGGCGGTCAGCACGGCAGCGCCTGCGATCAGGATGGCCATCTTGCGGAGAGGCTGGATACGGCCGGTCATGATGGAGGCTTGCATATGCGGGAGGCTCTTGTGTTCTGGTTGGTCTGCGAGCGCTGTGCGGGGTCCAGCAGGCCGGGTCAAGCCCGGAGCGAATTTGCCGTCTGGCTTGCAGGCGCATGCGATGCAGGCTTAGCTCGCACAGGTTGCGCTGGTTCCGATTCGGGGCTGAGGCTGGAGGATAGGATGAAACGGGTTCTGATCGCCGCATTGCCGCTGGCCGCTGTCTCGCTCGCATCCTGTATGACCACCAAATCCTATTCTGCCTGCAAGCAGGATGTGGAGCGGCTGAAGACAGCGATTTCGAACACGGCGGCGTTCCTCGACAGTGTGGAGCCCGAACTGCAGGCGGCGGAAGCGGCGGCGCGAGTGTGCGACACGCGGCTGGGCGCGTGTGAGGCGTCGGCCTGGGTGATGCGCCTTGAGATCCTGCGCGCCGATGCGCACAGCGAGCGGGCCTATTTCACGCGGGCCAATGAGACCTGGCGGCCGGAAGCCTGCCTCGACTACACCTCGACCTATCGGCTGAACCCGCCGCCGCCAGAACGCTACCGCGCCTATTATGAGAGTTATGACAAGGTGACGGCGCGGACCGATGAGCTGATCGCGGAATTGGAGGCGTTTGGGGGGTAGCGACGGACGCCGCCTGCTTTTGACGCGTCACTCTCGATGAGCCGACAGGCTCATCTGAGAGCCCATCTCCTGCCGCTCCAGCGGGCGCCTTCCTTGATAATGGGAGATGGGCCCTCTGACGGGCTGCGCCCGTCGAGGGTGACGATAAACTTCGCTGTTTCACTTGATCAGTTGAATGTCATGCCATTCGTGACATTCCGCACCAAGCGGCGCATAACGCCCCCATGACCCAGACCTATGACCTTATCCTGAAGAATGGCACGGTGGTTTCGCCGGGCGGTGAAGAGCTTGTCGATGTTGCAGTGCGCGGCGAGAAGATTGTCGCCATCGGCAAATTCGAGGCGTCGCAGGCTGGCGAAGTTTATGACGCGACCGGGCTTCATATCCTGCCGGGGGTGATCGACAGCCAGGTCCATTTCCGTGAGCCGGGGCTGGAGCACAAGGCCGACCTTGAGACCGAAGCGCGCTCTGCGGCGCTGGGCGGCGTGACTGCGGTGTTCGAGATGCCGAACACCAACCCGTCCACGACGACGCCGGAAATGCTGACCGACAAGCTCAATCGCGCCAAAGGCCGGATGGATGTCGACCATGCCTTCTATGCCGGCGCGACGAATGAGAACCCGCACCTGCTCGCCGAGATGGAGCAGATGCAGGGCTGCTGCGGTGTGAAGGTCTTCATGGGCGCATCGACGGGTGACCTGCTGGTGAAGGATGACGAAGGCGTTGAGGCCGTGCTGCGCGCGATCAAGCGGCGGGCGGCGTTCCACTCGGAGGACGAGTACAGACTGGAAGAGCGGCGTTCTCTTGCGGTTGAAGGCGACTGGCACAGCCATATTGTGGTGCGCGATGTCGAGGCGGCGGTCAGCTCGACCAGGCGGCTGCTGAAGATCGCCCGCAAGACCGGCAAGCGCATCCATGTGCTGCATATCTCGACGGCGGAAGAGATGGAGCTTTTGCGCGATGCGAAGGATGTCGCGTCGGTCGAGGTGCTGCCGAACCATCTGACGCTGGCTGCGCCCGATTGCTATGACCGGCTCAAGGGCTTTGCCCAGCAGAACCCGCCGGTGCGCGAGCAGCGCCATCAGGATGCGCTTTGGCGCGCTTTGAATGCCGGGATCGTGGATGTCGTCGCGACCGACCATGCGCCGCATACGCGCGAGGAAAAGGAGCGGCCTTATCCAGCGTCTCCGTCTGGTATGCCGGGTGTGCAGACCTTCGTGCCGGTGATGCTGACGCATGTGAACAATGGCAAGTTGAGCCTTCGCCGCTTTGTCGAGCTGACGAGTGCCGGGCCGCAGCGCGTCTTCGGCATCGCGACCAAGGGCCGGATTGCCGAGGGCTATGATGCCGACTTCACCATCGTTGACATGAAGCACAAGCAGACCATCACGCATGAATGGGCCAAGGCCAAATGTGGCTGGACGCCCTATGACGGCTTCGAGGCGCAAGGCTGGCCTGTGGCGACCATCATCCGCGGGCGCTTCGTGATGCGCGACGGCGAGATCACGCGACAAGGCGGCGGCAAGCCGGTGCGGTTTAACGAGACGCTGGAGCCGGCTGAGATTTGAGCGTTCCTGCGGAGCTGATCGAGGGCCTGAAGGCCCGCTATGGCGAGCCGCAGCGGCATTATCACACCTGGGATCACATCACCGCGCTGAAGCGACATTATGACAGCCTGTCGGATGCCTGGTCGCGGCCCGAGCCGGTGCTCTGGGCGCTCTACTGGCACGATGCGATCTACGATCCGACACGCGGGGACAATGAGGAACTGAGCGCTCAGCTGCTGGAGGAGCAGGGGCGCGGGCATATCAGTGATGATGATCTAACTTTCGCGGCGAAAATCATCCGGGCGACGGCGAAGCATGAAGTGCCGGATGGTCTAAACGCGAGCGATGCACATGACCTTGCCCTGTTTCTCGACATCGACCTGTCGATCCTGGGTGCGCCGGCAGCTGTGTTTGACCGGTACGAGACCGATGTGCGCAGGGAGTATGGGTTCGTGCCCGACGAGGCGTTCCGAGCCGGGCGGGCGCGCATTCTGAAGGGCTTTGCCGAGCGCCAGGAACTTTACTTCACGGATGCGGGCCGAGGCCTCTGGGACGCGCGCGCCCGATCCAACCTCCAACGTTCACTAGACCGGTTGGCGGACTGACGCCGCGCCGTCCTGTATTCACCGGCATGTTGCGGATGATGCAAAAGAGCGGCAAAGCTTGATCGCAAGGGTGACCACTTTGGGTCGATATTCGGGGGCAGGTGCGTGATGAGTCTCAGTGACATAGGTGCAGTTGCGAACCTCCTCTCAGCGATCGCGGTCCTCGCCACGCTGATATATCTCGCAATTCAGGTGGAGCAGTCGAACCGGCTGGCCCGCTCCCAGTCTCGCCAACGGATGATCGAGCAGACCCAGCAGGAGCTCTATCAGTGGATTGATAATCCCGACCTGCGTGAGGCTTTCCTGAGCTCGAAAGTGCCGTCCGCCGAGACGCAGTCGAAGATGCACTTTTTCCTCATATCGGCGATGCGGCAGCGGGAATGGGAGTGGTTCCAGTACAAGGACGGCATCATCAACAAGCAGGTCTACGAAGCCTATCATGGCGTGATCGCGCTCCATCTTGGTATTCCGAGAACCCGGAAGTGGTGGCAAACCGTCGGGCGGATGGGGTTCAACCCTATATTTGTGTCCGAAGTGGATGCGTTTCTGGAACGCCAGCCACTGACCGAGAAATATTATGAAGATATTCGGTCTTTTGATTCACTCGTGGTCGAGGCCGAAGCCCAATCAGGCGGGACGTGATGGTCGTTCTCGAGGCCCGGTGGGCCCTGCGGCCTTGGTCGATTTCGGAAAATTCCGGGCAAACCGTCCTTTCCCAATCTCGCCCGTCAGGGGGAAGCACATGGCAGACGCAGGCGCGGTCCAATTTGCGGCGACCTATCGCGAAACTGGCTGGCTAAGCCTGGATTTCGGCTTTCACACCTTCCAGCAAGTTCCGCCAGTATTTTGCGAGGTGGAGCTGAGTGTGCTGGAGGGGGAAGCCGTGACGGGCGACGTGGTCCTGCGGGATCTCGTCCCAGCCGCGATGCTCGACGGTTATGCGGGTGTCGTCTCCGACCTTCTCGAAGCGGATATCGACTTCGGTCGATTGTTCAGGCCGGAACGTGCCCTGACGCCATGAGAAGGCGACGCGCTTGCCGCGCTGCCAGACATGGACCCGGCCGATCTCGAAGACTTTGCCATTGGGCAGGGTGGTTATGAGGCGCTGCTGGTCGTCGAAGCTGAGCGTGCCATCACCGCGCGGGGTAAGCTGGAAGAGGGCGCCGGGGCGCCACCAGACGCCAATGTCTCCCGTGAAGACGTCGAAGGCGTGCTCCGGGGTGGCCGGCACGCGCAGGGAGACGATGACGGCGCTCAAGGTTTGCGCTGTTCCAGATGGGTTTTGAAGGCGGCGAGCTGGCCAGCCCACATTTCTTCTGTCTCGGCGAGCCAGGTCTTGAGGGCGTCCATCGCGCCGGGCCGAAGCGAATAGATGCGCACGCGGGCATCATATTCGGGGTGGGTCTCTTCAAGGAGGCCGCCCTGTTTCAGGATACGCAAATGCCGGCTCATGGCCGGGGCTGGCAGGTCGAGCGCGGCGGCAAGATCGCCTGCGGGACGGGGCTGCGCTCCGATCAGCTCCACCGCCCGCCGCCGGATGGGGTCTGCGAGGGCGGCGAGCGTGGCGTCAATGTTGGGAGCCGCACTCACAGGCTGGTGACAGTGCGAAGCCCGCCGCCGGCCGCGGCGTCCCATTCGTCAGCCGTCTTGGCTTCGACGGTGACGCCGAAGGTCCAGATATGGCCTTCGGGATCGCGGGCGCGGTAGGTGCGGTCGCCATAGAACTGGGTGTCGCACTCGGCGATGATCTCGGCGCCAGCCTTGCGGGCATGTTCGCAATGGGCGTCGATGTCTTCGCCAGCTTCCAGCTGAACGTGGACGGTCTGGGTGTTCTTGCCGCCGGTATTCTTCGGGCTGGCATGGTTCTCCGACCATTCGCTGCCGACCATGACGACGCTGTCTCCATAGGTCATCTCGGAATGGGCGATCTGGTCATTTTCATCGAGGATGATGAAGAGCGGCTCAAAGCCGAACGCTTCCTCGAGGAAGCGGAAAGCGGCCCTGGGGTCGACATAGCAGAGGGCGGATGAGAGCCCTTTGCTGCGGGAATAATCGCTGGACATGGCACTTCCTTTTGTTTTGTGATAATATTTCTACATTATCGTAAATAAATTTACAAGAGGGCATCACCTTCGACCGGTAGGAAGTGAAGTTTCGATTTTTTGTAGGCAAGCGCGGTTTTGGCGTTAGTCTGCCTCGTCGAGAGGGGGAGGGGATGGCCACCACGACAGGGGATAGTGCTCCGGCACCGGAAGACGCTTCGCGTGCGAGGCTGATGGACAGGGTCAATCGCTGGCTGACACTGGTGGCCAATCTTGGCGTGCTGCTGGGACTGATCGTCCTGATTGTCGAAGTGCGCCAGAATGCGTCACTGACGCGTGCCGCCATGGACCAGCAGAAGAATAATTTCCTTGCTGAGATCGAGTTCAACATCTCCAAACCTGAAATGTCGGCCATCTGGGTGAAGGCGATCCGGACACCCGAAGCGCTGAGCGATACCGAAGTCCAGGCGGCGGGCAGCATCCTTGTCTCCGTCATGCTGCAATGGGACCAGATGTTCATGATGCGCGATGCCGGGCTGATCACCGATGCGCGGGTGCGCCAGCATATCAGCAACACCGCGCCCTTCTATTTCGGGTCGCGGTTCGCCAAGCACTGGTGGGCGATGCAGGCCGATGGCTGGGAAGGCACGGCCATGGCGCGGGATGCCGCGCCGATCGTGGACGCGGTCGATGAGAACTTTCTCGCCGCGTATATGGACCGGCTCAAGATACCTGCGGCCTCGCCCGCGACCGCCAGCCAGGCTGACCCTGCCCAATGACGCTCAATGACGCCTACCTCCTGTCGCAGATCGTGGCCGTGGTGCTCGTCGCGCCGAGCATTCTCTACCTGGCACTCCAGGTGCGCCAGAACACCCAGCAGCTGCGGGCAACGGCGCGGTTCCAATGGGTCGAAGCGTCGGGGCAATTCAATGCGCTGACGGCCGGGAGCGTGCAGGTTGCGTCCATGTTCCGGAAAGGCTGGGACAATCCCGACCAGTTGGACGATGACGAGCGCATGCAGTTCCTCATCCACCTTGGCCACTTCCTGCAGGTCTATTCGACCATGTATGAGCTGCATCAGGAGAAGCTGTTGCCCGAAACGCAATGGTACAACTGCCGCAAGGACATGATTTCCGTGATGAATTCGCCACGCGGGCTCTGGGTCTGGGAGGCGTTCGGCAGGAAAGGGCTCCATCCGGAGTTTGTCACCTTCATGGAGGGACTGAGAAAGGCTGAAGACGGAAGCTTCGATCTCACAGCGGACGGCATGAAAAGGGAGGCGGTTACATGATCCTGCGACGCCTCACCAAACACGTCAAAGAGCAGAACTGGTTTGCGGTCGCGCTGGACTTTCTGATCGTGGTCGTGGGTGTGTTCCTTGGTTTGCAGGTCAGCAACTGGAATGAGGATCAATCGCTGCAGGCGCGCTCGGATCAGTCGATCGTGGAACTGCGCAGGGAGTTTGCGGATATTGACGCCGCAGCCTCAGAGCTTTCCCAGTTCTACCGAGAGATCGTTGAGGACCTTGAAGTTCTCGTAGTGGCGCTAGAGCGAGGAGAAGTGTCGCCTGACACGTCAGACGACATCATAAACGCCTTGGCCTACGGAGAGGTGTTTGGCGATCCGCCGCCTCCTTCCGGCACGTTTCGAGATCTCAACAGCTCGGGCAATCTTGCCTTGATCGACAACCAGAAACTGCGTTTGCGTCTGATCGAGTATGACCAGAGCCTTGAAAACATCGTCGCGTCCGACGCCAACATCAATGCGATGCTGGCTCAATATAATGTCGCTTTCAGGCGGCACGTCACCTTCAGCGCCGCGCACGCAATACCTGATGGTGAGGACTTCAGTTTTCAGGACGTCAGCTTGCCCCTGGTAACATCTTTCGATTTCGAGGCGATGCGGACAGATCCTGATTTCAGCGTCGCAGCGCAGCAGCATTTGAGACTTCAGATCGGCAGGTACATCAATATCCGGATCAGCCAAAGCAAGATACGGCAGATACGAGACATCCTTGATGCAGATGATCATGCAGACTGAGCGCCGGGTCAGCCTGATGCACCCAATGAAATCCACTGAAAGGCAGCATGGATGACCCTCGAACAGACATACTTCCTGGCGGGGATCATCTCATCCATTGCGGTGATTGCGTCGTTGATCTTTGTCGGATTCCAGCTGAGGCATTCAGCGAACCAGCAGCGTATCGCAACGGCGGTCGGCTATTACGACATTTTCCGCGACCATATGAAAATCCTGAGCGAGGCGGGCATGGTGGACCTTTTTCTGCGGGGCCTCGAACAGGGGGCTGATGAATTCGAGCCGGCAGAAAAAACGCGACTCAACGTGTTCTACACCATGGTCACGCGCGGCTATCAGGTGATGTACTACCAGGCCCGGAAGAAAGTCTTTGAGGAAGATTTCTGGCAACATTCCCAGAACCATTTCCGAGACCATCTCGCCTCGAGATACTACCAGTCCTTCTGGACGGCGCGACGCCACCATTTTCCGCACGATTTTCGGAAGCTTGTCGATGGGCTGATCGAGGCCGGACCGACAGCGCCGCTGCTGGAGATGGAGACATGACGACCGGTGAGACGGATCCAGACCGCCCGGTCCAGCCGGCTGGCAGGGGATTGAGCGCTTCGGTAACCATCCGCGAGGCCGCGTCAGCCGCAGACTATGCCGGTTTCGGCGCGCTCATCTCCGAATATGTCGGCTGGTGCCGGGAGCGCTATGCGGCGCAGGAGTGGCTGGTCGACATGGCGTTCAGTCACCAGTCGCTCGACCGGGAGCTCGAAGCGCTCAGCACCACCTATGGCCCGCCCAATGGGCGCACGCTGATCGCGCTGGATGGCGCGGAAATTGTCGGAGGCGTCGCCTATCGGGTGCGCTCTCCCGATACGTGCGAGATGAAGCGGATGTATGTCGCCCGCGCGGCTGGCAAGAAGGGCATCGGACGGGCGCTCTGCGCGGCACTGCTTGACCTGGCCGCGGCGAATAGCTTTCGCCGTATGGTGCTCGACACCACGCGCGACATGACAGAGGCAATCGGTCTCTACCGGTCGTTCGGCTTCGCAGATTGCGAGGCTTATATCGATTATCCGGACCGCATGAAGCCGATGATGGTGTTCATGCAAAAGCCCCTGGGGTCGGCCCGATGATCCTCCGCCGTCTCGCCACCTCCATCCGCAAACAGGACTGGTTCACTGTCTTCATCGAGACACTGATCGTCGTGCTCGGCGTGTTCCTTGGCCTGCAGGTCAACAACTGGAATGAGGCGCGCAAGGACCGGGTGGAGGCGGAGACCTCGCGTGAGCGACTGATTGCCGAACTCCAAGCTGATCTCGATGCATTCGCGGTTCGCCGGCAATGGTACGAGGAAGTCCAGGAAGCCGCCCTGCGCGTGGATGAAGCGCTGCGCTCCGATCCGCCCGAAACGATTGATGAGACGTGGGGATTTGTTCTCGACAGCTGGATTGCGGGCGGCGAATGGCCGTTCGAGCCATCGGCGCAGATTTACAGTGAACTTCAGAATTCTGGTGATCTCGACCTCATTGCCAGCGGATCGATGCAGCGCCGACTGCGCGACTATTATGAAGACTCGGTCAACGAGATTGAAACGCTGATGATATTCCAATCAGGCTATCGCGATCTGTCGCGCCAATTGATCGAAGGGCGCGTCGGCATGCTCATGATTGACTGTCTCTCCTCGGCACCCAGTCCCGAACCCAGCCAGCCAAGCGCAAACCCTGATACATTCTATGAAAACTGTCCGCCGCCAGAAGATATCGCTCTTCTTTTGCGCTCAGCCAAAAGTCTCCGGGAGTCGGAGACGCTCCGATTGCAGCTGAATTTCCAGCTGAGCAAACTTGCGTGGCTGCCGACATTTCTTGATTACCTTGATCGACAGGCAGCATCGCTCGTCTCCGACCTGGAGACAGAACAATGATTCTCCGCCGCCTCACTACCGCGCTACGCAAGCAGGACTGGTTCACCGTCGTTATCGAAACACTCATCGTGGTGTTCGGCGTCTTCATTGCCCTCCAGGTCAATAACTGGAATGCGGGGCGTCTTGAGCGAGTGGATACTCAGAACGTGCTGGAGCGGCTGGAGCGCGATTTCGAACTGCAACTCTCGCTCACCAATCGCAGCATTGGACAGCAGGTCTTGTTGCTCGAGGCGACCAGCCGGCTCATCACTTCCATTCACACAGGTGAGTTCGATGAGCAGACGCTCTTCGAGGACGTCGCTTTCGTGGACACGATTTCGACCTTGCCCGGACCATCGGCGGCGTTTCAGGAACTCGTGGCCACGGGTCGATTACACCTGATCCGGAATGAGGATTTGCGGGACAAGCTCTATGAGTATGACAGTTCGATCACCTTCGGGCGCGAAATTTTTGGCGGCAGTTTCACGGCGCCCGTGGACGAACTGGCCCGTGTTCTGTTCAGGGCAAAAAAGCTGGTCGCGTCAGGCATCCCGTCGGAGACCTTTTCTCAGGTCGGCGCCGTCGAATCTGTTGATCGTGCGGTAATTCTGGAAGACCCGGAAGTTCTCGCCGCATTGCAGAACGCATACCTGATCCAGGACAATTATCATCTCATCCTGGTCCGGTGCCGCAACCAGATTGAAGCCATATTGGAGCTCCTGAGACAGGAACGGGAGCGCGCTTCATGATCCTCCGCCGTCTCACTACCGCGCTGCGCAAGCAGGACTGGGTGACTGTCGCCATCGAGACGCTGATTGTTGTGATGGGTGTCTTCATTGGTCTGCAGGTCAATAACTGGAACGACACGCGCATGGATCGGTCCGTGGAGCGCGCGACCCTGATCCGGCTGTACGAAGATATCGAGGAAAGCATCGCAGGCCAGCGCCGCGACATTGGATTTCTCGAGCAGCAGCTGGCCGACCAGGCTGTGGTTTTGAAGGCGCTGGATGATTGCGCCGTTGCGCCGAAAGATAGCATGACAGTGCAACGCGGTATTGCCACACTTGGCTGGCTGAACCCGCCACGGCTTTATCGACGCACGATCGATGAATTGATTTCATCTGGCCGCACGGACATGATCGAGAACAGCGAAATTGTGGACGCGCTCGCGCGCATTGTTTCGATCGTCGAATGGCGGGAAGCGTGGTTTTCGTCAACGATCGATACATTGGAGCATCACAGTCAGTTCGTTGAAAGCAAAACGCGATACGACATGACTCGAACGATCAGCAATCCGTTCGTTCCCAATCACAGAGGGGGCGTTGATTACGATATTGACGTGCTCTGCGCCGATGCCAGCGTCGCGAACGCTGTTTCCTCAATCAGCTATCGGACGGCTGAGCGCCTTGAAGCCTATCGGCCTATTTTGGATGCCTATACGGCTTTTCTTCCGCTTCTAGCAACAGAGCTGAAAGACCGGTGGCGTATCGATATCGTCTCGGACGTAGCGCCATGATCCTCCGACGCCTCGCCACTTCCATCCGCAAGCAGGACTGGTTCACCGTCGCCACCGAGACGCTGATTGTCGTGTTTGGTGTCTTCATCGGTCTGGAGGTCAATAACTGGAACCAGGCGCGAGCCGACGGGGCAGCCTATGACGAGGCCCTCATTCGCTTCGACGCAGAGATCGACAGGAACGTTGCCGAGCTCGAGCGCGTCATTGCTGACCTCGCCATAGACCTTCCTCGTGCCGAGGCGGCGATTGAGACTCTTCAGGCCTGTAGCGATACCGAGGGCGCGAAGGCGCTGATCGATGAAGCGCTGTCGTCGGCGCGCGGAACAGCGAGCATACGGCTGCGACGCGCCTATCTTGATGCTCTGACAAGCGACCCGGTCCTGCTGTCGCAGCAGACCAGCGAGGAGCGCCAGCGCTTTTCGGATCTCGCCTTCATGTTCGACCTTTACGAGGTCGAGGCGAGCTGGGCGGAGTTTCACCCGCTCGACATTCCCATTGAGAACGTGCCCGTGCTCGGTATCGGCACGCCGCTGCCGCCGCGCGAGACCGAATATGCAGGGCGAATTTATCAATGGAACAAGAGCTATCCGCTGGTCCTTTCAGCGCCGCTCACCGAGGCCTGCAAGCAGGGTGAGCTGATCAAGGCCCTGTTCTCGTGGCATCGCTGGCAGAACAATCTGACTCCGCTTTCAGTGGGCGTGCTGGAAGAGCTCGATGCGACGAAAACATTGCTGGAGGAGAGATCATGACCCTCGAACAAGCCGCCCTTATTGCGCAGATTGTCGGTGTGGTAGTCGTCGCCGCGACCCTCATCTATCTTGCCATGCAGGTGCATCAGGGCGCGCAACAGATGCGCTCCGAAGGCCGGCAGGCGCAGCTCACCTATGACCAGACCGGCGTCTACAAATTCGTCGATTTTCCGGAGCTGGGCCGCATCTTCTCGCAGGCCGAAACGCCGAGTTTCGAGGAAAAGACCAAGCTTTTCTTCTGGATGATCGGGCAGATGCGGGCGCGAGAATATGAGTGGCTGCAATATCAGAATGGCGCCATCACGAAGGAGTCATGGGAGACGTATCAGGGCGTCATCTATTTCGTTCTTGGTACGCCGCGCGGCCGGGCGCTCTGGCAGCTTTGCCGGGGCTATTTCAACACCGGCTTCGCCGACATGGTGGATGGGATGGTACGCGACGTGCCCCCCATCGATCTATGGGATCAATTGCAGGCTGTGGAGTGACCGGATGATCCTTCGAAGCCTCGCCACTGCGCTGCGCAAGCAGGACTGGTTCACAGTTGTGATCGAAACGCTGATTGTCGTGTTCGGTGTTTTTCTCGGCATTCAGCTGGGCAACTGGAATGAGGCCCGCGAAACGCAGGAGCGGGCAAAGGATTTCAGCGAGCGGCTGATCGCCGATCTTCGCTATGAGGCATGGGCCTATGATTACCTGATCGAATACAACAAGGATGTTCGCTCGGCAGCGCGAGCCGCACTCGATTCCATTTCCGGCGCCGCCCCGCTGTCCGACGAGCAGTTCGTGATCAATGCCTACAGGGCCACACAGTACAAATACAATGATCGCGGGCGCGCGACTTATGATGAGCTGATTTCGACAGGTGAGATTGGTCTGATCGAGGATGACACGCTTCGAACCACGGCGATTACGTTGTTCACGACCACGTTGCTGGATGTCATCGCCGAAGAGGGCCGCAACGCACCGATCCGGGAAATCTTCAGGCGCAAGGTGCCGGCCAAGGTGCAGGCAGCGGTTCTGCGCGAGTGTGGCGACAGGTTTGTGCCGACAGGCGATGTTGACGCGATCCGCGGGTCGCTCGCCTATGATTGCACCCTGTCAGTTCCGGAAGCTGATATCGCCGCTGCGGCGACTCTGTTACGCAGCGATGAGGGCCTTGTCGAAGCGCTGCAAATCCGATTTGCAGACCTCGAAACGGCGATCACCGACCTTGAACACGTCAATGCAGAGATGGTGGCCGACCTGCGCGATATCGCAGATCGCGAAGATTAGGCGGCTTGCAGCGATTGTGCTGATTTCAAATTTATTCGTCTTGGCGTAAAATTGCCAACGCGCAGGCGTGCGCCGGAGCTCAGACAATGTCGCTGAACGAGGTCTATCTGGTCTCGCAGATTGTTGCAGCAGCGGCGGTTATTCCGTCCCTGATCGCGCTGATCATTTCCGTCCGCCAGAATACCCGCGCGCAGAAAACCGCTTCGGTCCAGTCGATCACGTCGGCGATTGCCGCGATCAATATTCCCGGCAGTGAGTCCCCGGCGCTCGGCGATGCCCTGCAGGTTGCCACACGTGACTGGGAAGAAGCCAGCCGGGACCAACGCATCCTCGCCCACTATTTCCTGTTCAGTTTCTTCAAGCTTTGCGAGCAGGCCTGGTACCAGCATGAATCGGGTGCGCTGGATGAAAGCCAGTGGGCCGGATGGGAAAATTCGATCCTGCGCTTCTATCACAGTCCCGGCGTGAAGGAGGGGTGGTGGCCGCACCGGCGCGGCGCCTATTCGCCAGCCTTCCAGGAATTTCTTGCCCTGAGCACGCCGCCATCCTCGCTCGGCCTGTTCACCATGTTTGGGGAGCGCGAAGAGGCGTCCCCGCTGCAGGCGGTCTCCTGAGGGCTGGCGGCCGGTCGCCCGAATTTAAAGGCTGACAAGCCGGTCACAATCGCTAGGGTCCCTGCAATACAGACCCGAAAAGAGAGGATAAAGGATGATCAGGAAGCTGCTGCTCGCCACGACGCTCTGTTGCTGCGCGACTGCGCCCGGCATGACCGCGCAGGAGCGCGCCCCGCATGAGCTTGAAGCGCGCGAAATCTATTCGGACATTGTCTCGATCCGCTCGGCGCGCGGGCAGGAGAAGATGCCCGAAATGGTCGACTATCTCGTCGCTGTCCTCAAGGAGGCCGGCTTCGAGGAGGATGATTTCGAGATCACCGATTACGACAATAAGGGAGAGGCGACGCAGGGCCTGATCGTCTGGTACCGCGCGGAAAATCCAAGTGAGGACCCGATCGTCCTTCTTGCCCACATGGATGTGGTCGATGCGCTGGCCGAGGACTGGGTGCGCCCGCCCTTCGAGCTGATCGAGGAAGAAGGCTATTTCTTCGGGCGCGGCACGGCTGACAACAAGTATGGCGTCACGCAGCTCGTCTCCACCTTCATCCGTCTCAAGGAAGAGGGATTTGAGCCGACGCGCGACCTTGTCATGGTGCTGTCGGGCGATGAAGAGACCGGCATGGTCTCGACGCGCGGCCAGGCGAAATATGTCGATGAGGTCGTGAAGCCGGCCTTCGTGCTGAACGCTGATGCTGGCGGTCTTGCGCTCGGCGATGATGGTGAACCGCTCTATTATGGTGTGCAGGGCGCAGAGAAGACCTATGCGACCTTCGAGCTGACGGTGACCAATCCGGGCGGGCATTCATCGACGCCGCGCAAGGACAATGCGATCTATGAACTTGCCGATGCGCTGAAGGCGATCCAGGCCTATGAATTCCCGGTAATGTCGAGCGAGCTGACGCGGGCCTCCCTGCGCTCGAGTGGGCGACAGCGGCTCGACGGCCTCGGCAAGGCGATGCGGGATTTTGCCGATGACCCGACGAATGAGGATGCGATTGCGGTGCTGCGCGCCAATCCGGCGACAGTCGGCACAATCGGAACGACCTGCGTTGCGACCATGCTGCGCGGCGGCCATGCCGAAAACGCGCTGCCACAGTCGGCAACGGCGACCGTGAACTGCCGCATCTTCCCGGGTGTCGGCATCGAGGCGACAGAAGAAACGCTGAAACAGGTGGTCGCGAATGAGGATGTGAAATTCAAGCTGATCTCCGATCTCGTCGAAAGCCCGGAATCAGTGCTGCGCGAGGATGTGATGGCGGCTCTGGAGACGGCTCTTGCGGCCCGCGGCGCTGATGTCCCGATCCTGCCGCACATGTCATCAGGCGGCACGGACGGCATGCACTACCGCAATCTCGGCTATGACACGGTCGGCATTTCGGGCGCTGCCGCCAAGCAGAACGACACGTTTGCCCACGGACTGAATGAGCGGCTGCCGGTGAAGAGCTTCTATGACGGGCTCGATCATTTCTATATCGTGATCAAGGAGCTTGCCTCGCCGGAGGCCTGATCCTGGCGAGCAGGCAGGTGCTTGCCGAGCCAGGCAGCGATACCATTCGGTGTCCGGCTTTGGGTGCCTGCCTGTTCCTGTGTCGCTCGGGACGGGTCCCGGCCTAGATCGCGGACGCTTGTGCGCGGGGTGCGGCGACGCAATTGACGTCGGACAGCCTGTACTTCTCCCCCGTCTCGCGGCGGACCACGAAGCAGTGACGGCCATCGGTGACGATATCGAAGGGTATCGGAATCGCCGGGCTGCTGGTTTCCAGCGGTCCGAGACTGGGCGGCAGGACGGTCAGGCTGGTTTCTTCTGTGAGGTCACCGGCACCGAGGCGGATGTCATTGCGGCCCATAGCTTCGGCGAGCACGGATTTTACCCGCGACAGGGTCGTTTCATCCGAACGGGTCAGCGTGGCCGGTTCGCTGGTCTGCGCGGTTGTACAGGCCGTTACCAGGTTCAGCGTCGCGATCGCGGAGAGGATGAGCTTGATCGGGTTCTTCATTGTGAGCGGCCACGGTAATCGCCCGGCATGGAAAGGTCCATATTATTCTCGAGTACGTCCGGTTCCGGCAGTTCGAGCGGTGCGCCGAGCGCGTCATCGGGCGCCGAGGCCGTGCCCTTCTCGCCGGATGGGTCAGCGCCCGCGCCCGGAGGCAGCGCGGGGCAGGTGCCATCGCTGCGATATTGCAGCGCGGCGGCGAGGAGCGCTTCGCTGGTGTCGCCGAGCTGGTTCTGGAAGTCGTCCCTGACGACGCAGCCTGGGGTTTCAACCCCGAAGGCGAAAGATGAATTCGCCGGGACGAAGCCGTCGGCAAAGTCACCGAAGTTCTTGTCGTTCACGCCCTGGAACTGGATCGTGTAATAGGTCTGTCCGCAATTGTCCTGTGGGTAGAAGCCATATGGCTTGCCGCAGGTGATGTCGCCGATGAGGACCACTTCGACATCGATGCCGCGCAGGCCATTGATCACCGCCTCGCTCGCGCTGCATGTGCTGCCGGTGGAGAGAATGTAGACGCGGCCAAGATCCAGCGTCGGCAAGCTGGCGCCATTGGTGAGGCTGAAGCCGAGACCGGTGCGGTAAAAGGGAATGGGGCTATTCACCTCACCTGTGACCGGGTTGATATTGCCAGCAGCCGCATTGAAGCGCAGCAATTCGAAGGTGCGATTACTGGTGCGGGAATTGCCGGCGATCATGTAGGAGAGCTGGCTGGCCACGGCGAGAAGGCCGCCGCCATTGTAGCGCAGGTCGAGAACGAGGTCGGTGACGCCAGCCGTCGCAAGAGTCTGCATCGCATCGGCAATCTGCTTTTCCGACGAGAACGGGCTGAATGTGTTGAAGACGATATAGCCGACATCCCCTGTCGCGGTTGGAATGACCGAAGTGCGGATGACGGGCTGGCGCGATATATTGGCGGCAGACAGGGTGACCGTCCGCGTCGCCGAGGTGCCCGGGTCGGACACGGTAAAGGTGTGACTCTCGCCGACCGTGTCCGGAAAGAGGGCCGCATTGATCTGGTTGACCGCAGCTTGCGAGCCGGCATTGACGATGTCGACCCCGTCCACGCTCAGAAGCCTGGTGCCGCGAATGAGGTTCTGCTGGCCCGAGACGATCTCGGCTGCCGGCGAGCCGGGCTCGACATAGCGGATGCGGACATCTCGCGGCGGTGTGGCGGCGAGGATGGCATAGCTCGCGCCATAGGCTGGCGATGGCGCAGAATTGCGCGCCGCGAGATAGTCCTCGGTGGGTTCACTGAAATGGAAATCGTCCTTGGCCTCGCCTGATGCGGTGACGGCGCTGGTCTTGAGATCGTCGAAATAGGGGACGCGGGCGGTGTAATTGTCCGGGTCTAGATCGGGCACTTCAGTCCGCCACAGATAGGTCTCGTCGGTCCATGAGCGCAGCCAGAGAAGCTCTTCCAGCAGCGAGCCTGCCTCATCGGGAAATGGATTACCCTCAATGTCGACGCCGGTTCGCGGGGTCTCGCACTGATCCTTGAAGAGGCTTGCATCCTCATACACGCCCGGCGTGTAGGTCGGACCTGAACCGCCGGATGGCGGGGGTGAAGGGGGAGGGGGTGGAGCGGGCGGTGCGCTGCTTCCGCCACCGCCACCTCCGCCGCCCCCGCAGGCGGCAAGGCCGAAAAGAATGGCTGACGCCAGAATGGCGGACGGACGGTTCATCGGCATGTATGTATTTCCCTGACGCTCCAGGTTGAAACAGGAGCCACAGAGGCGCGCAGAGCGCAAGCCGGAGCGACACGCGGTGAGCAGGGCCGGGGAGAGGGAGGGCAGGCAGAAGCCTCAGCTACGCTTGGCGCATTGGCGAAGCTTGTCGAGATTCAGCACTCTGATGAAACGATAGCCGAGCTCGATAATACCCTGCTCTTCAAGCTTCTTGAGTGTCTGGTTCACGGTCACCTTGGAGATTCCGAGGATGACGGAGAAGTCAGACTGCGTGAAGGGAAGGGAGGTTTCCGGTTTCCGGCCTCGCGACAGAATAACCAGCATCTTCGCGATACGCTGCGCGGAGGGGAGCCGGCGCGCATCATCATAGACTTCGAGGAGCAGGGCGTTCTTGCTGCTGGTCACCTGGAAACAGGCTTTCAGGATTTCGGGGAATTTCTCGACGATTTTGCGGAACTGTTCGAAGTGAACGGCCATGATGACGGTTGGGCCAATCGCCTGGGCAGAGAGTTTGCGCGGCTGACACTCATAGTAGACGAACTCCCCATAGTGGTGCCCCTGGCCAAGCTCTACCATCTGGAGAAACCCGTCCGCTTCGGTGAGCGTGCCGAACGCGACGGCGCCGGATTCCACCCAGTTCAAATGTTCGTTGGTTTCGCCTTTTACGTGAATAATATCCCCGTCCTTGTAATGGCGGGAGGTCGCCGCCTCCTTCAACGCGGCAGCCGCGTCTGCGTGCAGCAGGTCAAACAGGGCGGGAATGCTGAAGTCGAAGATTCGGGACACGATTCTGGAATGTTTAAATAATTAGTCTTCGGAATCATAGCGCGAATGTATAATTTAGCAGTAGATAAAATAAATGCGCGTCTGATTTCCAGCTGCAACCGGCAGCGGGAGGCGTCGGAACGGTTCATCAGCGGGAATCGGAGCTCAGGCCGGTTCAACGTGAGGGGATGGACCGTTCCGGATGCCGGTACGATCTGAACCGCATGAAAGGGAGTCATGGAGCAACAATTAAAGGCCAGAACCGAGTTGCAGAGCATTGCGGTCGACCTTTACAAGTCTTCGACCAATCGCAAGCTATCCTCGGTCGAGATGACCGCCGTTCCGCGAAAGGGCGAGATCGTCTGGATCGAAAGCCGGCGCGTCGCAATGATGGTTGAAGACGTGATCTGGAATGCGGAGAACAATTCGGCGCAGGTCTATCTCGCGCCGGACAGAAACCGGCTCGACCGTTCGGACTGACGGCTAATCCATTGATCTTGAAAGGGTGTCGTGGGACACCCTCGCCATGAGTGATCGCGCGGGCCTGAATCGCCAGCTGTTCTGGCTGTATGAGGGGACGGGGAAAGGCCCGTTCGTCTTCCGCTGGGCTCTGCTGATCTTCGATATCCTCACCATCGGATATTTTCTGTGGGCGCCGTTCGACCAGCGTGAACGGTCTCATTATGCCGTCGATTACGTCATCGGCATCGTTATCCTGTTCGACCTTGTGGCGCGATTTTACATCGCCCGCCACAAGCACCGCTTCTTCCTGAAGTGGATCAACTGGGCTGACCTTGTTGTCGTGGTCACCATGTTCGCACCGCTGCTGGTCTCCAACTTTGCCTTCCTGCGTATCCTGCGGGCGGTGCGGGCCGTGCGTGCCTTCACCTTCATCCGCCGCGTGAAGGGCGTCACGCCGTATTTCCAGCGCTATGAACGCATCATCGACAAGGTCACCAACCTCGTCGTCTTCGTGTTCATCATGGCGGCGATTGTCTATGCCACGCAAGTCGGCCGCAATGATGACATTCGCACCTATCTGGACTCCCTCTATTTCGCGATCTCCAGCCTGACGACGACAGGTTATGGCGATATCATCATGGACAACCAGCTTGGCCGCCTGCTGGCCATCATGATCATGGTGCTGGGCCTGTCGCTGTTCCTGCAGCTCTTGCGTGCCCTGATCGAGCCGGATCATAAGGTGGATTGCGAGTGCGAAACATGCGGACTGGTGCGGCATGACCGGGACGCCATTCACTGCAAGCATTGCGGTTCGCCGATCAAGATCAAGACCGAAGGCCTTACATGAGTTCAGACATTCCGTTTCGCGACATTCCCTACCTGCCGCAGAAGCTAGACGTTACCTATCGCGATGACGGTTCCATCCTGCTGCGCAACGGCCATCCGCTTCGGCCCTACCCGCCGCACATGCTCGCGCCTGTCGTTTATTGGGCCGCCGCCCGCCCGGACCAGGTCTTCCTCGCCCAGCGGGACCCGGATGATCCGTCGAAGCCGGGCTGGAAGACGCTGACTTATAGGGAGGCGCTGCGGAAGATCCGCGCGCTGGCGCAGGGCTTCCTTGATGCCGGTGCCGGACAGGACAGGCCGGTGATGATCCTGTCGCGGAATGCGATCGAGAACGCGCTCGTCATGTATGCTGCCATGTGGGCGGGCAGCCCGGTCGTGCCCGTAACGCCGGCCTATGCGACGCTGAGCCAGGATTTCGCACGCCTCAATTATATCGACGCGCTGACCGAGCCCGCCTTTATCTATGTCGAGGATGGCGAGGAATATCAGCGCGGGCTTGATGGCATGAACGTCGGTGACCGGCTCGTTCTCTACCGCAAGAATGCGCCGAGCGGTGTGAATGCGAAGTCGCTCGATGAATTTGCAGCCGAGCCAACAAGCTTTGTCGACCTTGCCTATGACCGGATCAGCAGTGAGAGCATTGCCAAATACATGCTGACCTCAGGCTCCACGGGTGAGCCAAAAGCGGTGATCAACACGCATGGGAATATCGCCTCCATGGTGAAGAAGATCCGCTCGGTCTGGGATGTGGAGAAGCTGGAGGCCATGGCCGGTGGGCCGCAGGTGATGATCAGCTTCCTGCCGTGGAGCCACACCTATGGGGCCAATTCCATCCTGCACTCGATGCTGGACTGGGGCGGCACGCTCTACATTGACTGGGGCGCGCCGACGCCCGCGCGGCTGCCCGAGATGTTGCGTAACCTGAAGGAGGTGGCGCCAACACAACATACCACCGTGCCGGCGGCCTGGGCGGCCATTGCAACAGAGCTGGAACAGGACAGGACGCTCGCGGAAAAATTCTTCTCGCGCATCATGGTCATGGCCTATGGCGGCGCGGCGCTCGGCCAGGACATCTATGAGCGTATCCAGAAGGTCGCCGTCGAGGTGACGGGCGAGCGGATCAGCCTGTCGGCTGGCTATGGCGCGACCGAGACATCGCCCACCATCTCCAATGTTCATTGGCCAAGTGACACGATGGGCCTTCTCGGTCTTCCCTTGCCGGGCGCCGAGATGAAGATGGTGCCCGTGGGTGAGAAGATGGAACTGCGTGTGCGCGGGCCGGGGATCACGCAGGGTTATCTGAAGAACCCTGAAAAGACGGCCGAAGTGTTTGATGATGAAGGCTATTACTGTCTCGGTGACGCGGTGAAGTTCAAGAACCCGGACGACCCGAATGAAGGCCTCGCTTTTGATGGCCGCATCGCCGAGGAGTTCAAGCTTTCCAACGGCACATGGGTGTCCGCAGGGACAGTGCGCGTGAAGGCAGTCGAGGCGGTGGATGGTGCGCTGTCGGATGTCGTGGTGTGCGGGCTCAACCGCGAGGAGATTGCGCTGCTCGGCTTTCTCAATGAGAGCTGGTGCCGCCGCAAGACCGGGCGGAATGTGCCGCTGGAAGAACTTGCAACCGATGAGCAGGTGAGGACCGCGGTGAAGGACGGCCTGCTCGACTATAATCGCAAGCATCCGAATGCGGCGGCGCGCGTGGCGCGTATCCTGTTGCAGAAGGACATGCCGAAAGCCGATGCCGGTGAAATCACCGAGAAGGGCTATATCAATCAGGGCAAGGTGCAGGCGCTACGGGCAGGCGACGTCGAGCGGCTGTTCGCGAAACAGCCTGACGCCGAGATTATCGAGATCAAATAGGGCGGCGCTGTGCCGTCTGTACAGGGAGCAAATTCTGACATGGCTGACACCGAGACAACGACCATGACTGGCGCTGACGCGCTCGTTTCAACACTGGCCGACAATGGGGTGACGGCGTGTTTCGCCAATCCGGGCACGTCGGAAATGCACCTTGTCACCGCGCTCGACCGGGAGACGCGGATCAAGTCTGTGCTCTGCCTGTTTGAAGGTGTCGCGACCGGTGCTGCCGATGGCTATGCGCGGATTGCCGGGACGCCGGCGATGACACTGCTGCACCTCGGTGCGGGTTACCTCAATGGCGGCGCGAACATCCATAATGCCAAGCGTGCGCACACGCCGATGATCAATGTGATCGGCGATCATGCCGTGCCGCACCGCCGCTATGATGCGCCGCTCAATTCCGACATTATGGGCCTGGCCGGACCGAATTCGATCTGGATCAAGTCGGCTGACAGCGTTGAGGTAACGGGCAAGCTCGCAGCCGAAGCCTATGCGGCGAGCTTCGGGCCTGAGCCGGGGCCGGTTTCGCTCATCCTGCCCGCTGACTCTGCCTGGACTGAGGGCGGAAAGAAGGGCGGCAAGACGAGTGTGCCGGCACTGCGCCAGACGCCGAAGGCCGCGATTGATGCGGCTGTTGAGGCGGTTGGCAAGGCAAAGTCGCCGCTTATCCTGATCAATGGGACGGCGCTGACGGAAGCGGGCCTTGCGCAGGCTGCACGCCTCAAGGCGGCGGGTATTCGCGTCATGACCGACACGTTCTACTGGAAGATGCGGCGCGGGGCGGGCGTGTTCACGCCGGACCGGATGCAGTATTTTGCCGAAGGCGCTATGGCAGACCTTGAGGGCGCTGACCTGATGCTCGTTGCGGGCACCTCGCTGCCAGCGGCGTTCTTCGCCTATCCCGGCAAGCCGAGCCTGCTCGTGCCGGAGGGTTGCGAGACGCTGAACCTGGGCGGGCATGACACCGATAGCGCGACCACGCTGGAAATTCTTGCTGATGCGCTCGGCGCGAAGGAGGCGGCCGCGCCAGCTGCGCTGAAAAAGCCGGACGCGCCGAAGGGTGAACTCAATGCGGCCAGCGTCGGGGCAAGTGTTGCGCGGCACATGCCGGAGAATGCCATTGTCTCCGATGATGGCGTGTCGAACAGCCTGCCAGTCTTCCTGTCGACGCAGGGGGCCGAGCCGCATGACTGGATGATGCTGACGGGCGGGGCGATCGGGCAGGGCCTGCCGCTGGCGCTCGGCGCGTCGGTGGCGGCTCCGGACCGGAAAGTGATCGCGCTGTCGGGTGATGGCGCGGGCATGTACACCAATCAGGCGCTGTGGAGCATGGTTCGCGAAGGCTGCGACGTGACGACCATCGTGTTCGTCAATCACACCTATCGTATCCTGAATATCGAGCTTCATCGCACAGGCGCTGGCAATCCGGGGCCGACGGCGAAGGACATGCTGGCGATTGGCGAACCGGACATCGACTGGGTGAGCCTGGCGCAGAGCATGGGCGTGCCAGCCACGGCTGCGACGACGGCTGAAGAGTTTGATGCGGCGTTTGAAGAGGCGATGAAGCAGAAGGGACCGAGGCTGATCGCAGCGCTTGTGCCGGGGTGATCGGTGGGGATCAGCAAAAAGGGCCGCGATTGCTCGCGGCCCTCTGCCGTAGGCTCGGGGGAGCCCGGACTAACCGTCCCTGGTTAAGCTGTCAGTCGACGAATTCCCAGCGGTCGCCGCCGACATTACAGGCGGTGGCAGGTTCGCTGACGCGCTGGCCGTTCACATAGCGGTCGCGATAGACAGTGCGGCATTCGCCGCTGTCATAGCTCTGCGAATAGCCTGCATTATAGCCGGTCGTGGTCGCGCCATAATGAGGGTCGTACCGGGAGCCGTAGAGCTCTTCATTGCCGTAGCCGTCATAACCGTAATCGGTTGAGCCATAGGTGGCCTGCTGGCGATTGTTGTAGCCATATGGCTGGCTGCCATACTGTCTGCCATAGACCTGGCGGGGCTGCTGCGGCGGGGCGTTATAGACCTGACGCGGCGCCTGATTGCAATTAGTGGCGCTGCCGCCAATTGCACTGCCGGCAACACCGCCGACAATCGCGCCGATGACGGCACCGGCGACCTGGTCGCCATTACCCTTGTGTCGATGATGGCCGCGTCCGCGATATCCATAGCCGTAGCCCCGGTCCCAGCCACGTGAATAGCGGTGGCCGCGGTGACGGTGGCGATCATCATCGTCGTCTGCGATAGCCGCGCCGATCAGGCCGCCAGCGACGGCGCCAAGCAGGCCGCCTGCCGTCTGGTTTGACCGCCTCGCCGCTTCACAGCCGGAATTGTGGTAGGTCGGCTGCTGATAGCCGTAATCGTCGTAGCCATTATAGCCATTGTAGCCATAGCCCTGGGCACTGGCAGGCAGCGCCATGGCGAGCGCGGCGACACTTCCAACAAAACCCACTTTCAAACTGGACATGAATTCTCCTTTCAGCACGGGGCTACAAAGGCCCGCATGTCGTCGAGTGCCACCATAGCAAACCAAACTGAACGGAGGCTGAAGGGAAAAGTCAATTAATTTCAGTATATTATACGGCGGACTGGACGTTGTTTGAACACTGCCCCATCTTTTGGGGCATGGGATTGTTCGATGACGCTCAGAAAACGGCGGGCCGGGCGCGCTATACCGCCGCGCAAGGCATCCGCTCTGCCTGGTATGGCGCGCAATATGCCATCGCCAAGCGCCGCTCGGCGGGCTTCAACCGGCCTGGCGAGCCGGCTTTCAAGCCGACCAATCCGGTTGATACGAAGGAATTGCGCGCAAGCTATTTCAGACTGTTCGCGAAGGACCGCGCCAATATCGAGGCCGGGCTCTATCCCGCACCGGAGGATTTCCGCCTGGTCGACCTGCCAAAAGCGGTGAAGCGGGCGCGGCATTTCATGGAAGATGTGGAAGATGTCGACCGGAGGCGCGTGGCGCGTGACGGTGCCGAGGTGCGGGACCGGCTGGACGGCCATAATCGCTATCCGGCCTATTACCGCCAGAACTTCCATTACCAGACAGATGGCTGGCTCTCCGATGAGAGCGCCAAGCTTTATGATCACCAGGTCGAGGCGCTGTTTACCGGCTCGGCCGACGCGATGCGGCGGGCGGCGCTCGCCGAGATTGCACGGGAGCTGAAAGGCCGCGACCAGCGCGAGGTGCGCCTCTTGGACCTTGCCTGCGGGACGGGCCGTTTCCTGCGCGAGACGATGCGGGCTTTCCCCCGGCTTCAGGCGAGCGGGCTCGACCTTTCACCGAACTATGCCGAACGCGCGCGGATGCAGGTCGCGCCTTGGCCGCAGGTCGATATCATCGAGGGGCTGGCGGAGGCGTTGCCTCTGGAGGATGCGTCGCTGGATGTCGTTGTCTCGATCTACCTTTTTCATGAGCTGCCCGAAAAAGCGCGCCGGGATGTGATGGCAGAGGTGTCGCGCGTGCTGAAGCCGGGCGGGGTGTTCATCATCGCCGACAGTCTTCAGTTCAAGGACAATGAGAAGCTGGACGGTATTCTCGAATACTTCCCCGAAGGCTTTCATGAGCCGTATTACAAAGCCTATCTCGGCTGGGATTTTGCCGCCCCGATGCAGGAGGCGGGATTTGCACTGGAGCGAACGGAAATTGCCTTCCTCACCAAGGTGAATGTCTGGCGCAAGCATGCGGGAGGAGCTGGAGATGGCGAATAACAGGCTGGCATTGATCACGGGCGCATCTGCAGGTCTCGGCGCCGAGTTTGCTCGCCAATATGCGGCGAAAGGCTGGGATGTGGCACTGACCGCACGGCGGCTCGACCGGCTGGATGCGCTCGCGCGGGAGCTTGAGGAAAAGCACAAGGTCGCCACAATCACGATCTCGCAGGACCTTGCCCTCGTGAAGGGCGTGGACACGATCCTGCGTGAGCTGAAAGAGGCGGGCCGGCATGTCGACGCGCTGGTCAACAATGCCGGGTATGGCCTTCCCGGCACCTTTTTCGATACGAGCTGGAAAGATCAGGCGGCATTTATCCGTGTACTGTACACCGCGCCGATCGAGCTTGTGCACAAGGTGCTGCCGGGCATGGTGGAGCGCAAATTCGGCCGGATCATCAATGTCGCCTCGCTTGCCGGCTATGCGCCGGGGGCCAGTGGCCACACGCTATATGGCAGCGTGAAGGCCGGTCTCATCAAGTTTTCCGAAAGCGTGCATGCCGAGGCCCAGGCGGCTGGACACAACATTCACTGCACGGCGCTCTGTCCGGGTTTCACTCGTACCGAGTTCCACGATGCCAATGGGACACGGGAGGCGGCTGATCAGTCGCCGGACTGGATCTGGATGAAGGCCGGGCCGGTTGTCGAGGCGGGGATCGACGCTGTCACGAAGGGCCAGCCGGTTGTCGTTCCGGGTGCCGTCAACAAGGGGCTCGCGACGCTGACGAAGCTGATGCCGGAGCCGCTCGGCCGGGCTGTGATGAAGCAGCAGTCAAAGCGCTTCTGGATGAAAGACGAGGATTAAGCCCACCCCGGCTTATCGCGCTAGCCGAGAGGCCGGGGAAAGTCAGGGCGATAGCTCCACTGCGATACGATCTGCGAGCAGCCTGCCCTCGGCGGTGAGGGCGATGTTGGTGCCTGTTTGCCTGATCAGACCGTTTGTTTTCAGGGTTGCGAGTGTTTCCGGATCGGTGCGCGCGTCGATGAGGGGCTCAATGCGGGACAGGTCGAAGCCCTCGGCAGGGCGCAGGCCGAGTGCGAGGAGCTCGCGGGCCGTGTCGAGAGCGGAGAGCCGCTCTGGCGACAGGTCCTCATCCACCGAGGCGATGTAATCGGCCGGCTTCAGCGCGGCGTGCGTGGCAACGCGTTTGCCGTCCATGGTCAGCCGCCCATGGGCGCCGGGGCCAAGGCCGATCCAGTCGCCGCCGCGCCAATAGGTGAGATTGTGCTGTGACTGGGTTCCGGATGAGCGGGCATGGTTCGAGACCTCATAGGCGGGCAGGCCGTGCGCCTCCGCGACCTCTTGCGTCAGCGCATAAAGGTCTGCCTGGTCATCGTCTTCCATCGGGATGAGCTCTCCGCGAGCGGCGCGTTTACCGAAGGCGGTGCGTTCCTCGATGGTCAGTTCATAGAGCGAGAGGTGCGGCGCACCGAGAGAGAGGGCATCGGTGAGTTCAGCCTTCCAGCTCTCGGCGGACTGGCCAGGGCGGGCATAGATGAGGTCAAGGGTGACATTTTCGAAGGCGCTCAGCGCGGTGTCTGCGGCGAGGCGGGCATTGGCGGCGTCATGGTCGCGTCCAAGGAAGGCAAGGGCCGCATCGTCCAGCGACTGCAGGCCGACCGAGAGGCGGTTCACGCCAGCAGCGGACCAGGCTTCGAGGTCGGCAGCAAGGACGTCATTCGGATTAGCCTCCAGCGTGATTTCCACGTCAGGCGCAAATCCGAAGCTGCGCTCGGCCAGTTCGATGAGAAGTGCAATGTCACCCGCACCGAGCAGGGATGGCGTACCGCCTCCGAAATAGACAGAGCCAAACTGCGGGTGATCGGGCAGGGCTTCAGCATACCGCGCGAGGTCGCGCGATATGGCTTCGACAAGCGGGCGACTGTCCCGCCCTTTTGCGGTGTAGACGTTGAAGTCGCAATAGGGGCAGATCTTCGAACAATAGGGCCAGTGGATGTAGAGCCCGAAGCCGTAATCCGGTCCGAAGGGCAGGGGCGTGCTCATGGCAGCAGGGCGGCTTTGAGCTTGCGGAAGGCGTCGGCGCGGTGGCTCATCGCATGCTTCTTCGCCGGGTCCATCTCGCCGAAGGTCTCTGTCTCGCCATTGGCGACGAAGACCGGGTCATAGCCAAAACCCTTTTCACCCCGCGGCGGCCAGACGAGCGTGCCATCCACTGTCCCTTCGAAGACCGCCTCATGGCCATCGGGCCAGACGACAGCGAGGGTGGAGACGAAGCGGGCTGAGCGGTCGGTGGCCTGCATGTCCTGCAGCAAGTCTTCCACCTTCTTCATGGCGACGTAGAAATCGCGCGGTTCGCCAGCCCAGATGGCAGTGTGGACGCCAGGCATGCCACCAAGCGCCGTCACTTCCAAGCCGCTATCATCGGAGAGGGCCGGGGCCCCCGTTGCCTTGCAGGCCGCGCGGGCCTTGATGAGGGCATTGCCCGCAAAGGTGAGTTCGGTTTCGTCCGGCTCCGGAAGATCAAGATCAATGGCGGAGACAACCTCCATGCCGACAGGCTCGAACAAGTCCTTGAGCTCCCTCACTTTTCCCTTGTTATGGGTTGCGGCAACCAGTCGGCCTTTTCCAAGTGTGCGAGTCATGACTGAATGTGGCTCCGGTATTGCTTTATTGATGAATAGTATTATCGTTTAACGGTAAATTACCGGTTTTGTGCTAGAGAGTCCGGCTTCGTACCCAAGGATTGACCGAACGTATATGAGTGTCCGCCAGCAAAACTCCATGGCAGCTGTCCTGTCCATGCTGATGCAAGTGATCATCTGGATCGCTGTTGTCGCCGGCATCATCGCGTTTCTCCTCATCGGTGCCGGCCTGATCGGCAGCCTGAATGGCGGCGCGGTGAAGGTGCCCGGCATGGAGACCTATGTCGAGGATGTAAAGCCTGGCCAGTTCGTCGCCGGTCTTGCCGGTCTCGTCGTTTTTGCGCCCGGCATCATCTATGTCTGCATGCAGCTGAAAGCGATCCTGAGCACGCTGGCTGAGGGCGACCCTTTCGTGCCGGAAAACGGTCCGCGCCTGACGCGCATCGCCGTTGCGATCGGCGCTGTGGAACTGGCCCGGTACGTAACTGTTATTCTGCTCAATGCATTTGTGGACCTTGGCTCCGACCAGCCCGTGCGGCTGAGCATAAACCTTGCAGCATGGGCTGCTGTGGTAGCGCTTTTCATCCTGGCGCAGGTCTTCCGAGAAGGAAGCCGGCTGCGTGAGGAAGAGAAGATGACGATTTAGGAGGCCGAGAACAGATATGGCCATTCGTGTAACTCTCGACCGTGTTCTTCTGGAGCGCCGCATGTCGCTGACCGAGCTCTCCGACCGTGTCGGTGTGACGCTCGCCAACCTTTCAATCCTGAAAACGGGCAAGGCCAAGGCCGTCCGCTTCTCGACGCTGGAATCGCTTTGCCGTGAGCTCAATTGCCAGCCGGGCGACATTCTGGTGTTTGACGAGGAAGAAGACGGCACCGCGGCGAAAGGCGATGAAGAGGCGGCGTAGGCCGATCATCGATGTCGCGTTTCGCTCTCATCGCGACCTACATTATGGCCAATCGCAAGAATGGGACGATTTATACAGGATCGACCTCCGACTTGTGGACCCGGATTGGACAACACAAATCAGGACACGGATCAGCCTTCACGGCGAAGTACGGTTGTGATCGGCTGGTCTGGTGCGAAATTCATACAGAAATGGCCATGGCTGCGCATCGCGAACGCCGGATCAAGACGTGGCCCCGGCAGTGGAAGATCAATCTGATCGAAGAGAACAATCCGGACTGGAACGATCTTACCATGACCTTGCCATTTCGGTGATACCTCTCAATCAGCATTGCCACGGCTCGTCCGTGGCACCCATCCCCCACAATCGCGTGTTATGCTAAGTTCGGTGATGGGCCCCACGGACAAGCCGTGGGGAAGCAACTGTTGGGTGGTTGCTCCGTTGAAGAAACATAGAAGAAATCGCGAGGAGCAATCAGCGAATGAAAAAGTCAGTGTCAGGCGCTTTCGTTGTCTCTCTGTTGTTATTCGCGCTCTCCGCCTGCACGGGCAGCGACCGCGAAGCCGGCGAGTTCAAGAATGACTGGCTGGGCAATGAGATCAAGATCGACCGGCTGGCCGATCCGAAGGTGCAGGGCATCACCTGCCACATTGCCTATTTCGACCGGGGCGTCTGGGACCGGATTGGAAAGGGCAACTGGTTCGAGGACCCGTCCAACTCTTCCATCTCATGCCTGAAAACCGGGCCGGTTGTGATCGGGAAGATAGACCTCGACCGTTCGGGTGAAGAGGTCTGGGACCGGGGCCGCTCGCTGATCTTCAAGCAGCTGGCGGTGCGCCGCATCTATGACCCGAACAGCGACACGATGATGTATGTTTCCTTCTCAAGAAAGCCGGTGGACGGCTCAGCCAAGATGAGCCTGTCGACAGTCTCGCTCTATGATGGCGATGTGACCTGGGCCGGGCGGGAGCGGCCCGACCCGCGCGACTAGACATGCTGGAATAAGTGTCATGCTGGCGGGCGTGTTGTGAGCGGCTGCTGAAATCGCCAACTTTCGCAGATGACACAGCAACCCAGCCTCTTCATCTCGCACGGTGCGCCGACGCTTGTGCTCGATGCGTCTCCGGCGCGTGATTTTCTCGAACGACTGGGCACGCAATTAGAGCGGCCGAAGGCCATCCTGATCATTTCCGCCCATTTCGATGCGCGCAATCCGACGCTGACATCAGGTGCGGCGCCCCGGACCATTCATGATTTTGGCGGCTTCGGCCCGGAGATGCATGCGATGCAGTATCCAGCGCCGGGCGATCCGGAGCTGGCCGAGCGGGCGGCCGCGATGCTGCGGGCGAGCGGCCTTGATGCGGTGACGGACGGTGAGCGCGGGCTCGATCATGGCGCCTGGGTGCCGCTGAAGCTTGCCTATCCGGAGGCCGATATTCCGGTCGTGCAGCTCTCGATCAGCATGAACCAGTCGCCGGAATGGCATTACCGGCTGGGGCAGGCGATTGCGCCGCTGCGCGATGAGGGCGTCCTGATCATCGGCTCAGGCGGGACGACGCACAATCTGCGAGCCTTCTTCACCGGCAGCTACAAGATCGATTCAGACGCGCCTGAATGGGTGACGCTGTTTTCCGAATGGGTCGCAGAAAAGGTCGCCGCGAACGATCGCGGCGCGCTAATTGAGGCTGTCGAGCAGGGTCCGATGGCGCGGCAGAACCATCCAAGCATGGACCACATCCTGCCCTTCTTTGTTGCGCTCGGCGCTGGCGGGGAGGGGGCTGGCGAACGTCTGCACCAGAGCACGACATATGGCGTGCTGGCGATGGACGCTTACCGGTTTGGCGGTGAGGTTGCGGCTCAACTTAGTTCGCTCGATTATGGTCTTCCGAAAGACTGAACCCGTACGAGTTGGGCTTGTTTTTGAGCGGCAAATATCGGTCCATAACATAGTTGAATGTCAATAATCTCCGGGTGCCAAAGCAGTCTCTATACTGGACCACGCCTCTAAAGATCAATTCCGCCGTACCATTGAGAATCGCGATCTTTTGTTGATGGTGGAGTTGAAAATGAAAGCTTGGAAACACGCTCTCGCCGCTCGGCAGATAGAGTTTTTGCGAGCGAGCTATCGTTTTCTCTGACGGGATGTGTTCTTCGTCCACCAGCCTTACGAATGCGCGTCTGGTGAATTGGACATCATGGGCTGGTGTCCTCCCTGTGTTGCGAAGTTCGAATTTCAGAATGCATTCGCTGGTCCTATCAGACAAAAAATTTAGGACTTCGATCTGTCGTACGAAAACGTATGCTCTGGACTGTCGCTCGCCGATTTTGCGGTTTGTGTTCTCCGATTCCCATGCGGCATCAGTGGTATCTCTCGCTTCGACAAGCATTTGGTATGTGGCACGCAAAGTCCAGCCAATGAGAAGTACTCCCAAAGCCGACACCGCCAACATCCATGTTGCGGTTGAGGCCATGGACTGTTGCGCTTCGAGATTTTGCTGAGCTCGCTGTGTATCAGACAGGCTTGAGGCTGCTATGCTGCTAGCGTCTGCCGAATCAGCGGTTGCTGCGGCTAGATAGCCATAGAAGTACCCGAGACCGCCAAACACAATTGCGGCGACCAACATCCACCAAAGAGTTGGAAAGAACTCATCTGGTCGCTTCGGGCGATTATGTTTTCGTTGTCCCACCATTCGCAATCATAGGTAAACTCGATTGGCTAGACGCAGCAATAGGTCTAGCCGATTGCCTTCCTCTGCGCTTCGAACAGCTCGGTGCAGCCCTTTTCCGCGAGTTCCAGCAGGCGCTCGACTTCGGGCCGGGTCATTGGGCGTTCTTCGCCGGTGCCCTGGATTTCGATGAAGCCACCGTCCGAACTCATCACGACATTCATGTCGCCTTCGCCGCCGGAGTCTTCGGGGTAGTCGAGGTCGAGGACGGGGTGGTCCTTGAAGAGGCCCACCGAAACGGCGGCGGCCTGTTTCTGGATGGGGTCTTTCTGGATGATACCTTCTTCGCGAAGATATTTCATGGCGAGGGCCATGGCCACGAAACCGCCCGTGATGGAGGCTGTACGCGTACCGCCATCGGCCTGGATGACGTCGCAGTCGATGGTGAGCTGGTTTTCGCCGAGGGCAGAGAGATCCACGACAGACCGGAGCGAGCGGCCGATAAGGCGCTGGATTTCCTGCGTGCGCCCGGATTGCTTGCCAGCGGCAGCTTCGCGCCGGCCGCGCGTATGCGTGGCGCGGGGCAGCATGCCGTATTCGCCAGTGACCCAGCCCTTGCCCTGTCCGCGCAGCCATGGCGGTACGCTGTCCTGCCAGCTGGCGGTGCAAAGGACGTGTGTGTGGCCGAACTTGGCGAGGCAGGAGCCTTCAGCGTAGCGGGTCACATTGGTCTCAAGCACGATATCGCGAAGCTGGTCAGCGGCGCGACCGGACGGACGGATAAGGTCAGTCATGGAAATCTCCTTCTTTCACCGGGGGGTGAAGCGATTCCAGCGTGGCTTGTCCACCCGCATTGATGGCCGCAGCTGCTTTGGCCTGTTCCGTGCGCGTGATCGGATATGTCCAGATCAGGAGCGCGGCGAGGGCATAGGAGACGACGGGCACACCAACGAAGACCAGCATCAGCCCCTGAACGGTTTCAGGTGAATTGTCGGTGGCCGGATTGAAGCCGACCAGCAGGCCGAGCAGCAGGTAGGGGATGCCGATTGCGAAGCTCGCGCCTGTCTTGTAGGCGCCCGACATCAGGGAATAGAACAGGCCGGCTCGGTTCTGCCCGCCCTTGGCCTCTTCGGTTTCGACAAGGTCTGCCATCATGGAACGGGCGAGGATGAAGGGTGAGCCATATCCGAGGCCGGAGACGATTGCGACGGCCAGGATCGGGGTGAAGCCGCCGCCGCTCATGGAGAGCGGGAGATAGGCGATATAGGTGAGCGCCGACCAGAGGCAGACATATCTCATCGCGATGTGCTTCTCGGTGCGTCTGGAAATCCACACCCAGACCGGCATGGCGGCAAAGCCGGCCACGAAGTGGGCGAGCAGGACGAGCGATGCCTCGTCGCGTGCGACGCCGAATCCCCACTGGGCGGCGAACAGGAAGGTGCCGGCTGTCCCCGCAATGGCGATGCCGACGAAGATTTCGGTGGCCAGCAGCCGCCACAAGGTCTGCTGGCGAAGGGCAGCCAGGATGGCTTGAGGGTGGAAGCTGGCTTTTGGCTCGTCTGATTTTGGCTTGGGGTCGGGAACAAGCCACACCGCCGCGCCGATGGTCAGCGGCAGCGCGATGATAAGGAACCACCCCATGAGCGACACCTGATGCGAGAAGCTGACATCTCCTGCCTGGGACATGATGGCCGGCAGGGCGAGCATGATCAGCATGGTCGAGATAGTGAACAGTTCGCGCCACATGAACAGGCGGGAGCGCTCGTCATAGGTCCTGGCGATGGAAGGCGCCCAGGCCTGGTGCGGCGTCACCACCATAGTTGTGCCGATGTAGAAGATGAACAGGATGATCCCGAGCATCAGCGGCGAGACCGGCGGGTCGCCCGGATTGTAGAGGAACCAGACCGTGGGTAGCAGGATCGGCACGGCGATCAGCAGCCAGTGGCGCACCCGGCCAAAGCGGGACGGCTTGGTGTCCACCAGCCAGCCCATCACCGGATCGGAGAACAGGTCCCAGAAGCGCAGGAACATGAAGATCAGTCCTACAAGCGCCGTGCCCATGCCCATTTCTTCGGCATAGAAGGGGGCGATGTAGACCGCCATGGGCAGACCCACAGCGCCGAAGGGAATCCCGACGGAGCCGTATGCGATGACTTGCTTCAGGGGCAGTTTTGCTGGCACGGTTGTCATGCTGGCCAGACAAGCTGATTTGGGCGTGTCGTCCAAGCAAAAACGCCCTATTGAAACTGCTGATTGCAATTCATATTGATTCCCGCGAGATGAGCGACAGAAACATTCCAGCCGGCCTCCTGCAAAGCCTCGATGAACGCTCGCGGCAGATCTTCCGCGAGATTGTCGAAACCTATCTGCAGACAGGTGAACCGGTAGGGTCGCGCACTTTGTCAAAGAGCGGGATCGGCCTGTCGCCAGCCTCGATCCGCAATGTCATGTCGGACCTGACTGATCTTGGCCTGCTCGACAGCCCGCACATATCGGCTGGCCGCATGCCGACCCATGTGGGTCTGCGCCTGTTCGTCGATGGCTTCCTGGAAATGGGCGAGCCGACAGAGGCGGATCGCGCCGAGATCGAGGACCGGTTGCGTGCCAATGGGCGCGACATGCAGGGCGTACTGAAAGAGGCGTCCTCGCTTCTTTCGGGCCTTGCGGGCGGGGCGGGACTGGTGTCATCGCCGACGCGAGAGCGGCCTGTGCGCCACGTCGAGTTCGTGCCGCTGGCGACCGGCGAGGCGTTGTGCATCCTCGTTGACGAGGCGGGCGATGTGGAGAACCGCCTGGTGAAAATCCCCCCCGGCCTTCCAGCAACGACGCTGATAGAGGCTGGCAATTACCTTGCGGCGCGCATGAAGGGCCGCACGCTGCGCGAGGCAGCGCAGGCCGTGCGCGAGGAGATCAGCGAGCGGCGGGCACAACTGGATCAGGCCGCTACCAGCCTTGTCGAGCAGGGACTCGCCGAATGGGGCGGGGAGGTGCCGGGCGAGGAACGCGCGCTCATCGTGCATGGCCGCGCCAATCTGCTGGCCGACACACAGGCGGCTGAGGACATGGAGCAGGTCCGTCAGCTGTTCGACATTCTCGAGCGCCAGCAGAGCATGCTGGACGTGCTGGATTCGACCCGGGAAGCCGAAGGTGTGCGGCTTTTCATCGGTTCGGAGAACAGGCTTTTTCCGTTATCGGGTTCAAGCCTGATTGTTGCTCCCTATATGAACGCGTCAAGACAGGTTATAGGCGCGCTCGGCGTGATTGGTCCGACCCGTCTCAACTATGCCCGCGTGATCCCGATGGTGGATTATACCGCGCGCATGGTGGGACAGATCCTCGGCGAGCGGCAAAAGAGTTAGAAGAGTGAACGAGAATGAATGAAGACCGGAAGAGACCGCCAGAAGCTGTAGAAACCGAAACCCTGGATGCCGGATCGCCGGAGTCCGAAGTGCTGGAAGAGGCGGCGGTTGCGGACAATGCCGAACCGACGCCCGAAACGCGTATCGCCGAGCTTGAAGGTGAGATCCTCGGGCTGAAGGACCAGGTGCTGCGCACGCTTGCCGAGGCCGACAATGTGCGCAAGCGCGCGGCCAAAGAAGTCGCCGATGCCCGCGTTTACGCTGTCGAGAAGTTCGCCGCTGACCTGCTCAATGTGTCTGACAATCTCGCCCGCGCGCTCGGCGCGCTGCCGGATGAGGAACGAGAAGTGCTGACCGAAGCGGGCAAGAATTTGCTCGGCGGTATCGAGATGACGCAGAAGGAGCTGCACACTGTGCTGGCACGCCATGGCGTGACGGCGATCGATGCAGCGCCCGGCGCGACGTTCGATCCGAATATGCATCAGGCGGTCAGCCAGATCCCGTCCGATCAGCCCTCCGGAACCATCGCCGAGACGTTCCAGTCAGGCTGGAAGATCGGTGAGCGTACACTTCGCGCCGCGATGGTTGCCGTCAGCGCGGGCAAGCCGAGCTAGTCTTGAGGCGGTCAAACCTGTCCGTGCGGTCTGATCGAGATCTGGTCAGGCCGTATTGGGCAGGTGCGTGCTTTCGAAGGTTTCGCTGATCCGCGTCATAGTTGTCTCACAAGCGTGTATGGATGCCACCGGCACCGACTTGCCCGGCAGCCACCTCTCCCAGATGCGTTCATGGATGGAATAGGCGACGGTCTGCACCAGGGGCTCGATCATGCCGATGCCAAGGGCAATGGCGAGATTGCCTGTGAGCGCATAGGCGACCGTGATCGCCACTGCGAGGTGCATCAGGCTGTAGGTCAATGTCTTGATCAGGGCGCGGGGCATTTTGTTCCTCAGTCGTGCAGTGATCAGACTAATTGAGTGAGACGCATTAGCAATTCAATAGTTGTTGTGTAAAACATAGAAAAGGTCGATAGGTTGGGGAGGCTGAGCCGGGATGGGCGTGCCGAGGTGCGGCGTCATAGGTGTGAATCCTTATTGCCCACTGGAATTGCAGCGAATTCACTGAGCTTGATCACCGAAATGTGAGCCTGCCTCTTGAGCGAACGCACCGGCTTCCCATATCGCTGCAGTAAGACGCGTCTGCCCCTGCAGGCGCACAGTTCACAATCCAAGAGCTGCTGTTTCGGGGTGCTGCCCGACAGGCCCGGAAGAGAAGCGGCGGCGGCTAAAACAAGAGAGTGATAAAATGGGAAAAATCATTGGTATTGACCTCGGCACCACCAATAGCTGCGTGGCTGTCATGGATGGCGGCGAAGCCAAGGTTATCGAGAACTCCGAAGGCGCACGCACGACCCCGTCCGTTGTCGCTTTCACTGAAGGCGGCGAACGCCTCATCGGTATGCCGGCGCGCCGCCAGGCCGTCACGAACCCCGACTTTACCTTTTACGCGATCAAGCGCCTGATCGGCCGTCAGTTCGACGATCCAACCGCGCAGAAGGACAAGGAAATCTCCCCCTTCGAGATCGTGAAGGGCGCGAATGGCGATGCCTGGGTCAAGGGCCGCGACAAGGAATATGCGCCGCAGGAAATCTCCGCTTTCATCCTGACCAAGATGAAAGAGACCGCCGAAGCCTATCTCGGTGAGAAGGTGGAGCAGGCGGTGATTACCGTTCCGGCCTACTTCAACGACGCCCAGCGTCAGGCAACCAAGGATGCCGGCAAGATTGCGGGCCTCGAAGTGCTGCGCATCATCAACGAGCCGACGGCTGCGGCCTTGGCCTATGGTCTCGACAAGGACACCAACAAGACGATCGCCGTCTATGACCTTGGCGGTGGTACGTTCGACGTCTCCATTCTCGAGATTGGCGACGGTGTGTTTGAAGTTCTCTCGACCAATGGCGACACCTTCCTCGGTGGTGAAGACTTCGACCTTCGTATCGTCGATTTCCTCGTCAGCGAGTTCAAGAAGGACCAGGGCATCGACCTGTCCAAGGACAAGCTCGCCCTGCAGCGCCTGAAGGAAGAAGCCGAGAAGGCGAAGAAGGAGCTTTCGTCCGCGAGCCAGTATGAAGTGAACCTGCCATTCATTACCGCTGACCAGACCGGCCCGAAGCACCTCAATATCAAGCTCAGCCGTGCCAAGTTCGAGAGCCTCGTCGAGGACCTCGTGAAGCGCACCATCGAACCTTGCAAGAAGGCGCTTGCAGATGCTGGCAAGTCGACCTCGGAGATTGACGAGGTTGTTCTCGTGGGTGGCATGACCCGCATGCCTGCTGTGCAGTCTGCCGTGAAGGATTTCTTCGGCAAGGAGCCGCACAAGGGCGTGAACCCGGATGAAGTTGTTGCCATTGGCGCAGCCATTCAGGGCGGCGTGCTGCAAGGCGATGTGAAAGATGTTGTCCTGCTCGACGTGACGCCACTGTCGCTTGGTATCGAAACGCTGGGCGGCGTGTTTACCCGCCTTATCGACCGCAACACCACGATCCCGACCAAGAAGTCGCAGACCTTCTCGACCGCTGAAGACAATCAGCCGGCTGTGACGATCCGCGTCTTCCAGGGTGAGCGCGAAATGGCGGCCGACAACAAGATCCTCGGCCAGTTCAATCTGGAAGGCATCCCGGCTGCGCCGCGCGGTGTCCCGCAGATCGAAGTGACGTTCGACATCGACGCCAACGGCATCGTGTCTGTCAGCGCCAAGGACAAGGCGACCAATAAAGAGCAGAAGATCACCATTCAGGCGAATGGCGGCCTCTCTGAAGACGAGATCAAGAACATGATGAAGGACGCTGAGGCGAATGCCGACGCTGACAAGCAGCGCCGCGAACTCGTCGAAGCCAAGAATGCCGCCGAAGCGCTCGCACACCAGACCGAAAAGCAGCTCGCCGAGCATGGCGACAAGGTCGATGCTGACGTGAAGGCCGAGATTGAGAAGGCCGCCGAAGAGCTCAAGAAGGCTGCGGAAGGTGATAATCTCGCCGACATCCAGGCCAAGCATCAGGCGCTCATGACGGCTGCGATGAAGCTCGGTGAAGCGATCTATGCGAGCCAGCAGGCTGATACAGCCGAAGCGGATGCGAAAGCCGACGCGGCTGCAGACGGCGACGACGATGTTGTCGATGCAGACTTCGAGGAAGTGGACGACGACCGCAAGTCGGCCTAGTGCTTCGTAGAGTGATGTAAAATCTGGCGCCCCGCAGCTTCTGCGGGGCGTTTTACTATAGGGGTCTGGTCGCGATGAAATTTGGGGCACAAGAGGGCGAGGGCCTGAACACCGACAATCTTGGCATTGTGTCGACGCTCAACGACTACTGGGCGCAGGTCGAGGATGTGTTCAGCACGGGATTTCTGGGCCAGCCAATTGGCCGTGGCCTCCTCGCCATTGGTATCCTGCTTGTCGCCTACATGATGCGCGGTGTCGTTGCGCACCTGATCGCTGGCACGATCGGCAAGCTCGCCGGCAAGACCGAAACCACATTCGATGACAATCTGGTCAAGGCGCTGAAGCCGCCCCTGACGCTCCTGCCGATATCGGCGGGCATCTTCTTTGCTGCACAGGCCATGGGCGCGACGGGCGAAGTGGACGAGTTCTTCGTTGCGGTGACCAAGTCCATCGTCATCGGCGCGATCTTCTGGGCCCTGTTCCGCCTGATCACACCGCTCCTGATGCTGATCAGGGGGATGCGGCACCTGTTCGGTGAAACCTTCCTTGGGTGGATCAGCCGTATCCTGAAGGCAATCGTGGTCTTTGTCGGAGGCGCGGCAATCCTGGATGTCTGGGGTGTGCCGGTATTGCCGTTCCTGGCGTCGCTGTCTCTCCTGTCGGTGGCTGTCGCGCTCGGTGCACAGGACCTGTTCAAGAATCTGATTGGTGGCATGACGATCATTGGTGAGCGCCGCCTGTCGCGGGGTGACTGGATCTTTGTCGACGGGGTGGTCGAAGGCACGGTCGAGGATGTGGGGTTTCGCTCGACGACGGTACGCCGGTTTGACAAGTCACCGGTCTATGTCCCGAACGCCAAGCTCGCGGACAATCCGCTGACCAATTTCTCGCGCATGACGCATCGCCGGATCTACTGGAAGATCGGCCTCGAATATCGCACGACAGATGACCAGCTGGCGGCCATTCGCGGCGCCATAGAAGACTATATCACCAGTAGCGATGATTTCGCGCCAGCCGCGGAAGTGTCGACCTTCGTGCATGTTGACGAGTTCTCCGACAGCTCGGTGAACATCATGGTCTATTGCTTTACCAGGACGACGGTCTGGGGGGAGTGGCTCGCGATCAAGGAGCAGCTCGCCTTCCACATCAAGAAGATTGTCGAAAACGAGGGGGCAAGCTTCGCCTTTCCGAGCCGGTCGCTCTATTTCGAGAAATTGCCCGATGGCGCCGCGCCTGAAGCCTTTGAGCCGCCGTCGGATGGAGAAGGGGCGCCTGCAGACGATGACAAGGTACCTGAGACGCCCGAAAGCGAGAGCGTCAAGGCGTCGAAGCGCAATCCGGGCGGCCAGCGCGGGGCCCCACGCCCCGATGGCCGGGGCGTTGCTGGCGAAGGCGGCGACAAGGGGGAAGCTGAAAGCGGCGGCGGAAAGGCTGAGGGCTAACGGTCGTGGCATCCCTCGCAGCGCAAACAAAAACCCCGGCCAGCGCGGCCGGGGTTTTCTGACTGTTCGGTTCGAAAGAGCGCGTCAGGCAGCTGCCAGCGCCTCGTCCTTCGATTTCTTCGGGTCACGCAGGACATAGCCGCGGCCCCAGACGGTTTCGATATAATGTTCGCCGTCAGGATTGTCGGCAGTCGCCGTTGCCTTTGCGAGCTTCTTGCGCAGCTTGCAGATGAAGACGTCGATGATCTTCAGCTCAGGCTCGTCCATGCCACCATACAGGTGGTTGAGGAACATTTCCTTGGTCAGCGTCGTGCCTTTCCGGAGGGAAAGGAGCTCGAACATCTGGTATTCCTTGCCGGTCAGGTGGACGCGGTCACCGTCGACTTCGACAGTCTTCGCATCGAGATTGACCAGGATCTCGCCGGTGCGGATGACGCTTTCGGCGTGACCTTTGGAGCGGCGAACGATTGCCGTGATCCGTGCAATCAGCTCGTCCTTGTTAAACGGTTTGGTCAGGTAATCGTCAGCGCCATAACCGAGCGTTTTTACTTTCGCTTCAATGTCTGGATTGCCTGAAAGAATCAGAACAGGTGTATTCACGCGGCTCATACGGAGCTGCTTGAGCACTTCGTAGCCGGAGATATCAGGGAGAGACAGGTCGAGGATAATAATATCGTACTCGTACACCTTGCCGAGGTCGACGCCCTCTTCACCGAGGTCGGTGGTGTAAATATTGAACCCTGCAGCCTTCAGCATTAGCTCGATGCTGCGGGCGACGGAGTTGTCGTCTTCAATTAGAAGAACCCTCATAGCCTTGCTCCCGAATCAGTCAGCGACAACCGTAGCCGCGTTGTTAACCAATGTGAATCTACGTACCGTTAATTACCAAGAATTTAACGTGGGCAGAAATTTGCCCAACTTTGTTCATACGTCTTAACAGTGCAGATTTTGCCCGCCACTATTGCCGATAAGGGTCTGGGCGATGGCGATGGCGTCCTGAATGGGTTGTGCTGAAGGATCTGTGGAAATCAGAGTCCGCTGTGCGCGCATGGCCTCGCGGACCTTCTCATCCCTCATGACAATCCCGGCAAGTGCCGGGCGGAAACCAAGGAACTGCTTGGACGCGCGGGCAATCGCTTCATAGGTTTGCTGACCCATGGCTCGGGTCGTGGCCTGGTTGATAATAATACTCTGTTCGACATCCGGTGCATAACCGCGAAGCACCTTGATGAAGGCGTAGCCGTCCGTCATCGAGGCGGGGTCGTCGGTGATAACCATCAGCGCCCGGTCAGCTGACCGGGCGAGGCGCATGCAGTTGGCTTCAATGCCGGCGCCAAGGTCGAGGACGATCTTGTCGTACTGGAGGGAGAGCGCGGATATGCCAGCCGTCAGGCGGGAGACTTCATCCGTGCTGAGTTCAGCTAGCGTGCCTGAACCGGAGCGACCCGGCAGGACGTCAAAGCCGCCCTGACCTGCGCCGCCATCCACGTTGATGACCGCGTCTTCAAGCTCGATCCAGCCGGCGACTACCGCTGCGAGGTCGGTTTCGGGCGCGATGCCGAGCTGGACATCTACGTTTGCGAGACCGAGGTCTCCGTCAACGAGCAGGGTGCGCTGTCCGGCCTGGGCGAGGGCGCTCGCCAGGGTGATCGACATAAAGGTCTTGCCGACACCGCCCTTTCCGGACGCGACGGCGATAATGGAGCCTGGCTGAACACGCGACGGCGTGCGTTTGCCTGGCGTATCCGATGGCCTGTCCATCGATTTTGGAAGCATGAAGCTCATATCATGCAGCTCCTCTCAAAGCGATGTCTGCTGGAGCTTCTTCCAGCAGTATTTTCGATAGGCGTGCCGGCGCGGCAGGAACCAGGCCGCCGCCGATGAAGGGGGTTACGGCCAGATGCGAGAACGCGATGCCTGCGCTCGACAGGGCAGAGACGATGCCGCCGCGTCTTCGGGTTACATCCAGCTTCGTGACAATTGCGCGGCGCACACCGACATCAGCGAAGGCGCGCGCAGCTTCGACCTGGTCGTCGGGATGGCCTTCTGCGGAAATGACAAGGACCGGCTCGGCGTCGATGACGGCGATCAGGTCTTTCAGGCTGGCCATGTCTTCTTCATCGAAGGGGACGATGGCCGGCAGGTCGATCACGCACCGATAACCATCCTTGCGGGCCCCGCGCAGCAGGTCGAACAGGGAGTCCGGTGTATTGGCAGAGCGGATCTGGTGTTGCTCGAGCTCAAGATAGGCTGCGAGCTGGGCCCCGCCGGCTGTCGCGTCGAGATCGGCTGCAACGGGCAGGATTTCGGTATTCGTCACTGCGGCGCGGCGGGTCATCTTGGCGGCGGTCGCTGTGCGGCCATGTCCGGGAGGGCCGACCAGGATAATGTCGCGCGTTGGCATGGCCGGGATCGGATCGCAGGTAATCAGCGCGTCGAGGCCGGAGGCCATGATCTCTGAAGGATCCTGCGACTTCGCGCTCAAGGGGGCACCCGCATCGGCCACCCGGTCAGCAAATCTCTGTGGTGCGCCATGCCAGAGGAGGGCGTCGCGGACCCGGTTGCGAAGCGGGTTCTCATTCGCGCGGCCGTGCCCGTTATTGGCATGCATCCGTGTCAGGAACCGGGGCTCACTCGGGACCATGCCGCCACCAAGCTTGTCGGTTGCAGCGCGAACCTCAACGCCACCAGGTACTTCACGCTCAGACAGGATAATCGCATCTTCGCCCATTTCGGCAAAGATGGCCGCCTTTGCGGCCTCGAAACTCTCAGCTGCGAACATTTTCATGCGCATGGGCAATAAACTCCACTTCTGGAATCACACCTTGGCCCGTAAAGGTTAACGAAATCTGTTGATTTGTTAGGAAGTCGGAAATCTTTGTGAAAGAGCTGTGGAATGCCCGTCGCTATTCCGGCGGTGGCCGTTTCGCAGGTCGATCAGGCGGCGTGTTTCTCGTCCACGATTTCTGAAAGCTTAACGCCAAGCTCTCCATTGGCGACGACGAGGCGGCCGCGCGCCATGAGCCGGTCAGAGACATAGATGTCCACTGGCTCATTGGTCTTCTTCTCGAGTGCAACGATTTCGCTCGGGCCGAGATTGAGAAGCGTCTCGATCGGCATGCGCGCTTCACCCAGCACCACATCCACGCGTACAGGCACGTCCATGAGGCTGGATTCGAGGGCGCGATTGACGGTCATGCAACAACTCCGTGGGTGCGAATCACAAAACTCGCCTTGAATGGTTTCCGGGTTATGAACGCTTAAGCTCTGTGCCCGGTCAATTCACGCTCAGGATTGGAAAAGATTGCCCTGGCCGTCAATCATCTCCGATGCTATGCGGCAGACTTGGGTATTCACCTCCGAGCGGTCTGCTTCAGAAAGATCAATTTTCTCAAGGGTTTCCGCGAGCTGAATGATCTGGGCCAGTGCTGCTTTTAGCTGTTCATTCGTATGGCGGATTGCTTCGGTCTGCTGTTCGACCTGTTCGTTACGGATCAGCGCAGCTGTGCTCTGGCGGGTGTCTTCCAGAAGGGCGGCGAGCTCGGCCACGCTGATGGAAATGCGCGCATCCTGATCTGTGGCCGGGGGCTCTGGCGCAGTAAAGTCGCTGCGAAAATCGAACGGGGTGACAGTGGCGGGCCTGGTCTTGCTCATTCGACAAGCTCGTCATCATCATTGGCGGACAGGATGTCACCACGCCGGGCCAGCGACCGCGCCATGCGTATGATGTCCTGCCGGGCTTCATCGATTTCAGAGCGCCGGACGGGGCCAAGGGATTCGATCTCAGTCACGAGAAGATCGCCGGCGCGCTTCGTCATGTTGCGCAGAAATGCCTCGCGCACGGCGGGGCGGGCCCCCTTGAGGGCGATGCCCAGAACGGCGCGGTCAACCGAGGAAAGGATAGTCTGGATAGCCGCCGGTTCGAGGCGGGAAAGATCGTCAAAGGTAAACATCAGGGCGCGGATGCGTTGCCCGCTTCCCGGTTCATTCTTGTCAAGCGCGGCCAGGAGGCCGTTTTCATCCTGTCCGCCCATCTCGTCGAAGATGCGCGCAACCGTCTCGTGCCCATTGCCGGTCGCTGCGTCGAGGCCGGAGGCGACAAGGTCGCCCACAGCCTGTTCGATGACGCTCAGGGCTTCGGTGCGGATGCGGCCGAGGTGAAGCAGGCGCTGCAGGGCGTCGGTCGCCACCGGGCGGGGGAGGGCGCGCACGGTGGCGGCGGCTGCATCCGGGGCGAGGCGCGACAGGATCACAGCGATGACTTGCGGGTTTTCCGTCTCGAAGCCGCGGGCAATCTGGGCCGGGTCCATCTGGCTGAGGCGCGCCCAGATCGAGCTTTCTGCAGAACCGGGTTCGGGGGCAGGAGCGGCTTCATAGCTGCGGACAAAGTCTGCCGTATCGTCCGAGGGCGAAGTTGCGGATGAATGAGGGGGCGGGGTATTCATGGCGACGCTGAGCTGGTCGGCTTCTTCAGGCGAAAGCTCTGCCCAGACGCCGGACGCGGCAGGGCCGAGGGCCTTCATCAGACGTGCAGCCCGTGCGACGCCGCGGCCGAAGACGGATCTGTGATCCTGGACGAGGGCAGGAACGCTCATCGCGCACCCTCATCGCCGGCTGTCATCCAGCTTCTGAGGATGCGCGCCGTTTCCTTCGGGTTTTCGCGGGCGATGCGGCGGGCTTGTGCTGCAGCGTCCTGCGCGGGCGCGTGGTCCGGCAGCGGAACAGCGCGAAGCCGTGGCGTGTCATTTGCTGGCGTTTCGATGCGCGACGATCCTGTCTCTTCTGTCCTGGTGCGTCCGGAGATGAGCAGCATGCCAAGAAGGCCCGCAATGGCGAGCAAGGCGGCAAGTTCGATGAGCTGCTCGGTGGAGAACCCGCCGGCAAGGCCCGAAGCGAAGACGATGGGCTGGATCTGGAGGCGATCGGTGCTGGCATCATAGCCGGCGGCGGCCTCCAGGATCATTTCGACCTGGGCGGCTTTCTGCGGCGCGATGGCAAAAGACTGTCCCGGGCGGTTCACGAGAATAAGGAAGCTGCGGCTGTCATCGGCGGACTGATGGATGGCGACGCGCACGTCACCGCGTCCAAGCACCGGTTCGAGAAGGTTGGTCAGTTCAGCCTGGGCGGGAGTCATCTCACCGCGGTCGAGGCGGTGATCGGTCAGGAAATCATTGGCCCGCCATGCAAGGAGGCACGCGGTGATTGCCAACGCAATGAGCGTGGCAAGCCGCGTGCCTCCGGGCATGTTGGACTTAAGTGCTGACATGGAGCCTTCCCGCTGCAGGCCACCATCTGAAATCAATGGCGACGACTGCAGCCAGAATGGCGTATCAGCGTAAACGGCGCTTTAACGATGAATCGGGAGCCGTGATGGAGTGCCAGATGCCAATACGGTCAGGCGCGATATTGCTGAAGTCGCGTCGTCCGCAGGCCCTTGGTGCCGTGCTTGTCGTACAGCTGGGACCATCCATTCAGTTCTTCTTCCGTCAGGGAGTAGCGGTCGCACGCTTCCTTGCGGGAAAGAAGACCCCCCCGGACAGCCGCGACGACTTCTGCCTTGCGGCGAGTCACCCAGCGACTGATGCCAGGGGGTGGGAGGTCATCCCGGGTCATTGGTTGGCCGTCTGGGCCCTTAACGCTCAAAGTTCTCGCATTCTGCTGCGCCATGAGATCCACCATTATTAGCGGTTGATACCGAAGACGCTTCTGCGCCTATGAAGGTGGGTTTACACGAGGCATCTTAAATCAGGTTTCAGCGCAGACTGTGAGTTTTCATGAAAATTGAAAACGTTCTTCGCGAACGCGTTAAATCCATGTTTGCAAACCTGTCCCGGCATGGGGCAATTGTGCCGGATCTGTACAGAATCCTACAGATTCAGGCCGAAATCCGTTCATCGGCCGAGATCGTGGATGAAATAAATCCGCCGCCCATTACACGATTTTTAGATGACAGTTCGTACAGGACGCAGGCCTGACCGCGCGCGACCCCTTCCTCTGGTATATCGAAATACACTGCAGGTTGAGTTCCGTGCCACCCAAGCCTTGCGGGCAGGGGTTCGCGTGTGGACCGGACGCGGGCGAGCACCGGCTGGGCGGCGTCGCAGGCCTCCTCCAGAGTGCCGTCACCAAGCCAGTTCAGTTCTTCCATGGTGAGGCCAGCCGTCAGCAGGGCTTCGCGCGGGCCGACAATCACCTTGCGCGCTGCCGCATCGATCTTCACGACGAATAGCGGCTCGCCGGTGGCAACACCGAGGCCGCGGCGCTGGCCGATCGTATAGTGGATGACGCCTTCATGCTCGCCCAGCACGCGGCCATCGAGATGCACGATCTCACCGCCGCGTCCGGCGCCGGGGCGCATCTTCTTCACGACATCGGCATAGGAGCCTGTCGGGACGAAGCAGATGTCCTGGCTGTCGGGCTTGGCCGCGACGGGCAGGCTGTACTTCTCTGCCAGTTCGCGGACTTGCGTCTTGGGAAGGTTGCCGAGCGGGAAGCGCAGATAGTCGAGCTGCTCGCGCGTCGTTGCGAACAGAAAGTAGGACTGGTCACGCGACGGGTCTGCGGCGCGGTGAAGCTCTGCCCCGTTCGGGCCATCGACACGCCTTATATAGTGCCCGGTCGCAAGACAGTCGGCGCCGAGCTCCTTCGCGGTGGCGAGGAGGTCGGAGAACTTGACCGTCTGATTGCAGCGAATGCACGGAATAGGGGTCGAGCCGGCAAGATAGGTGTCGGCGAAGTCTTCCATCACCTGCTCGCGGAAGCGGCTTTCATAGTCGAGCACATAATGCGGGATGCCGACCTGGTCAGCGACGTTGCGCGCATCGTGGATGTCCTGGCCAGCGCAGCACGCCCCCTTCTTCTCGATGGCGGCGCCATGATCATAGAGCTGAAGCGTGATGCCAACGACATCATAGCCTTCTTCGGCCAGCATTGCGGCCACAACGGAGCTGTCCACGCCGCCAGACATGGCCGCGACCACGCGCGTTTCAGATGGGGGTTTGGCAAAGCCAAGGGAGTTGAGCCCGCCGGTCCAGACGGTCGCCGTATCAGTCATATCATCCTCCAGCGGGTTCAAGGCCCGCAGCAGAAATTTCAGGTTTGCGTTCCATAATGGAAAAGCGCACGATTGTCAGGCGCGGGTATCAGCCCTGTCGGTACAGCTTCGCTTCCAGTGCCTCGTGCGACCCCGGTACAAAATGGAAGGCGTCCCAGCCGTGCGCTCGCGCGGCGCGGACGTTTTCTTCAAGGTCGTCGACGAGGATGACATCTTTTCCCGTGACGCCCATCGCGTCTTCGATATGGGCGAAGTAGGCCAGGTCGGGTTTGGCGAGGCGCATGCGGCCGGCAGCAAACACGGCATGCATGTGATCGCCGAAGCCCTGCTGCTCGGTCCAGTCGGCCCTGTACACTTCATTATTGGTGGCGATGACATTGGTGACGCCTGCCGTGCGGGCCTTGCGAACGATAGCGAGCGTCTTTTCGTCGGGGATGTGATCCCTGTCGAACCAGTAGTCGATCACCTCGCCAGCCCGATGCGGCACGCCTTCGCTTGCTGCCCATTCGCCGACAAGTTCATGCAGGTCTGCCTCTCCGACCATGGCACGCTGAAACCGGCCATTGAAGAGATAGGTCGCAAGGGACTGGACCGACATGCCTGTATCTTCGTCAAACGTCTTCATCCACGCGAAAACGCCGTCCGTGACATTGGCATTCAGGACACCGTCAAAGTCCCAGGCGATGAGTTTGTACCGGGGGTGCTGCATGTATGACGAACCTTTCAGCCGTTTAGCTGTGGAAAGACGCGGTTTAGATCAAAATTCAAACAATTCGGCAAAGTCGCGGCAAGGTAGATTAACGAGAATATGTCGCTCAAGGGTGACGGAGACATCTTTCATGAATTTTGCGCGACAGCTCCTGTCCGAGGGAGCCGTTAAGGTCGAGGTCGAGCTGAATGCAGACGCTCCTATAGAGCGTCTTTTTGAGCTGCTCGATTTCAGTGCACCTGGCAATGCCCTGCGCGAGCGTGGATTCCTGTTCCTTGAGGAGCCGGAAGGTGCGCTCGGCCGGTTCCGTGCAACCAATCCAGCAACACCTGACATCATCTATGTGTATGACGTTACAGATTTCCGGTGGCCCAAAACGCTGAGCTTTGAGACGCGGTTCGAAACCGATGAACAGCTGGGCGCCGTCATCAAGAACAGGCGTGATTATACGCTGACATCGACCGGGCCGGATACGTGCCGTGTCAACCTGGTCGAGCGCAGCTGGATGAGGCAGGGATTGTCGCGCAAGACGCAGCGCATGGAGCAGGCGATGCGGACGCTGTCGGTGCAGCTGCACATTACGCGGTTGTGCGTGCATGCTGCGATTGGCGTGGAGGAAGCAGAAAAGCTGTTTCCCTGACAGGGCTGCGCTGGTGCCACTGAAAGCGTCTGGGTGATGCGTTGCGCCATCCTGCCGCGCGGCGTGATGTGCCGTTTGTAAGCAATCGCGAAAATACGTACAGTCTCATCCGATCAGGGGAGACTGTGCATGGAACTCGACGCCCTAATCCTGTCCCGGCTGCAGTTCGCATTTGTGGTTGCATTCCATATCCTGTTCCCGGCTTTCACCATCGGCCTGGCCGCCTTTCTTGCCGTGTGCGAGGGGCTGTGGCTGTGGACGAAGCGCGATGTGTTCAAGCGCCTTTACCTGCACTGGATCAAGATTTTCGCGCTCGCCTTTGCGATGGGCGTCGTTTCTGGCGTTGTGATGTCCTACCAGTTCGGCACGAACTGGTCGGTCTTCTCGGACAAGGCTGGCAGCGTGATCGGGCCACTGCTTGGCTATGAGGTGCTGACGGCCTTTTTCCTCGAGGCGACATTTCTCGGCGTGATGCTGTTTGGCTGGAAGCGGGTGGGCAACAAGCTGCATTTCATCGCGACCTGTGCGGTTGCCATTGGTACGACGATTTCGGCTTTCTGGATCCTCTCGGCCAATAGCTGGATGCAGACGCCGGTCGGCTTCGCGACCGATCCCGAGACGGGCAATTTCTATGCGACAGACTGGTGGGCGGTAATCTTCAATCCGAGCTTCCCATCCCGCTATGTGCACATGATGCTGGCGGCGTTCATCACGACGGCGGCAGTCATCATGGCGGCCGGCGCGTGGCAGGTGATCCGAGGCCATTCCAGCCAGCCGACACGCTGGCAGATCAGGATGGCAGCGGGCACGCTGTGTTTGCTGATGCCGCTACAGATCTGGGCAGGCCACTGGTCCGGCGAAGTCGCGCATGAATACCAGCCGGCAAAGGTCGCCGCGATCGAAGGCTGGTGGGATACGCGCGACGTTCAGGGAACCGTCCTGTTCGCGATCCCGGACGAAGATAATGAACGCAACATTGCGGAGATCACCGTGCCGGGCACAAGTCCGTACCTGTTTGCGAATGCGCATGAGCCGCTTCAGGGCCTCAAGGATTTCGCCAGGGAGGACCGCCCGCCCGTCTTCATCGTGTTCTGGGCGTTCCGGATCATGGTCGGTGCCGGGCTTGTCATGCTGGCGCTCGGTATCTGGGGCGCAATCTTGTGGTGGCGGGACAGGATCGACAAGCCGGGCCTGTTCCACCTGCTGGCCGTACCCGGGGGCGCGCTGGGCTTCGTCGCTGTGCTGACGGGCTGGATTACGGCGGAAGTCGGGCGCCAGCCTTACACCGTCTATGGTTTCCTGCGCACCGAGGACAGTGTGGCGCCGGTCTCGGTAGAGCAGGTGGCGACGTCGCTGCTCATCTTCATGATCGTCTATGCGATCGTTTTCACCGCTGGCACAGTCTATATGGCGCGGATTGCGACGCGAGGGTTTGGCGACGACCCGGCCGATCCGCCCGAACGCGAGAATCGTGCGCCCGGCAACGCGCTTGGGGCCGTGGATGACAAGGCCGAAATGCCGACACCCAATCGGCAGCGGGCTAAATAGGGAGGCTACGCCATGGATCTCGATCTTCCGCTTATCTGGGCTATCCTTATCGCGGTGGCTGTCATGCTCTACGTCCTGCTTGACGGCATGGACCTTGGCATCGGCATCCTCACTGGCCTCGCAAAGGATGATGAGGAGCGAAACCTCATGACGGCCACGATCGAGCCGGTCTGGGATGGCAATGAGACCTGGCTGATCCTTGGGGGCGGTGGTCTGTTTGCTGCCTTCCCGCTGGCCTATGCGATCCTGATGCCGGCCTTCTACCTGCCGGTCCTGCTGATGCTGGCGGCGCTGATCTTCCGCGGGGTGGCATTCGAATTTCGGCACAAGGCGGTCCGCAAGCCGACCAAGCTGTTCTGGAATGGTGCCTTTTTCGGCGGTTCCCTGGCTGCGGCGCTCGCGCAAGGGCTGATCCTGGGCGGGTTCATACAGGGGGTGACGGTCGAGGGCCGGGCGTTTGCCGGCGGCGCGTTTGACTGGCTCACGCCGTTCTCGCTGCTGGTCGCCGTGTCCGTGGCGATCGGTTACGTGCTGCTTGGTGCCTGCTGGCTTATCCTGAAAACAGAAGGAGACGTGCAGGACCGTGCGCGCAAACGGGCGTTCATGGCGCTGGTGGGCGTCGGCGTGTGTTTTGCAGCGGTGAGCCTCGCCACCCTCTCGATTGATCCCCGTGTGACGGAACGTTGGGGCTTCTCGATGACGCATATGGATATTGCCAAGCTGCTGCCTCTCTCGCCCATCCCGCTTTTTGGTATTGTCATGGTAGTGCTCGCCGCCCGTGATCTCAGGCTGAACGTGCACGCGCCCGACTGGCGACCGTATCTCTTCTCAGTTGGCGTTTTCCTGTCTGGTTATCTCGGCCTCGCCGTCAGCCTGTTCCCGAATCTCGTGCCATTCGAAGTCGATATCTGGCAGGCGGCGGCGCGCGACAATGCGCTCGGCCTGATGCTGGTCGGCGCGGCGATCATGCTGCCGGTGATCCTGATCTATACCGGTTATGTGTACTCGCTCTTCTGGGGGAAGGTGGACCCTGACGAGGCCTATCATGACTAGGGGCCTGTTCGAGCCGGAAGGGCCGGATGAAACGGGTGAGGCGTCGTCCCCGGTCGGCGCGAAGCTGCTTTGGTTTGCCGGCATTGCGCTGGTCAGCGTGCTGGTCGTCGCTCTTGCCGCTTATGCCTTGAGAGGGCTGCTATTCCTCGAGGCGTGAGCGCGGGGCGATTGCTTGACTTTGGCCGCGAGCAGGGCAATTCCGGATAAGGATCAAATCCTGCGATCTGTAATAAGAGGAACAGAACATGGCCGGAAAATTCGAGCTCTACAAAGACAAGGCGGGCGAATTCCGCTTTCGTCTGAAAGCCGGGAATGGCGAGATCATCCTGACGAGTGAGGGCTACAAGCAACGTGCCAGCGCAGTGAAGGGCATCGAGTCGGTCAAGAAGAATTCGGCGAGCGAAGCGCGCTTCGAGAAGAAGGCGAGCGGTGCCGACAAATTCATGTTCAATCTAAAGGCCTCCAATGGCCAGGTCGTCGGCAGCTCGCAGAGCTACAAGACAGAATCCGGGCGCGACAATGGCGTGCAGTCGGTCATGAAGAACGCCGCCGACGCCAAGGTCGAGGACCAGACGGCCTGACCACATCCCGGTGGGCGGCGAGACGCTCGTCGTTTATCGAGATTGACACTTCTGACGCGAAGAGCGCATAGTCTACTCGCGTCAGAAGAGACAACTCCAGCGTGATCTGGAGAGTTCTGGGCGAACCAGACGTGCTGTCTCGACGTGGGGGGGGGACAATGCGTGGTGCTGCAACACAGATACTTCTCATAGTACAAATCGCCCTGATCGGCCTGCTGGTCGTGCGCGTCTATGATCTCGGCATGCGTGTGGATTCGCTGTCGCAGGAACGTTCTGCACGTGCCGAGTCTTATGCGGCCCTCCCAAAATTCGCCACGTCTGCTGAGCTTCCAGCCGAAACTGCGCTGGTCGAGTTTGACATGGCGTCTCAGGTCACCCTTCGGCAGATTGTCCGCGAAGAGCTGGAGACCTTCTCCGAAACGCTTCCTGACCCGGCTGGGAACACGCGCGCTGCGTCTTCTGACGCCGCCCAAACCGTCCCGCCTGACGAACCGGCGGACCCGGCATTCAAGCGTCGGGTCGATGAGCAGCTCTATTCGCTCATTGCGCAGGGACAGGCGAGTCAGGCCGAACTGATTGCCCTTGAAAACAATATTGCCAGACTTCCGCCGGCACATCGGCGGCAGGTCCTCGGAGAGCTCAACAAGGCGGTAAATGATGGCCGTCTTGATGCCAGGTTTTAACAGGACGGATTCAACCGTCCACAAACAGGGAGGAAACTCATGAAGCTCAGAATGGTGATACCGGCGCTACTCGGCGCAATGGCGCTGGCGCCAGCGGCGAGCGCGGGACAGACCCAGCCCGCACCGGTGCAGGTCGATCTCGACAATTTCTTCGCTCAAGGCGATTTAATTAGCGCACGCGACGACAAGGATGGTGACGTGTTCATCGGCTGTGGAACGCGCTCATTTGCGGGCGGATTCGAGTTTGGTTTCTGTCAGGCAGAAGACGCTGATGGCGACCGCATCCTCTGCAACATAGATGACCCTGTCCTGATAGATGCGGCGCAATCAACATCAGATACCAGCTTCGTCACGTTCAGCTGGGCGGATGATGGTTTCGGCAACATGATCTGCAATCGGGTCGGTACGTCCACCCAGTCCTTCTATCTGGACAAACACACGATGGGGAACACGCAGGGCAAAGGCAACTAGAGCCGAGGCTTGCGTTCACATTCATCAGAAAAGAAACGGCCCGCGCTCTGGCGGGCCGTTTTTTGTTTGGTGGGAAAAGTCGCAGCCTCAGGCGAATTGCGGCGCAATCTTCAGATTCTTCACCCAGCCGATCTTCTCATAGAATAGCAGCATGGTGCCATTATAGTCGACGATCCGGTTCCAGACGCCCTTGCGCGGACGGTGCAGCGCTGATTGAGGCTCATCATGGTGATGGTCGTGGAAGGCTTCGCCGCCCGTCAACAGTGCCATCAGGTGATCGGCCCAGGCAGGGGTCTTGAGGTGGCCCAGAACATTGATGCCATAGGTCGTCGCGTGGAACTGGATGGCGCGGCCGATGACGACGCTGGCATGAATGATCGCAGTCAGGACAAGCGATCCGCCAGCGGCCCAGACGATGAGGTAGATCGCGGCCGGGATGAACAGGTGCACGACCAGTGAGATTGAATTGTAGAAGCCGTCCATCCAGACGATGATCGGGTGGTTCTTCAGCCAGAGCGGCATTGGGCGCATCATGTCCTTCTTGTCGCGGAACAGGATCCAGCCGACCCAGGCCCAGCGCTTTGACTCGAAGGGGTTATGCGGATCGCCCGGACCGTCGGCAAAGCGGTGATGCTGGGAGTGGTAGTTGACCCAGTCCTTTACCTCGCCCTGCATGGCGATGACGAGGTTGAGCATGGTGATAACCTGCGCGGGCCAGCGCATCTCGCCCGCGCGGTGCTGCATCAGGCGGTGAAGAGGGCCGATGCCGGCATTGCAGACGAATACGGTGAATGCGATCACGCCGAGCGACAGCGGCAGGTACCAGAGCTTCAGCTCGACATGGGTCAGCGCAAAGCCGAGCGCGACCATGGTAATGAGCATGGCGAGGCCCAGGGCCGGGTAGATGAACGCAGAAAAGCAGCTCGCAAAATTAAACGTCTTCCAGTTTTTCGGGATCGCGAGTGATCGCGGTATTTTCGGCATTCGGCCCTCCAGAGAATAGTGCGCCAGGCTGAGTGTCGCCTGTATCGCCTAGCAGAATCTTAAGAATGATTATCAGTTTCCGAAAGAGGCAAAGTGATGACAACACTGCATTGGAGCGCAATTGTGTCGCAGAAGTCGCGCCCGACCAGGACAAGCTTGAGGAGGAGACAGGCATGAGTGAGAGACTGAAGCTTCGCCGCGTGGTGACAGGAGAGGATGAGCGCGGGCGGTCGCGCATCCTGATAGACGGCCCGCAGGCGGCTGAATTCCGGAGCGGTGAACTTGGCGGGCTGTACGAAATCTGGACCGATATGCTGGCGGGGCCTATCGACGCCGCCGATACCGTGGACAGGGGCCAGGGCAAGCCCGTGCTTTCCCCGCCCAGGGGCGGGATGAAAATCAGGTGGTTTGCCATCGAGCCTGCGCCCGAAGGCATTTCGGACGAGGAGATGCGCGCCTTCACCCGGGCCCGCTTTGTCGAAATGGGGGCCGCAGATCACCAGCCCGACACCAGCCGCCATCCGGCGATGCACAAGACGGACACGATCGACGCCATCATCCTGATCAGCGGACGGGTGAAACTGCTTCTCGACGAGGATGAGACCATCATCGAGCCGGGCCAGGTTGTCGTGCAGCGAGCGACCAATCACGCCTGGGTCGTTGAAGGTAACCAGCCCGCACTTTTCGTCGCTGTGCTTGTTGACAGGTCTTGACTTAATTCCCGTTTTGTTCTGTTTGTGTTCGCCTATTGGGCGAGTTTATTGGTAAACAGGGCGAAATTTCATGGAAGCTATTCAGGAACGTACCGGTGAGTTGTGGTCGCTCCTCGTTGCGCACGGCTTTGCAGACCTCTTCGCAGATAGCGACACGGCGCGCGTGGAATGTCCCGCCTGCAACGCCCCGCGCGCGCTGAAGCTCAGCCTTGCGACCGGGCAGGCGCGATGTTCCAGTTGTGGGATTGCGGCGCCGATCCGCACCTATCTGAGTGAGCTGGAAGACGCCGAAATCATGCAGGAAGCTGACGTATTCAGCGAAGCGGAGATCATTCCACTGCATGCTGACCGGTCGCCCGTGCCGGCGCTGCAGCCTCAATCCCGGCCAGCGCCAGTCGAGACTGAGCCTGTCTGGCGCGCCGAACTTCTGGAAGACGAACCTGTCGCAGCGGATGAGACAGCGCAGGCGCCGGTGCGGAGCCGGACAGCAGGGCGCGGCGTGTTCGAGACCCTGATCATCTGCCTTCTGTCGCTGGTTTTCCTTATCGCAGGGCTCGCGGCAGCCGGCCTCTCGGCCTTTGCCAATTTCCAGGCGTTCAGCGCCAGTGTTGCGGATCCTGTCCAGGGCAGGGTCTGGGGCTGGGCGGGGGTCATCGCGACCGTCTGCTCATTTGGCGGGTTCACCTTCTTCTGGTGGCATGTGTCTGGCGGGCGACACAAGGAAGGTGCACGGGCGCTTGTCTTTGCCCTTGCGGGCGCGGCGACGAGTGTGTTCGGCACGGCGCTGTTCATGCAGTCGAATGCTGATGCAAGATTGCAGGCAGAGGCCAGCGCCGCCGCAGCCCGTCCGCTGATCGAAGCGCAGATTGCCGACTATGCCAGACAACTCGACGGCATCCCGCCTGAAACCCGCTCGGTGGAAGGGCTGGAAGCCTATCTTCGCGGAGTGGAAGCGGCCGGACGCACACACCAGAAACCCTATCGCGATGCGCAGAATGAGCTTGGTCTCGCCAAGAGACGGGCCGAGCTTGAGGCCAAGATCGAAACGGCGCGGATGAGCCTGCTGGGAGAGGGCGGCCCTGCAGTGCTCAATGCGGAAGGCCCGACAGAGGGGCTGCCGGCCTGGTTTTTCGCTATCATGCTGGAAGTGTTTTCCTCCCAGGGGACGAGTATTGCGCTGGTCGCTTTGCTTGTCCTGGCTTCCGGCAGGGGCAGGGCGGCGCGCTTAGCCTGAACGGCGCGAGCCAGCCCTGCCCATGCGGGAGGCTATACGCTGACGACGCGGCCCGGATTCATGATGCCGAGCGGGTCGAGCGCGGCCTTGATCGCACGCATCGTCTCCGTCGCGGCAGGCGGACGGATGCGGGCGAGTTCGTCGCGCTTCAGGCGCCCGACGCCATGTTCCGCGCTGATCGAACCGCCAAACGCCATGGCCTGTTCGTGAACGATACGGGTGATCTCGTCAGCATGGTTCGACAGGATGGGGTCGCTCGCACCCTTCGGCTCGCAAGCCGAGTAGTGAAGGTTGCCATCGCCGACATGGCCGAAAGCGACAATATCGGCCTCGCTGACCACTGCGTGGATCTTCTTTTCGGTGGCATCCAGGAATTCCGGGATCGCAGAGACGGGCACCGAGACATCGTGATTGATTGCCGTGCCATAAGCGCGCTTGGAAAGCGGGATCGTTTCGCGGATGTGCCAGAAGCTTGCGGCCTGCTGCCCGCTTTCAGCGATGATGGCATTGTCGGCGAGGCCGCGTTCGAGGGCGTCGCTGAGCGCGCTCATGAGCGTGTCGCGGGCCTGATCCTCGCGGGCCATGGAGACTTCGACCAGCACACGCCAGGGCAGGGCGGATGGTGCAGGGTCGCGCGTGTCCGGCACATCCTTCTGAACCATCTCGATTGCATTGGCGGGAATGATTTCGAAACTGGTCACCGTGTCGCCGGCATGGTCGCGGGTGAGAGCGAGAAGGTCGACGACATCCTGCGGCGTCTTGCAGATCACCCAGGCCGTGGCCTTTGCGACCTTGGGGAAGAGTTTCAGCGTTGCGGCGGTGATCAGGCCGAGCGTGCCCTCGGCGCCAGCAAAAAGGTGCTTGAGGTCATAGCCTGTATTGTTCTTGCGAAGGCCCGACAGGCCGTCCCAGACCTCGCCCGAAGGCAGGACGACTTCCAGTCCGAGAATGAGATCGCGCATCATGCCATATCGCAGAACGGCGACGCCGCCCGCATTGGTCGAGATGAGGCCGCCAATGGTCGCCTGGCCTTCTGACCCGAGCGAGAGGGGGAACAGCCGGTTGGCTTCATCGGCGGCATTCTGGGCATTCACGAGCGGTGCGCCGGCTTCGATGGTGAGGGAGTTGTTGAGCGTGTCGACAGCCCGCACGCGCGTCATCCGTCGCATGGACACGGTGATCTCGCCATGCGGCGTGCCGCCATCGACGAGACCGGTATTGCCGCCCTGCGGCACCATGGCGATGCGATGCTGTGCACAGAGCCGGACAAGGCTGGCTGCTTCGTCGGTCGATCCCGGCATGGCGAGGAAGGGGGTTTCGCCCGGCCAAGTGCCGCGCCAGGGGGAGGCGGCCTGCTTCAGGGCGTCGGCCTCCATGCTCCAGCCCTTCGGGCCTAGCAGGGCCTTTGCGCCATCGAGAAATGCGGGAGTAAGCTCGGTCATGTGTCTCGTTCCATCATGGCGGAGATGGTTGGGTCTCCGCCAGCGGCTTTCAAGTGCGCGCCGGCGCGTTTGCGCGCCTCGGCGGGTTTGTTCTGGCTGATCTTGGTGATGCCCTGAAGACGGTCAGGCGCAAGGGTATAGGCCACGATGCCGCCAAGCATGGTCTCGAAGCGGCCGGGGCTCATTTTCGCCCGGGTCCATTCGGGCTTGGGGTAGAGGTCGCCCTCAAACCGTTCAGACAGGCGATCAAGGAGCGCTGTCTTGCCTGAATCGTCCAGCGCGCGCACCGGCCCTTCCGCCTCGACGGAAAGATAGTTCCAGGTCGGGACTTCGTCGTTCTGTTCGTACCAGTCCGGCGAGATGTAATCGTGCGGCCCGGAGAAGACGAGGAGGGCCCGTCCGCTGGCCTCGATGGCGCGCGCAGCCGGATTGCCGCGCGACAGGTGAAAGCTGAGCACGCCCTCGCGGTCGACCAGGACAGGCGTATGCGCAACGACTGGTCTTGTTTCAGCGACAGAGATGACGAGGGCAAAAGGCCAGGCATCGATCCGGCGAAGGAGCCGGTCGCGGTCAGTTTCGAGAAAGGCCGGGGCCGGATGCATTTTCCCGTTCTAGTCGCGATTGGCGGCGCGTTCCAGACGGTCATTTATGGCAAGGCCCAATCCGGCTTCGGGAATCGGGGCGACAGCGATGCGGTCATGCGTCTCATCAAGCTTTCGCAGCATGGAGAAGAGGTTTGCCGCGGCCTCAGTGAGGCTGGCTGAAGGCGAGAGGTTCAGCGTCGCGTCGCCCGGGCCGAAACCGAGATAGGCTTCACCGGGCCCAGGCGCTGCGGCATTGAGGCGGAGGCGGGCATTCGGTGCATAATGACGAAGAAGCTGGCCGGGCGAGATTGGTGCGCCCGCCTCCCCGCCGCGCGTGAGGCCGGGCCAGATGGCGTTAATATCATTGGGGCTGATTGTGCCCGGCCGCAGGAGGACAGGGGCTTCGCCGCGCGCATCAATCACTGTCGATTCCAGGCCTTCCGAACAATCGCCGCCGTCGAGGATGAAGTCGAGTTTGGTGCCGAGGTCTGCGGCGACATGAGCGGCACTGGTCGGGCTGATGCGGCCTGACGGGTTTGCGGACGGCGCCACCAGTGGGCGGCCTGTCGCTTCCAGCAACGCACGGGCGACGGGATGCGCAGGGACACGGATGGCGAGCGTTTCCAGGCCAGCCCTCGCGAGGTCGCAGACTGTGGTTGTGTGGGTGGCCTTCACGACCAGCGTCAGTGGCCCCGGCCAGAAATGTCGGGCCAGCATCCTGGCAGCCTCGCTGAAGCGGCCCTGCCCGAAGGCCGTCTCTATGGAAGCGACGTGCGCGATGAGCGGGTTGAAGACGGGGCGTTCCTTCACCCTGTATATGCGCGCAACTGCGTCAGGATTGGTCGCATCCCCGGCGAGACCGTACACCGTCTCGGTGGGCATGGCGACGAGGCCGCCTTCAAGCAGGCAGGTCGCCGCCTTTTTAATGGCGTCGGCGTCAGGTTTGAGGACAGGCGCTGTCATGGTGCGCCCGCGCTTAGCACCCAATCAGGATTTACGCGAGGCCAGCACTTCAACATCAATCAGCACATTCTCACCGACCCAGTCTGCGGTCGGGTCTGATGTCTGGCCGAGATTGAGGGGCGTCCGCTGGACGGTCGCCTCACCCTTCATGCGCGCCTCATTGCCATCAATGTCGAGTTCGAAGGTGAAAGGCACGGTGACCGAGCTGTCCTTGATGGCAAGGGTAAGGTCTGCGCTGTAGCGACCGTCGCCGGTCTTCTGGAAGTTTTCCAGCGTCGCAGTGGCGGTTGGAAAGCCGCTGACATTGAACCATTCGGCGGATTTCAGACTGTCGGTGTAGAGCTTCTTGCTGGCGGTCACCGAGCCTGTGCGGACCGTGATGACGGCGCGGGCGTCTGCGAGCTGTTCCGGGTCGAACCGGATGTCGGCGTTCCAGTCTCCGAACGCGCCTTCATACTCGCTGCCATCATGAATGCCTGAGAAATAGATGCCGGACTGGGCGGGATCGACTGTCCAGTTCGAGGACATGTTCGCCGGTGTCTCACTGGTTGTGGTCGATGCGCCGGAGCCGCCGGTGAATAGCATCGGGACAAAGGCGATGAGGGCGAAAAAGCCTATGGCAGCCCCGAAGGCGGCGAGGAAGCCGCGCGGCGGTGGGCTGGGCTTGTCGGTCTTGCCGAACAGGCCGGGGAGCATCCGCTTCAGCACGCCTTCTTCAGCCGAAATCTCGTGCTTCACCGCACCAGCCACATGCAGACCCAGCAGGACGATTGCGACCCAGGCGAGCTTTGAGTGGAAGAATTCGACAATGGCGTGGCCTGTCTCGTTCGCGAGAAAGCTGACGCCTGGAATGTCTGGCCAGCTGACAAGGCCGAATATCACGGTTGGAATATCGAAATCGTGGGACGTCGAAACCAGCAGCCAGCCAGTGAGTGGCATGGCCAGCATCAGCCCGTAAAAGGCCCAGTGGACAAGGTGGCTTGCTGTCTTCTCAAGCGGTTTCATGTCATCGGGAAGGGGCGGCGGCGGGTTCATCACCCGCCACACAATCCTGGCGATGGTCAGGACCAGGATCGTGATGCCAATCGACTTATGCAGCTGGTAGAGGCTCTCATTGCCGTCCATGTTCCAGCCGAGGGCGATCATGCCGATGATGCCGAGCGCGATTGCCCAGTGCAGGGCAATCGCTATGGCGCTATAGCGGGACGATACGGTCATGGGGCGTGTAAATGCCTCTATTCTTCGTTCTCGAGGAATTCACCTGAGAACTCGATGACGACCTCGTCGGAGATGATGCCGGGCAATGAGTCCTGGCCGAAGGCCGAGCGGCTGATCGTTGTCGTGGCGTCGAAGCCGATGAGACTACGTTCGCCATACCAAGGGGCACTGCCGACACCATTGTAGGTGACGTCGAGGGTGACGGGCCGGGTGGCACCCAGAAAAGTGAGATTGCCGGTCACGGTGCCGGTATTCTCGCCAGTCTTTGTGACGCTGGTCGAGACGAAGGTGATTTCCGGATACTCGGTAGCATTGAGGAAGCGGCTGTCCTTGCTGAGCGCCTCCGGCCATGTGTCATACTCGCTGTCGGGATGTCCGGCCTTGTAGTCTGCGCGGTAGTTCACATTGAGGCCGAGCGGATTGATCCTTGCCGTCAGTGTCGACGCTTCCGGCGCGTCTGGGTCGAAATCCAGCGTGGCGTCGAAATCAGTGAAGTCGACCGTGTATTCCGACAGCCCATTGTGCATCACCGTGAAGGACAGGAAGGCGTGGGTTGGTTCAATGCTGTAGGTCGCGGCATGCGCAACCGGGGTTTCGGCGGGCGCTTCTGGTTCGGCAGTCTCGGGTTCGGCCGTTTCGGTGTCGGCGGTTTCCGCCGGAGGCATAGTCGCTTCGATCTCGATCGAATCCTCGCCTTGCGAACAGGCCGCGATGAAAATGGCGCTCGCTCCAGCGAGCAGGAAGGTGGAAAGTTTCATGGGTCTGACCCTTGCGTCGTTCGGTTAGACTATTCGTTCTGCAGGAATTCGCCTGAGAACTCGATCCTTGTTTCGTCGGAAATCATGCCGAGCATGGCGGTCATGCCGAAGTCCGAGCGCTTGATCGTGGTTTCAGCTGAAAACCCCAGCAGGTCTCTCTCTCCGTACCAGGGGACGTTGGCGGTGCCATTATAGGTCACGTCCATGGTGACTGGCCTGGTCACACCCAGGAAGGTGAGGTCACCGGTTACGGTGCCGGTGAAGTCGCCGGTCTGCTCGGCGCTGGTCGAGACGAAGGTGATCTCCGGAAATTCGTCGCCATTGAGGAAGCGGTCATCGGTAGAAAGTTCTGTGTGCCATTCGGCGCGCTTGGCTTCGTCCGGATAATTGGTTTCGAGCGCCATCGGATTGATCGTGACGGTGATCGAGGAAGCGGACAGGTCTTCTGGATCAAATTCCAGCGTCGCATCGAAATCAGTGAAGTTCACCGTGTAACCGGACAGGCCATTGTGGCGCACCGTCCATGTCAGGAAAGCATGCGTCTTGTCGAGCTGGTAAGTGTCCGCAGCCACGCCTTCGAGCGTCTGCTCGGCAAGTGCGGGGGCCGCTATGAGGGCGGCGACCGAGACGGATGCGATGATATTGCGCATGGATGTTCTCCTTTGAGTATCCGACATGTATCTGCTCTGCTGAGATTAACCTAGGTCGCATTCAGTTTTATTGCGACCAATAGAAAATGCTTCATAGCACATATCCGGGAGGTGCATGAGATGGCGTACGAGGCCCCAGTCGAAGATATGGCGTTCGCGCTGAAGTCAATGGCACGCCTTGACCGTTTGTCGGGCAGGGCGTTCCCGGAGTTCGACATGGAGCTGATCGAGCCGGTGCTGGAAGAGGCTGGCAAGCTGGCGAGCGAAGTGCTGGCACCGCTCAATCAGCCGGGCGACGAACAGGGCGCACAGCTGACGGGTGACGGCGTTGTTGCGCCACACGGCTTTGCCGAGGCCTACCGCCAATTTGTCGAAGGTGGCTGGATGGGGCTTGCTGCGCCGGTTGAATGGGGCGGGCAGGGCCTGCCGAAAGTGCTGGCAAATGCGGTGCTGGAGCTGATCCACGGGGCGAATATGAGCTTCGGGCTCTGTCCGATGTTGAGCCTTGGTGCCATCGAGGCGCTGGTGGCGCATGGCGCACGCGAGCAGCAGGAAAAATACCTGCCAAAACTGATTACTGGGGAATGGACCGGCACGATGAACCTCACGGAGCCGCAGGCCGGTTCGGATGTCGGCGCGCTGAAGTCGAAGGCCGTTCCGAATGGCGACGGCTCCTATGCGATCTCTGGCCAGAAGATCTACATTACCTGGGGCGATCACGACATGGCGGAGAATATCATCCACCTGGTGCTGGCCCGGCTGCCGCAGGCGCCCGCGGGCTCTCGCGGTATCTCGCTCTTTGTTGTCCCGAAAGTTCTGGTGAAGGATGATGGCACGCTGGGCGAGCGCAATAAGGTCCAGTGCATCGGGCTCGAAAAGAAGATCGGCATCCACGCCTCACCAACCTGTGTGATGGAATATGATGGTGCGACGGGGTGGCTTGTGGGCGAAGAGAACAAGGGGCTGGCCTGCATGTTCACCATGATGAATTCGGCGCGCCTCAATGTCGGCCTTGAAGGCGTCGGGGTCGGTGAAGCGGCCTATCAGACCGCCTATGCCTATGCGCAGGAGCGCAAACAGGGCAAGGCGGATGGCGTCGATGGGCCCGCGCCGATCCTTCACCATGCCGACATTCGCCGGACACTCACGACCATGCGCGCTAATGTGATGGCTGCTCGGTCGATCTGTTATGCATGCGGCGTGGCGGCGGATCTCGCTGAAACGTGCGAAGATGAGTCAGAGCGCGAAGCGGCGCGTCTGCGCGAAGAATTGCTGACGCCGATTGCAAAAGCCTGGGCGACGGATGTTGGTGTCGATGTGGCAAGCCTTGGCGTGCAGATCCATGGCGGCATGGGCTTCATGAACGAGACATTGGCCGCGCAGCTTTACCGCGATGCGCGGATTGCGCCGATCTATGAAGGCACGAATGGTATCCAGGCCATTGATCTTGTAGGCCGCAAGCTCTCCATGGCGGGCGGCAGGGCGATGGAGGACATGATCGTCGAAGTGCAGGCAACCGCCCGGACGGCGCGTGAAACGAATGACCCGCAACTGGTCCAGATTGCCGACCGGCTGGCGGCAGCTGCCGATGCGCTGAAAGAGGCGACGACCTGGATGGCCGAGGCGATGAAGGCTGACAAGGAAAAGGGCCTCTCCGGCGCGACAGCGTATCTGAAGCTCGCCGGCGATGTGATCGGCGGGCATTTCCTGACGATGGGCGCGCTGGCCGGGCGCCAGGAAAGCGGGCCGCTGCGTGGGCGGATGACAGCTCTGGCCGGCTTCTTCGCCGAGACATCCCTCGCCGAAGCACCGGGCAGGGTGTCGGGCATCACGCGCGGTGGCGACAGCTTCCTCGCCGAGAGCGACGCACTGTTCGGCCTCGCCTAGGCGCTGCGCGCAACGAGTCTCGGAGAAATCAGACCCAGCACGGCGCAAGCGAGGATGCACCAGCCGGCCATCCACAAGAGCTGGGTTGGCAGGGCGATGCCGATATCGATCAGCGCCCCTGTCAGCCCCGGTCCGAGCGCGGTTGAGAAGACCATGGCGGACATCACGACGGAACGGATGGAGCCGAGGTATCTGATTCCGTAAGTTTCGGGCCACAGCGCGCCGAGCAGGGTCGCCGTGAAGCCGTTGCTGACGCCGATCAGGAACATGAAGACATAGATCCCCCAGACGGCATCGAGCAGACCGGCGACAGCGCTTGCCAGCGCTAGAGGCAGCAGGAAGAAGGGCAGGAGGCGGGACGCGCCAAACCGGTCGACCAGCTGTCCGCAGATGAGGGCAAAACAGACACTGGTCAGTGCGAGGATCGGAAATGCGCCTGCAAATGCGAGCGGGCTGTAACCTCTCAGTTCCACGAGATAGTCCTGGTGGAAGAAGATGGTGGTGCCGATAAAGGGCGGGGCGAGGACGCAGGCCAGCATCAGGTAGAACAGTGGATCGCGGAGCACTTCGGCAAGGCGCCAGTCCCGTGCTGTGCGTTCCGGCGTGTCCGAGACCTCATTGCTGGAGGGGCTGCGGTCGACAGACCAGAGTAGCCTGACGAGTGGTAGGGTGAAAACGAGCAGGGTTATGGCCGCGACGACCCAGCCAGCCTGCCACCCGATCGTGGCTGCCGCGAAAGCGAAGGCGACGGGCAGGATCGCGGTGCCGCCCTCGATACCGGGTGCTACCAGTGAGATCGCCCGCCCACGATTGGCGGAAAACCACCGGCCCGTTTCGGTGAAAGCCGTGTGGGTCATCATGCCCTGACCGAAGAGGCGAAGCATGTAGAGCGCAAGCACCATGACGATCACCGATGGGGCGTAGGCGATCAGCAGGCAGGCCGCGGCAAGACAGGGAAGCACAAACAGGATGACCTTTCGACCGGGCATATAGTCCAGCGTGCGGCCGAGGAAGGGAAGCGTGGCGGCGCTGCCAAGTGTGGCGAGCATGTAGGTGAGGCCGAATTCGCCATCGGTGAGGTCGAACTTTGCGCGCAGCTCCTCGCCAGACAGGCCGATGAAGAAAGTCTGCCCGAAGGAGGAGAAGAAGGTCAGCAGGAAGCCGCCGGCGATCCATCGCGCATTTGTCTTCAGGAAAGCAAACATGCCGCCCTTGTGACGCGCTTCACCGGGTTTGCAAATGCCCGATCAGGAAGGGCGGTCAGTCGTAGAAGCATTTCTCCGTGCCATCGCCCTGATTGTAACACCGGCCCTGATAGTTTGGGGGCGGCCGGTAATCGGGTTTCCAGTCGAAGATCGGGTCGCGATAGGCCTTGCGGGCATACTCTTCGGCGGCAACGCGCTCAGCTTGGGCGCGGCCCTCATACCTGGCTTGAGCCCAGCGCCAGACAGTTCCGCACTCGCGGCTATTGTTGCCGAAGCGGCTGCAGATGTCGCTTGCATCGGCTTCGTTCGGCAACTGTTTGTACCTGTTCCAGTAGGCCTGCAGGTATTTGCCGCCCTGCGTGCGGGCGACGGTGTAGAAGACGTCGTTGAACTCAATTTCGTAGCCATTGGCGAGGATCTCATCGGCCTTTTCGCGCTGGCTTTTGGCGAGGCGCTCGGCGCGGACGGCGGCCCATTCTTCCGGATATTCGCGCCCCATGCGGGAGTCGTATTTTTCCTCGAACAGGGCCCGTGCTTGCTTGATGATCTCTTCGGTGACGAGGGTTTGCGGATCATCGGGAGATGATTTGTAGAATTGTGGATTGCGGTGCTCCGCTGTCTGGCGGACATACGCGTCTTCCCCGGAAGTGCCGAGCGTGTACCAGTCAGATATACCGCCTGCCGCGCCAAGGTCCGGGTCTTCGAAGAAGCGCACGGCGGCGTGAAGCGGCATGGATGGAATGTCGTCGGGGTTCTGGCCCCTGAACATGTCGCGGTACACCTCCTCGTCCATTGAGCCGACCCAGACATCCGCCAGTTTGAGTGCGTTGACCGCATACAGGTTGACATTGATCGGTGCCAGCTCGTGCACGTTACCGGATAATGGCTCCATGAACTCCGGCCCGCCTACGACATGGGTAATGAAGCGGTAATATCGTTCCGACCCTTCGCCGTAGACAACGAGCCATCCGCGGACACCCGTAACCGAAAAATCCATGTGGTCTTTTACGTACAGCGGCACCATGCCCACGGCGCCGTCCTTCATTTCGACCGGCGTGCCATCCTTCAAGCTCAGCGGCACATAGATGTCGCCGTTGAAGAGGCCGTGGCCGGAGGCGAGAGTCCCCCGCTTTTCCAGCGGCATACTGACAAAGTCGGTGCCGGACCCGAATGCGATACGATTGAGTTCATCATAGCTTTTGGGGCTGAGCCGGATCCATTGATTGGGGGGCTTGTTGTCGAGCGAATGGCCGATCGCCATGATGGTGAGCTGCGGACCGAGATGGTCGATCTCCAGCTTGAACGGGTCGATATAGACAGAGAATTCGCTGCCATCTTCGGCGCGCACGGGGAAGGCGTAGAGATTGTTGTTGAAGACGTAATAGTCGTTGCCCTGGTCCGGCTCGCGCCGTTCCACGACGCGGTCAATGGTCAGGTCGATCTCTCCTGTAGGCCCCGGGAAGAGGTAGGATTTCAGACCGTCTGAATTCGTGGGGCCTTCAAACCGGACGACGAGTGGCTGATCTGGCGTTTTCCCGTACGCTTGATTGATATGCGACCAGTAGAAAGAGGTCGGCGTAAACGATGCTGTGCCGTCCAGCGTGACGTACCCATACTGCAGATCGAGGCGTTGCACGTAGGCGAGCTTGTCGGAGACGGGATAAGCCCACCTGTATTCAGCTGGCAGCAGGATGTTTCCCTGGTCGTCCGCAATGCCGGTCAGGACAGTCTGATTGGCGATGTAGTAGAGATAGTTGTTCTTGCCGAAGCCGAGATGGTCCTGCGCGAATTTCTCGTAAGCCGGCCCGGTTGTGCCCTGGCGTTCCAGGATGGGGATGAGTGTTTCCTCGCCGAGTATGAATTGCTTCACCAGGGACAGCTTCTTGGGGGCGGCGCCCTCCGTTGACGGGCGAACATAGACCTGTTCGGCCTCGATGATGCAGCCGACGCCATTGTTAGGGGTTCGGCATTCAGTGTCGAACCGGTCGGTGGAGCTGTAATTTTTCCAGGCATGGGCCGGGAGGCCGACAGCAACAATTGCGAGAAGGGCGGTGAGTGTTCTGATCATGTGTGCTCTGTCCCCGAATCAACAGGAGACAGCTTTACCGGCTGGTCAGGCAATCGCAATTCGCAAGACGCGAAATCCGACGCCTGCTCGTGCTATCTGCCCCAGTGCTGAATAAGCGCTGCCGGGTCGGGCCGGGCGCGTTCCTGCGGGTGGGCGCTTGCGGTGCCGAGATATACAAAGCCGGCAATCCGCTCAGTCCCTGAAAGGCCGAGCAGCCTGTCGATGCCTTTGGAATAGCTGATCCATTCGGTCAGCCAGACACCAGCCCAGCCAGCTGCGTTTGCGGCGAGGAGGAGATTGTAGGTGACTGCGCCGGCCGACAGTTCCTGTTCCCAGACAGGTGTCCTGCCATCATCGGTCGGGTTGGAGACGACAGCAATGACGGTCGGCGCGCGCAGGAGAAGTTTCTTTGTGATCTCGATAGCCTCCGGGCTTGCCGAAGGGTCTTCGTCTGCCTGTATGCGGGCAGCGGCTTCGCCGAATCTGGATCGGGCCTCGCCTTCAAAGATGATGAAGCGCCAGGGTGTCATGCGGCGGTGATCAGGCACACGCATGGCTGTGGCGAGGATATCGTCCAATGCTTTTCCGGTGGGGCCGGGGGCGGCAAGCATGGCCTTGTTGGCCGAACGGCGGAGCGAGAGGAAACGGCATGTCTCAACAGACGGACGCACAGGAAGCATGGGTGTGCCGACGGGCGGCGCGGGCGGGAAGATATCAGTCATGCGGGCTTGATAGGCCGGGCTGGCCGCTTTGTCAGCCATGATGGCGGCAAATAATGCGAATAAGTCTTAGTTGCAAAGTAAGTGATGAAGTGAACACTGTTCACAAAATGAACATCCTTTTCTTTGATTTCATTTCAGGCTATGGGGAAGCAGGCTCCAGAGGCTTACGGGATGGATGACCATATGATTTCTCCCGCCGAGAGACGGCGGCTGCGCGTTCGCGATTCCATTCTGGAAGCGGCAGAGCGGGTCTTTGCCGATGAGGGGGAGGCCGGCCTGTCCATACGGCGCATTGCCGACGAAATCGATTATTCGCCGGCTGCGATATACAAATATTTCGGGTCGAAGGATGAATTGCTCAATGAGCTCAAGGAAGCCTTCTTTGCGCGCATCCTGACGAACATCAATGACATCTATGAATGTTCGGCTTCATTTCCGGAGCGGGCGCGGGCCTGCGTGACAGGATATGTCCGCACGGCGCTTGAAAAGCCACATCACTATATAGCGGCCTTTGCCGGTCAGGCACCGCTTGCTCCAACGCCGTCCGACCCGGAGGCTTTTCGCAGCACCAACCGCGCGCAGGCCTTCATGGTGCTCGCCGGCATGGTCGAAGAGGGCATCACGAACGGGCACTTCCGGGCGGAACTCAATCCCTTGGATACGGCCAAGGCGGTCTGGGCGTCGATGCACGGCATCGCGATGATGATGTCGCACTTCCAGACCTTTCCGAATATGAGCGTCTTGCCGAGTGAGCTTTCGCGCGATGCATTTGTCGATTTTCACGCAGATCTCACCATTCGCGGCCTGGAAACGCATCCTGGCCAGGCTGTTGAGAAGAGGGGCGGTTGAACATGTCGGTGTCTGATCACGACCATGGCGAGGTTCGCGAGCCGAAGCCGAGTTTCATCAAGGGGCTGCTATTCCTGTTCGTCCTGCTGATTGTGGTCGCTGGGCTGGCAATATTTGTGCTGACGCAGCGGTCCAGCGAGGGACCGCTCATCATCTCCGAAGACCCGACGCCGCTCAGTGTCGATGTGATGACCGCCAGCCTGCAGCAGTCACTCGATCTCGATGAGAAATTCACCGGCCTCGTGGCAGCGAAGCGGACCAGTGAACTCGGTTTTTCCGCTGGCGGTCGAATTGCACGAATGAATGCAGATGTGGGCGACCGGGTTGTAACCGGCCAGTCGCTGGCGACGCTGGATACAAGAGGGCTGCGGTCACAGCTGAATTCGGCCGAGGCACAGATTGCCGAAGCGGTTGCCAATCACGCACTCGCCATGTCGACGGTGGAACGGCAGAACGCATTGCTTGCAAAAGGGCATGTCGCCCAGCAGCGCGTCGATGAAGCGGTTGCGCAAGCGACCACAGCGCGCGCTCGGATTGATGCAGCCCGGGCACAGGCCGACACGCTTCGCGTCCAGATCGACCTGTCGAGCATCACGGCGCCTTATGCCGGCGTGATCACGCGCCGGAACTTTGATGAAGGGGCCATCGCCTCGCCGGGGGCGCCGGTGTTCGAACTGGTTGAATCCAGTGCACTGGAAGCGCGGATCGGGCTTCCGTCGAGCCTCGCAGCGGAACTTGTTGTCGGAGACACCTATGAATTGCTGGGTGATCGCGGGCCGGTCGCAGCGACGCTCAGATCGGTCACGGGCATCATAGATAGCAGCCAGCGCACGGTCACGACGGTGTTTGATATCCTCGACAGTGATGCTGTTTCCACCGGCGCTGTGGTCCGGCTGGAGATGCAGAGAAGCGTATCAGAGCCCGGTCTCTGGGTACCGGTAAGTGCCCTGTCTGAAGGCCAGCGCGGCCTCTGGTCGCTGTATATTGCCAAGCAGGAAGAGGGCGCCTGGCGCGCCCGGCCGGGTCTTGTCGAAGTGATCCAGAGCGAGGGTGAGCGGGCCTATGTGCGCGGCGCGGTATCCGATGGCGACCGGATCATCATTGACGGCCTGCAGCGGATCACCCCCGGACAGGCGATCCATCCGAAGCTTGCGCCGACCGCGACGACGGCGAATGAAGGCTAGGTGAGCATGCGAACGCTCTTCTATCGGCTGCCGCGGCTTTCCATCCTGGTCATCCTGATCGCCATTGCCGGCGCCATCGGGTCGATCCTGACGCTCGGCAGGCAGGAGGACCCGACGCTTGTCGAACGGTTCGGCTACGTCCTGACGACGCTGCCCGGCGCGGATGCGGAGCGCATTGAAGCGACTGTGACCGATCCGATTGAGACGGCGATACGCGAGCTTCCGGAGATCGATGAGGTGCAGTCTGTCTCGCGGGCCAATGTCTCGCAGATAACCGTTCTGATCCGTGAAGACCTGACCGAGGCGGAAGTCGACGATGCGTGGACGCTGATCCGCGGCAAGGTGGAGGGCGCGCGCGCGGCCCTGCCGGACGGCGCGAACACGCCTGAAGTCCGCCGGCTCTATGTCGGTGCTTCCACGCTGCTGGTCGGCCTCGTCTGGGAAGGGCAGGGTGATCCGGAACTTGCGGTCATGGCCCGGTATGCCCGCAATCTTGCGGATCGTTTCCAGAACCTCGCGGGCACTGAGGAAACCGACATATTCGGCCTGCCCAAGGAAGAGGTGCGCGTCGTGATGGATCCGGAAGCGCTGGCTTCAGCCGGTCTGTCCATGTCGCAGGCCGCGCAGCTCATCACCGCAGCCGATGCGAAAGTGCCCGCCGGACAGCTGCGCAGCAACAGCGCGGACATTGGGCTGGAAGTCGGCGGGGCGTTTGACGGGATCGCGAGGATACGGTCCGTACCGCTTGTGCAGCGGCCAGATGGCACAGCCTTGCGCGTTGGGGATATTGCCGAGGTCCAGAAGGGAATCGAAGACCCGGCGACGGTGATGAATTTCACCGACAATAAGCGCTCGGTGCTGGTCGCTGCCTATATTCAGCCGAAACAACGCGTCGATCTCTGGGCCGCGTCAGCGCGCGAGCTGGTCGCCGAATTCGAGCGCAATTCACCGTCGGAAATCGATGTCCGTGTGCTGTTCGACCAAAGCACATACACCGACGCACGGCTGAACGGGCTTGCGAAGAATTTGCTCTTCTCGGCGCTGATCGTGTTTCTGGTGCTGTTCATCATCATGGGATGGCGCGCGGCGCTTGTGGTCGGTTCGGCGCTACCGCTAACCGTGGCGCTGGTGCTGATCCTGTTCAACATCTTCGACTATCCGCTGCACCAGATGTCCGTGACAGGGCTGGTAATTTCGCTCGGCCTTCTCATCGACAATGCGATCGTGGTGTTTGACGAATACGATCAGGAGCGCGGGCGTGGACACAGCATCATCCAGTCGATCGACATTGCGATCGGCAAGCTGTTTGGGCCGCTGTTTGCGTCCACGCTGACGACCGCGCTTGCCTTTGCGCCGATTGCCCTGATGCCGGGGTCTGCAGGTGAGTTCATCGGCATGATTGGCGTCTCGGTGATCTTTTCGGTCGTGATGTCCTTCCTTGTTGCGATCACGATCATCCCCTTCATGGCTGGCCGGCTCGACCGCACACGCAAGCCGAACGAGAAAAAGAACTGGCTGCGCGATGGGGTTTCCCTGGATGCGGTGACGGACGGCTATCGCTGGACGATCGGCGTCGTGCTGGCTTTCCCGCCGCTCGGTGTGCTGATTGGTGTTCTGCCAGCGGTGCTCGGTTTCGTGGTGGGCAGCTCACTGCCAGTGCAATTCTTCCCGCAGACCGAGCGAGACCAGTTCCAGGTGGAGATAACGCTGCCGCCATCGGCGACCATCCATGATGCAAGGCGCGCCACCGAGCGCGCAACCGAGCTGCTGTATGGCTATCCGAATGTCGAAATGGTCAATTTCACGCTCGGGGAGGGGGCGCCGCGAGTCTACTACAATTCCTTCAACAATACGCAGGGCGTCGCCGGCTTTGCTGCAGGATGGGTGCAGCTGAAGGACAATCATTCCACGCGTATCATGGTGAGGACGATCCAGGACGAACTGCGAATGGAGTTTCCTGATGCACAGTTCCTGGCGCTTCCGTTCGAACAGGGACCGCCAGTCGATGCGCCCATCGAATTCTTCATACGCGGTGACAATCTCGAAACCCTGAACCGGCTGGGCGACGAGGCGAGGCGAATCCTGGCTGGCGTGCCGGGTATCACATACACACAGGCCAGCCTCAAAACGGGCGCGCCGGTTGTCACAATTCGCGCCGATGAGACCGCTACAGCCATGTCGGGCGAAAGGCTGGCAGAGCTGGCCAATGAGTTGCGCGCAGAGCTGGAAGGCCTGTCGGCCGGGTCAATCCTCGAAGGGATAAAAGAGGTGCCGGTCCGGGTGATTGCTCCGCAAGCCCGCCGCTCAGAACTGGCCGATCTTCGCGCCAAGACAATCGGCAATTCGCCAGGCGCATTCGGCGCATCGATTGCGTCGATCAGCGAGATCACGCTGGATCCGCAAACGGCGGTCATCTCACGCCTCGACGGTCGCCGTGCCAACCAGATCTACGGCTATACCGAGCCGTACTCGCTTCCGGCGCCGATCATGTCGAATTTTCAGGAAGCGCTGGAGCGCGAAGGGTTCGAGACGCCGCCTGGCTACGACATCATCATTGGCGGCGAAGCGGAGTCGCGTGACCAGGCGATGGGCAATCTGATGTCGCTTGCCGTGCCGCTGATCCTGATCATGGCGGGCGCCGTCGCGCTGGTCTTCAACTCGTTCCGGATGAGCCTGCTCATCCTGCTGACGGGCGGACTATCTGTTGGGCTCGCCTTTGGCGGGGTGTGGCTGTTCAACCTGCCGCTCGGCTTCAATGCCATCATTGGCGCCCTCGGCCTGCTGGGCATTTCGATCAACAGTTCGATTGTGGTCCTCTCGCTGCTGCAAGGCAGTGAAGCGGCGCGGAATGATGATGTCATCGCGCAGAGGGAGATCGTCGTCGATGCGACGCGCCATATCGTGGCAACCACGCTGACGACGATGGGCGGCTTTGTGCCAATCATCCTGACGGGTGACGTGTTCTGGCTGCCTCTGGCGACGGCAATTGCTGGCGGTGTGGCAGGGTCAGCCCTGCTGGCGCTCTATTTTGCGCCGGCGGTCTACCGCATCATGACGATGAAGCCGCTTCAGAAAGCTTGGCGAAGTGTGTTCGGCGGACGCCGGGAGCCTGCAACGAGAGCGGCTGAATAGCGTCAGACCGGTTTGCCAGCATGCGCGCGCCGTAACACACTGATTACTTTTGGCAGGCATAAGAGTTGTGTTGTATTTACTACATAACAGGTTGTTCTGTTGATGGAATCTTCCACGCTTGATCTTTCCAAGGTTGATCCGCCGCAGTGGCGCGTGCTCGTACATGGGTCGGTGTATGGCCCATATACGCGCGGCCAGATGCAGGCATTCATCCGGGAGCGGCGGATTGTCGAGGAAACAAAGGTGGCGTGCGGTGATGGCGGCGCTTTCGTCCTGGCGCGCGAACATGAAGACCTCGCCACAGCCTTTGCAGGCCTGCGGGCGACAACCAGCGAAGCTGAATCAGAGCCGTCGAACTATCTCATCATCGCCCGTCTCGCTTCGACGGGCGAGATGCAGATGATGTCGGTGCTGAACCGGCTTGGCAAGTTTGCCGAAGTCATGCCCGGTGTGTGGGCGCTGCGCTCGACCGTCCGGCAGGCGCGTGTCCGCGAACGCATCCAGGCGGCGCTCGGCGTGGCCGATCAGGTCATGATCGCGAATGCGACGTCAGGACGACTGGCCTGGCTCAACCTCGGCCCCGAAGCCGATGTTCACATCCGGAACGTCTGGGACGCCAAGATCGCCTAGGCCGGTTCGCTGATGTCAGCAGGCTCAAGCGCCGGTTTGCCGAGGATCATGTCGGCAGCTTTTTCAGCGATCATGATGGTCGGGGCATTTGTATTGCCGCCAATAAGCGTTGGCATGACCGATGCGTCGACGACGCGCAATCCTTCGACACCCCGGACGCGCAACTCGCTGTCGAGCGGATCGGCGTCATGTATGCCCATGCTGACCGTGCCGACAGGGTGGTAGATCGTCTCGCCGGTCTCGCGCACGAAAGCATCAATCTCATCGTCTGACTGCACGCCGGGCCCCGGCATGAATTCGTCGCCGCGAAAGGCCGAAAAGGCGTCCTGAGCGGCGATCTCACGGCTGATCTTCACGCCTTCGCGCATCGCGCGGCGATCTTCCTCTGTGGCAAGGTAGTTCGGATCGATCAGCGGATGGTCGAACGGATCATTGCTGGCGAGGGTGATGGTGCCGCGGCTTTCCGGCCTCAGCTGGCAGGCATGGATGGTGAAGCCGTCACTTTTTACCTGGGTTCGGCCATGATCGACCATCATGGCATTCACGTAGTGCAGCTGCAGGTCCGGGCGGTCGAGGCCTTCGCGCGATTTCAGGAAGGCGCCGGCCTGCAGGAAGTTATCGCGTCCCGGTCCCTGCTTGCGGAACATGTAATTGAGGCCGACCGCGATTTTCTTCAGGCCGGCCTGTTTTGAATAGGCCGACAGCTTTTGGGTCATCCGGTGAATGACCGTCACGTCGAGATGGTCCTGCAGGTTGCGGCCGATATTGGGGCTGTTCGCGATGACGGGAATGTCGTGGGCGCGAAGTTCGTCTGCCGGCCCGATCCCGGACAGTTTCAGGAGCTGCGGGGACTGGACCGCACCGGCGCACACGATGACCTCTTGCGAGGCCTCTATAGTCTCGGCCTGCGCGCCTCGCTGTGCAATGGTTTCGACGCCGTGCACGCGCCCGCCGCGAAGAAGGATGCGGCTGACGAGGGCAGTGGACAGGACGGTGAGGTTCGCGCGTTCCTTCAGCACCGGCCGCAGGAAAGCAGCCGCGGCGCTCCACCGTTCGCCGTCATTGATGGTCCGCTGGTAGCGACCGACGCCTTCCTGCTGGCTGGCGTTAAAATCGCTCGTCCTCGCATGACCAGCCTGTTCTCCTGCTTCAAGGAATGCATTATAACACACTGAATCGAGAGGGCTTTCTTCGACAATGAGCGGCCCTTCCGCGCCATGATGAGGGGTGGCTCCGCCTTGATAATTCTCGGAGCGGCGGAAGTAGGGCAACACTTCGCTATAGCCCCAGCCGCGCAGGCCGGACTGACGCCACTGGTCGTAGTCGCGCGGATGGCCACGGATGTAGATCATGCCATTGATGGCTGAAGATCCGCCCCAGCCCTTGCCGCGTGGCCACCAGAGTTCACGTGCATTCATGTGGGCCTGGGGCGTGGTGTAGAAGCCCCAATTGTGCGGATTGGCGTCCTTGATGAGGCTGCCTACGCCGGCGGGCATGCGGACCATCAGCCCGTCGGCTTTTCCCCCCGCTTCGATAAGACAGACGGACACTGCCGGGTCAGCGCTGAGGCGGTTGGCGAGGACGCAACCTGCACTGCCCGCACCGACGATCACATAGTCATATCCTGTGGGTTTGCTCATAGTCCGCTATTCCGCCCGTGATTCTTATGCTTCTTTTATACCGGTCGATAGTGTCAGCTTTATCCAAAGCTTCAACCTTTTATGAACCCACACAGCCTAGTTTCACCCTGTACGGTGGGCGTTCATTCCTGCCGATTCGGCGAGATTGGGAGGGGCGCTTGCAAGCTCTTTCGAAGAAAGTGTCCAGTATTCGGATCCGCAGCGACCTGCAAAAGGATCGCCGACGCAATGCGCGCGTCAGCATCGCCTTGAGCGGTCGGTTCCTGTCCGGCGACAATGAAGACCATAGCCTGCTGACCCGTAATATTTCCTGCGGCGGGGCAGACCTCATCGCCAATGTACGGCCGACCGCCGGCGCGCCGCTCATTTGCTATTTCGAGGACCTCGGCCGACTTGAGGCTGAATTTGTGCGCGCGACCGAGGAAGGCTTTGCTGTCCGGTTCAACCTGACCAGCCGCAAACGCGACAAGGTCGCCGACAGGCTTACCTGGCTTGCCAATTACAAACAGCTCGGTCTTGAAGATGAGCGGGTCGCGCCTCGTTATGCTGGCGGTGGCCCTGCCATGGTGACGCGCGCCAATGGGCGTGTCCTTCAGTGTCGAACGGTGGACATCTCCCTGACAGGTGCCGCTTTCGAAGGTGACGGACCAGCGCCGCCGATCGGTGAGATCGTTTCGGTCGGCAATCTCCAGGGGGAAGTCGTCCGGACACTGCGAAACGGGTTTGCGATCCGTTACCTGCCCAAGGGCGCCTAGGCGCGAACTTACGACATTGTGACTTGAACGAGGCAGGTTTCCTAGCCATCTGAACCGTGACAGTCTGGAGGCCCCATGGTCGAAAATCCCGATATTGGCGCGCCGCCGCCACCATGGAAACGTCTGCGCTTTGAGGCCAAGGCGGCCGCCGCCGATGAGCCTGCACTCGCCAGCTATATTGATGCGGCCATCCTCTCGCACGACACGATCTGCCGGGCACTGGCGTTCCATCTTGCAGAAAAGCTGGCCGGACCTGAAATGGGCGCGCAGCAATTCCGGCACATTATCGCATCCGCTTATGATCACGACCACGCCCTGGTCGAGGCGGCCGAAATGGACATGCAGGCCGTGCTTGAGCGCGATCCGGCATGTCGCGGAATGCTGCAGCCCTTCCTGTTCTTCAAAGGATTTCTCGCGCTCCAGACGCAACGCGTGGCCAACCGCCTGTGGCGCGAGGGCCGCGAGACGCTCGCCTTCCATTTCCAGTCGCGTTCCAGCGAACTGTTCGGCGTCGACATCCATCCTGCCGTGAAGATGGGCAGGGGCATCATGCTCGACCACGCCACAAATATCACCATCGGTGAAACGGCTGTCGTTGGCGACGGCTGCTCCATCCTGCAGGGCGTCACGCTTGGCGGTACCGGCAAGGAAGTTGGTGACCGACATCCCAAGATCGGACGCGGCGTGCTCGTATCGGTCGGCGCGAAGGTGCTGGGCAACATTACGGTTGGCGACGAAGCCAAGATCGCTGCCGGCAGCGTCGTCCTGAAGGATGTGCCGGCGCATACGACTGTCGCCGGCGTTCCGGCGCGTATTGTGGGCGGCGAGGCAAACAATCCAGCCCGCAGCATGGACCAGACGATCCCGGACACCAAATAGTCAGACTCGCTAAGCCAGGCACTTTCTTCTAGGGTCTCCCCGTCAGCAAGCAGGCGAGGTGGGACATGTGGAAATTGCTAGGTGGCTTCGGGCTGGTTACATCAAAGATCATCGCGACCTTCTTCATGGTCATCTTCCTGATGTTGCTGGGCTTTGCCTTCTTTCCGGACCTGCTGAACCGGATGGCCGACTTTACGAACTGGATCGAGGGCCAGATCCGCGATCCGAACATGGACGACAGGGGCAAGTTCCTGTTCCGCACGCTGGTCAATGAAAACACCATTTTCGGCATCATCATGACGCTTATCGCGCGGGCGGTGATCGAGTTCCTGTTCTGGATATTCGGCGTGATGTGGCGCGCGGTGAACCCGCCCGAAGAGACACCGAAGCCCTCTGCTGCCAGTGCGCCTCGTTCGGATGCACCGCCGACATATTATGAGAGCTGAGGAAAATCAGGGCTCTGGCATTTGAGCTGGACGCCAATTGCCGTAAGGCCTGTCCCGTACACGACAGGAGACAATCATGGAAAAAGAAGAAACCCTGCGCCTTGAGGCGTATCTGAAGGAAAAGCTCAATCCGGGCGTCCGTCTCGTCGCGCGCAGCCAGACGGATGATTCCGTCGAGGTGTATCTCGGCGCCGAGTTCATTGCCGTGATCTACAAGGATGTGGATGAGGGCGAAACGTCCTACCAGTTCCAGATGACGGTGCTGGCTGAAGATTTGGGCTAGCGCGCTCGATTACATCGACAGTTCCCAACAAAAAACGGGCGGTCCTTCTGACCGCCCGTTTCTTCATGCTTGCCTTTCCCGCTGGGTGAAAAGCCTAGAGAACGTCGAGCATCTCCGCGACGAGCGGGTGGCGGACAATGTCCTGGCCTTCAAGGTAGACCACTTCAGCATCCGAAAGCCCCTGAAGCTTTTCAGCCGCCTGGGCGAGGCCGGACAGGTGCGGGAGCAGATCAGATTGTGCCGGGTCGCCGGTCACCGCCATGGTCGAGTGCCAGCCCAGCCGCGTGAGCAGCATCTTGAGCTGCGTGTAGGTGCAGTTTTGCGCCTCATCAATGACGACGAAGGCATTATTAAGGGTGCGCCCGCGCATGAACCCGATCGGGGCGATCTCGATCAGGCCTTCGCCCATCATGTGCTTGAGCTGTTGTGGCGAGAGCCGGTCTGCGAGCGCGTCATAGAGCGGCCGTAGGTAAGGCGCGAGCTTGTCTTCCATCGCGCCTGGAAGGAAGCCGATCTGCTCGCCAGCCTCGACGGCGGGGCGGGACAGGATGATCCGCGCGACCTTTCCTTTCTGTAGTGCCTCGACGGCCTTGCAAATGGCGAGATAGGTCTTGCCCGTGCCGGCCGGGCCGAGGGCGCAGACGAGGGACTTTGTTTCGAGCGCCGTCATCAGGCGTGCCTGGTTCTCAGATCTTGGTTTGACGGTTTTCTGGTAACGCTGTTCGCGCGGTGTATTCGGATTGCGGACCTTGTCAGCATCATCTGGATGCCAGCCGCCCTGAATTGCGTAGAGCCTTGCTTCGTTTCTCGATTTACCCCCCATTTCCTCCAGGAAGCCCATGGCTTCCAATTCGGCATTCGCTTTCTGGCGCTTGGCAGAGGCTCTTTTACCCATGTGAGGATCTCCTTTTTGGGTACAAAAAAACCGCCGGGCAGAATTGCCGGGCGGCTACGAAAAAGCGGGAGAGGGAAGCTTCGGCCCTTTTACAAAGGCCGGGGGGTATTTCTGGCAGAGATGGTCTGAACACCATCGGTACTTGCCTCCCGAATCTCTCGACCATTAGAGATTACCAAGGTTAATGCGCGCTTAACCAGTCAGGCTGCGTAAGAAATTTTAGTGACACGGAAGGACCAGAAATATGGCACTCTATGAACTCGATGGCGTCAAACCGAGCACACCGCAGAGCGGCAAGTACTGGGTCGCCGAAAACGCCACGGTTCTCGGCAATGTGATTCTGCGCGAGAATGCGAGCGTCTGGTTCAATGCGGTGCTGCGCGGCGACAATGACCCGATCGAGATCGGCGAAGACTCCAACATTCAGGATGGCAGCGTCCTGCACACCGATCTTGGCGTTCCGCTGACCATCGGAAAGAAGGTAACCGTTGGGCATATGGTGATGCTGCACGGGTGCGCGATTGGCGACGGGACACTGATTGGCATCGGCTCAACCATCCTGAACCGGGCGAAGATTGGCAGGAACTGCATTATCGGGGCACATTCACTGATCCCCGAAGGCAAGGAGATTCCTGACAATTCGCTGGTCATGGGCGCGCCGGGAAAGGTCGTCCGGCAGCTTGATGAGGGTGCTGCTCAGATGATCGCCGCGTCGGCGCAGGTCTATGTCGACAACTGGAAGCGCTTCAGCAAAGGGCTGAAGCGAATCGACGGCTAGTCGATATCGTTGCTGGCCACCAGCTTGAGGTGTGGTTCCGGTTTGCCGCTGTCAGGCGGGAAGAGAGCCGTGACGCGGTGGCGCCAGATGGGCCGTCCGCGAAGGAACATTTCCCCGCCGAGCGTCTGATAGAGGCCGAGAATGCGCGCGCCGCCATCCTTGTGAGGCGGCTTGGCGAGCGGTGCCAGGATGAGTTCCAGGTCAACGCGCTCGCCCGTCAGCGACTCCCCACGGCCGCGGACCACGCCTGGCAGGCGTTCTTCAAGGATCGATTTGAGAAAGAGTTCCAGCATGGCCCGGTCATGCCCGGCCCAGAAGTTCAGGAAGTTGTGATCTGTTAGCTGGCGGCCAAGAGAGGCCTGGATCTGCTCGCCAGCTGTCCGGAAAACCCAGTCGCTGTCCCCGGCATCCTGAATCACGAAAAGACGTGAAACGAGATCTGGATGATCGCGTGTGGCGGGCGCGGCGGAACCGTCCGTGTGTACGGCGTTCATGCGCTGCCAGGCGGTCAGCAGGGTCTGGCTGTTCGGGTGAAGCGTGCGGTCCAGCATTCCGGTTTGGTCACTCTTATACTTATTACTGTAGGCACAGCGTGCGCCTGGTTCGAGACGGCCGTCGCAAGGCGCGGGCCAGACGCTTCCCAACACCCGAGAGGCGTATTCCTTGCCGGTCTGGGACATTTTTCGCGGGTCACGCGAGCTGCGGCATGGAACGTGCTTCTTGAGAGGCGAAGAGCCACGGAGACACGTCATGCGCGTTTCAACACGATACACATTCATCGCCGGCGCGGGTATCGCAGCCATTATTGCCCTCACGGCCGCAGCGACTGCAGGAGGCGGCAAAGGCAGCTGCAATGGCTGTAATGCGCCGCCGCCACCGCCGCCGAGCTATAATCCCAATAATGGATCGCCTTGCTGTACCGGCGGGCGAAACCACGGCGTATTTGTCCCAGGCGTCAATGTCGCCGGACCGAATATCTCGATTGGCGGCAGCAATGTGAATGTCGGTGGTGGCACACTGAACTTCTCGGCCCAGACCAATCTCAATGTTTCGGCAGCGGCGTCGGCGAGTTCCGAAGTGGTAGCTTATGCAGGCGGCGGTGGCGGCTTCAGCGGCCCTGCGCCTGTCGGCATGACCGCCATCGACAATCTGAATGTCGTCGGCGGGGAAGAGTATTATACTGAGAAAGTCGTCGAGCAGGTGCCGACCATTGAAGAATACTGTGTCGATGAGATCAGCTACAAGACGTCCTGGCGCGCGGTTCAGGCGGTCTGTATTGATGATACCGGCTCGCCACATCCAGCGTCTCAGGTCGATGGCGGCCAGTCCATCGCTTCGGGCTTTTCTGGCGAGATCTACCGCTGTGTGGCCGGATCGCGCCTCCAGGTCACGATCGGGTCTGTGACGGATGGCAAGGCCAGCTTCGATCAGGGCCAGTCCATGGCCTGCGCCAAGGGTGAAGCGCTAGTCTTCAAGCCTGGCGGCCAGCTGTCTTGCGCACCGCAAAAACCACAGCGCGACTGCAATGAGCGCTCACTGCTGCGTCGGCACGGTCCGGGCATCAAGGTGTTCGAGGGACGCCACGCTGAGAAGGTGTGTGTGCCGCAGCAGCGCACGGTCATGAAATCAGTGACGCGCGAAGTCCAGAAGGTTCGCGCGACCGCTGGCGGCTCGATGGTCTTCGATGGCGGCGTGGGCCAGGGCGTTTACTAGGACAGACGTCGAACCGTAATGAATACAGCAGGAAGGCCCCGCCATGCGCGGGGCTTTTCTTTTGGTGTCACAGATTGTTCGCCTGAATATTTGCGGTGTTGCCGCTTTACCACGTTGCATCCATGCATGGCGTTGGTAGGCCTTAAGGAGCGCGTGATTCGCGCCAGAAAAAAATAATCCACGGATTCAGGAGACGTGAGACATGAGGCAACCTCCCAAAACTCGTTCACAAATTTCCATCTTCAAGGCATCGCTTTGCGTTGGCGTTGGTCTGAGCGCCCTGATGGCCGCTCCGGTGTCAGCCGCGAATGCGCAGGAAGAAGAAGCCGAAGAAGCCCCGCGCCGACTGAATGCCGTGGTGGTTGAAGCGACCCGCCGCGAAGGCACGACTGTGCAGGATGTGCCAGTGTCAGTCACGGCGTTCGATGCTGCCCTTCTCGAAGATACAGGGGTTGCCCGTCTGAACGACATCGAGCAGATCGCGCCGTCCATCCGTGTATCCCAGACCGAATCTGCCGCTTCAGGGACGAGCATCGCCATTCGTGGCATCGGTACCGGATCCAACAATCCAGGGTTCGAGCCAGCCGTGGGTGTGGCCATTGATGGGGTGTACCGCACGCGGACCGGCATCGCCCTGTCCGAACTTCCTGAACTTGCCGGGGTCGAAGTCCTGCGCGGTCCGCAAGGCACGCTGTTCGGCCGCAACACATCTGCTGGCGTGGTATCGATCAATACCGCCAAGCCGCAGTTCGACCCGAATGCCTATATCGAGGTCGGGGCTGGAAATTACAGCATGTATACCGTTGAGGCCTCTACCACCGGCGGGATCACCGAGAACCTCGCCGGACGTTTCGATATCCGCAAGCGCGCCCGCGATGGCTATATTGACGATGTGAACAGTGATCGTGATCTCAACAATCTCGATCGCTTCCTGATGCGGGGACAACTCCTCTGGGAGAATAATGACAATGCGAGCTTCCGCCTTATCGGTGATTACGGTCAGACGAACGAAGACTGCTGTATCGGTGTGAACCTCGTGCAGGGCCCGACAGCCGCTGCCGTCAGCCTCGCGTCGAGCTTTGCCGGCCTGCAGGGCTTTGTGAATGATGATCCTGACGAACTGAAGGTTGCGCTCTCGCCGAACCGGGACATTTCTGACGACGTCGAGGAGTGGGGCGTTTCCGGTGAGTACAAGAACCGGTTTGGCACGATGAACTTCACATCCGTGACGGCTTATCGTGACTGGCAGGCGACACGCGGACAGGATGTCGACTTCTCCGGCATTGACCGCGCCTATCGTGACGGTACGGGTATCAAGGACAAGGTGTTCACACAGGAGTTCCGTCTCCAGGACACGATGGGTAATGTCGACTGGCTGGTCGGTGCATTCTTCATGAATGAGGAGCTGCAATATACCGATACGATCCAGACCGGTACGCAGGCCAATCTCTACACTGATCTCGTTTCCGCAGGGGCGACAGCCAATCCGCTGGCACCGTCAGGTTTCCAGCTGACCGGGTCCGTGCCCGGCATTCCAAGCCTGTTCGTGACATTGCCGAACGGCGCTCCTGCGCTTCGTATTGCTCCCGGCGTGCCTGCTGGCCTTGCGCCATTCCTCATTCCGGGGCTTGGCGATGGCGACGGCCAGAACAGTGACGACTATCAGGTAACCACGAACGCCGCAGCGCTGTTCACGCACAATGAAATCTTCCTGACTGACAAGCTGACCGCAACGCTCGGTGCCAGGCTGAACTATGAGGAGAAGGATCTCGAATACGACATCTTCTCATCTGCACCGACCTGCGATTTCTTCTTTACGCCGAATGGTCAGTCCGTGCTGGCCCAGCTCTCGGCCATTGGTGCGACCCAGCTCGCGCTACTCGCCTGTAACCCGGCGATCAACTCCGAATATAACGGGACCGACAGCGACAGCTTCGACGAGACGCAGGTGACTGGTACCGCCAAGCTCGCCTATGAATTCACGCCGGACTTCATGTCCTACATTTCCTATGCACGCGGCTTCAAATCCGGCGGCTACAATCTCGACCGGTCGGGCTTTGACAGCGTGCTGTTCGGCGGCGATGGTGCTCAGCCTTCGGACCTGCAGTTCGATGCTGAAACCGTCGACAGCTATGAGCTTGGCTGGAAGACGACTTTCAACGCGATCGATGCCACGCTTAACGGTGCCCTGTTCTATCAGCAGGTGTCCGACTTCCAGGAGAACTTCTTCACTGGGACGAATTTCCGCGTGATCAACTCCGATGTCGAAACCTATGGCCTTGAGCTCGACAGCTCGATCCAGCCAGTTGCCGGCCTGACGCTGCAGGCAGGCTATGCCTACACCAAGGCAGAGCGTGAAGACGATGTGCTCACCCCGCGCGGGGATGGCACGTTCGAACTGCTGGCCCGCGGCGGAGAACAGCTGACGCTGATCCCCGAGCATGTCGTGACGGCGTCTGGCACGTACCTCTACGATTTCACGCCGGACCTGCGCGGCCTGTTCCACCTCAATGCGCGCTACAATTCCGAACATATCGCCTCGGCGGCGACGGCCGGCATTGCCGACAATGACGCCTTTGCGCTGATTGGCGGCCGGATCGGCCTGCAGGCGGCGGACGGTTCATGGGAGTTCTCGATCTTCGGCGAGAACATCACTGACGAATACTACAACCTCTCCGCCTTTGTTGTGCCTGAGCAGACCGGGACCATTGCGGTCTATCCGGGCCTGCCGACCATGTACGGCGCAGAGTTCAAAGTAAACTTCTAGGCTTTCAGGCCAGCGAAAACAGGCAAAGCCCCGTCTCTCAGGCGGGGCTTTTTCTGTTGCCGCGAACGCGAAGGGCGATGCATGCTAGGATGAAGGTCAGGACTTCAAATGAGGCAAAGCCCCAGCTGGACAGTGTCGGGGTGTCCCCGAGTATCAGAGAGACAGCGCGGGACAGGGTGTAACCGCCCATATAGGCAGCGAGAAACCAGAGGGCAGGGCGCTCGAAGCCGGCGGGTCGAGCTGCGCCAAGGCCGGTGAGCGCCGCAGCCCCGAGGCTGACCCCGCCATAGATGCCGCGCATCTCGAACACATTGTTCGGGCCGCTCGTCTCGACGCCGAGCTGCGCCGTCATGCCGAGCGGATCGAACAGCGACCACAGACCAAAGACGAGGAACATGAGGGCGATCAGGGCCAGGAAAATTCGAATGAGCATGCCGATGACCTAGTCCAGATTACAGCGCGGGCCAGTTTCGAAAGTTTTGGTTGAGTTTTCCCGGCAAATCATGTTCGAGATTGAGCGTGATCGGGCCGAGCGGGGGAACTTCATGAGCGCTTCGACAATTGAAGAAACTGTGCCGCCGCCGGCGAGGGACAAGGCTTCCAGATCACGAAAGGTCAAACCGATCGGGAATCTCTGGGCATGGCTAAAATACGCGATGATCTCTTACATTGTCGTGGATCTCGCGCTGATGGTCAGCATCATCGTCACGCTTGTCTTTTTTGACCGTGTCGAAAGCGGCTACTACGCGACGGATCAGGACATCATCGCAGCCGGAACAGCCATCGACATGGTCGCTGCGCCGCTCGGCATTCTCTATATCGTCCTGTTCGTGCTTTGTATGTTCACCTATGCCCGTTTCTTTCACCGGAGCATGAACAATGTTCAGGCGGTGGGCGCCAAGGATGCGACGATGCCGCCGGGCTGGGTGTGGGGGTATTTCTTTATTCCGATCGCCAATTTGTGGAAGCCTGTGGAGGGTGTCCTTCAGATCTGGCGCGGGTCGATGCGGGCGAGCGGCGCCAATCCCAAAGTGCCGCTGGCTGTTGGCCTTTGGTGGACGTTCTGGCTGATCACGACCATCATCAGCAATATTTCATTCCGCCTGTCCATCAGTTCGGGCGCGTTTGATGACGAGATCACCGACTTTGACCTGTTTATCACGACAAACTATCTCGATATTGTCACGAGCGTGACTGGCGTCATCTGCGCGGTGTTCCTGCTATCCTTTGCCAGCCGCTTGAACAAGGCTCAGCAAGCCATCAACAGTGGCGGCATCGCGGAGACCTTTGAATAATTCCTGACTGAAAACCGAAAACCCTCCGGTCCCGTGAGGGAGCGGAGGGTCTGGATCGGCAGATCCACAATCGGAAGAGGTTAGTCGCCGATTGATTGGAGTGTGGCAGAGTTGCCAATTGCTGTTGCGGAGCCATAGACCGCGCCGCCATAGGCGACGTGCGCCGAGCCGGTTGCGTAAGTCTGACCGTTATTGACCTGGTTGATCTGGCCGCCGACAGCGCCGTCGCTGCAATAATTGCAGACAGTGGCTGTGGCCGCGTTGCCGATGGCGGTCGAGGTCACGATGCCGGTGCCGCCCGTCCAGGACTGGCCAGTAAAGCTCGCCTGGCTGCCGACGGTGCCGTCATTGGTCTGGTCGGCATAGATTGCCGTGTCCGACCCGATGTTCGAGATCAGGGCGGAGTTGCCGACGCCATAGGCGCTGGAGGTTGCAAAGCCGGACCAGTGGTCGAGCGTGACATAGGACTGGGCATCGACATCGGCACCATTGACCTGCGTCGTTGGTGCACCCTCGAGGCCGAGCGTGGCATAGCCCCACTCATTGTTGACCGTCGCGGAGTTGCCGAAACTGTTGGTCGATGCGGTGACGTTCGTGCCATCATTCATGTAGACGTCGGTGACGCCGGTAATGGTCGAACCAGCTTCTGTCTTCTGGAGCGCGCGATTGTAATTGCTGCTCGTATAGCCCGTCGACGAGGTTGCGTTGCCCCCGGCCACAGTTGCGTAGCTCGCATAATAGCCGTCGCAGCAGGCGTCAGCATCGGTTTCGGCGCGGACATTGGCAGAGCTGTACTGCGTCTGGTCCGCGATATTGGTGCCGAAATTATTGTCGCTCGAAGAGACGTTGGCGATGGCGGTCGTTGCGCTGGATACGGTCGCGGTGCCGAGCAGTTCCATCTCGCTGTTCGCGGTAATGGTGCCGGATGCCGTCTGCGTGCCCCAGAGTGTGTTCGTGCCGTAATCGGTGCCGCTGGTGATGGCATTGCCATAGGCGGTGGTCGTCGACACGGCTGTATCTGCCGAATAGCCGCGCAGGGAGTTTGTCGCCGTGGCGCTTGCATTGAAGTCCTGGCGAACCGTCGCGGTGATGTCGCCCGAATTGCGGACGGCTGCCGCTGCGTTTCCGACCGCGGTGGACGTCGAAGCAACTTCAGGCGTGTAGTCCGGCACGTAGACATTCATGTCCGACCACACATCGCCCATCTGGACCTGGTCGATTGTGCCGGCCTCCTGGGCGATTGCGATGGTCGAGGCCGACATGGCGAGCGCCAGAAGGGTTGAGATCCGGGTTTTCTTGCTGATCATCTCAGCCTCCGTTCATGCGAGGGGTGTCTGCGGGCCGATCAATTGCGGCCGCGCAGGGATGTGTCGCGCTTGCTGTGCCAGTTAGAAGCAACTTCGCGCGATGGTCCGTTATATTCTTCGAGCGGTGCACCGCGTGGCACGAAGTCCCCCGTGACGCTATTGGTCGAGATGGCACCGGCGGTTTGCGCGCAGACGTCGCCTGATGGAACCGCATAAAGGTTCGCCATCATCTCCAGCACGGCGCGTTCGACAACCGAACGAATCGCCAGCTGGATCGGCTCCTGCGCGCGTCCCCCGACACCCACATCGAAAACATTGCCATTGGCAAAATCGAAAATGCCAAGCGAAACCTCGCGGCCGATGATCTGCTTCTGGTAGGAGATCACATCAACGACTTCGAGCGATTCGGTTTCGACCAGGCGAAGGTCGAGACCAACATTGATCACGTAAAGCTTTGCGCCGATCGAGCCTTTGGTATCCATCGCGTCGAGGTCGCCGACAAAGGCGTCACCGCCGACAGAACGGATATTGTAGTTCAACTCGGTGATGCCGCCGACAAGATAATAGTCGGAACCCGGGATCGAGCCTGCGGTGATCTTGCGGAAATCTTCCGGAATGTCGTCGCCGATCAGCTTGTTGTTGGCGTATTTCAGCTCAAGCTCGGACACCGACGTATCGAATCGCTCCACGAGGCGAGCACCGGATTTCGCGAAAGCGGAGATCGCCATGAGCGAAGCGCCCTGCGTAACGCGGCGTCCGCCTTCAATGTCAGCCTTGCCGGTATAGTCCAGGATGCGGCCAACAGCGATTCGCGGCGCGCGGTAGTTGGACTGGCGGGCATAGTGGCCCATGCAGACAAGACCTTCGGAATAAGGTGTCGGGTTTGCCGTCACCGGGGCGTTGCCGATGGGCTTGGTGTAGAGGCCATTCGAACCTGCAACCGGCGAGACACAGCCTGTTGCGAGCATGGCGCTGGCGAGAACGGCGGCGGAGGCCTTTGCACGGCCGAGGCCGAAGAGGGTGGTGAGATTAATCATTGAGGTCGAGCTCCCCGTTCAGAAAGACGTTCTGGTCGCCATTGTTGATTTGAGTTGAGTCGATGATCACGGTGTTGTTGTTGCCGTTCGTGATCACGTTCAGCTGGTTGCCGACGGCGGTGCCGGTCCCGATCATGCCGTAGCCGCCATCGGTCTGTCCCCAGCCCGTATTGAGGCTGAGGCCGAGGCCGGTACCGCCTTCAATCAGGCCGTTGACGATGACGCGGTTGTTAGAGGCGTCACGCGTGCCCGCCGAATACGGCTGGCTTTCCTGTCCATAAGCGTAGCCATAGGGGCGTTCGAAGTCAGACATGCTTGACGCTGCCTGTGCGCTGGCCTGCGGGGCAGCGACGAGGACTGTCAGTCCCGCAATGCCCAGAAGCCCTGTCACGATTTCAGTTGTGAATTTCATCTGCCGATCCCTTTTGGGTTTGATGCCCGACCTGCTTGCAATGGGCATGCCAGTCTGAGGGAAAGCGCAGAGTGAAATTCGTCTGCCAGGGGAACGCCTGGCCGCGAATCTGGTGCCTGGACGCCTCTGGACGGGTCGAATCGTGCCGAAACGACACGTTTCAGCTTGCGAAGCCGTAATTACTGATTCCTTCGCTCGCGCGTGCGTCTGTGATATGAGTGCGGTATAAAGAACAGATAAGAAGGAGGAACGCAGATGCTGATTGATCAGATTCTGAAGACCAAGGGTGATGTCGTGACGACGATCGAAGCGTCAAAATCACTCTCTGACGCCGCTCGCCTGCTCGACGAAAAGAAGATCGGTGCGGTTGTCGCCATGAATGGGTCATCGCTTGCCGGCGTCCTGTCGGAGCGCGACATTGCCCGCCAGGTGGCTCGACATGGGCGCGACGCTCTTGATCTCACCGTGGAAGAATCGATGACGCGGGGCGTCATTACGGCCAATCCTGCCGAGACGATCGACCAGTGCCTCGGCCGCATGACGGACCGCCGGATCCGGCACCTGCCGGTCATGCGCGACGGCGAGCTGGCCGGTATTATCTCGATTGGCGACCTCGTAAAGTGGAAGATTGAGGAAACGCGCGCCGAGGCCGATGCCATGGCGGACTATATAAAGGGCGGATAAATCCCTTCTCGGGTGATATTTGGGCTTGCCAAAACCCCCGAACAGATTCTATATGGTCCGTTCCATCTGAAACGCCTCTGACTTTGCGGGGCTGGTGTTTGCCGGCTCAGTGAGGCAGCGTTTTGCGCCAAATTTGCGGAAAATGGCCTTTGTGTCGAGTTTCTGCAGAGAAGTGCAGAAGGGTTGTTGACGGGAGACGGGCAGGCTCATACAAGCCGCTCTCCTTCTGGAAAGACCCGCCGGATCAACGGGGTTTGTGAGAACCTCTGCGGTACGGTTTGTGCTTTAAATACTGTGGTTCAGCGGCTTTATGCCAAAGACTGCAGAAGGTGCAGAAAAGGGTGTTGACGGAGTTTGGTAAGGCTCATATATGCCGCCTCTCTCCTGAAGACGCCCACCCAAATCGGGGCCGCTTCCGCGGCAGTCGAGACCGGGTTCTGCGCTTTGAATATTGCAGGTTTCGCAGGTCACTGTGATCTTCTGCAGAAAGCGCAAAAAAGGGTATTGACGGGGAAAACGGCGGACCATATAAGCCGCCACTTCCGACGCGGGGCACGACGCTCCGCTGACGAGAAAAGGGCCTCGGCCCGGTTGTTTGACATCGCAGGGATTAGGAAGAGAAACGCAGGCGGCATGAGCGGCTAGCGGGGCCTCAGGCCCCAATGACGATCATGACGATGCGTTTCAAGGAAATACCTTTTCATAATGTATCCGGTTTCGGCCGGATTGTTTGTGATTAGGGTTTCCCGTCAAAACGCAAATTGCAATCAGCAATTGCCGTCTCATTTTCCTGAGACGGATTTACGTCAGATCGGACACTCAACCTGAGAGTTTGATTCTGGCTCAGAACGAACGCTGGCGGCAGGCTTAACACATGCAAGTCGAACGACATAGTGGCAGACGGGTGAGTAACGCGTGGGAACGTGCCTTTCACTACGGAATAGCTCTTGGAAACGAGTGGTAATACCGTATACGCCCTCCGGGGGAAAGATTTATCGGTGAAAGATCGGCCCGCGTTAGATTAGTTTGTTGGTGGGGTAATGGCCTACCAAGACTACGATCTATAGCTGGTCTGAGAGGATGATCAGCCACACTGGGACTGAGACACGGCCCAGACTCCTACGGGAGGCA
>Ga0310345_10000222_pt1 | contig 107231 bp, 96 predicted proteins | sample HC15DNA20500_MG_FD_204667 | JGI IMG/M metagenome (GOLD analysis project Ga0310345, IMG submission 204667) | Marine microbial communities from station ALOHA, North Pacific Subtropical Gyre - HC15-DNA-20-500_MG | ecosystem: Environmental > Aquatic > Marine > Oceanic | place: Pacific Ocean: North... | reverse complement strand
GGCCCTCGGCGGCGGCCTCGCCCAGCATCAGCGCGGTGCCCGAGGGGGCGTCGACCTTGTGGCGGTGATGCGCCTCGACCACCTCGACGTCGAAATCCGCGTCCAGCGCCTGCGCCACCTTCCTGGTCAGCTGCACCAGCAGGTTCACGCCGAGGCTCATGTTGCCCGCCCGAACGATCACCGCGTGGCGCGCGGCGGGCTCGAGCCTGGCCAGGTGCGCCTCTTCCATGCCGGTGGTGCCGATTACGTGGACCAGCCGCGCCTGCGCCGCCAGCGCGGCATATTCGACCGTCGCGGCGGGGGCGGTGAAATCCAGCACCGCCTGCGCCTCGGCAAAGGCCTCGAGCGGGTCGTCGGTGACCACCACGCCCGGCGCCACGCCCATCACCTCGCCCAGGTCGCGGCCGATCCAGTCGTGGCCGGGCCGCTCCACCACGCCGGAGACGCGGGCCTTGCCCGAGGTCTCGACCGTGCGGATCAGCATCTGTCCCATCCGGCCCGATGCGCCGGTCACCACGATATTCGGCCGTTCCGTCATCGCCCGTCCTCTCCTGTCGCCGCCGCGACCGAATTTGATCGCGCGGCCTGCTTACAGCCTGCGCCGCGCCTTGGCAAAGGGACCGCGAAGGCGTAGATGCGGAAGCATGAGCAACGCATCCGCCTCAGGGGGCCGCGGCCCGTCGCAACGTCAGCTGCGCGTCGGCGAGCTGATCCGCCGGACCCTGTCCGAAGCCCTGATGCAGGGCGAAATCCACGATCCGGACCTGAACCGCCTGTCGATCACGGTGGGCGAGGTCCGGGTGACTCCCGACATGAAGATCGCCACCGCCTATGTCCTGCCGCTCGGCGGGGACCACCAGGAGGAGGCGATCGCCCTGCTGGCGAAGAACAAGGGAGAGTTGCGCCGCCTGCTCGGCCGTAAGACCGAACTGCGCTTCACCCCGGATCTGCGGTTCCGGATCGACGACACCTTCGACCGGATGGACGAGACCCGCCGCCTCTTCGCGCAGGAGCAGGTGCGCCGCGACGTGGAGGGCGGCGAGGAGTGATGCGGATCGGGCTGAGACTCGCGCTGGCCCTCGGGCTCGGCGCTGCCGCCGCGCCGGCATGGGCCATCCAGTGCGAAGAGCGGGATTACGCCGGCAACACCTACGTGGTCTGCGAGGTCGACCCGGCGGCCGAGGATCTGCGGCTGTTCCTTTATGACGAGGGCGGCGCGCCCTACGGCCAGTTCGACGCCATCGAGGCCGGGCTGGGCGAGGGCCAGCGGCTCGCCTTCGCGATGAACGCCGGGATGTATCACGAGGACCGCGCGCCCGTCGGCCACTACGTCGAGGACGGCGAGGAGATCATGCGCGTCGTCCCGAACCCGGGCCCCGGCAATTTCGGCATGGTGCCCAACGGCGTCTTCTGCATCCGCGAGGACCGCGCCGACGTGGTCGAGACCCTGCGTTTCCAGAATACGCTGGAGGGCCGGTGCCGCTATGCCACCCAGTCCGGCCCCATGCTCGTCATCGACGGAGAGCTGCACCCCCGCTTCCTGGAGGACAGCACGTGGCGCTACCTGCGCAACGGGGTGGGCACCAGCGAAGACGGTGACCGCGTTGTCTTCGTCATCTCGCGCAACGCGGTGACGTTCCACGAATTCGGCTCCTTCTTCCGCGACGCGCTCGGCCTGCCGCAGGCGCTTTACTTCGACGGCAACATCTCGCGCCTGCACGCCCCAGCCATCGGGCGCAGCGATGGCGGGCGGCGGATGGGGCCGGTCGTCGGGGTCGTTGCGCCGGCGGAGTGAAGCCAGGGATCGTTCGGGCCGCCGGGACCTTTCCGCCTCACCGTGCCAACAGCGGCGCCACCTGCGCGGCGATGCGCTGCGATCCCTTCACCGACGGGTGGGTGCGGTCTGCATCGAACAGCGTCGGGTCGTCGGGGCGGAAGACCTCGTCCATGTCCACCAGCGTCACGCCCTCGTCGGCCGCCGCCATCCGGCGGAGCCGGGTTTCCAGCACCTGATAGGGCGCCTCGCAGGTGGTCCCGGCGTAGCGCGGAGAGGTGTAGTAATCGGCCCAGATCACGCGGGATCCGCGCCCGCGCAAATCCGCCACCAGCGAGGGGATCGCCCCCCGCGCGCCGTCCTCGGAAATCAGCCGGTCCAGCACGGCGCCGCAGTCGGAACAGGTGCAATTGCGGCTCAGGTCGTTGGCGCCGCCGTTCAGCACCACCCATGGGGCCCGCACGCCGCTCAGCTGGGCGGGAATGTTCAGCGGGCCGCGCCCGCCCGTGACCTGCGCCAGCGGCAGGGACACGTCGCCGACCGGCTCCTCCAACCGGGCCCGCAGCCCGTCCGCGACGGAGGCGCCCGCGCCCCGGTTCCACGCCATGACGGAATCGCCCGCCACGACGATACGGGCGTCGTCCGGCACGCCGCGGCCGCAGGCCGCCAGCAGAGCGAAGGTGAGGATCAGGAGGACGCGTCTTGCCATAGCGGCTGAACTAAGCCGCGGCGGATCGGGTTCAATTCGAATTCGCCGCACCTCATCCCCGCGCGGACTCGACTCCGCCCCCGGCCCTCCCTAGAACGGAACAAACACAGAACAAACGAATCCCCATGCCTGCCCCGTCCCGACGCATCCTCTCCGTCTGGTTCCCCCGCCTCGGCGCGGAGCGGCTGCTGCGGGCGCAGGGCAGCGATCCGGGCCAGCCCTTCGCCGTGGTGGAGGAAAGCGGAAACCTCCAGACCCTGCATTCCCTCTCGGCCGGGGCCTCCGCCGCGGGACTGTCGCGCGGGCAGCCGCTGCGCGACGCGCGGGCGATGTGCCCCGACCTGATCACCCGGCTCCGCAACCCGCAGCGCGAGGCCGCCTTCCTCACCGTGCTGCGGCGGTGGATGGGCAAATATTCCCCCTGGGTCGCCGAATCCCCGCCCGAGGCGCTGCTGATCGACATTTCCGGCTGCGCGCACCTGTTCGGCGGCGAGGCGCCGCTGCTTGAGGCCCTGGCCGCCGATTGCGCCCGGCTGGGGCTGACGCATCTTGCCGGCATCGCCGACACCGCCGGCGCGGCCTGGGCGCTGGCCCGGTACGCGGGCCGGGCGGCGGAACATCACCGCACCGGCGACGCGGTGGATGCCGAGGCGCCCGCCACCCGCACCCGCGCCGCCCGGCGGCACTGGGTCAAGGGCGGCCCCGGCCCGACCCGCGCCTCGGACCCCGCTCCGCCCGCGCGGATCGCCGCCCCCGGCCAGACCCGCAGCGCCATTGCGCCGCTGCCGGTGGCGGCGCTGCGCCTCGATCGCCAGGTCCTGGAACAGCTCGCCCGGCTGGGCCTGCGCCGGGTGGAGGACCTGCTGAACCAGCCCCGCGCGCCGCTCGCCCGCCGCTTCGGGCGGCAGGTGCCGCTGCGCATCGACCAGGCGCTCGGCCATGTGCCGGAGCCGGTCTCGCCCGCGCAGGCCGACCGGCCCGACGCGGTGCGGATGACCCTGCCGGAGCCCATCGGGCTGGAAAGCGACATCCTCGCCGGGCTGGACCGGCTGCTCGTCCGGCTCTGCGCCACGCTGGAGGGCAAGGGGCAGGGCGTCCGCACCGCGCGGCTGCAGGCCTATCGCACCGACGGCACGATGCAGTGGATCACCGCCGGCCTCGCCCGGCCCAGCCACGACCCCGACCGCATCCGCCCCCTGCTGGCGATGCGGGTGCCAGAGATCGACGCCGGCTTCGGCATCGACATGCTGCGGCTCGAAGCGGTGCAGGTCGAACCGGTCCACAAGGTCCAGACCAAGGGCCACCTCGCCGCCGGGCAGGCGGTGACGGAGCGGCTGAAGGGGGATCACGCGCTCGACGACCTGATCGCGCGGATCGGCGGGCGCGTCGGGATGGAGGCGGTGACGCGGCTGCACCCCGCCTCCTCCCACATTCCCGAGAAGGGGGCGATCACCCTTGCCGCCGCGTGGTCCGAAGCCGCCGCCGACTGGCCCGCCCCGCCCGTCGCGCGCCCGCTGCTGCTCTGGCGGCCCGAACCGGTGCAGGCCCCCGACACCCCGCAGCGGCCCGAGAGCTTCCGCTGGCGCGGCCGCACCCTCCGCCCGCTCTCGGCGCGGGGGCCGGAGCGGATCGCGCCGGAATGGTGGCTGGACGACCCGGAATGGCGCTCGGGCGTGCGGGATTACTGGCGGGTGACTGTGGATGGGGGCGAACGGCTCTGGCTCTTCTACGCGCATGGCGGGGCGATGTCCTCGGGCTGGTTCTGCCAAGGCCGGTTTGCATGAGTGTGGCCGGCGCGGAATTGCGCGTGACAGTCGTGCGCCAAACGCTTTGACTGGCGCGCGACAAGGAGGACCCCGATGGATTTCACCCTGAGCGAAGAGCAGCAGATGCTGCGCGATCTGGTCGCGCGCTTCACCCGCGATCACCTGATGCCGCTGGAAGCCGGCCTGCTGGCCCGCGAGGCGGCGGGCGAGCGCAAGGCGCTGACGCCCGAGGATCAGGAGAGGGTCGACACGAAGGCGAGGGAGCTGGGCCTCTACGGGCTGGAATCGCCCGAGGAATTCGGCGGTTCGAACCTCGACACCGTCAGCATGGTCGGCGTCTTCGAGGAACTCGGGCGGACCTGCGTGGACTATTACTTCCCGCCCGACAGCCCGAACCTGCATATGCTGATGCAGACCTGCAACGAGGAGCAGCGGCAGAAGTACCTCGAGCCCTATGCACGGGGCGAAAAGATCAGCGCCATCGCGATTTCCGAACCCGGCGGCGGCGGCGATCCGGCGGCGATGACGACCCGTGCGGTGCCGGACGGCAACGGCTGGAAGATCAACGGCCGCAAGATATGGATCAGCCGCGCGCCGGAGGCGGATTTCACCATCCTCATGGCCGTGACGGACCCCGGCAAGGGCGCGCGGGGCGGAATCTCGGCCTTCGTAGTCGACAAGGACACGCCGGGCTATCACGTCGCGCGGGCGATCCCGATGCTCGGCGGGCGGGTGACCTACGAGGTGGCGATCGAGGATCTGAAACTGCCGGGCAGTGCGCTTCTGGGCGAACTGGGCAACGGCTTCGGCCCGATGCAGCTGCGCCTGTCGCGGCGGCGGGTCGAGATGGCGGCGCGCTGCGTCGGGATGACCCGGCGGGCGCTGGACGACATGAAGGCCTGGGCGAAGGAGCGCAAGACCTTCGGGGAGCGGCTGGCGGACCGGCAGGCGATCCAGTGGTGGATCGCGGATGCCGAGATGGAGCTGCACGCACTCCGGCTGATGGTCTACAACACGGCGGCCAAGATTGACGGCGGGTCGCAGGCGCGGACCGAATGCTCGATGGTCAAGCTGAAGGGGACCGAGCTTGCCTGGGACACGATCGACAAGGCGATGCAGGCCTACGGCGCCATGGGGATGACCCGGGAACTGCCGCTGCAGATGATGGCGAACCAGGTCCGGGTGCAGCGCATCTACGAGGGCCCGAGCGAGGTGCACCGGATGCTGATCGCGCGGCACGCGCTACAGGACCGGGTGCCGGGATTATGAGGGCGGGGCCGGGCTGAAGCCCGGGCTGATCGACTCATGCCGACCAAACCCCCGCCACCTCGCGAAAGCCGGGCCAGCGCCAGCCCGTGGGATGGCGCTTCCTGACCTTTGAAGCTCGCGCTTTATGCCAGCCGTGGTAGAGCCCATGCCGGCACTCTGCGCCAACGGCACCCAGGCGCCAGCCCGCGTTCGCCGGGCAAAAGGTCCCCCGGACCTTTTGCTGACCCTCCTCACCGGGCCAGCGCTGGCCCGGCGGCCTTCGGCCTCGTCCCTGGCCCTGGGACCCGGATCGGCCAATGCAAAGGGCCGCCCTGAAGGACGGCCCTCGTTCTCCGTAAGCCGGGCTTCAGCCCGGCCCGCGCGTCACACCATCACACCGCTTCCAGCATCAGGGCGATCCCCTGGCCGACGCCGATGCACATGGTGCAGACCGCCCGCTTGGCGCCCATGTGACCCATCGAGATCCCCGCCGTCAGCGCCAGACGCGCGCCGGACATGCCCAGCGGGTGGCCGAGCGCGATCGCCCCGCCGTTCGGGTTCACCCAGTCCGCGTCATCCGCGATCCCGAGCTGCCGGGTCACGGCCAGCCCTTGCGCCGCGAAGGCCTCGTTCAGTTCCATCAGGTCGATGTCGCCGATGGAATAACCGGTCTGCGCCAGCAGCTTCTCGGTCGCCGGCGCGGGCCCGATGCCCATGATCCGCGGCGGCACGCCCGCCGTCGCCATCGACACGATCCGCGCGCGGGGCGTCAGGCCGTATTTCTCGACCGCCGCCTCGGAGGCCACGATCACCGCCGCCGCACCGTCGTTCACGCCGCTCGCGTTGCCCGCCGTGACCGAACCGCCCTCGCGGAACGGCGCGGGCAGAGCGCCCAGCTTCTCCATCGAGGTCTTGCGGGGGTGTTCGTCGGTGTCCACGACGATCGGATCGCCCTTGCGGTGGCGGATCGAGACCGGCGTGATCTCCTCGGCCATGCGGCCCGAGGCAATGGCGGCCGAGGCGCGCTCCTGCGAGCGGTAGGCAAAGGCGTCCTGATCTTCGCGGCTGACCTGGAACTGCTCGGCCACGTTTTCGGCGGTCTCGGGCATGGAATCCGTGCCGAAGTGCTTGTGCATCGCCTTGTTCACGAAGCGCCAGCCGATGGTGGTGTCATAGATCTCGGCTTTGCGCGAAAAGGCGCTGTCGGCTTTGGGCATCACAAGCGGCGCGCGTGACATGGACTCGACCCCGCCCGCAATCAGCACCTCCATCTCGCCCGCCTTGATGGCGCGGGCGGCGGTGCCGACAGCGTCGAGGCCGGAGCCGCAGAGACGGTTGATCGTCGCGCCCGGCACGTCCTCGCCCAGCCCCGCCAGCAGCGACGCCATGCGCGCGACGTTCCGGTTGTCCTCGCCCGCCTGGTTGGCGCAGCCGACATAGACGTCGTCGATGGTGACGCCGGGGTTGCGGGCCATCAACTCCTTCATCACATGCGCCAGCATGTCGTCCGGGCGGACCGAGCTGAGCGACCCGCCGTACCGTCCGATCGGCGTGCGCAGCCCGTCACAGAGAAATGCTTCGGCCATGTTCGTCTTCCTCCAATGCGGCGGTGTGCCAATTTCGGCGCAACCTGCTCAAATCGCCCCCCGTGGTCAAGGCGGCGGACCCGCTTTCCATATGACGGAAAGCCCAAGCCTCTTGATTTCGCGCCGCGGCTTCGCAACTCTTCTCACATGACCTTCGTCACGCCCCCGTCACAGGGCCGGTCCACGGCCGACCAGGTGACATTCCACAAGACCGAATTGCGTGAGATCGTGGGGCTTTACGGCCGCATGGTGGCCGCGGGCGAATGGCGCGATTACGCGATTTCCTTCCTCAGCGACGTGGCCATCTTTTCCGTCTTCCGCCGGGCGTCGGAACAGCCGCTCTACCGGATCGAGAAGCGGCCCAAGCTGCGCGACCGGCAGGGGATGTATTCGGTCGTCGGGATGGACGGGCGAATCCTGCGCCGCGGACACGACCTGAAGATGGTGCTGCGGGTGCTGGAGAAGAAGCTGATCCGCGCGGTGGATCTGGATTGACGCGGTCGGGTGGGCTGAGCCCGCCAACCGTCTTGCGTTGACACCGCGCCTCCACAAAACGCGCCACGGGATCGCGCCCGACCCCGAGGGCGGCGTAGAACTTGGTACGGACGGCACTCGACAGCACAAGCGTCGGGAACGTGGGTCCACCGTCGCCAATCGCGCCCGCCCTGGGGGGCGGGGTCGGGCGCGATCCGATCCACCGCAGGCGGATCGGGGCATGGGCGAAGAATGGTCCGACCTCCCCGGCCGCATCCGGGGTGCCTTGTCAGGCCAACCGCCGCCACCCCGTCGGCCGCCCCTCGCCCTGCGCCTCGATCCGCGCGATGGCCGCCGCCAGCCCCTCGAACGCCACCGCCATGTCGTGGCCGTTCGCGTGCAGGATCAGGTCCTCCGCCGCGACCCAGGCGACGTGGCCTTTCCAGAACACCAGATCCCCGCGCCGCAGCTCCGCACCCTCGGGCAGCGCCGTGCCCAGCTCCCGCGATTGCATGTCGCTGTCGCCGGGGCAGGCGATGCCGCAGGCGACGCAGGCCGCCTGCACGAGGCCGGAGCAGTCGATTCCCTGCCGCGAATTCCCGCCCCAGAGGTAGGGCGTGCCGATCAGCCGTTCGGCCACGGCGACGGGATCGCTTTCGGCGTCACCCACCGGGGCGAGGTGCCGGGCGTAGATGAAGCCCTGCGGCGTTTCGGCGAAAGCGCCGGTCGTCCCGGTCACCCGAACGCGGGAGCCGAGCGTCAGCCAGCCCCGTTCCGGCACCTTGATATCGGCCTCCGGGTAGAGATGCGTCGCGGCGGCGCGCACCACGTGGGTCGCCTCCACGGCGGGGCCGAGCGCCGACTCGGCCACGTAGCCGGTGTAGTCGTCCTTCGCCGCCTCGACGAAGGCGATCCCGTCGCGGATCTCGAGAACGTCGAGCGCCTCCCCATACACGACCTGCCGGTCCCGCCGCCCGCCGGGCGCAGCCAGCAGGTCGGCCACCGGCACTGCGACCGTGCGCGGCTCAGGCGTGACAAAACGCTCTGCCTCGGCCACGCCGCGCAGCCGCTCGGCGGCGACGCGGCCGTTGCAGGGCCAGCGGCGGCGGTCGTGGCTCATCCCAGCACGCCGGGCAGGGTGTCGAGGATCGCGCGCCAGCCCTGCCCCACGCCGCCCACCGGACGGCCCGGCGCGGCGGAGGGCTGCCAGCCGTAGATGTCGAAATGGGCGTAATTCACATCCCCCGCAAAGCGCCGCAGGAAGAGCGCCGCGGTGATCGACCCGGCGAACCCGCCCTTCGGCGCGTTGTCCAGATCGGCGATGCCCGGTTCGATCATCGGCTCGTAGGGCGCCCAGAACGGCATCCGCCAGACCGGGTCCGCCACCCGCCGGGCGGAGGCGGCGAGCGCCGTGGCGAAGCCGTCATTGTCGCTGTAAAACGGCGCGAGGTCCGGCCCCACGGCGACCCGCGCCGCGCCCGTCAGAGTCGCCATCGAGATCATCAGGTCCGGCCCTGCCTCGGCGCCGTAGGCCAGCGCATCGGCCAGTACCAGCCGCCCCTCGGCATCGGTATTGTTAATCTCGACCGTCAGCCCCCTGCGCGAGGTTAGGATGTCCCCGGGCCGAAAGGCGTTGCCCGCGATCGCGTTCTCCACCGCCGGGACCAGCACCCGCAGCCGGACCTTCAAGCCGAGCGCCATGATCGTCCGGGCCAGCCCCAGCACGTTGGCCGCGCCGCCCATATCCTTCTTCATCAGCCCCATGCCGGCGGCGGGCTTGATGTCGAGCCCGCCGGTGTCGAAACAGACCCCCTTGCCGACGAGGGTGAGCGCCGGACCCGCGTCGCCCCATGTCATCTCGATCAGCCGGGGCGCGTCCTCGGCCGCGCGGCCGACCGCGTGGATCATCGGGAAATTGCGCTCCAGCAGCTCCGGGCCTTCGACCGCGGAGAAGGTCGCGCCGAATTCCGCCGCGAGATCCGACGCGGCCTGAGCCAGCGCCGACGGCCCCATGTCGGAGGCCGGGGTGTTGATGAGGTCGCGAACCAGCGCCTCGCCCGCCGCGATCGCCTCGAGCCGGGGGGCGTCCACGCCCGGAGGCGCGACCAGCCGCGCCTTGGCCGCCGGCTTCGCCTTGTAGCGCCCGAAGGCGTAGCCCGCGAAAAGCCAGCCAAGCGCTGCCTCATCCAGGTCGTCGCCGCTCAGCGTGTCGTCCAGCCGCCAGTCGCCCTCCGGCAGGGCGGTGGCGGCGGCGGCGAGGGTGAAGCGCCCGCGCGCCCGGTCCGCTTCTGCGCCCAGCCCTACCAGCGCGCCGCGCGGCGCGCCGTCCGCGCCCGGCAGCAGCAGCACCTTCCCCGCCCCTGCGCGGAAGTCGTTCCCGATGACCCAGGCGGCGGTGGCGGCCTCCTGCCCCTTCAGCCAGGATTCGAGCGTCTCGGGCGACAGCAGCGTCAGCGGGAGGGCGTCTTCGGTGTCGGGGGCGAAGGTCAGCGGCATTGGTCACCTCGGTCAGTTTCTCCCGCCAACCTATCCGCCCCGCGCCTGCCCGCAAGGGGCCCTCACACCGGCACGTCCTGCATGTCCCAGATCGCTGTCAGCGACCGTTCTCCGATCCGCACCAGCCGCGCGACCACGGCCGCGGTGGCAACGGCGTCGCCCCTGTCGACGCAGAAAATCACGTCTCCGGCCACGCGCGCCAGCGTCCGCATGCCGATACGTTCGGCGATCGTGGCCAGCGCCCGCGCGCTCTGCCGCATTTCGGCGGACTTCCCCTGCCGATGCTGACGTTCGGTGAACGACAGGCGGACCGCCAGTTCCTCCATCGCGCGGCAGACCAGATCTTCCGCCTCGGCCTCGCCGAGCTGATCGCACAGTTCCACCAGCCGGTCCCGGTCCAGACGCACCGGTTCGTCGCGCCTCAGCACGGCCACCTGATCCGACATGGCACCCTCACTCCTGTTCCCATCCGGCCACGCTTATCCCGCGGGCGCGTTCTCAAATGGTTGAGGACAGGGCACAAACCAGGATGGAATTTGCTACAATGCTTCCCATATCGGGGGCCGAACGCTATAGCCGCAGCCACCCGCACAAACGAGGACAAGCCATGGACGTCGCAACCCCGCTGCCCGCCTATCTTGTGAAACGCTATCACGGCTGGAAGGCCACCGCCTTCACCGAGAACAAGGCGTGGTACCGCCACCTCGCCGACGAGGGGCAGCACCCCCGCGCGATGATCATCTCGTGCTGTGACAGCCGCGTGCACGTGACGGCGATCTTCGGGGCGGATCAGGGCGAATTCTTCATCCACCGCAACATCGCCAACCTCGTCCCGCCCTACGAGCCTGACGGCAACCAGCACGGCACCTCGGCGGCGGTGGAATACGCCGTCACCGCGCTCAAGGTCGCGCACGTGGTCGTCGTCGGCCATTCCAACTGCGGCGGCGTGAAGGGCTGCCTGGACATGTGCTCGGGCCACGCGCCGGAACTGGAGCAGAAGTCGAGCTTTGTCGGCCGCTGGATGGACATCCTCCGCCCCGGCTACGAGCGGATCAAGGACATCGGCGACGAGACCGAGCAGCGCAAGGCGCTGGAGCGGCAGGCGATCATCGTCAGCCTCGACAACCTGATGACCTTTCCCTTCGTGAAATCCGCCGTGGAGTCCGGCAAGCTCAGCCTGCACGGCGTGTGGAACGACATCGGCGAGGGCGGGATCGAACAGTTCGACAGCGCCACCGGAAAGTTCCATGCCGTCTAGCCAGCCCGCCGCGCCGTGGCCGCGCCACAGCGCGGCGCCGCCGGTCGCATCGCCGGGGCGGGGAACGCCGTTCCTGCGCGCCACCCTGCCTCCGATGCCCGACGACTGCCACGCGCCCAACGACGCGGAGGTGGTGCAGGCGATCGGCCGGATCGGCTTCGCGGCGGGCATGGAAGCGGTCTGGAGCGAACTGCGCCATCAACTCGCCCGGTTCGGCTTCGACCGGCTGAACTACGGCTACACGCCCGCGCTGCAGGATCCGGACAACACCAGCCGGTCGCCCCGGCTTGCGCTCAGCTCGCATCCGGACACGCGGGTGCGCGATCTATACGTCGGGCCGCGGCTGGACCGGTCGCCGCTTCGCATCTGGGCCTCGCGCAACACCGGCGCGATCTCGTGGAGCGAACGGGCGCGCCTGCTGGACGACTACGACATGGCCGAAAGCGGCCCGGCGCTGGAAGCGCTGCTGGAAGATCTGGGCATCCGCGCGGGCTATACCATCGGCTTCCCGCCGACCGCGCGCAACGGCAAGGGCTCCCTCGGCCTGACCGCCCGCGCGGGGCTGAGCCAGGCCGACGTGGACGCGATCTGGGCCGAACGCGGCGACGCGATCATGGCGTTGGCGGCCGCCGCGCACGGGCGGCTGTCGCAGATGCCGCTGCCGCTGACCCACTACCGGCTCACCGGGCGCCAGATCGAATTGCTGGGCTGGATCGCCGACGGCAAGACGGTGCAGGACGCCGCCCTGCTCACCGGCCTTTCGGTGAGCGCAGTGGAAAAGCACCTTGCCCGCGCGCGCGAGGGTCTGGGGGCCGAGACCACGGCGCAGGCCATCGCCCGTCTCGCCCTGCTCAACCAGCTTCACATGCCGAACGCGGACTGACTCCGCCGGGTCAGCGCAGCACCTTGTTCGCGGGCCAGGTCAGCACGTGGTCCAGCCGCACCACCTCGGTCGCGCCGGGGGCGAGGGCGAGGTCCCACGCGAGGATCCCGCGGGCGCCGTCCAGGTCGGTCTCCGCCGGTTCCGGCGTGGCGGTCCAGCGGACCTCGAGATCCTCCTGCTCCGAATACGGCACCCGGTCGATCAGCCGCAGGTTCCACGCTTCGCCGGTGAAGTTGCGGATCTCGATCTCCACCGCCTCCGCCTGCCGGTTGCTGCGCGAGATCACGCCGCGGTCGCCTTCGCTCCGGTCCAGCACCCTGCGGGTCAACCGCAGCCCCTCGATGGGTCCGAAGCTGAAGGCGGCCGCGTCCCCGGCTGCGATCAGCCCGGTGGGGCGCAAGCCGACGAAGACGCCGTCGAGATAGAATTCCGACTGGTCGGAGGGCAGGATGATCTCATCCGTATCGTTGGTGAACTCCGCCATCAGGAACGCCGTCCCGTCGCGCAGCGGGACGGCCCGGGCCCCGACTTTGGGCGTCACCTCAAGGGTGCCAAGCGTGATACGCAGATCCTCCGCCCCGGTGGCGAGCGTCACGGGCTCCGGGTAGCTGTAGGTCACGCTCAGACCGTCATAGTCCGCCACCGCGACGACCGGTTCGGGCATCGGCATCGGCGGGCGCCCGGCCTCGGCCTCGTCCGCCGCGGCGCCATAGGCCTTCTCCGTGCGCTCCTGCGCCTCCGGGCCCTCGATCCGGCGCAGGTCGGGATAGACCTCGCCCGGCTCCGTCTGGCCCGAGGGGCGCATCGTGGAGAGGGCCAGCGCCACGTCCTGCCAGCTTTCGCCGGTCCATTGCGACACATAGGCGCCGCGCCCGATGGTCAGCGCCGGCGCGCCGCCGCGGTCGAGGTGAAAGTCGTAGACCGGCCGCCAGCCCGCCGCGCCAGTGACGTAGCGGATGGTCAGCGCGCCCTCGACCGCCTCGGGCACGTCCACCGACAGGGCGAGGTATTCCCGCGCCTCCGCCTCCACGTCCAGAGCCCTGAGCGTCTGGCGGGCGCGGGCCAGATCCTCCATCAGCGCCGCGGTGGCCTGCTCCGCCTCGCGCGCCCGGATCTCCGCCTCCAGCGCCCGGCGTTCGGCGGCGAGCGTTTCCTCCCCCACCATCCGGGCCAGGTCGCGCAGCGTGTCGACCCCGGCGGCTGCGATCCCGTCGGCGCTGCCGAGTCCCCTGAGGAACGCGATCTGCGCCGCGGCGGCCTCCGCCTCAAGCCGGATCGCCCGGGCCGCGTCGCGGGCGGACTCCAGCGCCTGCTCCAGCCGCTCGACCTCGGCCTCGGCGGCGGCGACGACCTCGCGCGTGGCGGCGTCGCGCGGCGGGGCGAGGTCGTCGCGCAGCGTGACCGCGCCCAGCGTCACCCCCTCGGCCTCGATCCGCAGCCCCTGCAGGTCGCGCAGCGGGATGTCCTGCAGAATCAGCCGGTGCCGCCCCGCGGGGGCTGTGAAGCTGGCCGCCCGCTCAATCGTCGCGCCCTGCGGAAACACGGTGGCCGAGGCGACCCGGCTGGGCACGGCGATGTCCGCCGCGAGGGCGGGCAGGGGCAGCATGAGCGGCAGGAGAACAAGGGCGCGCATCGAAGACCTCCGGGCTGGGAACGCGGGGCGAGAATGCCCCGCCCGACGCGGAATTCAAATGACAAAGCCCTTCATGTCCCGGCGCAGGGCCGGGACCGCGCGTCAGACGAAATAGCCGACGTTGTTGGCCAGGATGATGCGGATGGCGTAGACCCCGATGAGCACCACCAGCGGCGCGAGGTCGATCCCCGACATCGGCGGCAGGATGCGCCGCACGGGGCGGTAGAGCGGTTCCACCAGCCGGTTCAGCCCGTCCCACACCTGGGCGACGAACTGCTGGCGCAGGTTCAGCACCTGAAAGTTGATCAGCCACGACATGATGACATGGACGATGATGATGAACCACACCACGTCGAGGATCAGCATCAGGATCTGGAACAGGCTCAGCACCGGCGGGACTCCTCTGGCAACTCAGGCTGACAGGTAAGCAATCACGCCCTTTCGCGCAAGTCGGACGCGAGGTCGCGGTTGACGCCCGCTTGCGGGGGCGCAGGGTGCCGGACGGAGGTATCCGCATGTATCCGTTCGTCCGTCTCTTCGCCCAGTGCCTGCGTTACCGGCACAAGACGCTGTCTCCGTGGGACACCCACGTTTCGCATCACCGTGTGATGCCGTGGGACCTCGACATGATGAACGAGCTGAACAACGGCCTGACCCTGACCTTCTACGACATGGGGCGGATCCCCTTCTCGCTGCGCATCGGGATGTGGGACGCGTTCAAGCGGAACGGCCTGTCCTTCACCATCGCGGGCAGCGCGGTGCGGTACCGCAAGCGGATCACCCTGGGCCAGAGTCTGGAACAGCACACCCGCATCGCGGGGTGGGACGCCCGGTTCATCTACTTCGACCAGAGCCTCTGGACCGATCCGGAGACCTGCGCCGGTCAGGGCGTCTTCCGCTCTGCGGTGGTGCGGAACCGCAAGATGGTGGGCATCGAGGCAGAGGTCCTGCCGCTGCTCGACCCCGGCCACAGGCCCGCCACCCGGCCGGAGCTGCCCGAGTGGATCGCCCAGTGGGCCGCCGCCGAGAACGCCCGCCCCTGGCCGCCCGAGCGCGTCTGACGGTTCGGCCATCCACCCGCGCCATGTCGATTGCGACGGTTGAAAATCCCACCATGCGCCCTCCCTCTCCCCGGGAGAGCGGGCCGGGGTGAGGGGCCGCCCCCTTCCCCCGCCGCGCCGTCCGTGGTCAACTCCCCCGCATGACGCTCTACGCAATCGCCGACATCCACGGCCACGCCGCCATGCTCGAAAAGGCGCTCGCCCGGATCGAGGCCGACGGGGCGACGGACCGGGACGAGGTGATCTTCCTCGGCGACTACATCGATCGGGGGCCGCACTCGGACGCCGTTCTGGAACGGCTGGCGCAGGGGCGGGCGGAGGGGCGGAACTGGTCCTTTCTGATGGGCAACCACGACCGCATGATGCTGAACTACCTGACCGACGGCACGGTCTCGGATCCTGCCGTTCGCGCAGGGATCCCCTGGACGCACGACCGCTTCGGCGGTGCCTGCCTGCGCGCCTACGGCGTCAAACCCGATGCCGGCCTGCCGCCGGAGGAGCTGCACCGCGCCTTCTCCGCCGCCGTGCCGCAGGCGCATTACGATTTCCTCGCCGCGCTCGTCTACGCGCTGGAGCGGGAGGAACTGCTCTTCGTGCACGCGGGGATCCGGCCCGGCGTCTCGCTCGCCGGTCAGTCGCAGAACGACCTCGTGTGGATCCGGGGCGATTTCCTCGACCACTCCGGCCCGCATCCGTGGCTCGTGGTGCATGGGCACACCGCCTTGCCCGCGCCGCGCCATTTCGGGGCGCATGTGGACCTCGACGGCGGGGCGGGGATGGGGCGGGAGCTCTTTCCCGCCGCCTTCGAAGGCATCGAGTGCTTCCTGCTGACGAAGGACGGCCGCCGCCGCCTCGCCCCCGCGCCGCTTGCCCCGGGCGAGCCCCGGCCTTGGGACTGAGCCGTGAAATAGGGCGGGCGGAGCGTTGCATGATCCCGCCCGGCAGGGCAAGACGGGCGGGACATCCGGGCGCGCCCTCCTGCCGCCCGGCAGATGGGAGAGAGTGAAATGAAAGACATCGTCATCCTCGACGGCGCCCGCACCGCGATCGGCACCTTCGGCGGCAGCCTCGCCGCGATCCCGCCGATCAGCCTCGGCGCCACCGCCGCGAAGGCCGCGCTGGAGCGCTCCGGCGTGGACGGCGCGCAGATCGGCCACGTCGCCTATGGCCACGTCATCAACACCGAACCGCGCGACATGTACCTGTCCCGCGTCGCGGCGATCGAGGCGGGGATCCCCGACACCACCCCCGCGATGAACGTGAACCGCCTCTGCGGCTCGGGCGCACAGGCCATCGTCTCGGTCGTCCAGTCGCTCGCCATGGGCGACGCGGAGTTCGGCCTCGCCGGCGGCGCCGAGAGCATGTCGCGCTCGCCCTACATCAACCCCTCGGAACGCTGGGGGCAGAAGATGGGCGACATCAAGGTGCTCGACATGATGCTGGGCGCGCTGAACTGCCCCTTCGGCACCGGGCACATGGGCGTGACGGCGGAGAACGTGGCGGGCGAGCATGACATCTCGCGCGCGGCGATGGACGAGTTCGCGCTGGAGAGCCAGAAACGCGCCGCCCGCGCCATCGAGGAAGGCCGGTTCGCGTCGCAGATCGTGCCGGTCGAGGTGAAGATCAAGCGCGACACCGTGGCCTTCGGCACCGACGAGCATCTCAAGCCGTCCACCACGCTCGAAGCGCTCGCTGGGCTGCGCCCTGCCTTCCAGAAGGACGGGCGGGTGACGGCGGGCAACGCCTCGGGCATCAACGACGGCGCGGCGGCGCTGGTGCTGGCGACGGCCGAGGCGGCGGAGAAGGCCGGGCTGAAGGCGAAGGCCCGCGTGCTGGGCTACGCCCACGCGGGGGTGCGGCCCGAGGTGATGGGCATCGGCCCGGTCCCGGCGGTCAAGGCGCTGTTCGAGAAGACCGGCCTTTCGGCGGGCGATTTCGACGTCATCGAGTCGAACGAGGCCTTCGCCGCGCAGGCGCTCGCGGTGAACAAGGAATTGGGCCTCGACCCGGCCAAGGTGAACCCCAACGGCGGCGCCATCGCGCTCGGCCATCCGGTCGGGGCGACCGGTGCGATCATCACCGTCAAGGCGCTCTACGAGCTGGAGCGGATCGGCGGCAAGCGCGCGCTGATCACGATGTGCATCGGCGGCGGCCAGGGCATCGCGCTGGCCATCGAGCGGCTCTGACCCCGGCCGGGGAGGGGGCGCTGCCCCCGCCGGCCCTGCGGCCCGACTCCCCCGGGATACATTGACCAGAGGAAAGCAGGCGCCGCGGCCCACCCTTCCTCTGGTTCCGTATCCTCGGGGGGCCCGGGGGGCAGACAGCCCCCCGGCCTCTCCGGCCCGGCCCTACTGCAGTTCGACGCGCACCCGTGCCGCGCGGCCCTCGGCGTCGATCACCGCGATCTCGGAAAAGCCCTTCGGCAGCGTGTCCAGCAGCACGTCCCGCCGCTGCACGCCGGTCGCCACCGGCCGCCCGCTGACCATCCAGGTGAACGGCGGTCGCCCCTCGCGCACCCGCACCGGCACGCCCGCCGCCTGGGCGGCCAGCACCGCGCCGTCCGGCGGGAAGGCCATCACCGGCGCCTGTGGATCCGGGATCAGCCGGGCGGAGCGGCCGCGGAAGCGTTTCAGCGGTTCCGGCAGGCGCGAGGCGCCGACCAGCAGCGCCTCGGGCGGCGGCGCGGGCAACGGGTCGAGCGCGGGTTTCAACCGCTGGAAGGCTTCGAACAGCACCGGCGCCGCGGTGTCCGCGCCGAAGGCGCCGGGGACCGGAGTGCCGTCCGGGCGGCCCATCCAAATCCCGATCACGTGGCGCCCGTCGAATCCGATCGCCCAGGCGTCGCGATGGCCGTAGCTGGTGCCGGTCTTGTAGGCCAGCCGGTTCATCGGCGCGCCGGGCGGCGGCGCGAGACCCGACAGGATGTGCCCCACCTGCCACGCCGCCGCGCGTGAGACGATCCGGCGCACGGGCGCCTCCGCCCCCTGGTCCATACGCCAGCGCAGGGGCTTCGCCACACCGTCCGAGGCGAGGCCGGCGTAAAGCGCCGTCATCTCCTCCAGCCGGACGCCGACGCCGCCGAGCGCCACGGCGAGGCCGGGCCTCCCCCCGGGCAGCACCGCCTCCACACCCGCGCGGTCCAGCGCCGCCATCAGGTTCTCGGGCCCGAGCGCGTCGGTCAGCAGCACCACGGGGATGTTGAGCGACAGGCGCAGCGCCTCGTCCACCGGCAGTTCGCCCCGGAAGGCGCCGTCGAAATTCTGCGGCGCGTAGCTGCCGAAAGCCACCGGGCGGTCGGCGATCAGGGTCTGTGGGTGCGCCAGCCCTGCGTCGAACCCGAGCGCATAGACCAGCGGCTTCAGCGTCGAGCCGGGCGAGCGCAGCGCGCGGGTCATGTCGATGAACCCGTCGCGCCCGGACACCTCGTAGCCCGCCGACCCGACCGAGGCGAGGATCTCTCCGCTGCCGTGATCCGCCACCACGATCGCGATCGAGACGCCCCGTGCCGCGCCGCGCAGGCGGTCCCGGGCGAGCGTTTCCAGCGCCGCCTGCAGCGCGCCGTCGAGGGTGAGCTGGTGCAGCGCACGGTCCGGCGCCTCGGCCAGCGCGCGGTCGGTCATGTGCGGCGCGAGCGCCGGGAACGGGAGGCGGCGGGTCGGCACCGGGTCGCGTATCGCGGCGCGCGCCGCCTCGGGCGACAGCTGCCCGGCGGTGACCATCCGCGCCAGTACACGGTCACGGGCGGCGCGGGCGGCCTCGGGGTCCCGGTCGGGGCGGCGGGCCTCCGGCGATTGCGGCAGGGCGATCAGCAGCGCGGCCTCGGCCGGGGTCAGGCGGGCGGGTTCCTTGCCGAACCACGCGAAGGCGGCGGCGCGCAGCCCCTCGATGTTCCCGCCGAAGGGCGCGAGCGCCATGTAGAGGCGCAGGATCTCGTCCTTCGGCAGGTGCCGTTCCAGCGCGAGGGCGAGCCGTGCCTGCCGGATCTTGCCGGACCACGCGCCGGTGCCGCTCCGCTCGAGCAGCCGGGCGACCTGCATCGTCAGGGTGGAGCCGCCTGAGACCACGCGCCCGTTCACCAGCGCCTGCCACCCCGCGCGGAGCGCGGCGAGCGGATCGACGCCGGCATGGCGCAGGAACCGCTTGTCCTCGTAGGCCAGCAGCATCTCGACGTAGCGCGGGTCCACCCGGGCCGGGTCCACCGGCAGCCGCCAGATCCCGTCGCCCACCGTGTAGGCGCGGAGCAGCGCGCCGCCCCGGTCCCGCATCTCGACCGAGGTGGCGGGGGCGAGCGGCGGCAGCACCGTGGCATCGACCCAGCGGTCAAGCGCGTCCCGTCCGCCCGCCCCCAGCCCGAGGGCCAGCGCAAGCCCGGCCAGCGCAAGCCCCACGCGGCGGGTCATTCGGTGACCGTGATCGATCCGGCGCCGGACCGGGCCCGGTAGCGCGGGCGGTACATGTCCTCCACCACCGCCGCCGGGTGGTGGTAGGTGCCGGGGGTGATCGCGCGGACGATGTAGGCGAGGTCGAAGCTGGCATCCGACGCCCAGTCCACCGCCGCGAGGAAGCGGTCGGCGCGGAATTCGGTGGTGCGGGTGTCCACCGTCTCCAGCCAAGGCAGCGCGGCGATGTCGCCCGCGCGCAGGAGGTTCGGGTTGTCGATTTCGAACCCGGCGGGCAGCGGATCGTTCACCATCAGCCGCGCGCCCGTCGCCTCGAAGGGCTGGACCCGCAGGACCGCCACCAGCCGCGTGCCGGTGGCGACCTGTTCGGGCGAGACCGGCGCGCCCTCGAGCGTGTAGTAGGACCGTTCGAGGCCGTAGCCGTAGCCACCCGCCGGCACCGGGACTTCCGGAACGCCGATCGTGGTGAGCGTGATGTCCGTGGGCGCCGTGCCCTCGTTGCGGATGGCCATGCCGATCGCCGCCTCGGCCTCCGCCGCGCGGACCATCGGACCCTGCACCGGCACCCCGTCGACCGAGAGGGCGGCGGCCGAGGGGTCCTCCACCAGCGCCTTCGCGGCCAGCAGGGTCCATGCGCTTTCCTGCGTGGAATAGGGCCCCTCCCCCGCGCCGAGCTGTGCGAGCAGCGGCGCGGGGTCCACCGCGTTCGACCCGGTCTCCACCGCCAGCGCCAGTACGCCTGCCGCGTCTCGCAGGTCGGTGCCGTAATCGGCGCGGAAGATGCGCGGCTCCTCCCGCGTGGCGCGGGCCTGCATCATGCGGCCGGCGATGGCGAACATCGCGTCGGCGCGGAGTTGATCCCCGTAGAAGGCCAGCGCGGTCCCAAGCTGCGCGGCGGCCAGCGGGGTGGCGAAATCCTCGCCCTTCACGTCGGCGTAGTAGCGCAGGTCACCCATCGTGGCCGCGCCTTCGCGAGCGAGGACCATGAGCGCGTAGGCGATGTCCTCTCCGCCGCCGTTGGTTCCGGCATCGAAGTCGGGGGCGTAGTTGACCCGGTTGCGCAGGTTGTCCACCGCGGCGCGGAAGGCGACCTCGGGCACGTCGTGCCCGGCGGCACGGGCGCGGCTGAGAAAGTCGGTGACATAGGCGTCGAGCCAGAAGTCGCCCGTTTCCGCCCGCCAGAGGCCGAAGGCCCCGTTGGCGGCTTGCCGGGTCAGCACCAGCGTCACGGCCTGTTCGATCCGCTCCGCCATGCGGGCGCGACCGCCGAGGTCCATCGCCTCGGCCACCGAGGAGAGGTAGAGCAGCGGCATCGCCTGCGATGTCACCTGTTCGGTGCAACCATAGGGGTAGCGGTCCAGCGCGGCCAGAAGCCGCGGCGCGTCGAACCGCGCGAGCGGCCCGGCCGACACGATCGCCTGCCCGGTGCCGGGGCGGATGCCATCGAACACTGCCGCGTCGAGCGTGAAGGTCGCGCCGGCGGCCAGTTCGAAGCGGCGGGTGGTGGAGACCGCGGGGTCGTTGGCGCGGACCGGCAGCGTCAGGGTTTTGGTCAGCACCTTTCCGCCGGGCGTGGTCAGGCCGATGCGGATGATGTGGTCGCCGACCTCCCCCGCCATCACCGGCAGCCGCAGGACGGTCTTGCTCTGATCCGTCAGATCGACACCGGACGGCACCGTATCCGTCAGGGTGACACCCTCCGCCGTCACGTCCAGTCCGGCGCGGCCCGTGGGGCCGGTGGCGTGGACGATTTCCAGCAGCAGGGACGAGGTGTCTCCGGGCGCCATGAAGCGCGGCAGGCTGGCGGTCACGACCACCGGGTCGCGCACCAGCACATCCTGTTCGGCGGAGCCCACGCCCGTCGGCGACCAGGCCAGCGCCGCGAGGCGGATCGTGCCGTTGAATTCCGGCAGGTCAAAGGTGACCTCCGCACGGCCATCCGGGCCGACCTCCAGGGGGCCCGAGAAGAAGGCCACCAGTTCCTCGGTCGGCGGCGGGCTGTCCATCCGCATCCGGCTGGAACCGTCGCCCCCCGAACGCACCGCCCCCTGCGCACCGTTCATCCCGTCGATCAGCCGCCCGTAGAGATCACGGATGTCCATGCCGAGCCGGCGCTGGCCGAAGTAATGGGCCTGCGGATCCGGAGTCTCGAAGGCGGTGAGGTTGAGGATACCGACGTCCGTCGCGGCGATGGTGACATAGGCCGTCTCGCCCTCCGCCACACCGGTCACGCGAACCGCGGCGGTCAGCGGCCCGCGCGGGTCCGCGGCGGCGGGCGCGTCGAAGGCCACGGTCAGCGCCTTGGCGCCCGGGGCGATGCTGGCGTGGGTCAGCCCCATGGCGCGCGCCGGGTTGCGGCCCGCGGCCACGTCCATCGGGCGGATGACCGACACGGTGACATAGGCGCCGGTCCCCCAGTCTGCCGTGACCGGCAGGTCGATCAGGTTCTGGCCCTCCGTCACCTCGACCGCCTTCATGTCGATCAGCCGGTTGGACAGGACCGTCACCAGCGCCGTGCCCGCATAGCGCGGCACCAAGCGCAGCTCCGCCGTGTCGCCGATGGCATAGCCCGGCGCGTCGAGCGACAGCTCCAGCGTATCGGGGGTGGAAGAGGTGTCGGCAGGGGCATACCAGCCCGCCCAGAAATCCTCGGACGCGGTGACGGAGGCGCCGCCGACGCGCTGCACGACGATCTCGTACTGGCCCCACTCCACCGGCGCCTCGACCTCCACCGGCGCGCCGGTCAGCGTGGCGGTGCCGGAAGCGACCTCGGTCCGGGTGGTGAAGGGTTCCCACTCCCAGTTGCCGTATTGCTGATACCACTGGTACTGCGTTTCGACCCGGTTCACCGTCCAGCGCACCGGCATCGGCGCGGGCGTCAGGTCCGGCCCCACGGCGATCAGCGAGAAGGCGGCGTTGGCGCCTTCGCCCGCCACGTCATCGAACATCTTGCGGATGCCGATGACGGGCTGCGGCGGGGCCACCATCCGGGAGATCGTCCGCTCCACCGGGCGGCCGGAGCCTTCGCGGATGCGCAGGGTGACGGCGGCCTCGGCGGGCCGGTCCAGTCCGTCGATCACCGGAAGCTCCACCGTCAGCGTAGCGGTGCCGTCGACCTCTGTCCGGCCGCCGTCCAGATAGCCGGTCTGGGGGTACAGTTCCGCGTCATGGGCGCCGAAGACATAGCCGGGGAAGGCGTCGAGCATCCGGACGGGACGGGTGCGAATGTCGCCCTCGATCTCCAGCCCGCCCGCGGGGGCGCCAAAGAGATAACGCGCCTCGAGCGTCAGGTCGGGCGTGGCGTCGTGGGGGAGAGGGCCCTCTGGCAGAGCCATCTCGAAATCGATGCGCTCGGGCAGGAAGTCCTCCACCAGTACCTCGGTGGTGGCCAGCGCGGGCGCGTCCGGATCGGCGTGAATGTCGATCCGCCACGTGCCGCGCGGTGCGGCGCCCGCGACCGGCATGTCGAAGACATGCCCCCCCGCGACCCCGCCGGCGGAGGTCATGCGCTTATATTCCACCCCGTCCGGCCGCGTCAGCACGGCGGTCAGGGGCAGATCCCCGATCGCCTGCGCGGTGCCGGTGCGGGCCAGCGCGGTGGCGTGGATCACCTCTCCCGCGCGATAGGCGCCCCGGTCGGTGGCGAGAAAGACATCGACGGGCGGCGCGGGCGGCAGCCCCTCCACCCCGCGATCGGACAGGTCGAAGGCCGGGTCGGTCAGCGACAGGAAGGCAAGGTCGTCCTCCCCCGCCTTCGCCACCACCAGTGCAGGGGCGGCACCGCCCTGTCCGCGGGTGATCCCCTCGCCGAAATGCGCATAGCCCTGCGCGTCGGTCATGACGGTGGCCAGCACGCGGTTGGCGCGGGACAGAAGCTCCACCGCCACGCCCTCGCGCGCGGCGGCATCGCCGAGGCCCCGGACGAAGACATGCAGACCGTCGGTCCCGTCCAGCGTGGTCAGGCCCAGATCGGTCACGATGAACCACTGCGTCGCGGGCTGCACCTCGTACGGGTCCTCGTCGGGGATCGAGGCCGTCAGCGCATAGGCGCCCGGGGGCATCCCGGCCAGCACCTCGCCCAGCGGAAGCCGGGTGGTCATCTCGCGGTTCAGTTCGGTCCGCACCTCACCCGTGCCGGTCCAGACCTCCTCGGCCACTTCACCGGTGAACCGATCCTCCTCCCAGGCATAGATCGGGCGGCCAAAATAGCTGTCCTGGATCGCGCGCAGCAGGTTGCGGTCGGTCACCCGGCGCAGTTTCAGGTCCACCCGGTCGGTGTTCACCGTCTCGATCGGCAGCGACGCCTCGCCCGAGGCGGGCAGCACGTAGGCGCGGCCGGGGAAACGCGCCATGGGCGACCGGTCACGGATGTAGAACCGCAGGTCCACGTCCTTCGCCAGCACATCGCCGTTGCGGGAGGGCAGGCCTTCGCGGAACACCACCGTGTAGCGCTCGCCGTGCATCCCGCCGGTGAGGCAGAGCTGATTGCCGCTCGCCTCCACCGCCATGGATCGGTCGGGCAGGCGCAGGTAGGTGGCGTAATCCACCCCGGTCTCGGCCAAAGGTTCGGAGAACTCGGCGCAGATGCGCGGACGGGCCTGATCGCTGTCCACCCGATGCTCGTTGATCCGGAACCCGTATTTCCCGATCGCATCGTCCAGCGCGGCGGCGGTCTCCTCCCGTGGCTGCAGGCGCTCGGCCAGCCGCAGCGCCGGGATCATGTCGCGGCCCCGGTCGACCGCCTCGAACGCCTCTGCCATCACGGTCAGCGCGTTGACCCGCACCGGCACCGCCTCGGCCCGGAGATAGGCGTTCACCGCCGCCTCCAGCGCGCGCTCGCGGTAGCGGGCCTGGGCCGAGGCGTCATCGCTCTCCACCTCCAGCAGGAGGCGGGCGAATTCGGCCCACTGGCCCGCACCGTCCGAGGTCGCGACCGCGCCGCCCATCCAGCGCATGGCATTCAGCACGTCGCCCTCGGCCCGCTGGCGGCGGGCGTTTTCCAGCATGGTCTGCACGTCGTACTGGCCCGACGGGTGCAGCCAGCCGATCTGCTGCGCAAGCTCCCGCGCCTGCCGCAACGTGCCGGTGCCGGCAAAGCCGATCTCGCCGGCCCGGGTCTGCGCCAGCGCCTCCTGCGACGGGGTCGTGGCGACCATGCGCGCCGAATGCGCCCCCTCGAACGGGATCGCCGCGCCCGGCGTGGCCTTGGGGAAACAGGCGTTCGACCGCGCGTTGAAGGTGAATGCGGTGCAGGCGTCGAGCGCCGTGCAGGCGGTGCGGCAGGCGTCGAATGTCGTGTCGAACAGGCTTTGCAGGTCGCCACCCGGCAGGTCGGTGTTCATCGTCACCACCATCCGCTTCGCGGGCAGCACCGTCTCGTCCCCGGTCTGGGCGAAGGGCGCGGTCGCGGTGAGGAGAAGGGCGAGGCAGGCGGCCAGAATGCGGGACATCGAAACGCTCCTGAAGTATGCGCGCGGATGATCGCCGGGCGCCCGGCGCAAGGCAAGGATTCGCTCTGGCCGCCGGTAAACGTGAACGGAAATTTCACCAAGTTGTCGGAGCGTGAGGGATGACACCTCCAGCCACCGAAACCGCCGGGATCCGGGCATGAGCCTTGCCGAGAAACTGTCCGAGGAACGCCGCGCGCGGCTTGCGGCGGAACGGCTGCTGGAACAGAAGCAGGCCGAGTTGCACGCCGCCAACCGCAAGCTGGGCCGCCACGCCAGGCAATTGTCCGAAGAGATCTCGGAAACCCGGGCCGAGGTGCAGACGGTTCTGGATGAGAACCAGCGCTTCCGCTCCGAGATCTCCGAGGCGAACCAGAAGATCGCCATCGCGGAGCGGCGGCTCTGGCTGTCGATCCAGTCGATCTACGACGGGTTTTCCTTCTTCGACGCCGACGGCCGGATGATCGCGGGCAACCACGCATGGCTCGCCATTTTCGACGGGCTGGACGAGGTCGCGCCGGGCGTCTCCTTCGTCCGCCTGCTGCAACTGGCGACGGAGGAGGGGATCATCGACCCGGGCGCGGAGACACCGGCGGAATGGCGCGCCCGCATGATCGACCGCTGGCAGGCCCCCGCGCCGGAGCCGGAGGTGATTCGCCTCTGGAACGGGGAGTTCATTCGCCTGATGACCCACCGGGGCCACGGTGGCGACGTGGTGAACATCGCGACGAACATCACGGCGACGGTGAATTACGAGGCCCGCCTGACCGAAGCCCGCCGCCGGGCCGAGGCCGCCAATCGCGCGAAATCCGCCTTTCTCGCCAACATGAGCCACGAGATCCGGACGCCGATGAACGGCGTGGTCGGCATGGCGGAGCTGCTCTGCGACACCGATCTGAGCGAGGAACAGAAGCTTTACGCCGACACGATCCGCAACTCGGGCGAAGCGCTACTGGTCATCATCAACGACGTGCTGGACTACTCGAAGATCGAGGCCGACAAGCTGGAACTGACCGCCCGGCCCTTCGACCTCGAACGCTGCGTTCACGAGGTGGTGACGCTGCTGCTTCCCTCCGCCCGCGACAAGGGGCTGGAGATGCTGGTGGATTACGACCTGTTCCTGCCGACCGGCTTCGTCGGCGATCAGGGGCGGCTGCGGCAGGTGCTGACCAACCTCGTCGGCAATGCGGTAAAGTTCACCGCCGAAGGGCACGTGCTGATCCGGGTGACCGGCCTGCCGTCCGGCGACGGGCGGATCCGTCTGCACGTGACGGTGGAGGACACGGGCATCGGCATCCCCACCGACAAAACCGCACGGATTTTCGAGGATTTCAGCCAGGTGGAGGACGACCGCGACCGCCCCTTCGAAGGCACCGGGCTGGGGCTCGCCATCTCGCGCCGGCTGATCGAACTGATGGACGGCACCATCTGGGTGGACAGCGAAGCGGGCAGGGGATCCGTCTTCGGGTTCCAGATCACACTGCCGGTGACGGAGGCGGAGACCACTGCGCCCGCCGCCCTGCCCGAACGGTTGCGGCGCGTGCTGATCGTGGACGACGTGGCGGCGAACCGCACGATCCTCGCCCGGCAGATGGAGGCGCTCGGCGCGCGGCCGATGGTCTGCGCCTCGGGGGACGAGGCGCTGGCCCGGGCGGCCGAGGCGGATCTCGTGCTCACCGACCACAACATGCCGGACATGGACGGGTTGGAACTGGCGCAGGCGCTGCGCGACGCGGGGCACACGGTGCCGGTGGTGATGCTGTCATCGAACACCGGGCACGCGGAGTTGGACCCTGCCCGCCGCCACCTCTCTGCCCTGCTGCAGCGGCCCACACCGCGCCACATGCTCTTCGCCGCGCTGGCGGAGTTGGGCGCGCATGTGCCGTGGCCGGAGCCCGTGCCGGCCGTACCCGCCTTCACCTCGCGCCGGCGCCATCCGCTCGTCCCGTCCGGCGGGATGCGGCCGCTGCGGGTGCTCGCGGCGGAGGACAATCCGACCAACCGGACCGTGTTCGGCAAGATGCTGCGCGACGCGCAGATCGACCTGCATTTCGCCACCAACGGGGAGGAGGCGGTGGCGCTCTGGCGCGACCTCGCCCCCGACATCATCTTCATGGACATCTCGATGCCCCGGCTCGACGGCAAGGCGGCCACCCGGATGATCCGCACGGCCGAGGCCGAGCGCGGCGCGCCGCCGGTCCCGATCGTGGCGATGACTGCCCATGCCGTGGACGGGGACGAGGCCGAGATCCTGCGCTCGGGGCTCGATGCCTACCTCGCCAAACCGCTGCGCCGGGCGGACATCCGGCGAAGCATCGAACGCTTCCGGCCGCTCGACGCCGCCCCGCCGTTCGGTGCGGTCGAAAGCGCCTAGGCGCCGGTCTGGCGCGGGCGGGTGAAGGCGGGCTTGCCGGGCGCGGACCGGGCAGGGTCGTGGGCGTAGCCGTCGAGGTCGAAGCAGGTGATCGCCCCGGGCTCCGTCACGTCTTCGCGGATCAGCCAACGGGCCATGGTGCCCCGGGCCCGCTTGGCGAAGAAGCTGATGGTCTTGGCGGTCTCGCCGTCCTCTTCCAGGAAGACCGGCGTGATGACGTTCAGCCCCAGCCGCGCCTCGTCCACCGCGCCGAAATATTCCTGGCTGGCGCAGTTCACCAGCGTCCCGGTGCCGATTGCCTCGGCCTGCCGCTTCAGCGCCCGGGCGGGGGCGTCGCGCCAGAAGTCGTAGAGGTTCGACCCGCGCCGGGTGTGCAGGCGGCTGCCCATCTCCAGCCGGTAGGGCTGGATCCCGTCCAGCGGGCGCAGCACGCCGTAGAGCCCCGAGAGGATCCGCAGCCGGTCCTGCGCGCGCGCCATGTCGGCTTCGGAAAAGCTGTCGGCCTCAAGCCCTTGGTAGGTGTCGCCCGCAAAGCAGAGCGCGGCGGGGCGAAGCGCCGTTTCCTCCGGCGCCTCGGCGAACGCGCGAAAACGGTCGCGGTTGAGCTTCGCTAGGTCGTCGGACAGGTCCATCAGCCCGCGCAGGTCGCGGAGCGTCAGGTTGCGCATGGTCTTGGCCAGCCGGTTCGCCTCGTTCGCGAACTCCGGCTCGGTCAGCGCCACGTCTCGTTCGGTCCAGTCCAGCCGCTTCGCCGGCGAAATCACGATCAGCATGTGCACCCCAGTTTGCCGCCCCACACCTTCGGGCGGGGTTCTACGCCGCCGACCGGAGGAGGTCCAGAAAGCCGCCCCTACCCCGCCGCGCGCAGCACGTCGAGGAAGGCCGCGCCGAAGCGTTCCGCCCGCCGGTCGCCCAGGATGCGGGTCAGCCCGGCTTCGTCGGCGGGGCGCTGTTCGGCCACCTTGGCCAGCAGAGAGGCCGAGCAGGACAGCGGCTTGTCGATCCCCTCGGGCCCCCGCGCCAGGTCAGCCTGTGCCTCCATCAGTCGGTCATAGACCTCTCCCGTCGCGCGGCCCGCCAGCTTCATCCGGGCCGGGTGCTGCATCTCGGCCGCGCCGGTCACGACCTCGAGAAACATCGCGCCGTAGCGTTCCAGCTTCTTGGCGCCGACGCCGTTGATCCGCGCCATCTCGTCCAGCGTGGCGGGGCGGTTCTGCGCCATCTCGATCAGCGTACGGTCGGGGAAGATGACGTAGGCCGGCACGCCCGCCGCCTCGGCCAGCGCGCGGCGCTTGGCCTTGAGCGCGGAGAGCAGCGGTTCGTCCTCTTCCGAGACCAGCGCCTTGACGGTCGTGCGGCTCGCCTTTTCCCGCGCCCGGTCGATGCTGTCGCGGCGGAGCGAGATGCCGTCCTCGCCGCGCAGGATCGGGCGCGCGGCCTCGGTCATCGTCAGCGCGCCGTGGCGGTCGGGGTTGGGGCGGATCAGATCGTGCCCCATCATCTGGCGAAACACCGCGCCCCACTCCCGGCGCGACAGGTCGCGGCCGACGCCGAAGGTCGGCAGTTCGTCATGGCGCCGCTCGCGCACCTTCTCGGTGGCGTTGCCGGTGAGGATGTCGGTCAGGTGCCCTGCCCCGAACCATTCGCCGGTCCGCAGGATCGCCGACAGCGCCTTCCGCACCGCTTCGGTGCCATCGAACACCTCGGGCGGCGTGTCGCAGAGATCGCAATTGCCGCAGGGCTCCGCCGCTTCGCCGAAATAGCGCAGCAGCCGGACGCGGCGGCACTCCAGCGCCTCGGCTAGCCCCAGCAGGGCGTTCAGCCGCCCGTGATCCGCCGCTCGGCGTTCGGGCGGCGCGAGACCCTCGTCGATCTGGGCGCGGCGCAGCCGGATGTCGTCGGGGCCGAAGAGCGTCAGCGTTTCGGACGGCGCGCCGTCGCGGCCGGCGCGGCCGATCTCCTGGTAATAGGCCTCGATCGACTTGGGCAGGTCGGCGTGGGCCACCCAGCGGATGTCGGGCTTGTCGACACCCATGCCGAAGGCGACGGTGGCGACGACGATCAGCCCGTCCTCCTGCTGGAAGCGGGTTTCGGCGATGCGGCGGTCCTCGGCCTCCATGCCGCCGTGGTAGTGGATGGCGGCATGGCCGTCGTCGCGCAGGGCCTGAGCGATGGATTCCGTCTTGGCGCGGGTGCCGCAATAGACGATGCCGGACTGGCCCTTGCGGGCGGCGGCGAAGGTCAGGATCTGGCGGCGCGGGTTGTCCTTGGCGGCGAAGGCGAGGTGGATGTTCGGCCGGTCGAAGCCGCGCAGGAAGGTTTCGGGCGCGGCGCCGGGAAACAGGCGCGCGACGATCTCCGCCCGGGTTTCCTCGTCCGCGGTGGCGGTGAAGGCCGCGACGGGGACGTTCAGCGCGCGGCGCAGGTCGCCGATGCGCAGATAATCGGGGCGGAAGTCGTGGCCCCACTGGCTGACGCAATGCGCCTCGTCCACCGCGATGCGGGTCACGTCGATCCGCCGCAGCATTCGCAGCGTCGCTTCGGACGCGAGCCGTTCCGGGGCGAGGTAGAGCAGCTTGAGTGTGCCCTGATCGATCCGCTCCCAGACGAAATCGGTTTCCTCGGGCGTGTTGCCCGAGGTCAGCGCCCCCGCCTCCACCCCCGCCTCACGCAGCGCGCGGACCTGGTCGCGCATCAAGGCGATGAGCGGAGAGATGACGAGGGTGACGCCGCCGGAGGCGAGCGCAGGAAGCTGGTAGCAGAGCGACTTTCCGCCGCCCGTGGGCATGATGGCAAGCACGTCGCGGCCCGAGGTCATCGCCTCGACGATCTCGGCCTGTCCGGGGCGGAATCCGTCGAATCCGAATACGTCGCGAAGGAGCTGGGCAGCGTCGCTCATCGGGCCTGTCGTTTTATGGTTGGTCTGCTCTCAGTGAGACTTTCCCATACTAAGATTTGGTAAACAAGGGCCGCGCGGTCGAGATGTTGTGTTCCGGATCGGAAAGGAGCGGAAATGCGGTGTGTGCTGATGTGCAGAGGGCCGCGCCTTTGCGGGCGGCGCCCCGAGGGCAGCAAAATGCACCCTGGCACTCCGCTCGAACCACTTCGCCCGGCGGCACGCCGGGCCGCGCCCGACCCTCCCCCCGGGAGGGCGCATCGTCACAGTTACGCACCGAACATCCGGCATGAGCGCGACGCCGCCCCGTTGACCTGGGGGCGCAGCTGCGCCCACCCAGGGGCGGGCGCAGCCCTCATCGCTCTGTTCGACCGTCCCCCGGGGGGAGGTCCGCCCGTGATCCGGCCGAAAGGCCCACCGGACCTTTCGCCCGCGCCGGGGGCGCGGCTTTGGTTACCCCGGGGCTCCGCCCGTGAATTTCCCAAAACGTCCACCGGACGTTTCGCCGGCGCCACAGGCGCCGGTTCGGCAATTCACCCCTTCTTCAGCACCTCGCGGCCGAGCACTTCGGCGATCTGAACCGCGTTCAGCGCCGCGCCCTTGCGCAGGTTGTCGGAGACGACCCAGATGTTCAGCCCGTTGTCGATCGTGCTGTCCTGCCGGATCCGGGAAATGAAGGTTGCGAAATCGCCCACGCATTCCACCGGCGTGACGTAGCCGCCGTCCTCGCGCTTGTCGATCACCATGCAGCCCGGCGCCTCGCGCAGGATGTCGCGGGCCTCGTCCTCGTCGAGGAAATCCTCGAACTCGATGTTCACCGCTTCCGAGTGGCCGACGAAGACCGGCACCCGCACGCAGGTCGCCGTGACCTTGATCGACGGATCCACGATCTTCTTCGTCTCCGCGACCATCTTCCACTCTTCCTTGGTGGAGCCGTCGTCCATGAACACGTCGATGTGCGGGATCACGTTGAAGGCGATCTGCTTCTGGAACTTCTTCACCTTCACGTCGTCGGTCGGGTTGTAGATCGCCTTGGTCTGGTCCCAGAGCTCGTCCATGCCTTCCTTCCCGGCGCCCGAGACGGACTGGTAGGTCGACACCACCACGCGCTTGATCTTCGCCCGGTCATGCAGCGGCTTCAGCGCCACCACCATCTGCGCGGTCGAGCAGTTGGGGTTCGCGATGATGTTCTTCTTGGAGTAGCCGTGGATCGCTTCGGCGTTGCACTCGGGGACGATCAGCGGGACGTCCGGGTCGTAGCGGTAGAGCGAGGAGTTGTCGATCACCACGCAGCCCGCCTTGGCGGCCTTGGGCGCGTATTTCTCCGTCGGGCCGGACCCGATGGCGAACAGGGCCATGTCCCAGCCGGTGAAGTCGAATGTGTCGAGGTCCTGGGTCTTCAGGGTCTTGTCGCCGAAGCTCACCTCGGTGCCCAGCGACCGGCGCGAGGCCAGCACCGCGATGTCGTCGATGGGGAATTCCCGCTCGGCGAGGATGTTCAGCATTTCGCGGCCCACGTTGCCGGTGGCGCCTGCGACGACGACTCTATAACCCATAGATGAAACTCCTTTCGGTTCGGGGCGCTCCATAAAGTATGGCCCGATGGGGGGGAAGCCACTTTTCGTCATGGAGCGGTTCGCCGAACCAGATGGGGCCTCCGGCGCGGATTGCAAACCTGACGCCCCGTCGGGGCGGCGGTTCAGTCCGCGGCGGCGATCAGCCTGTCCACGTGCAGCGACCCGCTGGAGACCAGCGCGCCCAGATCGTAACCGCCTTCAAGGCAGGAGACGACGCGCCCGGCGCAGACCTCGGCGGCCAGCGCACAGAGCTGGTCCGTGATGAAGGCGAAATCCTCGTCCGCCAGCGCGACGCCCGCCAGCGGATCCTCGGCGTGGGCGTCGAATCCGGAGGAAAGGATCAGCAGCTCGGGCCGGAACGCGCGCAGCCGGGGCAGGATCGTTTCGGTCAGGATATGGCGGTAGGCGGGGCCTTCCGTGCCCTCGTCCAGCGCGATGTTCAGGACGGTGCCGTGCGGCCCCGTCTCGGACGGCGCGCCGGTGCCGGGGTAGAGCGGCATCTGGTGGGTCGACACGAACAGGATCCGCCCGTCCGACTGCACGAGGTCCTGTGTGCCGTTGCCGTGGTGGACGTCGAAATCGACGATCGCGACCCGCTCCAGCCCGTGCCGTTCCAGCGCGTGCTTCGCGGCGATGGCGACGTTGCCGAACAGGCAGAAGCCCATCGGGCTGCGGGTTTCGGCATGGTGCCCGGGCGGGCGGCAGGCGACGAAGGCGTTGTCGGCCTCTCCCGCCAGCACCATGTCCACCGCCCTGACCGCGCCGCCCGCCGCGCGCAGCGCCGCGTTGAGCGATCCCGGCGACATCCAGGTGTCGGGGTCGAGTTGCTTGATCCCGCGATCGGGCGCGGCGGCCCGGATCGTGTCGAGGTAATCCGCCGGATGGGCCAGCAGCAGGTCGTCGTCCTCGGCCAGCGGGGCGCGGACGCGCAGCAGGTCCTTGCCCTCGAGCGCGGGCAGCAGCGCCTCCAGCCGGGCAACCCGTTCGGGGTGGCCGTCGGGCGTGAGGTGGTTCAGGCAGTCGGGATGGGTGATGAGCGCGGTGGTCATGCGGCGCAACCTATGGCGGGGGCGCGGCTCCGTCCAGCGCCGTCAGGCGTTGGTCAGCCGCGCCCATGTGTATTCCGCGCCCAGCCACGCCCGGCGCAGCGGCCCGAGCGGAAAGCGCATCGGCGGCCGGGCGAAGGCGCGCGGCACCGGCGGCGCGGCGCCCCGTGCCAGGTCGCCCAGCATCTTGCCGCACCACGACCCCATGGCGACCCCGTTGCCGTGATAGCCGAAGGCGGCGAAGGCGCCCGGCATCCCCGGGATCGCCCCGCAAAAGGGCGTGAGCGTGGCCGTCAGGCAGACCATCCCGGACCAGTAGAACGGGGTCTCGACATGCCGCCATTCCGGGAAGAGCGCGTCGAAATCCGCCCGCACCTTGCGTGCGATCCGCGCCTCGTTCCCGGCGGTGGAGATCAGCCCGCCGCGCTGGCCGAAGACCATCCGCTTGTCCGGCGTCAGGTGGAAGTAGTGCAGCAGGCGGCGTTCCTCGTAGGCCATCTGGTGGGCGGTCCAGCCCTGCGCCTCGAGCTCCGCGTCACTCATCGGCCGGGTCGCGATGACGGAACTTTGCGCGGGCAGGAACCGGGCGCGCATCCACGGCGGCACGTCCTCGGACCCGTAGCCGTTGGTGGCGATCAGGATCCGCTTCGCCCGGATGGTCGCGCCGGGGGTGGTGAGTTGGTAGCCATAGCTCTTGCGGTCGATCCGCGTCACCGGGCTTTCGCCGTATAGGCTTGCCCCGAAGCCGCGTGCGGCGGTGGCGAGTCCGGCGAGGTACTTACGCGGATGCAGGGCGAAACCGACCGGCACCGTGAGCGCGCCGTGGAAATTGCCATTCAGCCCGTGCGCGCGCAGGTCGGCCTTTTCGATCAGCGTGGTCCGGACGCCGTAGGCGCGGTCGTACTCAGGCTGTTCGCGGCGCATCGCGTCCATCTTCGCGGGGGTGTGGGCGAGGATCGTCTCGCCCTCGGAATGCCGGTCGACGTCGAGGCCGAGCCGGTCGGCCAGCCCCGCCACATGCGCGACCGAGGCCAGTTCGGCCTGCCGCACCTCCGCCGCCGCGCCTTCGCCATGGCGGCGCTCCACCGTGGCGTCCTCCGCCCGCGTGCCGCCGAGACAGCAGAACCCGCCGTTCCGGCCCGAGGCGCCCCAGCCGGGGAATTCGGCGTCGAGCAGCGTCACCTCTTCCCCCGCCTCCGCTAGCGCGAGCGCGGCGTTCAGCCCCGTGACGCCGCCGCCGATCACCGCGTGATCAGTCGCGATCTCGCCCTCGGCGACGGGGCAGCGCAGGGCTTCGGACGGCACCGCCTCGGCCCAGAAGCAGCGCGCGAGCGGCGCGGAGGTGTAGGCGTAGGCGCCGAATGGACGTTTCATGCCCTGTCCGCGGCCCGTTCTTCGGCGGCGCGGCGGGTTGCCGCGCGTTTGGAGGCGAGGGAGGCGACGATCACCCCCACCGTCACGATGGCGATCAGGATGGTGGAAAGCGCGTTGATCTCCGGACTGACGCCCAGCCGGACGGAGGACCAGATCTTCATCGGCAGCGTGGTGGCCGAGGGGCCTGCCGTGAAGCTGGCGATGACGAGGTCATCGAGCGACAGGGTGAAGGCCAGCAGCCAGCCCGAGACCACAGCGGGCATGATGATCGGCAGCGTCACCAGACGGAAGGCGGTGAAGGGGGTGCAGCCGAGATCCAGCGCCGCCTCCTCCAGCGAGCGGTCGAAGGTTGTCAGCCGGGAGGAGACCACGACCGAGACGTAGCACATGGAGAAGGTCGTGTGGGCGAGGATGATGGTGAAGATGCCGCGATCCAGCCCGATGCCGATGAAGAGCAGCAGGAGCGACAGGCCGGTGATGACCTCGGGCATGACGAGCGGCGCGTAGATCATGCCGGAGAAGAGCGTCCGGCCGAGGAACCGGCCGGCGCGAACGAGGACGTAGGCCGCCATGGTTCCGAGGATCGTGGCGACGGTGGAGGAGACGAAGGCGACCTTGAACGTGACCCACGCGGCGTCGAGGAAGGCTTCGTTGCCCAGCAGTTCACCGTACCAGCGGGTGGAGAACCCGGCCCAGACGGTGACCAGTTTCGAGGCGTTGAAGCTGTAGATGACGAGGATGACCATCGGCAGGTAGAGGAAGGCGAAGCCGAAGGTCAGCGAGGTGACGTTGAACCAGGAGAGGCGTCTCATGCGGCGGCCTCCGGCAGGAGAGGCGCCACATCGGTCACGGGCGCAGGGCGGGGGTCACCCCGCCGTTGGCGGCAGGGGCCGCTCGAAGGCTTGGGCAAGGGCCGCGCCCGCCCTCGGGGTGAGGACGGTCCCGCGTGGCATCCACCCAAGGTTACCAGCTTCGAACGGGGCGCGATCCGGGGGCGGTCGTCTTGTAGCGACAAGGGCCGTGCACTCCCTCGGGCGGGCGCACCAACGGCCGGGGTCGGCGAGGCGTCGTCACGCGCAAAACGGGGGTACGGTGCGGAACGGCACCAATGCGCCCTCCCGGGGGGGAGGGAGGGCGCGGCCCGGCCTGCGGCCGGGCGATGTGGCTCGAACGGGGCGCCGGCGGCTGCAGAAAGCAACATCATCACCCCTCCGCCTCGCGCTGTTTCTGCTCCTGCCGCTGGAACAGCACGATCGGGATCACGAGGATCAGCAGAAGGATCACCGCCACGGCGGAGGCCACGGGCCAGTCGCGGTTGGAGAAGAACTCCTCCCAGAGCACCTTGCCGATCATCAGCGTCTGCGACCCGCCCAGGAGCGAAGGGATCACGAATTCCCCCACCGCCGGGATGAAGACCAGGAAGCAGCCCGCGATCACCCCGTTTTTCGACAGCGGCACGGTGACCAGCCAGAAGGCCGTGGTGCGGGAACAGCCCAGGTCCTCGGCCGCTTCCAGCAGCGAGCCGTCCAGCCGCTCCAGCGCCGCGTAGATCGGCAGTATCATGAAGGGCAGGTAGGTGTAGACGATGCCGATATAGACCGCCGTCTTGGTGTTCAGGATCAGCAGCGGCGAGTCGATCACCCCGGTCCACATCAGGAACTGGTTCAGCACGCCTTCGTTCGAGAGGATCCCGATCCACGAATAGACCCGGATCAGGAACGATGTCCAGAACGGCAGGATCACCAGCATCATCAGCGTCGGCCGCCATTCGTCCGGCGCCTGCGCCATGCCGTAGGCGATAGGGAAGCCGACCAGCAGCGTCAGCAACGTGGAGACCGCGGCGATCTGGAGCGAGGAGAGATAGGCTTTCCAGTAGAGGTCGTCTGTGGTCAGGAAGACGAAGTTCTCGAAATCGAGCCCGGCGAAGAAGTCCTTCACCCCCTGCCAGCCGGCCGAGAGGTCGAGCTGCGGCGCATAGGGCGGGATCGACAGCGCGATGTCGCTGAGCGAGATCTTCAGCACGATCACGAAGGGGATCAGGAAGAGCGCGAGCAGCCAGAGATACGGGACGAGGATGAGTGTCAGCCGGCGCATGGAACCCTCTCGTGGATGGGGGCGCTGCCCCCGTCGCCTTTGGCGACTCCCCCGGAGTTTATCCGGCCAGATGAAGCAGGGGCGCAGGTCATCGGTCCAGCAGCACTCCGGCGGTGTCGGTCCAGGAGAGCCAAACCTCGTCCTCCCAGGTGAAATGGCGGCGGGCGATGCGGCGGGTGTTGGCCTCCTGCGCCTTGATGACGTGGCCCGTGGGCAGTTCGACGTGATAGGTCGAGAGGTTGCCGAGGTAGGCGATGTCGAGGATTTTCCCTCGCACTGTGTTCGCCGCCTGCGGGCGTTCAGCGCTGATCGCCACCTTCTCGGGGCGGATCGCCAGCCAGCAGGTCTGGTCGAGCGCGTAGTCGTTCTGGGTCTTGGCCATCAGCGGCGGCTGGCCCTCGGCCCAGATCACCTGCACGTTGTCGCCGGTCTGGTGGGCGCGGCCTTCGATGATGTTCACGTCGCCGATGAAATCGGCCACGTAGACGGAATTCGGCGTCTCGTAGATCCGGTCGGGGGTGGAGACCTGCATCAGCTTGCCCTCGTCCATCACCGCCACGCGGGAGGCGACCGTCATCGCCTCTTCCTGGTCATGGGTGACGATGACGAAGGTGGTGCCGGTCTTTTCCTGAATGTCCATCAACTCGAACTGGGTGTCCTGTCGCAGCTTGGCGTCCAGCGCGCCCAGCGGTTCGTCCAGCAGCAGGAGCTTCGGCGCCTTGGCGAGCGAGCGGGCGAGCGCGACGCGCTGGCGCTGGCCGCCCGAGATCTGGTGCGGTTTGCGCGACTTGAACTTCTCCAGCCGCGTGAGCTTGAGCATCTCGTTGACGCGGGTCTCGATCGCGCCCTTGTCCTTGCCCTCGCGCCGGAGGCCGAAGGCGATGTTGTCCCAGACTGACAGGTGCGGGAACAGCGCATAGCTCTGGAACATCATGTTCACGGCCCGCTTGTTCGGCGGCACCGGCGCGATGTCCTGCCCGGCGAGGAGGATCTTGCCCTCGGTCGGGGTCTCGAAGCCGGCGAGCATCCGCATCAGCGTGGTCTTGCCGCAGCCCGACGGGCCCAGCAGGGCGAAGAATTCCTTCGCGAAGATGTCGAGGCTGATGTCGTCGATGGCGGTGAATTCGCCGAACCGCTTGGTGACGCGCTGGAAGCTGATGAGCGGCTTTTCGTTCGGATCGTCCCAGGGGGCGAAGACTGTCTGCGGCATGGAGACTCCGGCAAGGGGTTGGCCCGCGCGAAGATACGCACGGGCCGGGGGCCTTCAAGGCCGGATCAGGTGCCCGACTTCACCCGGGTCCAGATGCGGGTGACCGTCCGCTGCACGCGCGGATCGTAGGGCGTCACGGTGTAGAGATTCTCCAGCGTCGCCTCGTCCGGGTAGATCGCGGTGTCGCCGATCACGTCCTCGACGAGGTATTCCTGCGACGCGAGGTTGCCGTTGGCGTAGTAGACGTAGTTCGATGCCGCCGCCATGTTCTGGGCATCCATGATGAAATTCAGGAACTTGTGCGCGGCTTCAGGGTTCGGCGCGTCCGTCGAAATTGCCATCTGGTCGAACCACATCAGCGCGCCTTCCTTCGGCGCGTTGTAGACGATTTCGACGCCGTTGTCGGCCTCGGCGGCGCGGTCGCGGGCCTGGAGGATGTCGCCCGACCAGCCGAAGGCCACGCAGATGTCGCCGTTGGCCAGCGCGTTGATGTATTCCGAGGAATGGAACTTCTGCACGTAGGGCCGGACGGCCTCCAGCACCGCTGCCGCTTCCTCGATCTTCTCGGGATCCTTGCTGTCCGGATCCTCGCCGATGTAGTTCAGCGCGGCCGGGATCATCTCGGTCGGCGCGTCGAGGAAGTGGACGCCGCAGCTTTGCAGCTTTTCCATGTTCTCGGGCTTGAAGATCAGGTCGAGGCTGTTGATGGGCGCGTCCTCGCCCAGAACCTCGGTGACCTTGGCGGTGTTCACGCCGAGCCCGGTGGTGCCCCACATGTAGTTGATCGAATACTCCCCGCCGGGATCGTACTTGTCGGTGCGCTCCGAGATCACGTCCCACATGTTCTCGAGGTTGGGCAGCTGCGACTTGTCGAGCTTCTGGAACGCGCCCGCGGCGATCTGGCGTTGCAGGAACGATCCGGTCGGCACGACGACGTCGTAGCCGGAACCGCCGGCGAGCATCTTGGTCTCCAGCAGTTCGTTGCTGTCGAAGACGTCGTAGATCAGGTCGATCCCGGTCTCTTCCTCGAACTTCGTCAGCAGTTCCTCGTCGATGTAATCCGACCAGTTGTAGACTCGGACCTCTTCCGCCACCGCGGCGGTGCCGAGGGCGAAGGTCGCTGTGAGCGTTATGAGGGTCTTCTTCATGAGTGTCTCTCCCGTTGGACGTTGGTGCAGATAGCGCCCAGTGATCTCGATCCAATCAAACCTTACGTGGCGACGCAATATGGCGTTTCCCGCTTCCCCGGCGTAGCGTCCTGAGAAATAGGCAAATCCGAGGTAGAGAATGACGGTCATCACGAACCATATGCCGACGGCGGAACTGCAGGCTCTGGACGCCGCGCATCACATCCATCCGTTCTCAACGCAGGCCGATCTGGCCAAGCGCGGGGCCCGGGTGATCACCGGCGCGCAGGGCGTGTTCCTGCGCGACAGCGAAGGCGAGGAGATCCTCGACGCGATGGCGGGTCTGTGGTGCGTGAACGTGGGCTACGGGCGCAAGGAACTGGCCGAGGCCGCGTTCCGCCAGATGCAGGAACTGCCCTATTACAACACCTTCTTCATGACGACCCACATCCCAGCCATCGCGCTTGCCGCGAAGCTGGCGGAGCTGGCGCCGGGCGATCTGAACCATGTGTTCTACGCCGGGTCGGGGTCCGAGGCGAATGACACGAATATCCGCATGGTGCGCACGTATTGGGCAGAAAAGGGTCAGCCCGAGCGCAACGTGCTGCTGGCGCGGTGGAATGGCTACCACGGAAGCTCGATGGGGTCGGGATCCCTTGGCGGGATGGTGGGCATCCATTCGCAGGGCGGGCTGCCGATTCCCGACATCCACCACATCGGCCAGCCGAACTGGTGGGCCGAGGGCGAGGGGATGGACCCCGAGGAATTCGGCCTGATGCGGGCGCGCGAGCTGGAGGAGAAGATCCTCGAGATCGGGCCCGAGCGGGTCGGCGCCTTCATCGCGGAGCCGGTGCAGGGCGCGGGCGGCGTGATCGTGGCACCCGACAGCTACTGGCCCGAAATCCAGCGGGTCGTGGACAAGTACGGCATCCTTCTGATCGCGGACGAGGTGATCTGCGGCTTCGGGCGGACCGGCAACTGGTTCGGGTCGCAGACGCTGGGGATCAAGCCGCACATCATGACGGTGGCGAAGGGGCTGTCTTCGGGCTACCAGCCGATCGGCGCCTCGATCGTCTGCGACGAGGTGGCGGGCGTTCTGGCGGCCTGCGAGTTCAACCACGGCTATACCTATTCCGGCCACCCGGTCGCCTGCGCGGTGGCGCTGGAGAACCTGCGCATCCTCGAGGAGGAAGGCATCGTCGACCGCGTGCGCGAGGAGACGGGGCCCTACCTGAAGGAGAAGTTCGAGAACCTGACTGATCACCCGATGGTCGGCGAGGCGAAGATCGTGGGCATGATGGGTTCCATCGCGCTGACCCCGCACAAGGAAAGCCGCGCGACTTTCGCGGCCGAGGCGGGCACGGTGGGCTACATGGTCCGCGAACGCTGCTTCGCCAATAACCTGATCATGCGTCACGTGGGCGACCGGATGATCATCTCGCCGCCGCTGGTGATCTCGAAGGCCGAGATCGACCTGCTGATCGAACGGGCGCGCAAGTCGCTGGACGAGGGCATGCAGGCGGTGAAGGAGGCGGGCCTCTGGGTCGCCGGCTGACCGCCTGATACACGGATCTGCCGTATTGGGCCGGTCACCGCCATGCGGGGCCGGCCTTTTCGTGCGCAGCGGCCCGAAGGCCTGCCGTGAAGGGCCGCCATGTTTTGCTTGCTACCCACGGTTGTTACATCACGAAAGGATCGCTGGACGCTACGTAAACTTTTTTTGTAGAACAAGTTCAGACGTCCGTTAAAGTTTCCCCGTTCACTTCAACATGACGGCGCCTGGGGCCCTGGTCGGTCCGAAAGGCAGATGCACGGAAGACGGCTTCGGTTTCTTCGACCTCATCTGGTCGATGTTCTGGTTTTTCCTCCTGATCGCGTGGTTCTGGGTGCTGATATCGGTCGTGGCCGACATCTTCAGGTCCAAGGACCTGAACGGGATTGCAAAAGCGATCTGGGTGGCGTTCGTCATCCTGATCCCGTGGCTGGGTGTGCTGGCATATCTGATTGCGCGCGGAGGCAAGATGGACGCCCACAACCGCGAGGCCGTCGCCGCCATGGAGAAAGCGCAGCGCGACTACATCCTGTCGGTCAGCGGTGGTGGGGCGTCGACAGCGGAACAACTCGAAAAACTGGCCGCGCTCAAGGACCAGGGCGTGCTCACCGAAGAGGAATTCGCGGCGCAGAAGGCCAAGCTGCTGGCCTGATCTTGCCTACGGGACGCGCGCACGACGCGCCGGGGTTTCCGCGGCCGCCCGGCGGCGGTGCCGTCATGCGGCAAAAGCATGACGATGTCATTGATCTTCTGCCCGCACTCGGCCACCCTGCCGGGACCCATCCCCGGCAGGAGGCGCCCGCCCGTGAAGATCGCCAGAACCGACCTTGTCTTCATCGGCCTTGCGCTGGTCACCGGAACCCTCTGCCTCGCCAAGCGGGGGCCCGACGTGGTGCTTGACTCGATGGCCGGGTCGGGGCTGCTCTTCCTCGAGATCCTGCCGCAGCTTGCCGCCGGGCTGCTGATCGGCGGGCTGGTCACCCGGCTGGTCAGCCGCGACAAGGTCGCCGCGCTTCTGGGCGGCAGTACCGGCGTGACGGGGCTGGCACTGGCGACGCTGGCGGGGGCGCTGACGCCGGGCGGGCCCTTCACCTCCTTCCCGATGGTCTATGCGCTTTGGGTCGCGGGGGCGGATGCCGGCGCGCTGATCGCGTTCATCGCCTCGTGGTCGCTTCTGGGGTTCAACCGGCTGATCGTCTGGGAACTGCCCCTGCTGGGGGTGGAGTTCACCGCCATTCGCTATGTCGCGTGCCTGCCGCTGCCGATCCTCGCCGGGCTGATCGCCCGCCATGCGGCGCGGATCCCGGCGCTGCGGCTGAAGGCGCCCGCCGAATGATCGCGGCGGGGATTTTCATCTGGAGTGTCGCCATCGTGCTGGGGGTGCTGGTCTGGCGGCGCGAGGGCGCGGGCGGGCTGAAGGTGGCGGGGCGCGACGCGCTCGGCACCGGGCGGATGCTGGCGCTGCGGCTGCCCTTTGCGCTGCTGGCGGCGGGCTTCCTGGTCGAGGTGGTGCCTGTGGCGGCGCTGAGCCACGTGATCGGGCCGGAGTCGGGCGTCCTCGGGATCGTTCTGGCGGGGCTGATCGGGGGGCTGCTGCCGGGCGGGCCGATGACGTCGTTCCCGATCGCGATCGTCTTCCTGCAGGGCGGCGCGGGGATCCCCCAGATGGTCGCGCTGATCGCGGGCTGGTCGGTCTTTGCGCTGCACCGGATGCTGGCCTACGAGGCGCCGATCATGGGCTGGCGCTTCGTCGGGCTGCGGCTGGTGAGCTGTGCGGTGCTGCCGCTGCTGGCGGGGGTGATCGCGGAGGGAATCGTGCTGGGCTTCGGGATCGACGCCGTGGGGGGATGAGGGGCGCCGCCCCCTCACCCTAGCTTCCGGAGAGAGCGGGGACCTGTTGCGCCTGTGGCGCAGCGGCGTTCTGCAAGCGGCGCGCGGACATGGAGATATGGGCCCGCCGGATCAGGGCTGCGGCCATCGGGTCGCCCGCGGTCAGGGCGCGGCGGGTTTCGTGCAGTTCCGAGACGAAGATCGCGCATTCCTCGGCCAGCTCCAGCTCCGCGATCTGGCGCAGCCAGACGCGGGCGGTGCGGTAATACAACCGCTCGGCCACCTCGCGCAGGACCGAGTTGCCGGTGAGCGAGAGGCCGAAGGCGAAATAGGCCATGTTCAGCCGGGCGAAGCCGCGCGCGTCGGGCGCGGCGGCCAGCGCGGCGGCCTCGGCGATGAAGCCGTCGATCCGGCATACCTGCTCCGGCCCCGGCGACACCGGATCCAGCCGCCCGACCAGTTCGGCCAGTTCCAGGCGAAGCGCATAGGTCTGGGCCAGTTCCTCGGCCCCCGGGTCGGTCACCAGCGTGCCGACCCCGTGCAGCGTCTGCACCAGCCCCTCGTCCTCCAGCCGCGCGAGAACCCGGCGGATCGGGGTGCGCGACACGCCGTATTCGGCGGCCACGTCGCCCTCGGACAGGCGCGTGCCCGGCGGCCAGTCGAGCAGGCAGATCCGCGCCCGCATCTCGCCGTGCAGCCGGGCCAGCCGGTCGCGGCTGTCCTCAGCCATGGGCGCCGAACCGGTCCGCCAGCCCGTGCAGCATGTCGAGGCAGGCGGACAGCTGGCTCAGTTCCACGAATTCGTCGGGCTTGTGCGCCTGGTCGATGGAGCCGGGGCCGCAGACCACGACATCCATCCCGATTTCCTGATAGAGCCCCGCCTCGGTCCCGAAGGCGACGAGGTCGGCGCCGTTCGCGCCGGTCAGTTCGGACACCAGCCAACGGGCAGAGTTCTGGTCCATCGGCTCCAGCCCCGCGACCTCGCCCAGCACCTCGGTCGAGATCAGCGCCTCCGGAAAGCGCGCCTGCATCTCGGGCAGGAGGATGTCGCCCACGTAATCCCGGATCGCGCGCTTGACGAAATCGGCATCGGTGGCCTGCACCGGGCGCATTTCCCATTCCACCTCGGCGTGGCCGCAGATGATGTTGGGCGCGTGTCCCCCGGCCATTCGGCCGATGTTGATCGTCGTCCACGGCGGTTCGAACCGCGACCCCTGCGGCGCGCGGTGCTTGAGCGCCTCGCGCAGCTCCAGCAGACGGGTGACGTAGCGCGTGGCGTATTCCGAGGCGTTGACGCCGAGGTCCGGGCGGCTTCCGTGCCCCTCCTGCCCGGTGAAGGTGACGCGGAATTCGCAGCAGCCCTTGTGGCCTTCGATGATCCGCATCGACGTTGGTTCGCCCACGATGGCGAGGCCGGGCTTCACCTCGCGCTCGCGCAGGATATGGGACAGGGTCTGCGCGCCGAGGCAGCCGATCTCCTCGTCATGGGTGAAGGCGAAATGCACCGGGCGGGTCAGCTCGCGCCGCGCCAGCGTCGGGGCCATGGCGATGCAGGCGGCGATGAAGCCCTTCATGTCGCAGGTGCCGCGGCCGAACAGCTTGCCCTCGTCCTCCCACATTGCAAAGGGGTCGGCGGACCACGGCTGATCCTCCACAGGCACCACGTCGGAATGGCCCGACAGCATCAGGCCCCCGGGTTCGTCCGGCCCAATGGTGGCGAACAGGTTCGCCTTCGCCCCGGTTGCGTCCTTCATCACCTCGACCCGGGCGCCCGCGCGCTCCAGCCGGTCGGCCATGACCCACATCAGGTCGAGGTTGCTGTCGGAGGACACCGTGGGGTGCGAGATCAGGGATCCCAGGATTTCGCGGGTGGTCTCCAGGTCGCTCATGGTTTCACGAACATCTTCCGGGGGCGGTCGCAGAGGCATTCTGCCGGGCCTTCGTCCTTGATCAGAATGGATTCCGTGATCTCGAGCCCCCAGTCGGCCATCCAGAGGCCGGGCATGAAGTGGAAGGTCATTCCGGGTTCGAGCACAGTCTCGTCCTCGGCCCGGAAGGAGATGGTGCGTTCGCCCCAGTCGGGCGGGTAGCTGAGGCCGATGGGATAGCCGCAGCGTTCGCCCCGGGTGATGTTGGCGCGTTCCAGCGGCGCGGCCAGCGCGTTGGCCACGTCGCAGGCGCGGTTGCCAGCACGGGCGGCGTCGATGCCCGCCTCCAGCCCCTCGACCAGCGCGGCCTCGGCGGCCTTGAGGATGTCCGACGGCTCGCCCAGGTAGAGCGTCCGGCAGAAGGGCGCGTGGTAGCGGCGGTAGCAGCCGGAGATTTCGAAGAACGTCGCCTCGCCCTTGCGGAACGGCTCTCCGTTCCATGTCAGGTGCGGCGCGGCCGCGTCGGAGCCCGAGGGCAGCAGCGGCGGGATGGCGGCGTAGTCGCCCCAGCCGTCCTCCGTACCGGTGATGGCGTCGCGATAGATCTCGGCCACGATCTCGTTTTTCGGGATGCCGGGCTCGACACGCTCCAGCAGCCCGTCGACGATCTTTTCCGAGATCCGGGCGGCCTTGCGCATGAAGGCCAGTTCCTCGCCCGACTTCACCGTCCGGCACCAGTTCACCAGTGCGGTCGCGTCGTGGAAGGTGGCATCGGGCATCTCGTGCGTCAGCACCGCGTGGGCCTTGGCGGAGTAGTAGTAGTTCTCCATCTCCACCCCGATCTGCGCGGTCCCCACCCCCATGGCGTAGAGGTTCGCGGCAAGGTCCTGCATCGGGTGGCGGTCTGTCGACTGGACGAAGTTATCGACATAGCCGTGAATGCGGCTGTCCTCCATCCACACGGTCCTTAAAGCGCCGTTGCGGTCCTGCATCCGGCCCCACCACCACGGGTCCCGGTCGAGGAAGACGACCACGCCCTGATGGACGTAGAAGCTCCACCCGTCATAGCCCGTCAGCCAGGCCATGTTGGACGGGTCCGAAACGCAGAGCACCTCGATCCCGCGCGCCTCCATCGCGGTGCGGGTCTTGTGCAGGCGCCGGTGATATTCGGCCTCGGAGAAGGGGATCGACTTGCGGATCATGGAAGGCTCCCGCCGGTTGGTATTTTCCCCGCCTTGGCAGGTTGTGCACATCTCTGCCGCTCCAGAAACGAACTGCACGAGTCGTTTTCAGGAAATACAAGGGTTCTTGCGGCATGCAGTGTTGACGCGGGCGCGCCCGCGCCATTGTTGTGCACAACTACTATGCAATACGGGGGTTTCATGCTGGTGAAGGCGGATGTCGAGGCGGCGGCGGAGGTCTTGCGCGGGCAGGCGAACGCGACACCGCTGGTGCCGTCGCTCTACGTCGGGGCGGACCTGTGGTTGAAGCTGGAGATCTGCCAGCCCATCGGCGCATTCAAGCTGCGCGGCGCGCTTAACGCCGTGGCGGCGGCGGAGGGCGACGTGGTCTGCTGCTCCACCGGCAACCACGGGCGCGGCGTTGCCTGGGCCGCGAAGTCGGCGGGAAAGCGAGCGGTGATCTGCATGTCCGAACTGGTGCCCGCCGCGAAGGTGGAGGGGATCCGCGCGCTCGGTGCCGATGTCCGCATCACGGGGCGCAGCCAGGACGACGCGCAGGCCGAGGCCGATCGGCTGGTGGCCGAGGAGGGGCTGACCGGCATCTCTCCCTTCGACGACCGGCTGGTGATCGCCGGGCAGGCCACCATCGGGGCCGAGATCATGGCGGCGCAGCCCGGAATCGAGACGCTTCTGGTGCCCCTGTCGGGCGGCGGTCTGGCCGCGGGGGTGGCCTTTGCCGCCAAGCAGGCGAAACCTTCGCTCCGGGTGGTCGGCGTCAGCATGGACCGGGGCGCGGCGATGTATGAAAGCCTGCGCGCGGGCCACCCCGTGCAGGTGGAGGAGGTGGCGAGCCTTGCGGATTCGCTCGGCGGCGGGATCGGCATGGACAACCGGATGAGCTTTGCCATGTGCCGAGACCTGCTGGATGATACGGTGCTGGTGACGGAAGAGGAGATCTACCGCGCGATGCAGGAGCTGTTCTACACCGACCGGCTTGTCGCCGAGGGCGGATCGGTCGTCGGGCTGGCCGCGCTGATGACCGGCAGGGTGCGGTGCGACGGCCCGGTGGCGACGATCCTCACGGGCCGCAACGTGGACATGGAGCAGTTCACCCGGGTGGTGACCGGGCAGGACGTGACGCTGGGCGATCTGACAGTGAAGGGGGTGCCTTATGCCGCATGACATCCGGGTTGTGACCGAGGCCGAACTGCGCGGCGTGATCGGGCTGGACCGCGACCTCGTCGACGTGATCGAACGGGCCTTCGCGGCGCTGGCGGGCGAGGGCGTGGTGATGCCGCCGATCCTGTCGATGGCGCTGGAGGAGGCGAACGGCGAGGTGGACGTGAAGACCGCCTACCTGCCGGGGTTCGATGGCTTCGCGATCAAGGTGTCCCCGGGGTTCTTCGACAACCCGAAGCTCGGGCTTGCCTCGCTGAACGGGCTGATGATCCTGTTCTCGGCGAAGACGGGGCTGGTGGAGGCGCTGTTCCTCGACAACGGCTACCTGACCGACATCCGCACGGCGGCGGCGGGCGCGGTGGCGGCGCGATACCTCGCCCCTGCGACGGTCGAGACGGCGGCGGTGATCGGCACCGGCGTGCAGGCGCGGCTGCAGATGCAGGCGGCGCACATCGAACGCCCCTTCCGGCGCCTGCTGGTCTGGGGCCGCGACGCGGAGAAGGCCGGCGCCTGCGCGCGGGACCTGTCCGAGGCGCTCGGGGTGGAGGCGGCGGCCGTCACCGATCCCGCCGAAGCCGTGGCCCGAAGCCAGCTGGTGGTGACCACCACGCCCGCGCGGGATCCGATCCTGACCGCCGACATGCTGCACCCGGGGCTGCACGTCACCGCCATGGGCTCCGACCAGGCGGGCAAGAACGAAGTGGCGGCGGAGGCGCTGATCGCCGCCGACCTTTACGTCGCGGACCGCGTCGCGCAGTGCGAGACGGCCGGAGAACTGGCCGCCGTCCGGGCAAAGGGCCTGAGGACCGGCCTGCTGCCGGAACTGGGCGAGATCGTGACCGGCGCGGCGGCGGGGCGGACCTCGGACGATCAGGTGACGATCTGCGACCTGACCGGCACCGGCGCGCAGGATACGGCCATCGCCTCCCACGTCGCCGCACTGCTGCGGGGCGGTGCGACCGGGACGGTGATCCGCGCATGAGCGCGCTGCGCCTCGACGCGCGGGACGTGGAGATCCTGCGGGTGCTGGAGACCGAGGGGCGGATCACCAAGGCGGAACTGGCCCAGCGGATCAACCTGTCGCCAACCCCCTGCTGGGAACGCCTCAAACGGCTGGAAAAGGCCGGAATCATCGAAGGCTACGGCGCACGGATCGCGCTCAGGGCGCTGGCGCCGCATGTGACGGTCTTCGTCGCCGCCGAACTGGTGAACCACACGGTCGAGGTGTTTCGCACCTTCGAGACCGCCGTTCAGGACATCCCCGAGGTCACCGCCTGCTGGGCGCTCGGCGGCGGGTTCGACTACCTGATGCAGGTGGTGGCGCGCGACATCGACGCCTACCAGCGGCTGATCGACCGGATGCTCGCCTCCGAGATCGGGCTGGCGCGCTACTACACGTATATCGTGACCAAGCCGGTGAAGGGTCCGTCGCCCCTGCCCTACGCTGCGCTCGGCCTGATCCAGAAGGATTGACTGCGCGACCGGGGGTCCGGCAGGCGGATCCTCTGCGCGGGGCGGGGAGAACGGACACCTCCTCTGGCCGGAACGTGGCATCACCCCGGGGAACCCACATGTGACGGAGGTTGCCCCCATGTCCCTGCATCACGCCCTGCCGAAATCGCCGCTGGCCGAGGTGTCGGACCCGCGGCTCGTGCGGTCCTTTTCCTACATCGGCGGCAAATGGACCGGCGCGTCCAGCAACGCCACCTTCTCCGTGACCAACCCGGCCGACGGCGCGTGGCTGGGCGACGTCGCCGAGCTGACCGGCGCCGACAGCGCCGCGGCGGTGGATGCCGCGCAGGCGGCCTTCCGGTCGTGGTCGATGACGCTGCCGCAGGAGAGGTCCGCGCTGCTGCGCAAGTGGTTCCGGCTGATGCAGGAGAACCGCGAGGACCTTGCCCGGATCATGGTGCTCGAGCAGGGGAAGCCAATCTCCGAGGCGCGGGGCGAAATCGACTACGCGGGCGATTTTCTCGAATACTACGCGGAAGAGGCGAAGCGGCCGAACATCGAGGGCGTGACCTCTCACCTCGAGGACGCGGAGGTGGAACTGTGGCGCGAGCCCGTGGGGGTGGCCGCGCTGATCACGCCGTGGAACTTCCCGGCGGCGATGCTGACCCGCAAGGCGGGCGCGGCGCTGGCGGCGGGCTGCACGGTCGTCTGCCACCCGTCGAAGGAAACCCCCTTCTCCGCCCTCGCGCTGGCGGAACTGGCCGAAAGGGCGGGCATTCCGGCAGGCGTCTTCAACATCATCACCGGCCAGCCGGCCGAGGTGGTGGAGCCCTGGACGCGGGACGCGAGGGTGCGGGTGCTGTCCTTCACTGGCTCGACCGAGGTCGGGCGGCTTCTTTACCGGCAGAGCGCCGAGACGGTGAAGACGCTGGTGATGGAACTGGGCGGCCACGCCCCGGTGATCGTCTTCGCGGATGCCGAGATGGACAATGCCGTGGACGAGACGATGAAGGCGAAATGGGCGACGTCCGGTCAGGACTGCCTCGGCGCGAACCGCATCTACGTGGAGCGGACGGTCTACGACGAATTCTGCCGCCGCTTCGCCGAGGCGACCGGGCGGCTGACCGTGGGCAAGGGGATGGACGACCCGGACATCGGCCCGCTGATGAACGAGGCCGCGATCGCCAAGCAGAAGTCCCACGTGGAGGATGCCGTGGCCAAGGGCGCGAAGGTGCTCTGCGGCGGCGCCGCGCACGATACGGGACCGCTCTTCTGGCAGCCGACCGTTCTGGCCGACGTGCCGGAGGACGCGCTGATCCTGCGGGAAGAGACCTTCGGCCCGGTCGCGGCCATCGTGCCCTTCGACACCGAGGAAGAGGTCGTGGCGAAGGCGAACGACACGGAATACGGGCTGGTCGCCTACCTGCACGCGATGCACCCGCGCCGGATCTACCGGGTCAGCCGGGCACTGGAATACGGCATGGTCGCGGTGAACCGCACCAAGGTGACCGGCGCGCCGATCCCCTTCGGCGGCTACAAGCAGTCCGGGCTGGGGCGCGAGGGCGCGCGGCTCGGGATGGAGGCCTTCACGGAAGTGAAATACGTCTGCCGCGATTGGGCGTGATACGCGCACAGCCCGGCACCTGCGCGGGTGGTGGGTGAGGGAGCCTCCGGCGGGAGTTTGTCTGGCCAGATGAAGCAGGGGATGCACGCTGGCCCCAAGGTTGAGAAGGCGGATCGCGGGGCGGTCCGGAGACGAAAGGACACGACATGTTGAGGAACGATCAGCTCGAGCAATGGGATCGGGAGAACTTCTTTCATCCCTCGACGCATCTCGGGCAGTTTGCGCGGGGTGAGGCGCCGAGCCGGGTGATCCGGACGGCCAAGGGCTGCCACATCACCGACCGGGACGGCACGCAGCTGCTGGATGCATTCGCCGGGCTCTATTGCGTGAACGTGGGCTACGGGCGGCCGGAGATCGCCGAGGCGATCGCGGATCAGGCGAAGGAGCTGGCCTATTACCACGCCTATGTCGGGCATGGGACCGAGGCATCGATCACGCTCGCCAAGATGATCCTCGACCGCGCGCCGGCGGGGATGAGCAAGGTGTATTTCGGCCTCGGCGGGTCCGACGCGAACGAGACCAACATCAAGCTGGTCTGGTATTACAACAATATCCTCGGGCGGCCTGAGAAGAAGAAGATCATCTCGCGCTGGCGGGGCTATCACGGATCGGGCCTGATGACCGGCTCGCTCACCGGACTTGCGACGTTTCACAACAAGTTCGACCTGCCGCTGTCGCCCATCCTGCACACCGCCGCACCCTACTACCTGCGCCGCCCGGATCAGGCGATGAACGAGGAGGCCTTCGTCGCCTGGTGCGTCAGCGAACTGGAGGCGATGATCGAACGGGAGGGCGCGGACACCATCGCCGCCTTCATCGGCGAGCCGGTGATGGGCACCGGCGGGATCGTTCCGCCGCCCGCCGGCTACTGGCCGGCGATCCAGAAGGTGCTGGACCGGCACGACATCCTCCTGATCGCCGATGAGGTGGTGACCGGCTTCGGGCGGCTGGGCTCGATGTTCGGCAGCGACCACTACGGAATCCGGCCCGACCTGATCACCATCGCCAAGGGCCTGACCAGCGCGTATGCGCCGCTCTCGGGCTCCATCGTGGGGGAGCGGATGTGGAAGGTGCTGGAACAGGGTACCGACGAGAACGGACCGATCGGCCACGGCTGGACCTACTCCGCGCATCCGATCGGGGCGGCGGCGGGAATCGCGAACCTCAAGCTGATCGACGATCTGAAGCTGGTGGAGGCCGCCGGGAAGACCGGCGCCTACCTCAACGCCGCGCTGCGGGATGCGGTCGGCGGCCATCCGAACGTCGGCGAGGTGCGGGGCGAGGGCATGCTCGCCGCGGTGGAATTCATGGAGGATCCACAGAAGGGCGTCTTTTTCGAACCTTCGAAGACCATCGGCGCCAAGGTCTCGGCCGCGCTGCTCAAGGACGGGGTCATCGCGCGGGCCATGCCGCAGGGTGACATCCTCGGCTTCGCGCCGCCGTTCTGCCTGACCGAGGCTGAGGCGGACGAGATCGCCGGAAAAACGGCCAAGGCCGTGGCGGCTGTCCTGGGGTAAGCTTTCGACAAGACCACGATTCGCCGCCGCGGCGCTGAAAGGTGCCGCGGCGGTCAAAACGCGGGACAACCCCGCATTTGGCACTGGATCCAGACGAAACATCGTGCGGACGCGTCGTAAACTGAGGCGTTTTCGCCGCCTGACGGTTGAAACCTGCGGGTCAAGACGGTTTAGTGTCAGGAAATAAAAGCGGAAAAATCCGCGGGAATGGACAACGGGGAGCCAAACTTGGCTGATACAGAGTCAAGCGACGCATTCGTCGCATTCGAACGCGTTCAGAAAAGCTACGACGGCGAAACGCTCGTCGTGAAGGACCTCAACCTCTCGATGCCAAAGGGCGAGTTCCTGACGATGCTCGGGCCCTCGGGCTCCGGCAAGACCACCTGCCTGATGATGCTGGCGGGGTTCGAGACCGCCACCCACGGCGAGATCAGGCTGGACGGCAAGCCGATCAACAACATCCCGCCGCACAAGCGCGGGATCGGGATGGTGTTCCAGAACTACGCGCTGTTCCCGCACATGACGGTGGCCGAGAACCTCGCCTTTCCGCTCGAGGTCCGCAAGATCGGCAAGTCCGAGCGCGAAAAGAAGGTCAAGCGCGCGCTGGACATGGTCCAGATGGGCGAGTTCGGCGGCCGCCGTCCGGCGCAGCTTTCGGGCGGGCAGCAGCAGCGGATCGCGCTGGCCCGGGCGCTGGTGTTCGAGCCGGAGCTGGTGCTGATGGACGAACCGCTGGGCGCGCTCGACAAGCAGCTGCGCGAGCACATGCAGTTCGAGATCACCAACCTCGCCCACAGCCTCGGGATCACGACGGTCTACGTGACCCACGACCAGACCGAGGCGCTGACCATGTCGGACCGGGTCGCGGTGTTCGACGACGGCCGGATCCAGCAGCTGGCCCCGCCCGACCAGCTCTACGAGAGCCCGCAGAACAGCTTCGTCGCGCAGTTCATCGGCGAGAACAACACGATGATCGGCACCGTGAAGGCGGTGGAGGGCGAGCTTTGCAAGGTCGAGCTCGAGGACGGCGAGGTGATCGACGCCAAGGCGGTGAACATCGGCGGCGTGGGGTCGAAGACGCAGGTCTCGATCCGGCCGGAGCGGGTGGAATACAACAAGGAGCGAATGGCCCCCGGCGTGCACACGCTGAAGGCCGAGGTGCTCGAATTCATTTACATGGGCGACATCTTCCGGACCCGCCTGCGCGTGGCGGGCAAGGACGATTTCGTCATCAAGACGCGGAATGCGCCCGACCAGGTGCGGCTGAAGCGTGGCGACCAGATCGAGATCGGCTGGCTGCCGACCGATTGCCACGCGCTGGACGCCTGACGGGCCGACCCTTCGCGCCGGCCCCCGGCGCGAAACCCTGACGCCCCGCCAGTCCCAACCCGTGGCGCGGGGCCGAAAGAACCCAATACGGGTGAAAAACCTAGGGAGAACAGTATGAAACTGACCACAACCCTTCTGGCAAGCGCGGCCATCGCCGCCGGCGCCGGTGCGGTTGCCGCACAGGACATGGCCAACGAGATGACCATCGTCTCCTGGGGCGGCGCCTACCAGAACAGCCAGCTGAAGGCCTATGTCGAGCCCTATCTGGAGATGCACCCCGAGGTCACCGTGACCTGGGACGAAAGCTCGAACGAGGCGGTGGCCAAGCTGCGCGCCATGAACGAGGCCGGCAACATCACCTGGGATCTTGTCGACGTGGTGGCCTCCGACGCCATCCGCCTGTGCGACGAGGGCCTGGCGATGGAATACGACCCCGACGAACTGCTGGCCGAAGGCGACGACGGCACTGCGGCGTCGGACGATTTCGGCGACCTGATCGTGTCGGATTGCTACATCCCGCAGATCGTCTATTCGACCACCTTCGGCTACCGCACCGACATGGTGCCGGAAGGCGCGGACGCGCCGGACGACATCTGCGACGTGTTCGACCTGGAAACCTATCCGGGCAAGCGCGCGCTGGAGAAGCGTCCGATCAACAACATGGAATGGGCCCTGCTCTGCGACGGCGTCGCGAAGGACGAGGTCTATGACGTGCTGGCCACCGAAGAAGGCCAGGAGCAGGCGCTCGCCAAGCTCGACACGATCAAGGACGACGTGATCTGGTGGTCGGCCGGTGCGGACACGCCGCAGCTTCTGGCGGATGGCGAAGTCTTCATGGGCTCCACCTACAACGGCCGCCTCTATTCGGTGATCGAAGAGCAGGACCAGCCGGTCGGCATGATGTGGGACGCGCAGGTCTTCGACCTCGACGGCTGGATCATCCCCGAAGGTCTGCCGGAAGATCGCCTGGCACGGGTGAAGGACTTCCTTATGTTCGCAACCGACACCCAGCGTCTGGCGGATCAGGCCAAGTACATCTCCTACGGCCCGGCCCGTGCCTCCTCGGCGCCGCTGGTGCCTGAAGAGATGAAGCAGCACATGCCGACCGATCCGGCGAACGCCGAGAACACCTTCCTCTACAACTACGAGTTCTGGGCCGACTATCGCGACGACATCGACGCGAAGTTCCAGGCCTGGCTCGCCCAGTAATCCCGGAAGGGACGGTGGGCAGGAATGCCCACCCTACGGTTTCCCCGGGGTGCCCACGCGGCGCCCCGGGGTTCCGGCAAAAAGAACAAGGGCGGCAACGACCGCCGGACCAGACGACGGGGACATCACATGCCCAAGGGCTACATCATCGGCCACATCACCGTGAACGATCCGGAAGAATACGCCGAGTACGTCCGGCTCGACACGCCGATCCTCAAGAAGCTGGGCGGCACCTTCCTCGTCCGCGGAGGCGCGTCCGAGACGCCCGAGGGACAGGCCGAAAGCCGCCATGTCGTCATCGAATTCCCCGACTACCAGTCGGCGTTGAACGCCTATCACGACCCTGAATACCAGGAGGTCGCCGCGATCCGCCGACGCACCGCCACCAGCACCATCATCGTCGCAGAGGGCGCCTGACATGACCGACCGCACCACCGGCCCCGACCAGTTCACCGGCGCGACACCCGACAACGCCCTGCGCGACGCCGATCGGGCGGAGGAAAGCGCGGGCCCGATGCTCGCCGCCGACGGCACGCCGCTGAAGAAGAGCCTCAACCGGGCGCTGCGACGGCAGAAGCTGCGGGCGCTGATGCTGATCTCGCCGCTGCTGATCTTCATCCTCGTGGCCTTCATCGCGCCGATCGCGGACATGCTGTTCCGCTCGGTCGAGAACCAGATCGTCTCGAACACGCTGCCCCGGACCGTCGAAGCGTTGGAGGACTGGGACCCGAACGAGACCGAGCTGCCGAGCGAAGGCACCTTCCGGGCGCTCTACGTCGACATGTTCCTCGCGGCGGAGCGCAAGCTGCACACCCGGCTGGGCACGCGGCTGAACTATGAATACACCGGCGTGTCTTCCCAGTTCCGCCGCACCGGGCGGGACGTGGACGATTTCGGGGAGCTCTACGAGGACCAGTTCAACGACCTGAACCCGGCGTGGGAAGACCCGATGACCTGGGTGCGGATCCTCGGCGATCCCGACTGGCTGGCCGAGGCGGAAGGCGCCGAGGCGCCGGGCCCAGATTTCGTGCTGCGCGACGGCGCCGAAACCGCGCTGCCCACCACCGCCGAGACCTACGCCGCCTTCGCCGAATACATTCAGACCGAGGACGACGACAGCCCGACCGAGGAAGAGCCCTGGACGCTGATCTACACGGCGCTCTACTGGGACCTCATGCGCGACGGCTTCGCCTATTCCGGCCCCGAGTCCGAGCTGGTGAACGAGGCCGCCGCCGCGGTCGACGGCTTCGAGACGGTCCCGATGCGGGACAACTTCATCGAGTCCGACGAAGGCTGGGGCAATCCCGAGGTCTGGGCGACGATCCAGACCTACGCCCCGAACTACACGCCGGGCTACTTCCTGAACGCGGTGGACGCACAGCTGACCCCGGACGGGATCGAGCAGCGGCCGGAGAACGAACAGATCTACTGGATTCTGTTCAAACGCACGATCTTCATGTCGCTGACGATCACCTTCTCCTGCATCCTGCTGGGCTACCCAGTGGCCTGGATCCTCGCCAACCTGCCGATGCGGACGGCGAACCTGCTGATGATCCTCGTCCTGCTGCCGTTCTGGACCTCGCTGCTGGTGCGGACCAGCGCGTGGAAGGTGATGCTGCAGCAGCAGGGGGTCATCAACGACATCCTCGTCTGGATCGGGCTGGTGGACGACGCCAACCGGCTCATCATGATCAACAACCAGTTCGGCACCATCGTCGCGATGACGCATATCCTGCTTCCGTTCATGATCCTGCCGCTCTATTCCGTGATGGCGACGATCCCGCCCTCCTACCTGCGGGCGGCGAAATCGCTGGGCGCGACGGACTGGACGGCCTTCTGGCGGGTCTATTTCCCGCAATCGGTGCCGGGGATCGGCGCGGGGTCGATCCTCGTCTTCATCCTCGCCATCGGCTACTACATCACGCCCGAGATCGTCGGCGGCACGACGGGGACGTTCATCTCGAACCGGATCGCCTACCACATCTCGTCCTCGCTGAACTGGGGCCTCGCGGCCGCGCTCGGCTCGATCCTGCTCGGCGCGGTGCTGATCCTCTACTGGGCCTATGACCGGATCGTGGGCATCGACAACGTGAAGCTGGGGTAACGAACATGAGCGCTCTCCCTCCATATGCCTCCACCGGCCAGCGGATCTGGTACTACACCTTCCGCGTGATCTGCGCGCTGGTGTTCTTCTTCCTGATCGCGCCGATCCTCGTCATCATCCCGCTCAGCTTCAACGCCGAAAACTTCTTCACGTTCACGCCGGAAATGCTGCGGCTGGACCCGGAGGGGTATTCGACGAAGCATTACGCCGACTTCTTCCAGACCTCGGACTGGCAGCAGGCGATGTGGAATTCGCTCAAGATCGCGCCGATGGCGACGCTGCTGGCCGTGGGCTTCGGGACGCTGGCGGCCATCGGGCTGTCGTCGGAACACGTGCCGTTCCGCCGGGCGATCATGGCGATCCTGATCTCGCCGATGATCGTACCGCTCATCATCTCGGCGGCGGGGATGTATTTCTTCTATTCCCGGATCGGGCTGCAGGGCACCTACCTTGGCGTGGTACTGGCCCATGCCGCGCTCGGCATCCCCTTCGTCATCATCACCGTGACGGCGACGCTCGTCGGCTTTGACCGTTCGCTCACCCGGGCGGCGGCGAACATGGGGGCGAACCCGGTCACCACCTTCTTCAGGGTGCAGATGCCGCTGATCCTGCCCGGCGTGATCTCGGGCGCGCTCTTCGCCTTCATCACGTCCTTCGACGAGGTGGTCGTGGTGCTTTTCGTCGGCTCCGCTGGGCAGAAGACCCTGCCGTGGCAGATGTTCATCGGGCTGCGGGAACAGATCTCGCCCACCATCCTCGCCGTGGCGACGCTGCTGGTGGCGATCTCGATCGTGCTGCTGACGGTGGTGGAGCTGCTGCGCCGCCGGTCTGAACGGCTGCGGGGCATGTCCCCGGGCTGAGGCCGCCGCACCGGCAGGTCGCGAAGGGGCGCCCGCTGCGGCGCCCCCTTCCGTTTCCGATCAGAGCCGGTCTTCCAGAAGCGCCCGGAACCGCGCGAAGCCGATCACGTAATAGAGCATCACCCCCAGCAGGATCGCCACGCCGGTGACCAGCGGGATCCGCATCCCGAAATGGTCCGAGGCGATGCCGATCAGCAGCGCCCCGATCGCCGGAGAGCCGCGCATCACCAGCCCGAGGACGGACAGCACCCGCCCCCTCAGCTCGTCCGGCACGAGGATCTGCGCCAGCGTCTGCCCCGCGACGGCGGCCGAGACGAGGCAGATCCCCGTCAGCACCGCCAGCGGCAGCGCCATCCAGACCTGGGTGCAGGCGGCAAAGCCCAGCAGGGTCGCGCACATGCCGATGTTCGACCAGACGACGATCCCCGCCAGCCCCCGCGCCCCCTGTCGCGCCGCCAGCCAGAGCCCGCCCAGCACCGCCCCGACTCCGAAGGCCGAGGTCAGCGCCGCGAAGTCGCCGGAGGACCCGTTGAACGCCTGCGCCGCCCAGCCCGGCAGCAGTTCCAGCACCGGGCGCACGCAGATGCCCGACACCACCGTCTGCAGGATGATCGCGTTGACCCCGGGCATCGTGACGGCGTGTTTCAGCCCGACGGCGATGTCCTTGAGGAAGCTCTGGCCCGAGGGCGCAAACCGCTGCGGCGCGAGCCGCACGAGGTTCAGCGTCACCACGAACGCGAGGAAGCTGACCGCGTTGATGGCAAAGGTCACGCCCATGCCGCCGATGGCGATCATCAGCCCGGCGGCGGCGGGCCCGACGAAGCGGGCGAGGTTGAAGGTGACCGAGTTGATCGCGATGGCGGTGTTCAGCCACTCCTTCTCGACCAACCTCGGGGTGATCGACAGGCGGAAGGGCTGCAAGCCGCCGGTGACGAAACCGTTGAACAGGGTGATGAGGAACAGCGGCCAGATCGTCAGCCCGCCCAGCCCGTAGAGCACCGCCAGCAGCAGCGCCTGCGCGAAGCCCAGGATCTGGCCCAGCTTCATCACCTTCATCCGGTCCCAGCGATCCGCCGCCGCCCCGGCGAAGGGCCCGATGAGCATGCAGGGGAACAGGTCCGCGAAGGCCACCGCGCCGACCCAGCCCGCGCTTTCCGTCAGCGTCCAGGCCAGCCAGCCCGAGGCGATCCGCTGCATCCACGTCCCGATCAGCGACACGGAATTGCCAAGCGTGAAGAGCCCATAATTGCGCTGTCCGAGAACCTGAAAGATGCGGGCGAAGCCGAGAGAGCTGGGCATGGGCGATCCTGATCCGCCCGTCCGGCGCGAAGTTTCAGCGATCCGGAGAGACCGGGCCGGGCCGGGCGTCCCACGTCTTACCGGCGGTAGATTACATGCTCAAGGCATCTTTCCCCCGCCCCCGCCGATGCCATGTCCGTGGCGGGCCGCCCGTTGACGGCGCGCGCGGCGCAGGGCAGGAGAGGCCATGCTCTCGTATCAGCACGCCTACCACGCCGGTAACCTCGCCGATGTCCACAAGCATGCGCTTCTGGCCCTCGCGCTGGATTACCTGACGCGCAAGCCCAAGCCGCTGACGTATATCGAAACCCACGCAGGGCGCGCGCTCTATGACCTGTCGGGGGCCGAGGCGCTCAAGACCGGCGAGGCGGCGCAGGGGATCGACCGGGTGCGCGGCTGGTTCGGCGCGCAGCATCCCTACGCCCGCGCCCTCGCCGCGGCGGCCGAGCGGGGCGGCCCGCGCGCCTACCCCGGCTCTCCCCTCCTCGCGCGGACCCTGCTGCGCGCGGAGGACCGGATGCACCTCGCCGAGATGCACCCACAGGAGGCCGAGGCGCTGACCCACGCCCTGCCCGGGGCCGACATCCGCCGCACCGACGGGCCGCAGATGGCGCTGTCGCTCTGCCCGCCCGAACCGCGCCGGGGCCTTCTGCTGGCCGATCCGTCCTTCGAGTTGAAAGCGGAGTACGCCGCCATGCCCAAGCTGATCGCGCAGTTGCACCGAAAGTGGAACGTGGGAGTCCTGATGCTGTGGTATCCCGTGCTGACCAGCGGGGCGCAGAGCGGGATGGTCGCCGCGCTCGACGCGCTCGGGATCAAGGGCGCGATCCGGCACGAGGTGCGGTTTCCGCCGGCCCGCGAAGGGCACGGCATGGTGGGTTCGGGCCTCTACGTGGTGAACCCGCCCTGGGGCTGGGACGAGGCGGCGCAGGATCTCGGTAAACGCTTCCGCCGCCTCTGACGCCCGCGCCTCAGCGACCCTTGAACACCGGCACCCGCCGTTCGTTCATCGCCTCGACGCCCTCGCGGAAGTCCTCGGTCGGGCGCAGCAGGTTCTGCTCGAAGGCCTCGGTGTAGGTCGCCTGCCGAAACGCCTCGACCATGCCGCCGCGCAGGGTCTTGCGGGTGAACTCCACCGCCAGCGGGGCCGAGACGGCGATCTCGGCCGCCACCGCCTGCGCCTTGGCGCGGACCTCCTCCGCAGGGACCAGCCAGTCGAGCAGCCCCATCTCCAGCGCCGCCTCGCCCGGCACCCGCTCGCCGGTGTAGAACAGCCACGCCGCCTTCTGGTGGCCGACGATGCGCGGCAGCGTGTAGGTGGTGCCGAAGCCGGGGTGATAGCCCTGGCGGCAGAAGTTGGCGGACAGCCGCGTCTCGGGCGAGCCGACCCGGAAATCCGCCGACAGCGCCAGCCCGATCCCGGCGCCGACGGCAGCGCCCTGCACCGCCGCCACCACCGGCTTGCGGGTGGACATCAGGCGGTGCGCTTCCTTGTAGAGATGCCGCGTCGCCTCCTGCGTGATCGTGTCGCCGTCGTCCTTCACCCGCTCGGCCAGGTTCGCCCCGGCGCAGAAGTGCTTGCCGGCCGAACCCAGCACGATCGCCCGGATCTCGGGGTCTGCATCCAGTTCCTCGTAGGCGTCGGCGATGTCCCCGATCAGGGAGATGTCGACGAAATTGTTCGGGCCGCGCTGCAGTTCGACGGTGGCGACGTGCCCGTCGCAGGTGATCGTGACTTCGCTCATGTGTCCTCCCAGGGGTGTTCCGGCATCCGGTCGCGGCAACCTGCCCCGCCGGGGCGGCGGCGTAAAGCCCGGCGGGGCCGCTCGCCACGTCCCTGCACGGGCGGCGGCCTTCCTCATATGTGTGAATGCGCCGCCACCACCGTGCATTCCCCGCCCGCCGCCCGGCAAACGCCTTTCGTGGACACCCTGCGGGCGCTAACATCTTCCGCATCGCGGTAATTGACAGACTGCCCGGAGAGCCGATGACCCAGACCAGCCCCGCCAAGATGCCCTCGGACCAGCGCAAGGCGCAGATCATCCGGGCGGCGACGGATCTTTTCGCCGGTGCGGGCTATGCCGGAACCTCGCTGCGCGACGTGGCCGAGAAATGCGGGATGACCAAGGCCGCGCTCTATTACCATTACCCGGACAAGGAGAGCCTGCTGAAGGCGGTGGTCAAATCCCGCATGACCCGGCTGAACGAGGCGATGGAACAGGCGCTCGCCGCGGTGGAGGAGGACGACCCGATCGCCCGCGCCCGCGCCTTCCTGCTGGCCTGCGCCCGCCAGATCGACAACGACCGCTCCGGCTGGGTGGTGGGCGCGCGCATCTTCTGGTCGATCGAGGCGATTTCCGACCGGGACGAAATGATCGCTCTGCGCGACCGCTTCGAGGACATGCTGAAGGCGGAGATCGTGGAGGCGATGGACCGCGGCATCCTGCTGAGGGAGGACCCCGGCCTCGTCGCGCGTTTCCTGCTGTCATGGCTGAACTACATGCCCCGCTGGCACAAACCCGGCGGGCCCCTCAGCGCCGAGGAGGCCGCCGACGAATTCTTCCGACTCTCCCTCCGCGGGCTCCAGACGGTCCGGGACTGAGCGCGCCGGCGCAGCCGGTCCCCTGCTTCCTGTGGTCGGCAATACTCCCGCCGGAGGCTTCGCACGGGACGGGCTCGATGCCCGTCTCGTGCGACCCCGCCGCGACGTCCGCAGGACGACGCAACCACGGGGCCGCGCGCCCGGGCCTCAGGCCCGGACCAGTTTTTCGTAGCTCTCGACCATGTCCTTGGCCAGCGCGCCCACTTCGAAGTTGTAATCCCCGATCTGCCCGACCGGCGTGACCTCGGCCGCGGTGCCGGTCAGCCAGCACTGTTCGAAACCCTCCATCTCGCCCGGCTCGATATGCCGCTCGACCACCTTGATCTGCTTCTCCTCCAGCATCCCGATCACGGTCTGCCGGGTGATGCCGTTCAGGAAGCAATCGGGCTTCGGCGTGTGCACCTCACCGTCCTTTACGAAGAAGATGTTGGCGCCGGTCGCCTCGGCCACGTAGCCGCGGTAATCCATGAACAGCGCGTCCGAACAGCCCTTGTTCTCGGCCACGTGCTTGGACATCGTGCAGATCATGTAAAGCCCCGCCGCCTTGGCATGGACCGGGATGGTCTCGGGCGACGGCCGCTTCCACTTCGCGATGTCGAGCTTGGCGCCCTTCATCTTGGCGTCGCCGTAGTAATTGCCCCACTCCCAGCCGGCGATCGCCAGCCGGACCGGGTTGCGCCGGGCCGAGACGCCCATGTCCTCGCCCGCGCCGCGCCATGCCACCGCACGGACATAGGCGTCGGTCCAGCCGTTCGCGGCCAGCATATCGTACTTGGCCTTCTCGATCTCCTCGACGGTCCAGGGGATCTCGAAATCCAGCATCTCGGCCGATTTCCTCAGCCGCTCGGAATGCTTCACGCCTTCGAAGATCTTGCCGTTGTAGCAGCGCTCGCCCTCGAACACCGAAGAGGCGTAGTGCAGCGCGTGGGTCAGCAGATGTACGTTGGCATCGCGCCAATCCACCATCTTGCCGTCCATCCAGATCTTGCCGTCACGATCGTCGTATGCGCCGTCCATCAGCCTTGTCCTTTTCTCGGTCCTTCCGGGCCTTGCGTTTCCATTTGTTGCGCCGATTACGACCGATGTGGACATAAAGTTGCGCAAATGATGCGACTCGCTAACAAACGACTCTTGGAATGTCAACAACACTGACATAAGGTGGCCCCGGGATGAGCATGACGAAACGTGGCATAAGCGTGGGCGAGGTCAGCAGCGGGGATGCCCTGCTGTTCCTGACCGACGAACAGCTGCGCCAGGGAATCGAGGCGATGTTCTTCGCCTATCGCGGCTTCACCGCCGCGCCGGACGCCATACTGGAGGGACTGGATTACGGCCGCGCGCACCACAGGGCGTTGCATTTCATCGCCCGGGTGCCGGGGATGAACGTGAAACGGCTGCTCGAAATCCTCGGCGTCACCAAGCAGTCGCTGAACCGCGTGTTGCGGACGCTGATCGAGGACGGGCTCGTCGAAAGCCGCGTCGGATCGAAGGACAAGCGCGAACGGCACCTCTACCTGACCGAGGCCGGCGCCGCGCTCGAGGCGAAGCTGTCCGAAGCGCAGCGCCGCCACTTCCGCGCCGCCTACCGGCAGGCGGGGCCAGACGCGGTGGCCGGGTTCCGGCAGGTGCTCGAGGCGATGATGGAGCCGCGGATGCGGGCCACCTACGGCGCGCTTCGCGACGGGGGCGCATGAACGATCCGGCGCCGCATCTCCTTGTCGTGGACGATGACGAACGGATCCGCGACCTTCTCGCCAAATTCCTGAAGCGGAACGGCTTTCTGGTCACCACCGCGCGTGAGGCGGAACAGGCGCGCCGGCTGCTCGGCGGGCTGGAGTTCGACATGATCGTGCTGGACGTCATGATGCCGGGCGAAGACGGAATCACCCTGACCCGGTCGCTGCGCGAGAAGCTGCAGACGCCGATCCTCCTGCTGACAGCCAAGGGCGAGACGCGCGACCGGATCAACGGGCTGGAGGCCGGGGCCGACGATTACCTGCCCAAGCCATTCGAGCCGCGCGAACTGCTGCTGCGGATCAACGCCATACTCCGCCGCATGCCCGAGGCGCAGGCGGAGCACTCCGCGCCGAAGGTCCTGCACCTCGGCCCGATCCGCTACGACATCGACAAGGGCGAGATGTGGCGCGGCGACGAGCCGATCCGCCTGACCGCGACCGAAAGCCAGCTGATGCGGATCTTCTCGGCCCACCCGGGCGAGGCGCTGTCGCGGATGCGGCTGGTCGAGGACCTCGGCCGCTCCTCTGGGCGCGACGGGGGCAAGGCGCAGGAGCGCGCGGTCGATGTTCAGATCACCCGGCTGCGGCGCAAGATCGAGGACGACCCGAAACAGCCGCGGTACCTGCAGACCGTGCGCGGCGCGGGCTACATGCTGGCGCCGGACTGAGACGGGTCAGCCGTAGGGATTCTTGGCCGCCCGCGCCTTGCCCCGCTGGATGCCGAGATAGCGTTCCCGCAGGATGATGATGACCCCCGCCGCGATCACGATGGCCGCGCCGACCAGGGTCTGCAGCGTCGGCACCTCGCTGAAGACGAAATAACCGATCAGCACTGCGAAGATCATCGAGGCATAGTCGAACGGCGCCACCAGCGAGGCGTCGGCGAAGCGGTAGGAGGAGGTCAGGCAGATCTGCCCCACGCCCCCCAGCAGGCCGCACCCGACCAGAAAGGCCGCCTCAGTCGCCGTCGGCATCACCCAGCCGAAGGGCAGGGTCAGCAGCGACAGCACAGACGCTGTGAGCGAGAAGAAGAAGACGATGGCCGATGTCTGTTCGACCTGCACCATGTTGCGGATGTGGACCTGCGCCAGCGCCCCGCTGGTGGCGCTGAACAGCACGAGGATCACGCCCAGCATCTGCGTCGTTTCCACCGCGCCGCCGCTGGCGAGCGAGATGTTCGGCTCCATCACCACCATGACACCGAACAGTCCCAGCCCGACGGCACCGAACCGGAAGAGGCCGACCTTCTCGTTCAGGAACATCGCGGCGAAGACGACGACGAGCAGCGGCATCGTGTAGTTCAGCGCCGTGACCTCGGGCAGCGGCAGCAGCACGATGGCGGCAAAGTTCGTGCCCATGGCGAAGGTGCCGAGCGCGCCGCGCAGGGCGTGGGCGCTGACCGACTGCACCTTGAGGCCGTCGCGCAGCTCCCCGCGCATCGCGATCCAGACGAGGATGACCGGAATGGCGAAGAAGGAGCGGAAGAACACCGCCTCCCCCGCCGGGACGTCGGCCGCCTTGATCAGCGAGATCATCACGATGAAGCACATCACGGCGCAGAGTTTCAGGGCTATTCCGCGCAGCGGGTGCATGGCCGGTCCGGATCCTGTGGAAGCGCGGCGATGCTGGCGCGGCAGCGGGCAAAGGTCAATCGCACGGACGCGCTTGCATTTCGCGCCTCGCCCCCCGAAAACCCGGTAAGGCCAGCGAGGAGCGGACATGTACGACGAGAACCACCTGATCCACCGCCTGTCCCGCCATGCGGCGATGACCCCCGACCGCGTCTTCGCCACCCGCTCCGGGCGGCCCGACGTGACGCTGGGCGAGATGTTCGCCCGGGCCGAGGCGATGGCCGGCGCATTGCAGGCGGCGGGCGTGAAGCCCGGGGATCGGGTGGCGGTGCAGGTCGAGAAATCGCTCGAGGCGGTGCAGCTATACCTCGGCGCGGTGCTGGCGGGCGGGATCTTCCTGCCGCTGAACACCGGCTACACGGTGGCGGAGCTGGACTATTTCCTCGGCGACGCGACGCCGTCAGTCGTGGTCTGCGACCCGGCGAAACGCGAGGCCATCGAACCGATCGCCCGCGGCGCGCGGGTGCTCGACCTTTCCGCCGACGGCACCGGCACGCTGGTGGAGGCCGCCTCGGCCGGCGCGGTTTGGACGCCGGTGGAGCGGGGGGAGGATGATCTTGCCGCGATCCTCTACACCTCGGGCACCACGGGGCGGTCCAAGGGCGCGATGCTGAGCCATGGCAACCTGCGCGACAACGCCGAGGTCCTGCGGGATTACTGGCGGTTCTCGGAACGCGACGTGCTGATCCACGCGCTGCCGATCTTCCACACGCACGGGCTGTTCGTCGCCACGAACACCGCGTTGGTGGCGGGGTCCGAGATGATCTTCATGCCGGGATTCGACGCCGACGCGATCATCCAGGCGATGCCGCGCGCCACAGCCATCATGGGCGTGCCGACCTTCTACACCCGGCTGCTGAAGCATCGTGGCTTGACGCGCGAGGCGGTGGCGAACATGCGGCTCTTCGTTTCCGGCTCCGCCCCATTGCTGGCCGAAACGCACCGTGAATGGGAACGCGCCACCGGGCACCGCATCCTTGAACGCTATGGCATGACCGAAACCAACATGAACACGTCGAACCCCTACGAGGGCGAGCGCCGCGCCGGAACCGTGGGCTTCCCTCTGCCGGGGGTCGAACTGCGGGTGATAGCGGACGGCCGCGAGGTGCCGCAGGGCGAGATCGGGGTGATCGAGGTGCGGGGGCCCAACGTCTTCCGAGGCTACTGGCAGATGCCCGAGAAGACGGCGGAGGAATTGTCGGCCGATGGCTGGTTCAACACCGGCGACCTCGGCACCGTGGATCCGGAAGGATATGTCACGATCGTCGGCCGGGCGAAGGACCTGATCATCTCGGGTGGCTACAACGTGTATCCGAAAGAGATCGAGGAGGTCATCGACGACCTGCCGGGCGTGGTGGAAAGCGCCGTGATCGGCGTGCCGCACCCGGATTTCGGCGAGGGCGTCGTTGCCGTGGTCGTGGCGGAGGACGGCGTGACGGAAGAGGCAATCGCGGGCGCGCTGAAGGACCGGCTGGCGAAATTCAAGCAGCCCAAGCGGATCTTCCTCGTCCCCGAACTGCCGCGCAACACGATGGGCAAGGTGCAGAAGAAGGCGCTGCGCGAGACACACGCGGACCTCTTCGCCGGGGGCTGACGCACCACGGCCGACCGCTTAGACGGTCGGCCAAGAACAGCCCCTACCGCGGGCGGTCAGCGGAAGAAGCTCTGAATATAGGACAGCGACAGCACGACGCGCGGGTCCTCCTGCGAGGTCATGGCGTTGACCCCGAATGCGCCGATGGCGTTGGTGGCGTAAAGCCCTGCCTCGAACGGCGACCGGCCAAGCCGCGCCTTGGCGCCGACGGCCCAGATGTCGTCGCCTTCGTCCCGCAGGGTGTATTCGCCGAAGACGTTGGTGTAGCGCCCGACCGCGTAGCTGGCGCTGACGCCCAGGCCCAACTGCTCCTCGCGGCCATAGAAGGCGGCTTCGGGAACCACGCGCACGGCCAGCTTGTCGTTCACCTCGCGCATCACCGGCAGGGCGGTGTAGAAGACGCCGTTCTTGTCCAGGTCCCGACCGAAGGAGGCGATCAAGCCGAGCGACACCGGCCAGCCATCGAGCTGGTCCATGAACTGGAGCTTGAAGCGCCCGGTCCAGCGGTCCTCGTCGCTGCTGAGCTTCGCGGCGGCACCGCTGCCGTCGTCCGCGATGCTCTCGTAGCTGAGCCGCAGTTCGACCATGTGATCCACCGCCAGGGCCAGTGCACCGCCATAGGAATCGTGCATGCCGTAGAAGCCGTGCAGCTCCATCGTGCCGCGGTCGCGGACGCGGGCGCCCGGCAGGGTGAAGCCGTCCCCGGCGAGGATGCGCTGGCGTGGGGTCATCCGCAAGCCGGGCGCGCGGTCGTAAGGCGCCTTCTTCGGCGTGCCGGGCCCGAAGGTGTGCACCAGCTTGGCGCCGACCAGCAGGAGATCGCCGTCGGGAATGAAGGCCAGCACCCCGGTCGTCGGCGTCGCGCCGAAACCGTTCGTGGCATAGACCTCGACTGCGCTGTTCGGCGCGAGGGCATAGCGTCCGCCCACGGTCACCACCGGCCGGCGGCCGTAGCTGCCGTCGGACATGATCGTGTTGGCCCCGGTCACCGGCTGGGTGACCGTGCCGTAGACCAGCGTCCGCGGGGTGGGCTGCCACGACAGCCCGGCCCCGACGCTGGCGACCGTGCCGTAGAACTCGTTGCCGCCCCGGCTGGAGGGGAAGACCGAAACGCCGGGCGTGAAGTGCGCCTGGAGGGTCGGCGTGATGTTGTAGGTCAGCGGCACGTGGGCCGAACCGATGAAGATGTAATCCTTCGATGTGCTGCCGAAGACGGTCGAGGCGAAGCGCATCATCTCGCCCGCGACCTGCGCCGAGATCGCCATCCTGTCGTCGCGGTAGAGCCGGAACTTCGCATGAACGCCGCCGCCGGTCATCTCGATCGGCGGTGTCGCCCCCGCGATCGGTTCCGGCGGCGGATCGACGTAGGTGTTGTAATGCGCCCCGAACTCCAGCCCGTCTATGGGCGAGAAGGCGACATCGGCGAAATACACCTGGTTCGCGGTGCCGGGTGTCTCGATGGCGGGGTTCGTCTGGTGGAAGCCCAGCTCGAACTCGTAGACCCCCTGCCACAGCGTGTTGGCCGTGGTGAAGTTCTCGTAATCGTTCGGCTGAACCTCGATGGCCGTGGTCGGCCCCTGGGCGGCGGCCATGCCGCCCTGCGCGATGAGACACGCGGCGATGAGGCCCCGCGCCCGCATGGCTTTCCTGCCCCTGTGCCCGGTCATCGTGCCCTCCGTCCTCGGTCAGGGCATACATTCCCCGAGGGTCGGGCAAACGGCAAGGGTGCGCAGATAAATTCCGGCGGGATACGTGCTTGAGAGCAACGCCCCGCCGGCGTGTCAGGCGATCACTCCGCGGCGGAGCGCCGCGGCAGCACCCAGTCCGGGCGCGGGAAGTGGCAGGTATAGCCGTTGGGGATCCGCTCCAGGTAATCCTGGTGCTCGGGCTCGGCCTCCCAGAAGTCGCCTACGGGCTCCACCTCGGTCACCACCGGCCCCGGCCAGATACCGGAGGCGTTCACATCCGCGATGGTGTCCAGTGCGGTCTGCCGCTGCTCCTCGTCGACGTAGTAGATCGCGGAACGGTAGGACATGCCGATGTCATTGCCCTGCCGGTTCACCGTGGTCGGGTCGTGGATCTGGAAGAAGAATTCCAAGAGCTGCCGGTAGGAGATCGTGTCGGGGTCGTAGATGATCTCAATCCCTTCGGCATGGGTGCCGTGGTTGCGATAGGTGGCGCTCGGAACGTCCCCGCCGGTATAGCCGACGCGGGTTTTCTTCACCCCCGGCTGCTTGCGGATCAGGTCCTGCATCCCCCAGAAGCAGCCCCCGGCGAGTACGGCGCGCGCTTCGCTCATGTCACGTCCTCCACTTGGTCAAGGTATTCTCCGTAGCCTTCGGCCTCCATGTCGTCGCGATGGACGAAGCGGAGAGAGGCGGAGTTGATGCAATAACGCAGCCCGCCCCGGTCCCGCGGGCCGTCCGGGAAGACGTGGCCGAGATGACTGTCACCATGTTTCGAACGCACCTCGGTGCGGATCATGCCGTGGGTGGTGTCGCGCAGTTCGGCGACGTTGGCGGGTTCGATCGGCTTGGTGAAGCTGGGCCAGCCGCAGCCCGATTCGTACTTGTCGGCCGAGGCGAACAGGGGTTCGCCCGACACGATGTCGACGTAAATCCCCGGCTCCTTGTTCGACAGGTATGCGCCGGTGCCGGGCCGTTCGGTCCCGCTTTCCTGCGTGACCCGGTATTGTTCCGGCGTCAGCGCGGCGATGGCCGCGTCGTCTTTCTGATACTTCATTCCGCCCTCCGCTCAGGCTTGTCTGTGCCTTAAGATGGCTATGCGAGGCGGAAAGAAAAGGTGTGTTGCGGCACACTCTCCGCTCCGTGAGTGCACCCTTCGGGGATGTCAGACCTTTTCCGCCTCGGCGTCGACCTCGGGTAGCTGCGCCCGGTCCTCGGCCCCGGCCCGTGCGGCGGCGACCAGCCCGCGGAAGATCGCCCGCTGGCGGTGCGCATATATGAGGTGTTCGGGGTGCCACTGCACGCCGACGGCAAAGGGGTCGCGGATCCGCTCCACCGCCTGCACCATGCCGCCTTCGTCCCGCGCCGCCACCCGCAGGCCTGAACCCAGCCGCCGCACCGCCTGCGAATGCAGCGCGTTGACCTTCATCTTGCGCATCCCTGCCAGACCGGCAAGGCGCGTCTCCTCGACCACGTGCACGGTCTTGCGCGGCAGGATCGTCCGGTAGCGCCGGCTGTCACGATAGGTGGCGTAGGCGTCCTGATCCAGATCGCCGCCAAGCGCCACGTTCAGCATCTGGCTGCCCCGGCAGATGCCCAGCACCGGCTTGCCCTGCGCCATGCTTTCCTCGACCAACCGCCGTTCCATGCGGTCGCGGTCCGGGTCCAACCGGGATTCCGCCTGCAGCGTTCCGCCATAAAGCGTGGGCGAGATGTCATCGCCGCCGCCGATGACGATGCCGTCGACCTTGGCGATGTCCGCGGGGCGGCCCACGCCCCAGCGGACGGCCCGCCCGCCCGCGAACCAGATGTTGAGCGCGACCAGCGGAAAAATCCGCCAGCCCGACCGCTGGGAGGTGGTGACGCCGATGAGGGGTCGCATCATGCGGCCTCTCGGCCGGGGGCGAGCCCGGCGACGGTCAGGATGTCGCCCGCGCGCTCGGCCCAGCCGGACCGGCTGAAGGTGACGAGCCCGTGGTCGTCCAGCCAGGCCGTGACGAGAGTGTCGAGCAACGCACGGTCATGCGCCACCCGCTCGACCAGCCGCCAGCGCTCCCATTCGTGGGCCAGACTCCACTCCGGCTCGTCTATGCGGCAGTCGGGCAGGCGGAAGTGGAAGGCCGGCCGCGCCTTGAGCGCCTTGGCCTGCCCGGTCGCCGCCTCCACCGCCGCCGCGTCGAGGTGCGCGAAGAGCGGCAGCATGTCGAGTCCATGGTTCCGGTCCGCCGCGCGGTCGAGGTAGATCTTCATCACCTCGCGCGGCGGCGCGTCCGGCCCGGCACCGGCCAGCGCGCGGACGGCGCTGGTGGCATAAGGTGCGGTGAACGGCAGAAGCCGGCGGCTCAGGTCGATCGGCATGGCGCGGCGCAGCCAGTCCTCGATCAGCGCGTAGGCCAGCAGCGGGCGGGTGATCCCCGCCGCGTCCTCGCCCGAGATCTCGACGTTCAGGTGGACGCCGAAGCCGTAGAGCACCCCCTGCCGCGATCCCTCGGCCCCGGCATCGCGAAGCACGTCGCAGGCCGACGACAGTTTCGCCAGCCCCGCCCGGTCGAGCGGTTTGGTCACCAGTTCCACAGGTATCACGTCGCGCCCCAGCCGCAGCCCGGCTTCGCGCAGGACCACATGGCTGGACTTGCGCCATCCCGCGTCGCGATAAACCTCGATGTCGCCCAGATCGCTGTCTTCGACCATCCAGTCGTGACCGTCGGTCTGGCGGGCGCGGCCGTGCAGGGCATTGGCGAGAATATGCGCAGCGTCGGCTTCTGTCAGACCGGCGAATTCGACCTCGACCCCCGTCAGGCGTTCGTCACCGGCGGCGTTCGTCTCGATCGGAAGTGGCTGGAATGACTTGGCGTTCATGAGAACAAGAACGTCAGACGGGCCGGGCGGTTCCGCGCCTCAGCCCGCCAGCCCGGTCTCGGCCGCGATCTGCGCCCGGCTCTTGCGGGCGCGTTCGGTCGCGGACTTGAGCTGACCGCAGGCCGCCATGATGTCCTCGCCCCGTGGCGTCCGGATCGGCGAGGCATAGCCGGCCTTGTGGACGATGTCGGCAAAAGCCTCGATCCGGTCCCAGTCCGACCGTTGGTAAGGCGCGCCGGGCCATTCGTTGAACGGGATCAGGTTGATCTTGGCCGGGATGCCCGAGATCAGCTTGACCAGCCGCCGGGCGTCGGCGTCGCTGTCGTTCACGTCCTTCAGCATCACGTATTCGAACGTGATCCGTTCCGAATTCGACAGCCGGGGATATTCGCGCAGCGCCGTCAGCAGCGTCTCGATGTTCCACCGCTTGTTGATCGGCACGAGCTTGTTGCGCACCTCGTCCGTGGTGGCGTGGAACGACACCGCCAGCAGGCAGCCGATTTCCTCGGCCGCGCGGGCGATTTCGGGCACCACGCCGCTGGTCGACAGCGTGATCCGCCGCCGTGACAGGGCGATCCCCTCGCCGTCCATCGCGATCTTCATCGCGTCGCGCACGCCTTCGAAGTTGTAGAGCGGTTCGCCCATGCCCATCAGCACGATGTTCGACAGCAGCCGTTCCTCGCGCTTCGGCTCGCCCGGTTTCGGCCATTCGCCCAGATCGTCGCGAGCCAGCATGATCTGGCCCACGATCTCTCCGGGCGTGAGGTTGCGCACCAGCTTCTGCGTGCCGGTGTGGCAGAAGGAACAGGTCAGCGTGCAGCCCACCTGGGAGGAGATGCAGAGCGTCCCGCGGTCGGCCTCGGGAATATAGACCACCTCGACCTCGTGCCCGCCGGCGATCCGGACGAGGTATTTCCGCGTTCCGTCCGCCGACACCTGTTTCGAGACCACCTCGGGCAGTTCGATCACGAACCGCTCCGCCAGCATCCGACGGAAGTCCTTGCTGAGGTTCGTCATCGCGTCGAAATCGCGGACGCCCCAGTGATAGACCCACTGCCAGACCTGGTTGAGCCGCATCTTGATCTGTTTCTCCGGCGTCCCCGCCTCGAGCAGCGCCGCCTTCATCCCGTCGCGGGTCAGACCCACGAGGTTCACGCGGCCGTCCCCCTCCGGCAGCTTCCGGGGGAGCGTCATCACATCCTGGGTGATCGGGGCCTGGGGCGCATTGTCGGTCATCGGGCGGGACTCCTGAGCAAGTCGGGTCCTATATGGGATCTTGCGTTAAAATGAAACAGGGATCGCACCGGCGCGGCGCGATCCCCTGAACGTGTCGGTGCTGCGGGGCGCGTCAGCCCGTGCAGCGGGTCTCTGCCTCTTCCACCGCGGCGGTGAAGCCGAGGAGCGAGAAGGTGTCCTTCGTCGTCGTGCCCCGGCCGGAGACGCCGGTGATCACCGCGTTCGTGCCACGCTTGAGCGCGGTCATGATCTTGGTGTCCTCCGCCGGTGATGCGGCCCAGGCCCATTCGCCTTCGGTGAAGAGTTCGAACTCCGTGCCGTCGATGTTCAGGTTCACCGTGGACCGGTCCTTGAACGGATAGCCGCCGGTGAAGGTCACCTGCCCGGCGACCTCGGCCCCCGGGCGGTAGAACGCCATGAACAGGATCGCGGAGCGGCGGACCGACACCACGCGCCCGTCCTGCGTGTTCACCGTTTCCTTGGGCGCGGAGACCGCCCAGCATTCCTTTGGATCGTCCTCCACGAACACGCTCCAGTCGGTCTTCGCGGCCACCTGGTTCTCGCTCGCGTCCTGTGCATGTGCAGCGCCCGAAGCGGCGATGGCCCAAAGCATCGCCGCCGCACCGGCTACCAGTGTTCTCATTGTCCAGCCTCCAAGCTGTCCCGTGCCTCTGCCATAGGTCCCCGACGCCGTTTCTGCGGCTCTTGTCCCCGGGCCGACCATTCCAATCTCGACGCGGACAGATTAGCGTGAATCTGCCCTCCGGCGAAAGTGCGGTCGGCGAAAATTCGCTAAGATTTGAGGTAATGTCAGAATGTCCCAAGCGGTGCCCATGGTCGATGTCATACGGGGCGGCTTCGTCGAAAGCCGGCATAGCGGTCACGCGGTGATCTGCGATGCCGGCGGCAACGTGATCCGTGCATGGGGGGACCCGGATCTGACCATCCTGCCGCGCTCCTCCTGCAAGATGATCCAGGCCTTGCCGCTGGTCGAAAGCGGCGCGGCGGATGCCGCCGGGCTGGGCGCGCGCCACCTCGCGCTGTCCTGCGCCTCGCACAACGGCGCAGCGATCCACACCGGGCCTGTCGGCGAGTGGCTCGGCACCCTCGGGATGAGTGACGACGACCTGCGCTGCGGCCCGCAGGAGCCGGCGGACATCCCCGCCCGCGACGCACTGATCCGGGCGGGGGACAGCCCCTGCCAGATCCACAACAATTGCTCGGGCAAGCACGCCGGTTTCTTGACCCTGAACCGTCACCTGCGCGGCGGGGCGGAGTACCACGAACCCGACCACCCGGTGCAGCGCGCGGTGCTTGAGGCGTTCGAGGACGTGACCGGCGAAACCTCTCCCGGCTACGGGATCGACGGCTGCTCGGCCCCGAACTTCGCCTGTTCGCTGACCGGCCTGGCCCGGGCGATGGCCCGCTTCGCCACCGCGCGCGACGGACAGGGCGCGCGGGCCGAAGCCGGGGCGCGCCTGGTTGACGCCATGGTCGCGCATCCCGAGCTGGTGGCGGGCGAAGGGCGGGCCTGCACGTCGCTGATGCGGGCGATGGAGGGCCGGGTCGCGGTCAAGACGGGGGCGGAGGCAGTGTTCGTCGCGATTCTGCCGGAACAAGGGCTGGGCGTGGCGGTGAAGATCACCGATGGCGCAACCCGCGCCTCCGAAGCCGTGATCGCGGCGATCCTCGCCGGGCTGGGCGCGCTGGACCGCGACCATCCGACTGCGCGGGCGCTGCTGTCCCAGCCCGTGGTGAACCGTCGCGGCTATGACGCCGGCAGGATCCAGCCGACCGAGGCCATGCTGACCGGCTGGTCCTAGCCGGTCGTACGCGCCGTCGCTTGCGCGCAGGCATGAGGGTTCTAGGGTCGGTCGTGCCGGGACGGGGGCCATTCATTCCCCGAGACAGGCCGCAGAACAGGCCCGACCCCGTTGCGGCGGTGCGGACGGTCCCCCCGTCCGCACCTCGTTTTTTCCGGCGCCACAATGTCAGAGCCGCGCGCCCGCCGCATGCACCAGCGTCGCCCCGGTTTCGATCCATGCGCCGCGCAGGGCGGTGAAGCGGTCGCGATGCGCCTCGACCGGGCGCACCGGCAACCCGTCCTCCCGGTCCTGCACCACCGCCTCGGCCAGCGCCTTGCCGAATAGCGTACCCGGCGCAATGCCGCGCCCGGAGTAGCCGAAGGCGGCATAGCCCGACGGCCCCAGCCGCAGGATGCGCGGCAGGTGGTCGCCGGTCATCGCGATCCGGCCGGACCATGCGTGGGTGAAGGGCATCTCGCCCAGATCCGGGACCAGCGCCCGCAGTTTGCGTCGCGCCCAGCCCAGGTGAATGTCGCGGCCCGCCATCTCCATCGAGCCGAAGGCGCCAAGGATCACGCGCCCCGCCCGGTCGCGGCGGAGAGAGGTCATCACCATGCCGGTGTCCCAGCACCCTTCGCCGCCCTGCAGCAGGTTCGCCGCCTCGGCCCCGAGCGGCGCGGTCGCGGCCTGGAAGAAGTTCACGCCGGTCACCGGCGGCACGCCGGGCCCGTCGAGATCGCGGTGATAGGCGTTGGTGGCAAGGATCACCGCCGCCGCCCGCACCTCGCCGCCCGCCACGCGCACCCGCCAGCTGTCGCCGTCGCGGGCCAGTCCGGTGGCCGGCGTGTGTTCGTGCAGCTTCGCGCCCGCCGCCACCGCGGCCCGGGCGAGGCCGCGCGCATAGGCCAGCGGCTGCACCGTGCCGGCGCGGGCGTCGTGCAGCGCACCGTGATACGCCCGGATGCCGAGCCGCGCGGCGGTCTCGTCCGCGTTCAGCAGCCGCACCGGGGCGCCCTGCGCCGACAGCTGGCGGTGCCTGTCGGCGATGTCGCGCAGCCCGGCCTCGGAATGGGCGAGATGCAGGGTGCCGTTACGCACGGGTTCACAGGCGATCTGGTGTGATTCGATCAGATCGAAGACCAGCGCCGGTGCCGCCGCCAGCCGGGCGCTGAAGCCCGTGGCCTGATCCGGCATCAGTTTTGCGATCGTTTCCGGCGGCGTCCAGAGCCCGGCGTTCACCAGTCCGACGTTGCGGCCCGAGCCGCCGTGGCCGACCGTCTCGGCCTCGATCAGCACCACATGCGCGCCCGCCGCCGCCGCATGGAGCGCGGCCGAGCAGCCGGTGAAGCCGCCGCCGATCACGCAGAGGTCGGCCTCAACCTGCCCGTCCAGCGGCGGGGCGTCGAAGCGCTCTTCGGCGCTGTCGGTCCAGAGGTTGGCCATAGGTGTCATGCGGCGACCCGAAAATGTTTCGCAAAGATGCGTCCCACCCGTACCGCTTCGCCCGGCGCCGTCAAGCGGGCCCGGGTGGCGTTGAGGATCGTTCAGCAGGAGTGGGCGCCGGGCGGGCCGAGCTCAGCCGACCACGCTTTCGACGCGCTGGCGGTATTCCTCGACCCACTTCACCAGCGTCGCTTCCGCGGCGACGCGGTCACGCGCCTCCACGGCGCGGCGGATCTCGTTCAGGACGGCGGCCATCTCGATCTCGGACAGGTGAGATTCCTGGGCGCGCAGGATCTTGGGATGCGGCGTCGTCAGCATGTCTGAGCCGATCAGGAGCTCCTCGTGCAGCTTCTCGCCCTTCCGCAGCCCGGTGAACTCGATGGCGATGTCGCCCTTGGGGTTCGACTCGTCCCGTACGGTGTAGCCCGCGCCGACGATCATCTGCCGCGCGACCTGGTAGATCGGCACCGGCTCGCCCATGTCGAGCACGAAGACATCGCCGCCGCGCGCGAAACTGTCGGCCAGCAGGACCAGCCGGACGGCCTCTGACACCGTCATGAAATAGCGGGTGACTTTCGGGTCGGTCACCGTCACGGGACCGCCGCGGGCGATCTGTTCCTCGAACAGCGGGATGACGGAACCGGAGGAGCCGATTACGTTTCCGAACCGCACCATGGAATAGCGCGTCCGCTTGGACCGGGTGGCGAGGTCCTGCACGATCTGTTCTGCCAGCCGCTTGGTCGACCCCATGATCGACGAAGGCCGCACCGCCTTGTCCGAGGAGATCAGCACGAAGCGTTCCACCCCGGCCTCGCCCGCCGCATCGGCGACGACCTTGGTGCCCAGCACGTTGTTGCGCAGTCCCTCGATCGCGTTGGTCTGCACCATCGGCAGGTGCTTGTAGGCCGCGGCATGGAGCACGACGTCGGCCTTGTGCTCCTGCAGGACGGCCGAGATCAGGGATTTCTCGCAGATGGAGCCGAGGATCGGCACGACCTCGATCCCGGTCTGCGCCTCGGCCAGCTCCCGCTCGATGTTGTAGAGCCCGAGTTCGCTGTGATCGAGAATCACCAACTTGGCGGGCCGGCAATCGGCAAGCTGGCGGCAGAGCTCCGAGCCGATGGACCCGCCCGCCCCGGTCACGAGGATCGACTTACCGGTGTAGGCGTCGCTGACGCCGGGCAGTTCCTCTTCCAGCCGGTTGCGGCCCAGCACCGCCTGGATGTCTAGGTTCATCGGCTTGCGGTCATAGCTGCGTTCCGCGACCATCTCGGCAAAGGAGGGCAGCGACTGCACCTCGCAGCCGATGTCGCGCAGGCGGCGCGAGATACGGGCCTGCACCGCGCGCCCGGCCGACGGCATCGCCAGCACGACGCGGTCGATGTCGTTGCGCTGCACGAGGTCCTTGATGTGCACCGGCGAATGCACGCGCAGGCCGGTGATCGTCAGGCTCTGCAGCCGCGGATTGTCGTCGACGAAGGCCACGGGGACCACGGCGTCGTCGGTCGAGAGCGCGGCGGCCAGCTGCCGCCCGGTCTGGCCGGCGCCGTAGATCAGCACCCGCTTCCGGTCGCCCCGCCGGATGTAGATCCACTTCACCACCCGCAGCATCAGCAGCCGCGCGCTCACCGACAGGATCAGGAACAGCATGGTTACGATGGCGATTTCCAGCAACGTCATCTGGCTGCCCGGAAGGAGGCTGGCGAGAGAGCAGCTCGCCCCGATCGCGACAGCGAGAAGCGCGGTATCGACGATGCCGTTCGCCTCGTAGGCCAGCAGCTTGATCCGGTCGAGCCCTAGGTAGATCGTCAGCCCCAGCGTGGTCGCCACGGCAAGGCCGGCGAACTTGGGATCCAGATAGAAGGCGGAATGCCCGTTGGCGCCGTAGGGAACGAGGACGCCGGACAGTGCGAGGGAGGCGAGGACCAGAAGGCTGTCCAGAACCAGCAGGATGGCCCGTTTCTGGGAAGGGCGCAAATTCACCGCCCAATCGTAAAGCATATATCCGTCTCCAACGCCGTAACGGCGCCTGTCTTTCCGATCTCGGGCACGCCAAAGGAAACGACACCACAGCCAATCTGTGGCCTGACGTTGCCTGTTTCTGAAAGCCCTGGGTACCCGATATGTCCCTAGAATTGCTTCATGAAGCCGAATACGACAAGAACTTCTTTTCTGCATGCGCAAACGAATGGGCGAAATTCCGCGACTCGCCAGCGCAGTAATCAGTTCCGGCCAAGGGGCCTCCGTGGAGGACGGCCCAGAATTGTGGCCACCATCAGCATCACGTCATAGCAGGCCGACCGATTCCGGCCGTATATCAAATCCAGCCTGGCCTTCACCGGCACGCAGCGTCGGGTATAGACGGCTTCACTCTCCGCCGCCGTATGGCACGCGTCCATGAGGTGCGCTTCGCGTTCATGAAACACGAGTGTGGCCAGTCCGGTCAAGCCCGGACGATTGCGGAGCACCGCGCCGTACAGGTCCGGGTACATTTCGACGTAGCGCCGGAGCGGCGGTCGGGGGCCGACGAAGCTGATGTCGCCCTTCAGGATGTTCCAGAGCTGCGGGATCTCGTCCAGCCGATAGCGCCTGAGGACCCGACCGGTCGGGGTGATCCGCCCCGTCTTGTGCCCACCCGAGGCAAGGCCGTCGTCGGGATCCTGCGTCATGGTGCGGAACTTCACGAGCTGGAAGGCCTCGTCGCGCGTCTTCATCCGTTCGGACAGGAAAAACACCGGCCGCCCGTCACGGATCAGGATCACCAGCGCGATGATCAGGACGACCGGCCACAGCAGCAGCGTCAGGATCAGGACCACAGCGAGGTCCAGCAGCCTCTTGCCCTGTGTCATGACGGTGGCCCCCCGACCGTTCGACGGGGCACGCCCGGGGCGTCCGTCCGCTCCGGCAAAATCCTGCTCTGCGTTTTTCCTGTCACACCCGTCGACCCATTCTCGGGCTTTCACCCTGCGGATCTTTGTCTATCATCGCCCCGCATGGGTAATAAAGGCCGCGACAAGGGCGAAAGGGCAGTGAAATCCGTATGAGACCCCATCTCCTTCGAACCATCGTCGCGCTCATGGCACTGGCGGTGCTGTCCGCCTGCGCCCTGCCCCGCGGTGCCGCACTGGAATCCGAGATCACCTCGGCCGCCCACAACGAGCGGCCAAACTACCAGGTGGTGGAGGTGACACGCGCCTCCGTGCCGATCATCGCGCACTGGCCGGCGACGGGTTGGACCGAAGGATACCGCTGGCTGTCCGGAACGCGCGGGCCGAAATCGTCGGTCATTCGGGCCGGCGACACAGTCAGCCTCGTCATCTGGGACTCCCAGGACAACTCTCTGCTGACCGCCCCTGAACAGAAGGTCGTGACGATGGACGGTCTCGTCGTTTCCAGCTCGGGCACGATCTTTGTGCCCTACGTGGACGAAGTGCAGATCTCCGGTCAGACGCCCGAGTCCGCGCGGCGGATGATTCAGGAACGGATCGCCGAAGTGCTGCCCGCGGCACAGGTGCAGCTCTCCCTCGATGTGGGGGCGGACAACTCGATCGACCTGGTCAGCGGCGTCGCGTCGCCCGGCACCTACCCGCTGGCGAATCGCGACACGCGGATCCTCAGCGCGATCTCGCGGGGGGGCGGCATCGCTCCTTCCCTGCGTAACCCGCTGGTGCGCCTGACGCGCGACGGCACCACCTATCGCATTCCGGCGAAGGACCTGTTCCAGACACCCTCGGCGAACGTCGTCCTGCGCGGCGGCGACCAGATCATCGTGGAAGAGGACGAGCGTTATTTCACCGCCCTCGGCGCCTCCGGCACCGAAAGCATCATCGACTTCGACAGGAAATCGATCACGGCGCTCGAAGCGATGTCGATGGTCGGCGGCGTGGACGACTTCCGGGGGAACCCCCAGGGCGTGCTGATCCTGCGCGAATACCCGGCGAACGCCGTGCGTCCGGGCCGGGGCGCGCCAGACCACCCCTACGTGGTGTTCGCCATCGACCTGACCTCGGCCGACGGGCTTTTCGCGGCGCGGAATTTCCAGATCAATCCGAAGGACACCGTGATGGTCACCGAAAGCCCCGTCACGGCCGCGCAGACGATCTTCGGCCTCGTCGGACGGATCTTTGGCTTCGGGGCCCAGATATCGACTCTTTCGAACTGAGCCCCGTCGCGCATTTTCCGGCGGGACAGGGCCTGCCTCCCGCCGGGAAGGAGGAGACCGACATGACAAGACGCGACAGCAGTGGGCTTGAGCCGCCCCGCGCGGAGTGGCTCGCGCAGGTGAGCGAAGAGATCATCGAACCCGAACTGCCGATCATCGACCCGCATCACCACCTCTGGGACCGGGCGGGCGGCTACCTCATGCCCGAGTTGGCGGCGGACATCGGATCGGGGCACAACATCACCGCGACCGTCTTCATCCAGTGCCGTTACGGTCATTTGGGGGATGGGCCCGAGGTGCTGCGCCCGGTGAACGAGACGCGGCTGGTGATGGACGTGGTGCGCGAGGCGAAGGCACAGGGCATCGGCACGGATGTCTGCGCGGGGATCGTCGGCTTCGCCGACCTCTCCCTCGGCGGTGCGGTGGAGGAGGCGCTCGAGGCGCACAAACTGGCGGCCGACGGGCGCTTCCGCGGCATCCGCCACATCACCGCGCACGAGACGAGCTTCGACAGCTTCCTCGTGCCCGTCGCGCCCGACCTCATGCAAAGCACGGGTTTCCGCGACGGGTTCGCCCGCCTCGCCCCGGCCGGACTGTCCTTCGACGGCTGGCTCTATCACCCGCAGATCCCGCAGTTCACCGACCTCGCCCGCACTTTCCCGGAGACGGTGATGGTGCTGGATCACATCGGCGGACCGCTTGGCATCGGCGCCTATCGCGGCAGGCGGGACGAAGTGTTCGCGGCGTGGAAGGCCGCCCTGCAGGACCTCGCGCAATGCCCGAACGTGAACGTCAAGCTCGGCGGGATCGGCATGGACATCACCGGCTGCACGTGGTCCGCGCAGCCCCTGCCCCCGACGTCGCAGGCGCTGGCCGACGACTTCCGCCCGTGGATCGAGACGGTGATCGAACTCTTCGGGTCCGAGCGCTGCATGTTCGAAAGCAACTTCCCGGTGGACAAGATGGCATATTCCTATCCGGTGCTCTGGAACGCATTCAAACGCCTCACCGCCGGGGCCAGCGCCGAAGAGAAGCGATGGCTCTTCCACGACACGGCGCAGCGCGTCTACCGCCTGTGATCCTTTCCGCTCAATTGGAGATGTTAAGCGCCCACTAACACTCCCGCGCTAGACCTCCGCCCGGGTGAGTGAAAGGTGGTGAGCATGAGCGGGCAGTCGAATGCCGCGCCGGTCATCATCAAACGGAAGAAGGTCGTCGCCGGCGACGGGCACCACGGCGGGGCCTGGAAGGTCGCCATTCGTCAATCCTTTGGTCGGAGGACGCTTTGCGCCCGTTTCACGTCCCGTCCCCCAGTCGGGACGGATCAAACGGCGTTCTGACCAATGCGAGGCAGAAGGGTCCTTTCCTCCGCTTCGCGCCATCTCTTCGGATGCCTGTCCAACATGGTCGCGAGGTGCTAACGACTCGCTAATTCCGTTCTCCCTATTGCGTCCAATTTTCCGAAACTCACGGACTCAGGCCCGCCTCTCCACCTGACCGCTCCCCGTCGCGATCGTCGTGCGCTGCCCGGAGCGGTCGTAGGTTTCGAGCGACTGACGCAGCCGTCGCATCGTGCCGAGACGGGTCGCGACGGAGCGGATACCGCGCAGGGCGCTGTCCATCAGGTGCCGATTGCGATCAGCCTTGCCGCGCAGTCCTTCCAGCTGTTGCTGGTCCGGATCGATGTCGAGCGCCGCAAGCGACTCGATCAAGTCCTCCTTCTCTGCGAGCAGGCCGGCCAGCCCATCCAACCGGCCTTCCAGAAGCGTGATCCTCTCGCGTTCCAGCAAAGTGTCCAACTCGTCGAGCAACGGCTGTGTCTCGGTCATGTTTGCCTCTCCTTCAATGCGTGGAACATGGTTTCAGCCAAGCCGATTCCGCCCGATGCCACCATGGCGCGCGCCTGCTCGGCCACCAGGAAAGAGGCGAACTGAGCCTCTCCCGCGCCGCCCCCGAACATCCCGCTGCGCGCTTTCCCGAAACCCGCTGCTGAAAGCATCTCCGCCAGAAAGACCGTCTCAAGCTCCTGCGCCGCTTGGCGAAGTGGTGCGGCTCCATGCATCGATACGGGAGCCGCGGCGGGGGATATCGTCATCGGTTCACTCCAATTGACCTGAATTTTCTCATTCTGAATCGGGAGCGGTAAAGGTCGGGTAACCAGAGGCGGAGAATATGGCGCCAAACGCGGAAGAACTCCGGAAATACCATGCAGATCCTGCCACGCCTGACTGTCCCTGCCAGCCTCGTCCCACGACCAAACCCTCGCGCCGGGACCGGTGTCGGCGATTTCGAAGCTGCGGTCCGGGCACTCGCGCCCCTTGTCCGACAGAGGGAGGAAGCGCGGGGCAGTGGTGTCCCGGATCACGCTGGAGAGACACAGACGCAGGAGGGCAAGGTGACCGACGGGGCGACTGATCCCAGCGCGGCAGATGCCGCGGAATACCTTCCGCCGGTGGCCGTTGATGGCGGTCTGGAGCCTATGGACCGACCGCAGCCTTCGCCGGCTGCCATCTCGGATGCCCCTTCCGAACGTCAAGAAAGCCTCCCCATGCTCGGTGAACGGATCCATGTTCTCTCGACAGGGTCGGCAGGAAGGGAAACGGGTAAGGGGCCACCGGCCCCCGGAGATCCGATGCGACTGGGTCCGCTCGCTTCGCCCGCACAGTTTAAGGCGTCTTCGTTGGCAAAGTCGGGGGGCTCGGCACCCGCGCCCGGCGAAAGAACCTGGCCGAGCCGCACAGCTCCTGCGGGGGACAAAGAAGACACCCGGCTTTCCACCAGTCCAAAGCAAGTGGAAACGGCGAATGCCCTGTCACAGAGACCAAACTGTGATGGCCGGGTAGAGAGTGCTGGGACATTGCGAAGCACTCCCGATGGTCGGAAGACAGAGACCTTTACGGAAATTCGCGACGGAAGAGGGGGCCCGTCGCGGCCTGAGCGCCCCTTCGTGGCCAAGTTCATCCCGCCGCTCGGCCCTGTAGGTTTCAGGCACCGGGGATCGCAATCTACGCAGACCTCGAAGAACGTCACTGGCCTTCAGGCGTTGAACGCAATCGATGTGCAGAAACCTGCGGCTTTTGATGCGCCGCGTTCTCGGCCCCCTCTTCCGGAACGCGCGCCGGATATGACCGGCACGCACGACGCGGCCACACCGTCCCGGGCGTCACGACCCCCCACAGGGCCAGAGCTTCTTACGACCAGCACGAGGCCCGCGATTCTTGGTCGGTATGTCGAGGCGCGTGCGCCTCAGGGATCACCGATGCTGGATGGCCCCCCCCGCATCTCGGATGTTGCCCTTGCAGAACGTGCGATTGTGTCAATCACCGAAGCGAAACAGCCGCGCGAAGTCCGGGTACGGTCCGACGAAGGTCCCGCGACACGGAACGACGGGGCGAGGCATCCGGCCGCAATGTCAAGGCCGACCCGAAGAAGCACGCAGGCGCCCGCAAAGACCGCGCCTGTCACGGTCATGCCCACGTGGGCGGGAATGGCTAACGCGATGACGGCAACTGGTGTGCGGCCATTTGCCGACAACCGCCCTTCCGTGCCAAAGGAGACGGGCATCGCGACGGTCTCCGCACGGGCTCGGTCCGACCCGTCGACCCATGCCATCGATGAAACACCGCTTGCGCAGCGCGCCGAGCACCGTCACCCAGCACCCGCTCAAGCAGAGGCTGGGGCGCCTGCGCGGCCTCGATACCGGTCGCAAGCCGACGGCACGACGGAGATACAGCAGCGTTCGGGGCAACCTGCAGCCGGTTTACCGACTTCCAAACTGTCAGAGCCACGGACTCCTGCCGCCGTTGCCGGGAACACGAAGGCGCCACCTCCGGATGCCGCCCCCGCGGCAACGCGGCCAGCGGCACTGCTGGCACTGGTCCCGACGGAAGCGGGTCCCGCACCGCAATCGGACCCACAGAGTCCCGGGTCGCCGAAAGGGGTCGATCGGCGCACCGTCTCTCAACCTGCCGGATACGGGGCGCACCGCCCTCCGGTCCAGACACTCCCGATCCCGCCAACGATTCGCCCCGAACAGGTCGGGCCGCATGATGAAACGGCGCATAGGGCATCGATCGCGGGACAGAACCCACCACGCCGCGCTCCCGCACCCGACGGGTCTAGGGACATGCTGCCCCTCGTCCGTCGCCAGCCGACCGTACCCGCACCGGCAGCCTCCCCTCCCACCAGTGCGTCGCATCCGGCCTTGGACGATCCTGCACCGGCAAGAATGATCGAAACGTCGGCCAAGAGCCCCGGCGCCGCGTCCGGCGCTCCACCGGAAAGTGATCCTCGGACGACCAGACACCCCGCGGCAGCAACCGCAACGCAGACAGCCGCCGCCGATCCGGCGAAATCCGCCCTCGCCTCACGCCAGTTCGCAGCGCTGATGGAAGACGGCAAGCGCCCTTCGGTCCTTCCCGCCGATCCGGTCGGCTCGGTTCCGGACCGAACGCCACCCGACCCGCTTCAGACCGCCTCGGCGCAGAAGCCGACCACTCCGGCCGCACGCACCGTGCCCGAACAGATCGTGCATGTGGTGCGGCAGGCCGCCGAGGGCAGCGTCGAGGTGCGACTCTCGCCGGAGGAACTCGGGCGGGTCCGGATGAACCTGGTCCCGCGAGAGGACGGTCTCGCCATCACGCTTTCGGCCGACCGGCCGGAGACGCTCGACCTGATGCGCCGGCACGGGGGGGACCTGAACCGGGTCCTCATGGCCGCGGGATATGACAACGTGGATCTGACCTTCTCCGGCGGCAGAACGGGGCAGAAGGCGGCGGAGTCGCGACCGGCGGCGACAGACGACGCACCCGAGACGCCAGTGCCGGAGGAGTCGATCGCGGGCGCAGCGTCGGGCCTCGCCGCATCGGCCGGCCTGGACCTGCGGCTCTAGAAAGGAGAACGGATGGAAACCACAGCAACACCGCCGGCCACATACGGTGCCGCGGCGCCGGCGCAGGGGGCGAAACCCGCGGTCTCGTCCGATTTCGAGACGTTTCTGCAGATGCTCGCCGTCCAGCTGCAGAATCAGGACCCGCTCAACCCGGTGGAGGCCACGGATTACGCCGTGCAGCTTGCCACCTTCTCCTCGGTCGAGCAGCAGGTGCTGACCAACGAATTGCTCGGCCAGCTGACCGAGCAGCAGGCGCGCAACGGGATGAGCGGTCACGCAGGCTGGATCGGCCTGGAAGCGCGCAGCACGGCCCCCGTGCGGTTTGACGGCACGACGCCGATCGAACTGGCGCCGAACCCGCTGGTCAGCGCCGACCGTGCCGTACTCCTCGTCTATAATGGTGGCGGGGCGAAGGTGGCCGAGATCTCGGTGCCTGTCTCGGCGGAACCCTATTACTGGAACGGTCAAGACGGGGACGGGGATGTTCTGCCGCCGGGGCAGTACAGCTTCGAGCTGGAGAACCACAAGGGCGATACGCTCCTCGCCACAGATGCGCTTGAAAGCTACGCGCGGGTGACCGAGGCGCGGATCGAGAACGGGCAGAACCTGATCGTGCTGACCGGCGGTGTGGTCGTGCAGGATACCGCGATCACCGGGCTGAGGGAGCCTGTGCCGTGACCCCGGCGTCATCGGACTTGCCAGAGACCGGGGCGTCGCCTAACCCGGTCCGGCCGCCACCCCGGCGGGGCAGGACACGGGATGCGCGCCACGAACCCTTCGGAAACCGAACCGCCGGAGGCGCTGCGCCGCTTCATTGCGACGCGTGGCTTGCCGGACGCACCATGGGTGCCCCTTGAAGGCGGGCGCAGCAACCGTGCGTGGCGGCTCGGGTGCCATGTCGTCAAACTCTACGAACGCAATGACAATCCGCTTTTCCCGAACGACGCCCGGGCGGAGCGGCAGGCGCTCGACTGGCTTCACACGCGCGGGATCGCGCCCCGACTCCACAGCCACGGCGCGACGGACTGCGGGGCGGTGGTGGTTTACGTCCATGTCGGCGGCACCGGATGGCGCGAGGCGCCGGAGCGTGTCGCGCGGCTGCTGGACCGCCTGCACCAGACCGCGCCGCCGCCGGGGCTGCGGCAGCGACCCGGCGGCAGCACCTTTCTGGCGGTAGAGACGCGACGCATCCTCTCCCTCTGCGCTGAAGGCCCCCTGCGCGACCGTCTGCTCGCCGCAGCGCCCACCGGGCCCGAGGTTCCGCCCGCGACGGACTCCGTCTTCTTGCACGGCGATCCGGTGCCCGGCAACCTGATCGACGGGCCCGGCGGGCTGGCTTTGATTGACTGGCAGTGCCCAGCGCAGGGCGACCCGGTGGAAGATCATGCGATCTTCCTGTCGCCCGCGATGCAGATCCTCTACCGCGGCGCGCCCCTCTCCGGGGCCGAAACGAAGGCGTATCTTACCGCGCTCGCCGATCCGGCGGAGGCGGCGCGCTACCGCAGGGCCGCGCCGTGGTATCACTGGCGGATGGCGGCCTATTGCCTCTGGCGCGGCGCGGACCGGTACGCCGGAGAAGCGCGCGCGATGGAGGCGGAGCTGACTGCGCTCGCCTGCTACTGAGCGACCAGAACCGCCAGCGCACCGAGCGCACCGCCAAGCGCCAGACCGCCCAAGCCCCAGCCTACCCACGCGCGGGACCGCTGCAGCGCGGCCTCCTCTGCGGTGACCTGCTGAACGATCGCGCGCTCCACCAGAACCGGCAGGCGCGGGCCGAAGCGGGCCACGACCATCGCCGTCTTCTTCAGGTCCCGCGCCAGCGCGCGCGGGCCGAGGTTGCGGCGGATGTAATCCTCCACCACCGGCCGGGCGACCTGCCAGATGTTGATGCGCGGGTCCAGCGACCGGGCCACGCCCTCGACCACGACCATGGTGCGTTGCAGCAGGATCAGCTCGGTCCGCGTCTCCATCCCGAAGCGTTCGGTGACTTCGAACAGATAGGACAGCAGCCGCCCCATGGAGATCCGCGTGGCGTCCATGCCGAAGATCGGCTCTCCGACGGCGCGCAGTGCGCGGGCGAATTCGTCGACGTCGCGATCCGCGGGGACGTAGCCGGCCTCGAAATGAACCTCGGCCACGCGCTTGTAGTCCCGCTTGATGAAGCCGTAGAGGATCTCGGCATAGACGCGGCGGGTGTATTCGTCAATGTGGCCCATGATCCCGAAGTCGTAGGCGATGATGTCCCCGTTCGGCGCGACCTTCAGGTTGCCATGGTGCATGTCGGCGTGGAAGTAGCCGTCGCGCAGCGCATGGCTCAGGAACAGCTGCAGCACCCGCTCGCCAAGCGCCACGCGGTTGTGCCCCGCCGCATCCAGCGCTTCGTTGTCACCCATCGACACGCCCTCGGCCCAGCCCAGCGTCATCACCCGCCGACCGCTCTGCTGCCATTTCACCTCGGGCAGGGTGAAGCCAGCGTCGCCCTCGGTGTTGGCGGCGAATTCGCTGGCGCTGGCGGCCTCGAGCCGAAGGTCGAGTTCCCCCCGGACCACCCCGTCGAAATGCTTCACCACCTCGGACGGACGCAGCCGGCGCGAGAAGGGGGCGAGAATCTCGATGAAGCCGGCGGCGAAGTAGAAGGCGTCTACATCCTTGCGGAAGGCGCGTTCGATGCCCGGGCGCAGGACCTTGACGGCGACCTCTTCCCCGGTGTCGACCAGCCGGGCGTGATGCACCTGCGCGATGGAGGCGGCGGCGACCGGGCCGGAGAATTCGGAAAATACGGTGTCGACAGGCTGGCCCAGTTCCGCCTCGACCGCCTGACGGGCGGCTTCGACCGGGAAGGGCGGCAGCTTGTCCTGCAGCACGCGCAGCTGCAGCGCCAGTTCGTCGCCGACGAGATCCGGGCGCGTCGACATGATCTGCCCGAACTTGATGTAGGCTGGCCCGAGCGCCGTCAGCGCCCGTGTCACCGGCGGCATGGCCGGATCGCCCTTCAGCCCCAGCCATTGCAGCGGCCAGCCGATCACGCGGGCGGCCATGCGCAGCAGCGGCGGCGCCTCGTAGGCGTCGAGCAGCACCTTCATCGCGCCGGTGCGCTCGAAGGTCGCGCCGGTCCGGGCCAGCCGCAGGATGTTGTGGGGTCCGCGCATGTCCTAGAGCTTCCAGCCCGAATGCAGGCAGGCGATCCCCATCGACAGGTTGCGGTACTTCGCCTGCTCGAACCCGGCGGCGCGGACCATGTTCAGGAAGGTCTCCTGATCCGGGAAGCGGCGGATGGATTCGACTAGGTACTGGTAGCTGTCGCGATCGTTCGCGATCAGCTTGCCCATGGCGGGGATCAGGTTGAAGGAGTAACGGTCGTAGGCCCATTGCAGCCCCGGGGTCGGGATCTGCGAGAACTCCAGCACCATCAGCCGGCCGCCGGGCTTCAGCACGCGGAAGGCCTCGTTCAGGGCCTCCTGCGGGCGGGTCACGTTCCGGATGCCGAAGCTGATCGTGTAGACGTCGAACGTGGCGTCGGCGAAGGGCAGCTTCATCGCGTCGCCGGTGATCCAGTCGAGGCTGTTGGCCATCTGCTCGGCCTCGGCCCGCTTGCGGCCCGCGACCAGCATCGGCTCCGTCAGGTCCAGCACCGTGGCATGTCCGTGGCCCGCGCGTTTCAGGAACCGGAACGAGATGTCGCCGGTGCCGCCCGCGACGTCCAGCAGTCGCTGGCCCGGGCGCGGCGCCAGCCAGTCCATCATCGCGTCTTTCCAGATCCGGTGGATCCCGAGGCTCATGACGTCGTTCATCACGTCGTATTTCGACGCGACCGAGCCGAAGACCCCCTGCACGCGGCTGGCCTTCTGGTCCTCCGGGATGTCCTGGAATCCGAAATGGGTGGTTTTCTCTGCCATCGCCCTTGCGCTTTCGCTCCTGCTGACCCTTCTTATAGGGCGCTTCCGCCCCGCCGCAATGCGGCGTCCCCGCCCATGCCCTGACGAGAGGATGTATGCCCGAACTCCCCGAGGTCGAAACCGTCCGCCGTGGCCTTGCCCCGGTGATGGAGGGCGCGGTGATCGAAAAGGCCGCCGTGAACCGCCCGGATCTGCGCTGGCCGTTCCCCGAACGGATGGCCGAACGGCTGGAGGGGCAGCGGGTGGAGCGGCTGCGGCGGCGGTCGAAATACATCCTCGCGGACCTGTCGGGGGGCGAGACGCTGCTGATCCACCTCGGCATGTCGGGGCGGATGCTGGTGTCGGGCGATCCGCTGGGGCGCTTCGTGCACGACCACCCGGCGCCGGAAAAGCACGACCACGTGGTGCTGGACATGGCGGGCGGGGCGCGGATCACCTTCAACGACCCCCGGCGCTTCGGGGCTATGGACCTGATGCCGACGGGGGAGGAGGCGGCGCACAAGCTGATCGCCCATCTCGGGCCGGAACCGCTGGGCAACGCGTTCTCGGAGACCTACCTGGTGGCCGCCCTGCGGGGGAAGAACACGCCGGTGAAGGCCGCTCTGCTGGACCAGCGGATCGTGGCGGGGCTGGGCAACATCTATGTCTGCGAGGCGCTCTACCGCGCCCGCATCCATCCCGCACGGACCTGCCGCCGAATCGCCGCGTCGCGGATCGCCGCGCTGGTGCCGATCATCCGGCAGGTGCTGACGGATGCCATCGCGGCGGGCGGATCCTCTCTGAAGGATTTCCGACAGGCCGATGGCGAGCTTGGCTATTTCCAGCATTCCTTCGATGTCTACGGGCGCGAGGGCGCGCCCTGCCGCACCCCCGATTGCAGCACGCCGATTCGGCGGATCGTGCAATCCGGGCGCTCGTCCTTCTACTGTCCGCAATGCCAAAGATAGCTTGAACGGACCTGTCAACGTGCTACGGACTCCCCTCACTGTTGCGAGGGGAAACGCTGTCATGGCCTATGAAACCATCGTCGTGGAGACCGAGGATCACATCTGCCTGATCCGGCTTAACCGGCCCGACGCCTTGAACGCGCTGAACGATGTCCTGCTGGGCGAACTGGTCGACGCGCTGAAGGCGGCTCAGGCCAACGACAAGGTCCGCTGCATCGTCATCACCGGCTCGGAAAAGGCCTTCGCCGCCGGGGCGGACATCAAGATGATGGCGTCGAAGAGCTTCGTCGATGTCTTCGCGGGCGATCTGTTCGGGTCCGAGCATGACGAGATCATGCGGATCCGGAAGCCGATCATCGCGGCCGTGTCCGGCTATGCGCTTGGCGGCGGCTGCGAACTGGCGATGATGTGCGATTTCATCATCGCGTCGGACACCGCGAAGTTCGGCCAGCCCGAGATCAACCTGGGCGTGGTCGCCGGGATGGGCGGCACCCAGCGGCTGACGCAGGCGGTCGGCAAGGCCAAGGCGATGGACATGAACCTGACCGGCCGTTTCATGGACGCCGCCGAGGCGGAGCGTGCCGGGCTGGTGAGCCGGGTGGTGCCCGCCAAGAAGCTGATGGACGAGGCGATGAGCGCGGCGGCCAAGGTTGCCGAAAAGTCCATGATCACCGTGGCGGTGGTGAAGGAGGCGGTGAACCGCTCCTTCGAGGTGCCGCTGCGCGAGGGCCTGCTGTTCGAGCGCCGGGTGTTCCATTCGCTCTTCGCGACCGAGGACCAGAAGGAGGGCATGGACGCCTTCCAGGAAAAACGCGCGGCCCAGTTCCGCGACAAGTAGGCGGGATCGACCCTGCGGAGCGGCCCTGACGGGCCGCACACGATGTTTGCGATCCGGCTGCGCCGGATCGCGGGCGCCTCCGGCGGGAGTATTTTCCACCACAGGAAGCAGGCGGGTCGGGGCCTATGCCAACCGGCGGAGCAGGATGTCGTTCACCGCGTCGGAGGCCATGTATTGCACCCAGTGCCCGGCCTCAGGGATGACGTGGAATTGGGCATGGGGCTGGACCGCCGCCACCGTGTCGCGCCGTTCGTCCAGATGGTGTTCCGCGATCGCGTCGCGGGCGCCGTAGACCACCGTCAGGCGGCCCTCCCATGCGCCGAGTTCGGCCGGTACGTCGAGCTTGGCGAAGAGGCCGCGATGCAGGCCTCGCGCCTTTTCGGCATGGGCCATCTGGATCGCCACCGCCTCGTCAGTGACGCTGTCGGGGCCGGTCAGCATCAGCACGCCGACGTTGTTTGCATGGGCGGCCGCCCGGTGCTCCGGCATCGGCATGCCGCGCCAGGTCCGCATCCGGGGCCCCACCTCGGACCGCCCGCCGAGGACGGGCGAGCCGAGCATCGCCCAGGCCTCCACCCCAGCCGCGACCTTCTTGAGCATGAGCGTCCCGATCACGCTGCCGAAGGAGAAGCCCGCGCCGCGCACCGGCTCTCCGGGCGCAAGCTCGTCCACACCCTGCGCCACCAGCGCGGCATACGCCTGCAAGTCCTCTGTCTTGAAGGTGCCGCTGTCGCCGTAGGACGGCAGGTCCACCGCCATCACCCGAAAGTGCCGGGCCAGCGGGGCGATGTTGCGGACCCAGTGCAGCCATGACCCGTGACCGCCGTGCAGCAGGACCAGCGGGCGTCCCTCGCCCCAGATGCGCCACTGAAGGTCGACGCCGCCGGACCGGGTGACCCGCATCTCGGCCTGCGCCTCGAGATCGTGGATCCATTGCGGCAGGGTCGGGATCGCGGGCTCGTCCAGGTCGTCGTTCATCAGCATGGGCATCTCCTCGGGGTCCGGTGGTAGCGGCGGGCGTCGGCGGTGACAATCTGACGCCGGCCCATTTCAGCCATCTGACGCGGAACCGGTTTCCGCTGGCCACCGCGCGAGCAGGGACTAAGGTGAGCGCGGCTTTGAAAGGGAGGACGCCATGCGGTTCGCGGACCAGTCTGTCATCGTCACCGGGGGCGCGTCTGGCATCGGCGCGGCGCTGGCGCGGGCCTTTGCGGCGGAGGGCGCGCGGGTCGCCGTGGCGGACCTGAACGAACCGGGGGCCGCGGCGGTGGCGCAGGAGATCGGTGGCATCGCCCGCCGCTGCGACGTGCGCGACCGCGAGCAGATCGCGGCGCTGATCGCCGCTTCGGAGGCGACGCACGGGCCTGTGGACGTGATGTGCTCCAACGCAGGGATCGCTAACGGCGTCGATACGAGCTTTGCCAATGCCGCGGGCGCGGACCCGGCGGCGTGGCAGGCGGCGTGGGAGGTGAACGTCATGGCCCATGTCCATGCCGCCGCCCTGCTGATCCCGGGGATGCTGGCGCGGGGCGGCGGGCGCTTCCTGCACACCGTCAGCGCCGCGGGGCTGCTGAGCCAGATCGGCTCAGCCCCCTATTCCACCACCAAGCACGCCGCCATCGGCTTTGCCGAGAACCTCGCCATCAGTCACAATTCCGGCGGTATCCGTGTCTCTGTCCTTTGTCCGCAGGGGGTGGACACTCCGATGCTCGACGGCATGGGCGGCCGCGGGCGCGAGGGGCCGCAGGCGGGGGACGGTCTGCTCTCGCCCGCGGATGTGGCGGCGGCGGCGCTGGACGGGGTGGCGGCACAGCGTTTCCTGATCCTGCCGCATCCGCAGGTGGCCGGGTACATGACGCGCAAGGTCGCCGATTACGACCGGTGGATCGGCGGCATGGCGAAGCTGCAGAACAGGCTCTACGGCGTGTGAACGCGGCCCTCAGCCGGTGTAGTCGCGCCCGGCCTTGCCGCGGAACTTCGCCGTCGCCTCCGCCGGCACCTCCGACCCGTCCCACAGGAAGGGCAGGATCCCCACGCGGGCGGAGCGTCCGCGCATTTTCTCCAGATCCGCTTCCGACCGTGTGACCCGCTGGGCGTTGCGCAGGGACCATGCGTGCAGATGCCGGTAGAGACGCGCGATTTCGTCCCGAACGTGGGCCATCTCGCCCAGATCGTGAAACTCGTCCGGATCGTTCTCGAGATCGAAAAGCATCGGGCGGAACCCGCCTTCGAAATGGATCAGCTTCCACCGCCCGTCGAAGACCATGAACATGCGCGCGTCGTCGGACCTCAGCCCCAGCTTCGCCCGCATCGGGGTGACGGCGTAATTGTATTCGCTGATCGCCACCTCGCGCCAACAGTCAGGCTCTGTTCCATGCAGAAACCGCGTCAGCGCCCGCCCTTCCACGATATGCCCCGGCACGTCACCGCCCGCCGCCTCGATGAAGGTGGCGCAGAGATCGATCGCCTCCACGAGCGCGTCGCAGGTCGTGCCGCGTGTCGCGTCGGCCTCGGACCGGGGATCGTGGATGATCAGCGGGATCCTGACCGAGGGCTGATGGAACATGTCCTTCTCGCCCAGCCAGTGATCGCCGAGGTAGTCGCCGTGATCCGAGGTGAGCACGATCATCGTGTCACGGATCGCGCCGGTGGCCTCCAGCCGGTCGAGGATGCGGCCCAGCTGATCGTCGCACTGTTTGATCAGGCCCATGTAGGCCGGGATTACCTTGTCCCGCACCTCGTCCCGCTGGAACGCGCGGGCGATCATGTTGCCCATGTAGGCCGCATAGACGGGATGAGGCGCCGCGCGCTCCGCCGCGCTGCGGGTCGCGGGCGGCACGTCGCCGGGGCCGAACATCGCGTGGTAGGGTGCGGGCACGATATAGGGCCAGTGCGGCTTGATGTAGGAGACATGGGCGCACCACGGTCCCTCCGCCGTCTCCATGAACTCCAGCGCGCGGTCGGTCAGCCAGGGCGTCTCGCTGTCCGCCTCTCGGATGTTGGCGGGGCGGTCGGCGTTGCGGAAGAACCAGCCGGAGGCGATGTCTTCCCCGTCCACGCCCGCGTTGGCATAGTCATGCCAGGGGTTCGCCGCGGCGTAGCCCTGCGCCTTCAGGTATTCGTTGTAAGGACTCCGCTTGCGGTCGTAGAACCCGTCCGGCCCTTCGCCCCAGAGCCCGTCGTCGCGGACCACGGCGTCGAAGCCGCATTCGCTCTGCCGCGCGCCGATCACGGTGTCGGGGGCAAGACCGAGCCGCGCCATGCCTTCGGCATCGGGCACCATGTGCGTCTTGCCGATCAGGTAGCAGCCCATGTCGAGACGGCGGAGATGATCGCCCATCGTCTGTTCACCCACGCGGAGCGGGAAGCCGTTCCACTGCGCCCCATGGGAGGACGGATAGCGCCCGGTGTAGAAGGACATGCGCGAGGATCCGCAGACCGGCGATTGCACGTACGCGTTGGTGAACCGCACCCCCATCCGCGCGACGCGGTCGAAATTCGGCGTCTCCAGTCTCGGATGACCGGCGCAGGAGAGGTAATCCCACCGAAGCTGGTCATACATGATGAAGAGAATGTTCATGGCGCCCTCCCGGTCCGGCGGACAGAGTAGCGGGTGGCCGCGTCACGGGGAAGGGCACCGCAGCGCGGCCCGGCCGTCAGCCTTGCAGCCGCGCCACCGCCCAGCGGGCCGCGTCGGCCACCGTCGGATCCGGATCGTCGCACAGGTCCCGCGCCACCTGCGCCAGCCGGGCCTCGCCCGAATTGCCGATCGCGTAGAGCACGTTTCGCACGAACCGGTCGCGCCCGATCCGCTTGATTGGCGAGCCCCGGAACCGCTCCCGGAAGCCGGCGTCGTCCAGCAGGGCCAGCGCCGCCAGATCCGGCAGGTGGTTGCCTTCGCGCGGGCGATAGCGCATCTCCTCGGCCGCCACGGCGAACTTGTTCCACGGGCAGACCGCTAGGCAATCGTCGCAGCCGTAGATCCGGTTGCCCATCAAGGGCCGGAGCGCCTCGTCCACCGGCCCCTTGTGCTCGATCGTCAGATAGGAGATGCAGCGCCGCGCATCCAGCTGGAAGGGCGCTGGAAAGGCATCCGTCGGGCAGACGTCGAGGCAGCGGCGGCAGGATCCGCAATGCTCCCCCTCCGCCGCGTCCACCGGCAGGTCCAGCGTGGTGAAGACCGAGCCCAGAAAGACCCAGTTGCCCAGCTCGCGCCCCAGAAGGTTGGTGTGCTTGCCCTGCCACCCCAGCCCCGCGGCCTGCGCCAGCGCCTTTTCCGGCACCGGCGCGGTGTCGACGAACACCTTCACCTCCGTGCCCTCGCCCGCCTCGGCGATCAGCCAGCGCGCCAGCCGCTTGAGCCGTTTCTTGACGAGATCGTGGTAATCCGCCCCCTGCGCATAGACGGAGATCACCCCCCGGTCCCGCTCGGAAAGCCCCGCCATGGGGTCTGTCTGCGGCGTGTAACTCTCCGCCAGGACGATCACCGAGCGCGCCTCGGGCCAGAGCAGCGCCGGGTCCCCCCGCCAATGCGCCCGCTCCGCCAGCCAGGACATCTGCCCGTGCCGTCCGAGACTCAGGAATTCCGCCAGCCGTCCCGGCACCTCCGGCACGTCCCACGGCCTGCAGATGCGGCACGCCGAGAACCCCTCGTCGAGGGCCTGCGCAATCAGCCGATCCTTGAGAGAAAGTCCCATGCTTCCTGTGGTCAGAAATACTCCGGGGGGAGTCGGCCGAAGGCCGGCGGGGGGCGGCGCCCCCCTCCCCGGCCGGGGTTCAGAAATCGAGGTCCGCGTAATGCGCAGGCGGCGGGAACCCCGGCACCTGGTCGGCGAGGATCGACCGGAAGGCGGGGCGCGACTTGATCTTCGCGTACCAGTCCTTGACCGTGTCGCTGCGGTTCCAGTCCACGTCCGAGATGTAGTCGAGGCAGGAGAGATGCGCGGCGGCGGCGAAATCGGCCAACGTCATCCGGTCCCCCGCCAGCCAGCGCCGCCGCTCCAGCAGCCACGTCATGTAGTCGAGGTGAAACTTGATCGCCTGCGCCCCGGCCTTCACGTTGGTGCTGTCCGGGTAGCCCAGCTTCATGATCTTCTTGTTGACCCGTTCGTAGAGCAATTTCGACGTGACCTCGGAATGGAACTTGTCGTCGAACCAGTTGATCAGCCGCCGCACCTCGTAGCGGGCGTCGGGCTCCACCGGCAGCAGGTCGGGGTCGGGATAGGTCTCTTCCAGCCATTCGCAGATCGGCGCGCTTTCGGCCATGACCTTGCCGTCGATCCGCAGCACCGGCACCTTGCCCGCCGGGTTGCGGCGCAGGAAGTCCGGGTCGCGTTCCCAGTAGCGCTCCTCCACCAGCTCGCATTCGATCTTCTTCTCGGCGAGCGAGAGCCGGACCTTGCGGCAATAGGGGGAAAGGGGAACGTGATAGAGCCTGGCCATGTGATCAGAACCGTCGCTGGGGTGTCGGGCAGTCTCGCCTTGAAAGACAGGGGGATTCAACCTCCCCCGCCCCCGGCGGGCAGGGCTTCGCCGTCAGCCGCCGGTCTCGAAACAGGCCGCACGCCCGTCCGCCGCGATGGTGGCGGCGCCGTCCATGATGCTTCCGGTCCGTCGTCGCACGTAGGCCGAAGGTTGGGAGGCCGACCAGCTTTGCGGCGCCGGCAGCACGGCAGCCAGCCGCGCCGCCTGCAGCGGGGTCAGCTTGTGCGGCCCCACGCCGAAGTAGTGCCGCGCCGCCGCCTCGACGCCGAAGATGCCTTCGTCGAATTCGGCCACATTCATGTAGACCTCGAGGATCCGCCGCTTGCTCCAGAACGTTTCGACCAGCGGGGTCAGCAGCGCCTCCAGAGCCTTCCGGCCATAGCTGCGCCCGTGCCAGAGATAGACGTTCTTCACCACCTGCTGCGTGATCGTCGAACCGCCGCGCCGCCCGCCGTCCTCCAGCGCCGCGCGGATCGCATCCATGTCGAAGCCCCAGTGGGTGCAGAAATTGGCATCCTCCGCCGCGACGATGGACCGGCCCATCACCGGGGCGACGTTGTCGATCCCGACCCAGTGGCGGTCGATCTCGCCCAGGCGCTGCTCCTCGCTCCACATGTAGTAGGTGAGCGTGGGGTTCAGCCGGGAGTGCGCGATCACCACCAGCAGGACCAGAACGATCGCCAGCAGAACCAGCCGCAGGGTCCAGCGCATCAGCCAGCGCACCGGCCGGATTCGCCGCGCCGCCTTCTTCTGTTTCGCCCTGGGTTTCGCCTGCTTCGCCACGCCCGATGCATAGCCCAACCCCCGGATCCGAGGAAGCCCGAAACCCCGTCTTGACATGCAGGTATTTGCCTGCATATTTGAGCAGCAGGCCGGGAAGGATCGGATGGACGCGGACAAGGTATTCAAGGCGCTTGGCGATCCCACCCGGCGGAAACTGCTGGACCTTCTGTGCGAACGGAACGGCCAGACCCTCGGCCAGCTGTGCGAGCAGCTGGAAATGACCCGCCAATCCACGACCCAGCACCTCGGGCTGTTGGAGGACGCGAACCTCGTGACGACGCAGCGGCGGGGCCGGGAAAAGCTCCACTTCATCAACCCGGTGCCCCTGCATGACGTCTACGAGCGATGGATACGGAAGTTCGAGATGCAGCGGCTGCGCCTGCTGCATGACCTTAAGCACTCCCTTGAAGGAGACCCCGAATGAGTGTCGAGAAAAGCACTTTCGTTTACGTGACCTACATCCGCACGACGCCCGAGAAGGTGTTCGAGGCGATCACCGACCCCGCCATCGCCGCCCGCTACTGGGGCCACGAAAACGTGTCGGACTGGAAACCGGGCTCCGACTGGCAGCACATCCGCGCCGATGCGGCGCGGGCGGTCCAGCTTGTCGGCCGGGTGGTCGAAGTCGACGCGCCCCGTCGCCTCGTCCTCACCTGGTCCAACGAATCCGAGGCGGGAAACCCGGACAAGACCTCGCTTGTGGAATTCGACCTCGTGCCGTTCGAGGACATGGTCAGGCTGACCGTCACGCATTCCGACCTCGAGAAGGGTGGCGGGATGGAGAAGGGCGTGTCCAACGGCTGGCCGCGGGTGCTGTCGAGCCTCAAGTCCTATCTGGAGACCGGCGAGGCCATCGACATCTTCGCCTCGCCCAAGGAAGCCGCCTGAGTTCGACCCCGAAGCGGGGGAGTCCCGCGCGCACGGCGCGGGGCGCCTCCACATGCCTCATCCCGTAGGGCGGGCTCGCCCTCCCTCCACCGGAGTCCTACCATGACCACGACCTACACCGGCGGCTGCGCCTGCGGCGCCGTCCGCTACCAGATTGCCGCGACCCCGCTCGCCCAGGTTCATTGCCAGTGCCGGGAATGCCAGCGCGTCAGCGGCACCGGCCACGGCTCCTACCTCGTCTTCTCGGGGCGCGAGGCGCTGACCCGCAGCGGAGAAACCACGACATGGAAGGTCGTGGGCGACAGCGGCACCCTGAAGCACCACATGTTCTGTCCCACCTGCGGAAATCCGGTCTTCCTCGAATTCGCGGCTGCCCCGGAGACGGTCGCGATCCACCCCGGCAGCCTCGACGCGCCTGCGGTCTTCGCGCCGCAGGTGGTCACCTACACGAGCTCCGGCCACGCCTGGGACGCCATCGCGCCCGACCTGACGCTATGCGAAAAAGGCCCGCGATAGTGCCTTGCACGCAAAAAAAGGGCGCGGCCGAAACCGCGCCCTGACTGAGAAACGAGGGTCTTGGGGATCCCTTAGGCTCTTATGCCTCGGCAGTTTCAATCGCCTTTGCTTCGACCGTATCGCCTTTGGCGATCTCGATCCGGCGCGGCTTGAGGGCCTCCGGAATCTCTTTGACAAGGTCGATATGGAGCATTCCGTCGGCATGGGTAGCCCCCGTCACCTTGACGTGATCGGCCAGCTGGAAACGCCGTTCGAAGGCACGGGTGGCGATGCCGCGGTGCAGGTAGGTGCGCGGGGTCTCGTCATCGGCCTTGCGGCCGGCCACGACGAGCGCGCGGTCCTTGACCTCGACGTTCAGGTCGGCATCCGAGAAACCGGCGACCGCGATCGAGATGCGATAGGCGTTCTCGTCGGTCTTCTCGATGTTGTAGGGGGGGTAGGTCGGGTTGGTCGTGTCGCCCGCGAGCACGCGGTCCATCATGTCGGCGATCTGGTCGAAACCGACGGTCGCACGGTACAGCGGGGCAAGATCGAAGTTACGCATCTGGGTCATCCTCTTTGAGCGATAACGATGGTGGTGCCTTCCCTTCGGGACAGGCCGGTCAGTGGCCCGGAACCCGTTCTGGCGTTCCGGTGATCCAGATGTGGGAAGGCCAAAACCCGGATTCAAGAGGCGCGCCGGTACGAGGGCGTCGCCACGCATCCCCATGCGAATATACGATTTTCGCCGCTATTCCCCCGCGCGGATGAATTTCGCACCCGAGCTGTCGCGCCCGCCGCCGATGCCGATCCGGTTCGCGCGGGGCGCGGCGCCGTACTTGTAACCGCCGCCCGCGTCCAGCGCGGCGCGCAGCGCGTCCAGCGTTTCGCCCAGTTGCGTGCCGAGCGCCACGCGCGCTCCCTCCACCTCGGCCTTCGCGGAGACGACCGAGACGATCCGCGGCTCCCCCGCCTCGAAGGAGAAGACCGGCGCGCCGGAGGAACCGAAATCCACGTCGCAGGACATCACCAGCACCCCGTCCTGCCGCCCCATGACGCCGCAGATCTCCTGCAGCGACGGCGCCTCGGCCCGGTCGTGCGCGTAGGAAACGACGCCGATCCGGTCCCCTTTGCGCGGCCGCGCATCGGTGTCGAAGGGCATCACGGTGGTGTTCCGGATCGGCATCTCCAGCTCCAGCAGGGCGAGATCGCGGCGCACCTTGTCCGCCGTCACCTGCGGGGAATAGCGATAGTCGGGATGCACCACCGCCCGCTTCACCCGGCGATAGGCCGAGGCGCGGCCGTTGCGGAACCCGGCGAGGAATTCGACATCCGTCACCTCGATCCGCGTGCCCTTCCGCTTGTCGTAGAGACAATGCGCCGCCGTCAGGACGAGGTCGTCGGCGATCAGCGCCCCGGTGCAGAACCCCTGCCCGCCGAGGTCGAGGCGCCCCACGGCCTCCCATCCCCGGCTCTGGTCTCCGGTGTCGAGCCGCATCAGCTCACCGCGGGTGGACAGCGAATCCGCCAGCCCCTCCGCCACGGCGGCGACGGGCAGCGCCAGGCAAAGCAGCGCGGCAAGCGTTCGGATCATGGACAGCCCCTTCGTGTCGTCCCCGTCAGATTAGCGGGGCTTCCGGGCGAAATTTGGGCGGCGGCGGCGTCATTCCATCGCCCGCGGCTTCGGCCCCCCGGTCGCCCAGTCCAGAAGCTCCACCGTGTGCACCACCGGGACCGACGCGCCCGAACCGATCTGCATCATGCAGCCGATGTTCCCGGCGGCGATCACGTCCGGGCGCACCGCCTCGAGCGTTCGCAGCTTGCGCGCCTTCAGCTGGCCCGAGATCTCGGGCTGCAGCAGGTTGTAGGTGCCCGCCGAGCCGCAGCAGAGGTGGCTGTCTGCGGGCTCCGCCACCTCGAACCCCGCCCGCTTCAGAAGCGCCTTCGGCGTGCCTTTCACCTTCTGCCCATGCTGCAGCGAACAGGCGGCGTGATAGCCCACGCGCAGGCCCTTTGCCGCGCCCTCCGGCACCTCCAGCCGCGCCAGCAGTTCCGTGACGTCGCAGGCGAGCCCCGAGACCTGCGCCGCCTCCTCCGCCAGCGGGCCGGTGCGGAACATGTGGCCGTAATCCTTCACCGTCGTGCCGCAGCCCGAGGTGTTGATGACCACGGCGTCCAGCCCTTCGCCCCGGACCTCGGCCATCCAGGCGCGGATGTTCGCCTCGGCCGACCCGTGCGCCTGATCCTCGCGCCCCATGTGATGGGTCAGCGCCCCGCAGCAGCCTTGGCCATTCGCCACCACCACCTCGCAGCCCAGCCGCCGCAGCAGCCGGATCGTCGCATCGTTGATGTCGGTGTTCAGCGCACGCTGCGCGCAGCCGGTCATCAGCGCCACCCGCATCCGCCGGGCCCCCTGCGCCGGGAAGACCTGCGGATCGTCGTTGCGCGACACCGGCGGGATCCGCTTCGGCGCCATCTCCAGCATCGCCCGCAGCCGCGCATCCGGCACCAGCCGCCGGAACGGCCGCGCCAGCTTGGCCCCGACCAGTGCCATCCGGAAGCGCATCGGGTGCGGCAGCACGAACGCCAGAACGGAGCGCAGGGCGCGGTCGTGCCACGGGCGGCGGTAGTTCTTCTCGATATAGGCACGGGCGTGGTCGACCAGATGCATGTAATGCACGCCCGACGGGCAAGTCGTCATGCAGGCGAGGCAGGACAGGCAACGGTCGATGTGCTTCACCGTTTTGGCATCCGGCACACGCTCGTTCTCCAGCATGTCCTTCATCAGGTAGATGCGGCCCCGGGGACTGTCGAGTTCATCGCCGAGCACCTGGTAGGTCGGGCACGTCGCGGTGCAGAACCCGCAATGCACGCAGGCCCGCAGGATCTGATTGGCCCGCGCGGTGCCCGGGTCCGCCAGCTGTGCCTCGGTGAAATTCGTCTGCATCCTGCCTCACACCACCCAGAGGGCCACGACCATCCCGGTCACCGGCGCCAGCGTCGCCAGCCCCGCCGAGAGGAACAGCCAGTCCGCCGATTGCGGAAAGCGCAGCCGCAGCGCCTGCACCACGAAAGCCAGCAGGAAGATCCACGCCAACCACAGCAGGCCCAGCGAAAACACCAGCCGCCCTGCGCCCGCCCCGCTTTCGTTCGGCAGCAGCCGCAGCAGGCCGAACCCGGCAAGGCCCAGCAACACCACCATCACGCCGATCACGCGGAAATAGGCCGGCTCCGGCTCGTTCCGCACCAGCATCGCGAAGACCGCCATGCCAAGGAGAGAGGCCCCCGCCACGAACAGCGCGATCACGCGGGCACCTCGTCGGACGCCGCCATCAGCCCGGGGTTCAGAAGGCCCCGGGGATCGAACCGCGCCCGCAGCCCCGCCGCGATCCGCGCCACCGCCGCCGCCTGCGGCTGGAACATCGGCACCCGGGCGCGCAGCGTGTCCGGCGCCCGCACCAGCGTCGCATGTCCGCCAAGTCGCGCGACCGCGCTGCGGATCGCCGCCGCGCCCGCGTCGACCTCCGCCGCGACGGCCAGCCAGATCAGGCCACCGCCCCAGTCGAACACCGCGCGTGGCGCGAGGTCTGCCAGACCGGCGACAAGCTCCGCCGCCCGCCCCGGCACGGTCGAGATCTTCCACACGGCCTCCCCGGTTCCGGCCAGCGCCGTGACGTCCCGCACCTCGCGCCAGAGCGCCGCACTCTCCGCCCCTCCGACCATCTCCCAGCCGGCGCAGAGGCTCTCCCGCAGGCGCCCGGCGCGGTAGGCGACCGATCCGGCCATTCCTTCGAGCCGCAGCCGCGTCTCCGTCCCCTCCCCGAGCGGGATGTGGCAGGCCCCGCTCACGTCGAACGGCGTGCCGAGCGCCGCGCGCAGCGCGGCCAGCGCAGCGCCGGTCTCCAATCCGCGCGCGACCAGCGTCGTCTCTGCCTGCGGCACGGCCATCACCTTCAGCGCAACCTCGGTCAGCACGCCCAGCGTCCCGAAGGAGCCGGCCATCAGCTTCACGAGGTCGTATCCGGTCACGTTCTTCATCACCCGTCCGCCGTTCTTCACCACCTGCCCGGTCCCGTCGACGAACCGAACCCCCAGCAGGAAATCCCGCGCCGCGCCGACCTGCACCCGCCGGGGACCCGACACGTTCGCCGCCATCACGCCGCCGATCGTCGGCGCGCCCTCCGTCCTCATGAGCCCGCGCGCATCCATCGGCTCGAACGCCAGCCGCTGGCCCTTTTCGGCCAGCACCGCCTCGACCTCGGCCACCGGCGTCCCTGCACCGACCACCAGCGTCATAGCCCCCGGCTCGTACAGCCGGACACCCGAAAGACCGCCGGTCGACAGCACCGCCCCGCCCCGCGGCCGCCACGGCACCCGCGTCCCGCCGCCGCGCAGGTCAAGCGGACCGCTCGCCCCGCGGATCATCTCCGCCAGTTCGGTTTCACTCGCAGGTCCCATCTTTCCTCTGGTCAATGTATCCCGGGGGGTGTCGGCCGCAGGCCGACGGGGGGCTGGCCCCCCTATTCCGCCGCACTCAAAACGTCCCGCCGCCCGGCACTCGCGCCCAGGGGAAACACCTTCGCCGGGTTCAGCAGCCATTTCGGATCGAAGACGTCCTTCACCGCCATCTGCGCCTCCAGATCCTCGGGCGCGTATTGCACATTCATCAGGTCCCGCTTCTCGATCCCCACGCCATGCTCCCCGGTCAGGCAGCCGCCGACCTCGACGCAGAGCTTCAGGATCTCCGCCCCGAAGGCCTCGCAGCGTTCAAGGTCGCCCGGCTTGTTCGCGTCGAACAGGATCAGCGGATGCATGTTGCCGTCGCCCGCGTGAAAGACGTTGGCGACCTCCAGCCCGACCTCGCGGCTCATCTCCCCGATCCGGCGCAGCACCTCGGGCAGCGCCGACACCGGGATCGTCCCGTCGAGGCACATGTAATCGTTGATCTGCCCCATGGCGCCGAAGGCCGACTTCCGCCCGAGCCAGATCCGCGCGCTTTCCTCCGGGCTGCCGCTTTCGCGCAGCTCCACCGGGTCGTGCCGCCGCGCGATCTCGAGGATCACCTCCAGCTGCTCCGCGATCTCGGTCTCGGATCCTTCGACCTCCACGATCAGCAGCGCCTCGCAATCCGGGTAGCCCGCGCCCGCAAAGGCTTCCGTCGCTCGGATGCAGGGGCGGTCCATGAACTCGATTGCCACGGGCAGCACGCCCGCCTCGATGATGTCGCGGACACAGGCGCCCGCCACCTCGTTCGAGGCAAAGCCCATGAGCACCGGCCGCGCACCCTCGGGTTTCGGCAGGATGCGCAGCACGGCCTCCGTCACCACACCCAGCTGCCCCTCGGATCCGCAGATCACGCCCAGCAGGTCCAGCCCGCCCGCGTCCATCCACGGCCCGCCGATCTCGACCACCTCGCCGTCCATGGTCACCATGGTCACGCCCATGAGGTTGTTCGTGGTGACGCCGTATTTCAGGCAATGCGCGCCGCCGGAATTCATTGCGATGTTCCCGGCGATGGCACAGGCCAGCTGCGACGACGGGTCGGGCGCGTAGAAGAAGCCGTTCGCCTCGACAGCGCCGGTGACGCTGAGGTTGGTGCGCCCGGTCTGCACCCGGATGAAGCGGTTGTCGTAATCCGTCTCGAGCACCGCGTTCATCCGCGCCACGCCAAGGATCACCGAATCTCCCGTCGGCAGCGCCCCCCCGGCCAGCGAGGTGCCCGAGCCGCGCGGCACCACCGGCACGTCGAGCGCGTGGCAGATGCGCAGAACCGCCGCGACCTCTGCCGTGGAGGCGGGCAGCACGGCGCAGAGCGGCGGACAGCGATAGGCGGTCAGCGCGTCGCATTCGTAGGCGCGCGTTTCGGCCGGGTCGTCGATCACGGCATCGCGCGGCAGCACCTTGCGCAGACGCGCAACCAGATCCGCCTTGCGGGCCAGAACGCGCGGGTCCGGGGCTGGCATATCCATGGCGGAGCCTCCTTGTTCCCGGCACGGGCGGGCGCCGGGACGTGGGGCGAAATTATCCGCACATCGCGCGGCTGACAAGTTTGCCCCGGCCGCGCTATGAGAGGGGATGAACTGGATCGACCGCCTCGCGCTCTTCACGCCGCTGGACTACGCCGCCCTCGGGCTGCTGGTCGCGGCGTGGCTGCTGATCGGCTGGCGGATCGAGCATCCGGGCAAGCATCCTTCGGTGTCGCGGCTGATGGGGCAGTACCGGCGGGACTGGATGGTTCAGATGGTAACCCGCCAGCCCCGGATCTTCGATGCGCAGACGCTGTCGACGCTCCGGCAGGGCACATCCTTCTTCGCCTCGGCCACGATGATCGCCATCGGCGGGGCCTTCGCGATGATCGGCAATTCAGACCGTCTGACCGGGCTGGCGAACCAGCTCACGCTCGAATCCGACCCCGCCATCGTGTGGGAGATCAAGGTGCTGGTGATCGTCGCCTTCCTCGCCAATGCCTTCCTGAAGTTCGTCTGGTCGCACCGGCTGTTCGGCTATTGCGCGGTGCTGATGGCCGCCACCCCGAACGAACCCGAGGATCGGACCGCCTACGAACGCGCCGCGCAGGCGGGCGAGATCAACATCTTCGCCGCCCGCAGCTTCAACCGCGGGCTGCGCGCGGTCTATTTCGCCCTCGCCGCCTCGGCCTGGATGCTGGGACCGGAGGCGCTGATCCTCGCGGCTGTGATCACCTTTGCCGTGCTCTGGCGCCGGGAATTCGCCTCGCAGTCGCGAAAGGTGTTGATGCGGCGCAACGCTCGCGTGTCCGACACGCCATCGTGACATGCGCCGCCCCGAACCCGCGCCTATAACCCGCCCATGATCCGCGCCCTGCTCCTCTCCCTTGTCCTTGCCGCCCCCGCCGCCGCCGTGCAGGCGGACCCCCCGCGCATCGTCGAGGTGAAGGTCCGCGATTCAGGCATGGGCTGGGAGATCTCGGTGACGCTGGAGCATCCCGACACCGGGTGGGACCATTTCGCCGCCGGGTGGGAGGTGCTGAACGAGGCGGGCGAGCGGCTTGCCTACCGCAAGCTGCACCATCCCCATGTGAACGAGCAGCCGTTCACCCGTTCCCTGCATTCGGTGATGGTGCCGGACGGAACGCGGAAGGTCTATATCGTGGCGCATTGCTCGACCGGCGGGAAAAGCGAGCCTGTCAAGGTCAAGCTGACCCGCTGAGGACCAGTGAGAACCAGAGGCACCGACCGTGCGGCGGAAATCAGCGCAATGGCATCCGCCCTCGATCCTCGGATGCCTCCAGCCGAAACCTGACACGGACAAGCCTGATCCCACCGACGCGGCAGATGGTGCGGAACGTAAGGAGGGCCATACGCGTTTTCTAAGGTAAACCTCCGGCATTCCCCGGACAGGAGACCCAGATGAAACCGCGTTCCTACCTCTTGGCGGGCGCGGTCGCCGTGGCGACGATCTTCACGGTGACTCAACGCCCCGCCGAAGCCCAGACCGACAGTGCCATCGTCAACGGGCTGTTCAACGAGTTGCTGCGCCAGACGGTGCCTGACAACCGGTACGACGACCGCTACGCCGATCCCCGTTACACCTACCGCTACAACGAACCGAGCTACCCCTACGGCTACGATGGGCCACGCTATGGGTATCGCGACTATGATCGACGCGCCGATCATGACCGCCATTATTCCGACCGCCGCCACTACCGGGACCACGACCGCCGTTATTCCGAGCGGCAACGCTACCGGGACCACGATCGCCGCCATTCCGACAGCCGCACCTACCGGGACCACGACAGGCGCTACGGCGGGCCTTACTACGTTAGGCCGCGCGACAGGGTGATCTATGTCTATCCGCAGGGACCGGCACCCATCCGTGTTGATCCCTACCCGCGGTCAGGGCACCCCTGACACGCAAAGGCCGCCGGTTTGCCGGCGGCCTCTCTGCACTGCAGTGTCTCCGGATCACTCCGCCGGGATCGCTTCGTCCTCGAGCGTGATCGGATGCGCCAGCTTGTTCAACATCTCCTTCGGAACGACCTGGAGGAAGTTGTCCTTCTCCATGTCCCAATGCTGCATGATGTCCGCGGCCTTCCGGCTGCCGGATTCCTCCAGATGCCGCTCGATCAGCGTCTCGAGCTGATGCATCCAGTGGTCGACCGTCACCTTGCAGGTGACCAGCGTTTCCATGTTCATCAACGTCTCGGCTCGGCCCTCCGGATCGTAGAGGAACGCCATGCCCCCGGTCATGCCCGCGCCGAAGTTCGGCCCGATCTCACCCAGGATCACAGCGACGCCGCCGGTCATGTATTCGCAACCGTTCGACCCGCAGCCCTCGATCACCACCTTCGCGCCCGAGTTGCGGACGGCGAAGCGTTCCCCCGCCCGGCCGGCGGCAAACAGGTAGCCGTCGGTCGCGCCATACAGGACCGTGTTGCCGATGATCGTGTTCTGCGACGCCACCAGCGGGGAGGCCATCGGCGGACGGACCACGATGGTCCCGCCCGAAAGGCCCTTCCCGACATAGTCGTTGGCCTCGCCCGACACCTCCAGCTTCAGCCCGGGGGCCGCGAAGGCGCCCAGCGACTGGCCGGCGCTGCCGGTCAGCTTCACCGTCAGGTGATCGGGCTGCAGGGCGTTCCGCATCCCGAACTTCTGCACGATGTGCGACGAGGTCCGCGTGCCCACCGTCCGGTGCGTGTTCTGCACCGCGTAGGACAGCTGCATCTTCTCGCCGTCCTTCAGGAAGCGCGCGGCGTCGCGCACGATCTCGGCGTCGAGCGTGTCGTCCACCGGGTTGCGCGGCTTGTCGCGGTCGTAGCGGATGTCGTGCGCGCCATCGACGGTGATGAGCAGCGGGTTGAGGTCCAGATCGTCGAGGTGATCGGCCCCCCGGCTCACCTGGTGCAGCAGGTCGGCGCGGCCGATCACGTCCTCCAGCGACTTGGCCCCGATGGAGGCGAGAACCTCCCGCACCTCGGTCGCGTAGAAGGTGATGAGGTTCACCACCTTGTCCGCGTTGCCGGTGAACTTCGCGCGGAGCGATTCATCCTGCGTGCAGACGCCGACGGGGCAGGTGTTGGACTGGCACTGGCGGACCATGATGCAGCCCATGGCGATCAGGGCAGCGGTGCCGATGCCGTATTCCTCGGCCCCCATCATCGCCGCCATGACGATGTCGCGCCCGGTGCGCAGGCCGCCGTCGGTGCGCAGCGTCACCCGCTCGCGCAGGTTGTTCATCGCCAGGACCTGATGCGCCTCGGTCAGGCCCATTTCCCACGGGAGACCGGCGAACTTGATCGAGGTCGCCGGGCTCGCCCCGGTGCCGCCGTTGTGCCCCGAGATCAGGATCACGTCGGCTTTCGCCTTCGCCACACCGGCCGCGATGGTGCCGACGCCGGAGGAGGCCACCAGCTTGACCGTCACCTTCACCGTCGGGTTGATCTGCTTCAGGTCGTAGATCAGCTGCGCCAGATCCTCGATCGAGTAGATGTCGTGGTGCGGCGGCGGCGAGATCAGTGTCACGCCCTTGGTCGAATGCCGCAGCCGGGCGATCAGGTCGGTAACCTTCATGCCGGGAAGCTGGCCGCCCTCGCCGGGCTTCGCGCCCTGCGCGACCTTGATCTCAAGCTCTTCGCACTGGTTGAGGTATTCCGCCGTGACGCCGAAGCGGCCGGACGCCACCTGCTTGATCTTGGCCGACGGGTTGTCGCCGTTCGGTTCCGGCACGAAGTGTGCCGGATCCTCGCCGCCCTCGCCGGAGTCCGACTTGGCGCCGATGCGGTTCATCGCGACGTTCAGCGTCTTGTGCGCCTCGGGCGATAGCGCGCCCAGCGACATGCCCGGGGTCACGAAGCGTTTGCGGATCGAGGTGATCGATTCCACCTCCTCGATCGGGATCGCCTTTCCGAGCGGCTTGATCGCCAGCAGATCGCGCAGGTGGATCGGCGGATTCGCCTGCATCCGGGCCGAATACTGCTTCCACAGCTCATAGGACGACCGATTGCACGCGGCCTGCAGCATGTGCATCGTCTGCGCTTCCCACGCGTGGGTCTCACCCTGCTTGCGCGATTTGTAGAAGCCGCCGATCGGAAGGACGTCCTGACCGCCGCGCCAGCCCTTCTGGTGGATCTCCTCCACCTTCTTCTGGATGCCCGAGACACCGATACCGGAGATGCGGGAGGTCATGCCGGGGAAGTATTCCGCGCACATCGCGCGGCTCAGCCCCACGGCTTCGAAGTTCAGGCCGCCGCGATAGGAGGAGACGACGGAGATCCCCATCTTCGACATGATCTTCAGCAGACCCTGATCGATCGCCTCGCGATACCGCGCCACGGCCTCGGTCAGCGAGCCTTCGATCAGGCCCTTGCGGATCCGGTCGGCGATGGTGTCCTCGGCCAGATACGCGTTCACGATGGTCGCGCCGCAGCCGATCAGCACGGCGAAGTAATGCGGGTCGATGCATTCCGCCGACCGCACACCGATGGAGCAGAACGTCCTGAGCCCCTTCTTCGTCAGCCACGAATGCACCGCGCTGGTGGCCAGGATCATCGGCATCGCGACCTTGTCTTCGCCCTGATGCTGGTCGGTCAGCACGATGTGCCCGCCGCCCGAACGCACGGCCTCTTCGGCCTCGGCACGGATGCGTTCCAGACCCTTGCGCAGGGCGTCCTCGTCATCGGTCACGTCGAAGGTGCAGTCGATCTCGACGAGATTGTCCTGGAAATGCGTTTTGAGCTCCTCGAATTGCTGGTTCGCCACGAAGGGGCTTTCCAGCACGAGGATCTCGGTCTGGGCGCTCGACTCGTCCAGCACGTTCTTGAGGTTTCCGAACCGGGTCT